>Ga0075019_10000698_pt1 | contig 19142 bp, 17 predicted proteins | sample ColStrG_CSR_2013_FD_71473 | JGI IMG/M metagenome (GOLD analysis project Ga0075019, IMG submission 71473) | Freshwater sediment microbial communities in response to fracking from Pennsylvania, USA - Cold Stream Run_MetaG_CSR_2013 | ecosystem: Environmental > Aquatic > Freshwater > Creek >...
GGAGAGTGATACGAAAGCTGGTTATGTTTATCTGATGGCGAGTAAGCGCAATGGAACACTCTATTTGGGTGTCACGAGCAATCTGGTTCAGCGTATCTATCAACATCGGACGGGGCTGATCGAGGGTTTTACAAAGAATAGTGGTTGCGTCTTTCTGGTCTGGTATGAAACGCACGATGATTTGCAAACAGCGCGGCAACGCGAGCTCCAGATGAAAAAATGGAAGCGCGAATGGAAAGTCGAGTTGATCGAGAGAGATAATTCCGGTTGGAATGACCTTTATGATCAAATCTTGTTGTAACTGGATTCCTGCGTTCGCAGGAATACGAAGAGGGTAACATATGACCTACGACTATGACGTTCTCGTGATTGGCGCTGGCCCAGGCGGCTACGTCGCCGCCATCCGCGCGGCGCAACTTGGGCTGAAAACGGTGTGCGTGGAAAGCCGTGAAACGCTGGGCGGCACCTGCCTCAATGTCGGCTGCATCCCTTCGAAAGCACTGCTGCACGCGTCCGAGCTATACGAGGAGGCGCATTCGGGCGCGCTCGCGAAGTTCGGGATCGACATCAGCGGAGCCAAACTCAATCTCGATCAGATGCACGCCGAGAAATCGAAGGCCGTCAAAGAACTTACCGGCGGCATCGAATTCCTGTTCAAGAAGAACAAGGTCACCTGGCTCAAGGGCCATGCCAGTTTCAGCGATGCGCATACGGTTGATGTGGCGGGGCAGGCCGTTACCGCCAAGAACATCATCATCGCCACGGGTTCCTCGGTCACGCCGCTCCCCGGTGTGACGATTGATCAGCAGGTGGTGGTAGACAGCACCGGCGCGCTCGCGCTGCCCAAGGTGCCTGAACATCTTGTCGTCATTGGTGGTGGAGTGATCGGGCTCGAGCTCGGCTCGGTCTGGCTCCGGCTCGGTGCGAAGGTGACGGTGGTGGAATATCTCGACCAGATCCTCCCCGGCATGGACGAGGAAGTGCGCAAGGAAGCGGCGAAGATATTTACCAAGCAGGGTTTTGTGCTCAAATGCGGCACCAAGGTGACGGGCGTCACCGTGAAGGGCAAAACCGCCACGCTCACGCTCGAACCCGCGGCGGGCGGCGCTACCGAAACCCTTACCGCCGATGCCGTGCTCGTCGCTATTGGCCGCAAGCCCAACACCGAGGCGCTAGCGCTCGACAAGGCGGGCTTGAGCGTGAACAAGCGCGGGCAGATCGAGATCGGCCATGATTTCTCGACCGCCGTGCCGCACATCTATGCGATTGGCGATGTCACCCCCGGCCCGATGCTCGCGCACAAAGCGGAGGATGAGGGGGTTGCGGCGGCGGACTTCATCGCGGGCCATGCCGGCATCGTGAACCATGATGTCATCCCGGGGGTCGTCTATACGCACCCCGAGATCGCGTCGGTCGGCCTGACGGAGACGCAAGCCAAGGAGCGCGGCGACATCAAAATCGGTAAATTCCCGTTCCTCGCGAACAGCCGCGCCAAGACCAACCGCGACACCGATGGCTTTGTCAAAATCATCGCCGATGCCAAGACCGACAAGGTGCTCGGCGTCCACATCATCGGTTCATTAGCGGGCACAATGATAGCCGAGGCCGCACTCGCGATGGAATTCGGGGCTTCGTCAGAGGATATCGCCTATACCTGCCACGCGCACCCGACGCATGCGGAGGCGATGAAAGAGGCTGCGATGGCCGTCACGGGCAAGCCGATCCATATGTGATTGTGGCGGCGCGATGCCGTGTTCCGGCGGAGGCCGGAACTCTGGCCATCGGTGAACGCTAAGCTCCGGCCTGCGCCGGATCGCAGCCTCGCCTCAATCCTTGGGGACGGGCGCGGGTGGCTGCTTCGGGAAGCGCTCCAGCGCGGGATCAAACACCGCCCAATCCGGCGCGTCATCGGTCCAGATAATGACCTGCGGCTTCAGCCCATGCGGCTCATCAATCGCGCCAAGCCGCACCGTTTTCATGTGCGGGCGCGCCGAGCTTTGCGCATAAATCTGCGTGCCGCACGCGGGGCAGAAGGTGAAGGACAGCGTGTTGCCGCTCGCCGCCGTCCAGTGTGCCGAGGCGAGTTCGCCCGCGATATCCACATCCTCGCCCATGAAAATGGCGTTGTGCGTCGGGCCGCCCGCCGCGATCTGCTGGCACTGGCGACACCAGCATTGCCGCACGCCGATGGGCTCGCCCGTGATGGCGAGAGTGACTTTGTTGCACGCGCAGCGTCCAGTGTAGGACTGGGTCATGGGGGTGTTCGTTTCCAAGTATGAGTGTAAGGTTTCTTCTGGATTGCAGCCCAACTAGTCGTTCATACCAGCACTTCGCGCAAGTTCTTCCAACACTTGCTTCTTATGTGCTTTCTCAATCTCAGGATCACGCAATTGCAGAAATTCCACGGCTGAAAAATCGCCTCTTTTACGGTTTTGGGGCGGCTCCAAGCACTCAATTAGCAAGGCTTCGAGTGTTTCGATTACTACAGCATGAGTCCAGGGCAAAGCAGGGTCGGAGAGCAGTCCTTCTTCCGTGACCTCACGCAACCCAAACCAAGAAAATCTGTCCCAACGCCCACCCAACCGATCTGTCGTGTGCGCCTTCAGCCTGCCGAAAAGCGTATCTCCAGCGCGGCCGACATAAACGACGCGATCCCGGTCATGAAGGAGATAAACACCAACCTGTTCTGCAAAATCTACTGGAGAAGAGGAGTTGGCCTGTCGCCCTAGTAGTCTCGATTTTCCGCTCCAAATGACGTTCTCCCTTATCCAAAACATTCCAAATGCCCGAAGCGCTCCTGCCTCCGTTTCGACAAATTCTTCAACGGGAGTTACTGATGCCTCCTTTGCGGCCTGTGCAAGCGCGGAAGTTAGCGCATATTCGCCTTGTGCTACTTTTTGATACGGTGAGTTCCCATTTCTAATAGACCAGCTTAATGTTGCGGCTACACTCGCGGCGGGTGTGGCGCCTACCTTCCGTTTAAGTCCTCGTTCAACAATTTTATTGGCAATATCAACATAATGAACCGAGCCCTTGGCTTCCTTCAAAACGTGAAGAATTGCCGCATCCCAAGTCAAGTCTGCTTTATTGTCTTTAGCCATAACAAACTCCGATCACCGAGAACTACTATGCGCGCCGCGTCATAAACGCCAGTCGTTCAAACAGCATCACGTCCTGCTCATTCTTGAGCAATGCCCCATGCAGCGGCGGGATCGCCTGCCTTGGGTCTTTCGACTGCAGCACCTCCAGCGGCATATCTTCGTTCAGGATCAGCTTGAGCCAGTCGAGCAGCTCCGACGTTGACGGCTTTTTCTTCAGCCCCGGCACATCGCGCACCTCGTAGAAAATGTCCATCGCCTTGCTGACGAGGATTTTCTGGATGCCGGGGAAGTGGACGTCGATAATCGCCTGCATCGTCTCGCGGTCGGGGAATTTGATGTAATGGAAGAAGCAGCGGCGCAGGAAGGCGTCGGGCAATTCCTTCTCATTGTTCGAGGTGATGATGACGATGGGCCGCTCCTTGGCGGTGATCGTCTCTTGCGTCTCATACACGTCGAAGCTCATCCGGTCGAGCTCCTGCAACAGATCATTGGGGAATTCGATGTCGGCCTTGTCGATCTCGTCGATCAGCAGCACGGGGAGTTGCGGCGCAGTGAACGCCTCCCACAGCTTGCCGCGCTTGATGTAATTGCGGATGTCATGCACGCGTTCATCGCCCAATTGGCCATCGCGCAGACGGGCGACGGCGTCATATTCATACAGGCCTTGGTGCGCCTTGGTGGTCGATTTAATGTTCCATTCAATCAGCGGCATATTCATGGCCTGCGCAATTTGTTGCGCGAGCACGGTCTTGCCGGTGCCAGGTTCGCCCTTCACCAGCAGCGGGCGGCGCAGCGTCACAGCGGCGTTGACCGCCACTTTGAGATCATCGGTGGCGACATAATCTTTCGTGCCGGTAAAGCGCATTGGGGGTTCCCGTGTTTGATATGCACACATCTGTAAGTGCGGCGTGAGCGCGTGTCTACAGCCCGAGTTCGGCACTCGGTTGATGGCTGCGCTCCTGCCACGCGGCGAGCACACATCCCGCAACGATCAGCACGGTGCCCGCCATCGTGAAGAGTGTTAGCGGCTCGCGAAACACCAGCGCGCCAATGAGCGCCCCCCAGATGAAAGCGCTGTATTCCACGGTGATCAGCACCTTCGCCTCTGCCCGGGCATAGGCCCAAGCAAGCAGCATCACCGAGATCGAGCCAATCACCGCCGCGATCAGGATGAGCGGCACACTGCTCAGTGGTGGCACTTTGAGCCAGATCGGCGCGGCGAGCATCAGAAACAGCGCGACAAACGCTGCGTTGAATAGCGCCACTTCGGAGGGCAGAGCAACCTGCGCCTGCTGGCGCTGGAGAATGAGGTTATGCGCATAAAACAGCGCCGCCGCCAGAATCGCCACAATTCCCCATATGACATCAGGCGTGGGCCGCGTGTCAATCCGGCCCGCCGCAATCACCAGAACGCCGACAAAGCCGATCACGCTTGCCCACACCGCCCGCGCGCGCACCTGCTCCTTCAGCAGCACCGCCGCGAGATAGAGCGCGATCAACGGCGCTATGAAGGTGAGCGCGATCCCCTCCGCCAGCGGCACGCGCGCCAAGCCCCAGAAATACAACACAATCATCAGCGCCACCTGCAATCCCCGCAAGGCGTGGAGCCGCATCACCGCGCGACTCGGCCACGGCGCGCCGCGCACCAGATGCACACTGCCGAGCAAACCCACTCCCGCAAATGAGCGCCAGAGCGAGGCGTTATACGCGCCAATTTGTAGGGTCAGCGCCTTCATCAGTGCGTCCATCACCACAAACAATGCAATGCCGAAACAGGCGATTGCGAAGGGGAAGATGATGGTTGAGCGCGGCGGCATATGGCCTCATCGCACGTGGCGGCGCGGGTGAACACCCCGCCCATCAATCCCTAGTGCATATTGCCCTCAAGTTCGCGGATCAACGTGCGAATGTCCGTGTCAAGCTCATGATCCTCACCACGCAGCTTCTCAATCTGGCGGACGGCATAAATGACCGTGGTGTGATCACGCCCGCCAAAACGCCGCCCAATCTCAGGGAGTGACCGTGGCGTGAGTTGCTTCGACAGATACATCGCAATTTGTCTTGGACGCGCCACTAGCCGTGCGCGGCGCGCCGATGTCATTTCGGCATGGCGAATCTTGAAATGATCAGCGACCTTGCGTTGGATATCATCAATTGTAATCTTGCGCTGACTCGCACGAAACATATCGGCAAGCACTTCTTCGGCAAAATCAATCGTCACCGCGCGCGCCGAAAGTGTGGCGTAGGCGACCAGACGATTGAAGCCACCAGTCAGTTCGCGCAAATTTGAGGCGATTCGCGCAGCCAGCAAATCGACCACATCGGCAGGCACAGTGATCACGTCGAGTTCGCTCGCGCGTTGGTTCAGAATGGCGCGACGCAACTCATAATCAGCAGGTTTGATGTCAACAACGAGCCCCTGCGTCAGCCGCGAAAGGATGCGTCCCTCAACGCCATCAAGCGCTTGCGGAGCGCGATCTGAACTGATCACGAGTCGTTTGCCGCTGGTCATCAATGAATCGAGCGTGTGGAGAAACTCTTCCTGCGTCGCATCCTTGCCCGCGATGAACTGAACATCATCGATCAACAACAGATCAGCGGCACGGATTTTGTCCTTGAAAGCCATGGTCTCTCGCGCGCGCATCGCGTTGACAAACTCAACCATGAACCGCTCAGCCGACATATAGATGACGCGCGCATGGGGTTTACGCGCCTGATAGCCGTGCGCAATCGCGTGGAGCAGGTGCGTTTTACCCTGCCCTGTCGCACCTTGGATATAAAGCGGATTGAACCGCAGCGCCCCACCTTCAGCGATCGACCGCGACGCATTGGCGGCAATGGTGTTGCTCGCCCCCGTCAAGAAGTGCCTAAAGGTGAATTTGGGGTTGGGAACGAACCGTTTGGCGTCATGAACCGTCGGCGCGGGCAGAGCGTCCACAAGCAGCTCGGGGGCCGGAGCCTGATATAGGCCGACACTGCTCGACACCTCGATCCGCACACCACGCACATCGGGCATAAAGTGCTGCCACGTCAGGATGAGCCGCTCCGAATATTGTGACGTGACCCAACTCGCCATGAACGCAGACGGAAGCGCCAGCCGTACCACATGATCAATGTCACAAAAACCAATCAATGCTGCTGGTTTCAGCCATTGGTCATAACCGCGCGCACCAATGTCGCGTCGCATCGCGGCGCGAACGCTGGCCCATGACTGTGCTAACACGTCATACGACGGTGCTGCATTCTCGTCACTGGACGCCCGGTCAATCATCGACACCCCTGCCATCAATTTTCGCGACGCAAAAACGCGCGTTGCGATACACCCACGGAAAATCCGCATTTCTCAACCCAATCACGCACAAAATCTAGTTCTATGCGAGTCGTTGCTGCGGCTCTGAGACACTGTATTGCGGAGCAATCAGGGCCGGATCAAGAGCGCGATTGTCAAATAAAGGAAATAAATAGCCTTGACTCAAACGAAGCGCAGAAATCCGCCCATTAAGTCTAACCTATTGAAAAATAACGGAAATAATATCTGGTTGAAGCGCCGTAAACCGCGAATCGCACAAGTCAGCCATTTTTTAATCCACAGGAAGACCAACGCGCAAAAGGCGCACCCGCCACGTGGCCGATGCGCTAAAACCGACAAAGTCGGAGGAAATTTAGCTGAGTGCGGCGACTGCCTTGGTGAGGCGCGCAAATTTGCGTGACGCGGTGTTCTTGTGGAGCACGCCATGGGCCACACCCTTGGCCAGCTCGGGCTGGGCAGCCTTCAGCGCAGCAAGCGCCGCGTCTTTATCGCCTGCGGTGAGCGACGACTCGACCTTTTTCACATAAGTGCGGATGCGGCTTACGCGCGCACCGTTGATGGCCGCACGACGTTCGTTGCGGCGTATACGTTTCTTTGCTTGCGGCGTATTCGCCATAATCAAAACCTCAGACTCTATAGATTGGGTCGGATCAGACAATCCGAGCGAGCCGACGCCCCTAAATGTCCCCTAGAGATTCGTCAAGGTTATTGCTGGCATTTCGGGCAATAAAAGGTTGAACGCCCCGCATCTGCGCGACGAAGCACTTCACCACCACACGGACAGGCTTCACCCGCCCGCCCATAGACACGCCATTGCTTGAAAAAATAGCCGAGTTCACCCGAAGGTGCGGCATAGTCACGCAAAGTGGAGCCCCCCGCTGCAATAGCGGCGGTCAGCACGTCTTGAATGGCGGTAATCAGCCGTTTGGTTTCCGCTGACTTGAGCGAACCTCCCGCGCGCGTCGGCGCAATCCGCGCGATGTTAAGCGCCTCGCAGACATAGATATTGCCGAGCCCCGCGATAATCGCCTGGTTGAGCAGCAGCGCCTTAATCGGGCCTTTGCGGTTGGCGAGCACCCGGGTGAGGTAGGCAGGGTTGAGTTCTGGCCCGAGCGGCTCCGGACCGAGTGCGGCAAAGGCGCGGAAGGTGTCGAGCTCCCCCGCCGCCACCAGATCGAGCGAACCGAATCGGCGCGGGTCGTTGAGCGCCATCACGCGGCCCGCTTCGGTCTCAAACACCAGATGGTCGTGCGTGCCGATCTCATCGGGATCGATTCGCCAGCGGCCCGACATGCCGAGATGGAAGATCAGCGTATCCTCACGGTCGGTATGGATCAGGCCGTATTTGGCGCGGCGCGAAAGCCCCGTCACCCGCGCGCCCGTAAGCCGCTGACGCAAATCCAACGGTATGGGTCGGCGTAAATCGGCACGGCGCGGCTCCACCCGCGTCAGCCGCACGCCGTCCAGCACTTGGCGCAGCCCGCGCACGGTGGTTTCCACTTCTGGGAGTTCAGGCATATATTTCCCTTCCCACATCCGTCATTCCGGCGAAAGCCGGAATCTCGTGTTGGAGAGGCGGCGATCTGCTCATCAAGATTCCGGCCTTCGCCGGAGTGACACGCTATTGTGGTTCGAGGACACTTCCCTCACGCGCCAACTGCCCCTAAAGCATCTCCATGCAAGACACCGTATCCTTCGGCTATGCCGACATTCCCGCCAGCGAGAAAACCGCCAAAGTGGGTGCCGTCTTCTCCAGCGTCGCCCGCAACTATGACGTGATGAACGACGCGATGTCGTTTGGCGCGCACCGGCTGTGGAAAGACACATTCGTGCGCCGCGTGAAGCCGCGCAAAGGCGAAGCGATCCTCGATATGGCGGGCGGCACGGGTGATATTGCCTTCCGCATGGCAGCAAAGGACGCGCTTGTCACCGTGAGCGACATCAACGCCGATATGCTCGCCGTTGGCGAGGAACGCGCGAAAAAGCGTGGGCTGGAGGGCTTGCAGTGGCTCGTCCAGAATGCCGAGACACTGGATTATAGCGACAAGCAGTTCGATGCCTACACCATCGCCTTCGGCATCCGTAATGTCACGCATATCGACAAGGCCTTGGCCGAGGCGCATCGTGTTTTGAAGCGCGGCGGGCGCTTCTTCTGCCTCGAATTCTCGACCACGCTCTGGCCGGGGTTCGCGGACGTGTATGACGCTTATTCGCACCATATCATGCCCAAAATCGGTAAGATGATCGCGGGCGATGAGGACTCTTATCGCTATCTCATCGAAAGCATCCGCCGCTTTCCCGATATGCCAAGCTTTGAGCGCATGATTCAAGGTGCGGGTTTTGTCCATACCAAGGTTGAGCCGATGCTCGGTGGTCTGGTGGCCATACACAGCGGCTGGAAAATATAGAATGAAAACCGACGTGTATTCCCGCGAAGGCGGGAATCCAGCCCGACCAAAGACTCTGGGCTCCTGCCTGAGCAGGGGCACAATATTGTGACCGCTCCGCGCGTGCATCTGTGGCGGCTGCTCAGATGGGGGCGGACGCTGGCGCGGCACGGCGCGCTGAACGGCATTGAGGCTGATCCGCTTACGCCACCGCCGTTGCGCCGCTTGTGTCGGATCGCTCGCTTCGGCGCGCGTGTGCCTGCAACGCCCGATTATGCCGCAGCGTTTGAGGCGATTGGCCCCGCTGCGATCAAGCTCGGTCAATCGCTCGCCACACGCCCCGATTTGGTTGGGCTCGCTGCCGCAACCGATCTTCAGCGTTTGCAAGATGCGCTCGCCCCCGCGCCCTTTGCCCAAGCCAAGGCAGTGATTGAGCAATCGCTTGGCAAGCCGCTCGACGCATTGTTCGCTGCGTTCGACGAGCAAGCCGTCGCCGCCGCATCGATCGCGCAAGTTTACCGCGCCACCACCACCGATGGCCGCGCGGTTGCCGTCAAAGTTTTGCGCCCTGGCATCATCGAGAAGCTCGCCCGCGATATCGAAACCTATGAATGGGCAGCGGCTCAGGTCGCTGCGATGGGTGGCGAACTCGCGCGCCTGCGCCCACGTGAAGTGATCGCCACCTTCAAGCAATGGACAACGCGCGAGCTTGATCTGCGCCGCGAGGCCGCCTCTGCCTCCGAACTCGCCGAGCAGATGGCGGTGGAACCCGATTACATCGTCCCGACCGTCGATTGGCAGCGCACCGCGCGCCGCGTGTTGACGATTGATTGGGTCGAGGGCATCAAACTGACCGACACGGCAGCGCTTAGAGCGGCGGGGCATGACACCAAACAGCTCGCGCGCACGCTCATTCATGCGTTCCTCCGCCAAGCTATCATGCACGGCTTTTTCCACGCCGATATTCATCAGGGCAATTTGTTTGTCCGTGGCGATGGCAAAATTGTCGCGATAGATTTCGGTATTATGGGCCGCGTCAATCGGCAGGCGAGGCTATGGTTGGCGGAGATTCTCCACGGCCTCATCACCGGCAACTACCGCCGTGTCGCCGAGATCCATTTTGACGCGCGATATGTGCCCGCGCACCACAATATCGATGAATTCACCACCGCGCTGCGCTCGGTGGGTGAGCCGATCCGTGGGCTTCCGGTCAAGGAGGTCAGCGTCGGCGGGATGCTCGATGGCCTGTTCGCCATCACCCGCGACTTTGACATGCAGACGCAGCCGCATCTGCTGCTGTTGCAAAAAACGATGGTGATGGTCGAAGGCGTGGCGACCGCGCTCGATCCTGATTTGAATATGTGGGATACATCGGGGCCGTTGGTCGCGGATTGGCTGCGTGACGAGCTTGGCCCCGAGGCGTTGCTCGCTGACAAGCTGCACGAAGCGCTTGGCCTATTCACGCGCCTGCCCGCGTTGCTCAAGCGGATTGAGGCGAGCTATCCCGTTCCCGGGGCCGCGCCGCAGGGGCCGCCACTGCCCGACATCAAAGTTATGCGCTGGCTGCGGCGATAATATGGATCGGCACTTTCGCTCAACGCGCAAATGTGTAGAAGCCATGCCTTTCCCGAAGCGAGCTTAGGACGCCCCGAATGACCGAACACTCTGACGACTATATCTACGACGAAGCCAGCGGCGAATGGATCGCTGCAAGTGACGCCCCCGTTGCGGCAAGTGGGGTCGAGGTGCGCGACTCGGTGGGTAATCTGTTGGCCGATGGCGACGCGGTGACGCTGATCAAAGATTTGAAGGTCAAAGGCGCTGGGCAAACACTCAAGCGCGGCACGCTCATCAAATCGATTCGGCTGACGGGCGACGAGCAGGAAATTGATTGCCGCTATGAAGGCATCAAAGGTCTCGTCTTACGCGCCGAGTTTGTGCGCAAGCGGTAGACACAGGCTATCACCGCCCCCCGCAGACCTTGGTTTCTATCCAAGCGATGATTTCGGCGCGGCGATGGGCATCGTTGGTGATGTCATCATCCACGCCAAGCTGCCACGCCACACCTGCATCATCAGGATGATCCGCCAAATGGCGCATCGCTGCCTCCTGCCGATCGAGCGCTACGGTATCGGCAAAAAAGGCTTGATTTACCATGTCCTCGGCATACAGCCGATACAAGTCGGCCAGATGCCGCAAATCAAACTCGGGGTGATATTGCACCCCCCATACTTCGCTGTTTCCGATCGGAATGATCGCCGCCTGAACCGGGCTGTGCGCGTTTGAAGCGAGCACAGTCGCGTTGTTCGGCAACCGCGCCACCTCATCATAGTGGATACACGGTGCATCGAACACCGGCGGGCGTCTGCGCAGCATCGGGTGGCCGTGCCCTTCAGGATGGACCATGATTTTGCGCGCGATGCCGACCTCGCGCCCCTTGGGACTGTGGGTCACTTCCCCGCCCGCAGCGACCACGGCGATTTGCAACCCCCAGCAACTGCCCAATATCGGCACGCCGGCCTCTGCAGCTTGCCAAAGCAGCGCAATTTGGTTGGTTACGCCATAATCACGGTCATAGGCATGAAGCGCCGATCCGCCGACGACAAAGCCGGCATAATCACCCCATTGCCGATTACCTAGGCCATTCGCATCCGCATCCGCCCCGTAAAGAATATCGATTGGAATATCCGCGAAATGTGCGCGAATGGCCTCAGCATAAATCTCGCTCGATGACCGCACCCCCATCTGCGCGGCGCGTTCGCGGCGATCACGGGGATTGCCTTCCATAATTAAAATGCGTTTTTCGGACATTGGTTTACCCGGCCTTGTTCGACATTGCGGTCATGCTGTCGTCAAAATATCACACGGCGTCTTTTTTTGCGCGGACACTTGACCTCGACCCTATCTGTGATCACACCTTCGCTATGCGCCGCATGAAGGATTGTCAATCTGGGTTGGAAGGAGAATTTATGCGCTTTGGCTCACTAGGTTTCCGGCGGTTCCTGCGCGGATCAGTTACCGCCATCGTCTTTGCCGGAACAACCGCCGGCTTTGCACAGACCGCTACGACACCACCCCCGGCTGCCGACAGTCGAGACATTGTCGTTACCGCCACGCGCAAGGAACAACTCCTCTCGAAAGTGCCGATCAGCGTGAGCGCGTTCTCTCAGGCGCGTGCCGATCAACTCGGGATCAAATCGTTCAACGACGCGATTAAATTCACCCCCGGTGTGAGCATCAGCCAGAGCAATTCAGGCAATGACAACATCGCCATTCGCGGTATTTCGTCAAATGCCGGCGCAAGCACGACAGGTATTTATGTTGACGACACGCCGATTCAAATCCGCCAACTCGGGCTCAATTCCAACGGGGCGGAACCGATTGTGTTCGATCTTGATCGCATCGAGGTGTTGCGCGGGCCGCAGGGCACCCTGTTCGGGTCGGGGTCTGAAGGCGGCACGGTGCGCTATATTACGCCCAATCCAAGTTTGACCAAAAATTCGGTCTATGCTCGCAGCGAGCTCTCCTCGACCGAAAAAGGCGGGCTGAGCTATGAGGGCGGCATCGCCGAGGGCGGGCCGATTGTGCAAGATGTGTTGGGCTATCGGCTCAGCGCCTTTTTCCGGCGCGACGGCGGCTATATTGACCGGATTGATCCGTACACCAACATTGTCACGCCAAATGCCAATTCGACCAACAGCTATGCGTTGCGTGGTGTGCTCACGTGGCAACCCACGCCGGGCCTGACCTTCACGCCGAGCCTTCAATATCAGAAGCGGCAGGTCAACAGCACCGTGGTCGCTGGCTATTATGTCGGGTTGAGCAACCCTAGCCAAAACCAATATGCCGAAGCAACACCGACTCCCCTCACCGATAACGATGCGTTCTACCTCGGTGCCCTCAAGATTGAATATGGCAATGACGCGATTAAGGTGATCAGCAACACCAGCTATTTCGATCGCAGTGAAACGGTTAACGGCTATGATGGGACAACCTATAACCTGTCCTACTATCAGCACAGTCTCGATCCGTCGAACACGACCTATTATGGCACCGATCCGGCAGGACAAGTCTGCACCAATGCCCCAGTGGCCAACCCCGGGGCAACGTGCACGCTCAACTATGCCTTGTTCCCGCTGCTTACCCCTAAGGGCGTTAGCCCCGCCTTTATCAAAGCGTTCGGCGCCTATCGTTCCCCCAACGTCATCACCAACACCCAGCAGAATTTCACGCAGGAGTTGCGGCTGCAATCGAACGCGCGGGCAAGCAGGTGGAACTGGACAATCGGCGTCTTCTACTCGCAAATCAAACAATTGAGCGACGAACAGATTATTGATCCATCGCTCAACGCCGTCACCCAACTGCTCTTTGGCGAAGATATTTTAACCGCATGGGGGGTTCCCCTCCTGCCCGATGGCGCGAGCTATGAGAACCGGGGCAGCAGCAATGAGCACCAGTTCGCGGCCTTTGCCGACGTGACATATGATCTCACCGCGAAGCTCAAAATCAATGCCGGGGTACGCTGGGCGAAAACGCATTTCGATTTCACCAACCTCACGCAGGGGCCTGAAGCCTTTGGCAGCAAAGCCTCATCGGGTCAGCAGAATGAGACGCCGGTCACGCCGAAGTTCAACGTCTCCTATCAGGCCACGCCGGGCGATTTGTTCTACGCCACCATATCCAAGGGCTTCCGCGTGGGTGGTGCCAATGCGCCCTTGCTCCCTGTGTGCGTCGCGGCGAAAATCGCTCCGAGCGCGTTTAATTCGGACTCGATCTGGAATTACGAAGCGGGAACCAAGCTGCGGCTGTTTGGCGGCAAAGCGCATGTCGCCGCGAGCGCATATATTATCAACTGGTCGAACATCCAACAAAGCGTCTACGACACAAGCTGCGGTCAGCAATTTGTCGGCAACTTGGGTGCCCTCACATCAAAGGGTTTTGATTTCCAGGCTGATGTCAAACTGGCACAGGGACTCTCGATTGATCTTGCGGTCGGTTACACACATGCGCGCTACACCAAGGACTCGGTCATCTCTGTGCCCGCAGTCGGCAGCGCGCCTGCCACGTCGTTTACCGTTGGCTTCGCTGGCGACACTGTAGCGGGCTCGCCTTGGACCATTTCAGGCGGGCTGCAATATGATTTTGCGCTGGCATCACATAAGGCGTTTCTGCGTATTGATGACGAATATGCGAGCCACAACAGCGCCAATCTGATTTCAACTGACCCGCGCACCGATGCCAATGGCAACAACACGCTCAGTTATGATCCCAACCTCAACAGTGACCCCGCGACCAATCAGGCTTCGGTGCGCGCGGGCCTCAACTTCGGGCGGGTCGATGCGGCGCTGTTTGTCAACAATGTGTTCAATGCCCACCCCCAACTGAATCTCGCGCATCAGGATCAATTCACCGCGACGTATACGGCGAACACGTTACGGCCGCGCACCTTTGGATTGTTTGTCAGCTACAAATACTGATGCGCGCGCGTGCGCATTCAGCAGAGCGCGTCGTCGAGCCCATCGGCTTGGATGAGGCGCATGCCGTCAGCGATATCCTCGCTGATCGCATGGTGGAGCGCCTGAGCGTCGCGCGAAGCGATGGCGTGAATCGCTTCCTGATGCCGATCGATCAGCGCGGACGTGTCGCACCGCCCGTAGATCGCGCGCATGAACGGACCGAATTGTGCCCAGAGCATTTCGATCATGCGGATGCTCGTCGGTGCTGGCCCGGCGCGATAGAGGAGAAAGTGGAAACGAAAATTGCCGACCATATAATCATTCACCGCGCCGCTCGCGAGTGCGGTATCAATTCCCCGATCAATCTCACGCAACGCGTCGAGCAACCCGACATCGATGTGCGGCAGTGCCGCGACAGCGGTCGCTGGTTCAAGCAGCATCCGGCAACGCATCAGATCGTCATAGCGAACGCGCGTCATCGCGGGCACGGTGATGCGTCGCTTCGAACGGATTTCAACCGCACCTTCCGCCGCAAGCCGGCTCAACGCATCGCGCACCGGCATCTGGCTGACGCCAAGCTCGCTCGCGAGTGTACGGGTCGAAAAAGCATGACCCGGAACGAATTGTCCCGTAATCAGCCGCATCCGCAAGGTGTCATACATCTGCGCCGCAAGCGAAGGGGCGGCATCGTCGGGATCAGGCAGTGGCGAGATGTGGTTCATAATCATCTGCACGTGTGGCGGCATCGCGTTCAGGCGTCAATCTGTGATCTCAAATCATGAGCGGGCCAAATTCATATTACGCCGCCACCGCCAACCCGGCCCCCTACACTCCAACACTGCTCGACGCGCAACGCGCTACGGTTGCCATCATCGGAGGTGGATTAACCGGGCTGGGTGCGGCGCTGACCCTCGCTCGCGCTGGCGTCAACGTCGCGCTGCTTGAAGCCGAATCGATTGGCTGGGGCGCTTCAGGCCGCAACGGGGGCCAGATACATGTCGGCCAGCGGCGCGATCAACTCTGGCTTGAACGGGTGATGGGGCGCGACGATGCGCACAAACTCTGGGATCTCGCGCTCGACGCCCGTACTGACCTCGACACCTTGGTCAGCGCTGAACACATCGACTGCGGCATGACCCCCGGTCACCTCCATCTCGATCACAAGCCGCAATTCGTGGCCGAGACACGTGCTTATGTTGATCACCTCAACACCGTCTACGGCTATGAGTCGATCCGCGCGGTGGGACGCGACGAGGCGCGTGCGCTCGTGGCGTCCGCCGACTATTATGGCGGCAGTCTCGATACTCGCAGCGGCCATCTCCACCCGCTCAACCTGACTCTGGGTTTGGCACACGCCGCACAACGGGCCGGCGCGACACTTTTCACGCAATCTGCCGCGCGACAGATCGAGCGCATGGGAAGCGGATGGACGGTCAGCACAGCGCGCGGAGCACTCCATGCCGATACGGTCATCCTCGCGGGTGATGGAACACTCAAAGGGCTAAACCGGGCGGTCGACGCGCGCGTGATGCCCATCAACAATTTCGTCGCGGTCACCGCGCCGCTCGGCGAGGCGCAGGCGCAAGCCATCATCCGCAGGGCTTATGCGGTTTCTGATTCGCGCTTCGTCGTCTATTATTTCCGGATGACGCCCGACCATCGCCTGCTGTTTGGCGGCGGCGAAAACTATTCCTACCGCTTCCCCGCCGATATTGCAGGGTTCGTGCGCCCGCATATTGCGCGCGTCTTCCCACAGTTGCGTGACGTCGCACTTGACTATGCGTGGGGCGGCGCGCTCGGCATCACAGCCAACCGGATGCCGCTGGTGCGCGAAATTGAGCCGGGACTGTTCACTGCTGCGGGATATTCGGGCCTTGGCCTGATTCTCGCGCCTTATTTTGGCAAGATACTCGCGCAGGCGATCCTTAATCGACGCGACGCCTTCGATCTCCTTGCGAAGGTGCCCAACATGCCCTTTCCCGGAGGAGCGGCATTGCGGTGGCCGACGCTGGTGGCGGCGATGTCGCTGTTCGCGCTGCGTGATCGGCTGTAAACAGCGATGACGTCGCTTTTCCGTCTTGCTCAAATGTGTGATCACAGATAGAAGAAATTATGCCAAACTTGCTTCCCACCGCCTTCAGGGCCGACATCGCCGAAGCGCACGCCTTTCTTGCGGCGCACCCCGAAGTGCAGTTTTTTGAAGTGTTCTTCACCAACATGTCAGGTGTTCCGCGCGGCAAGCGGCTGCGGCGGCATGAGTTGCTCGCCGTCTATGAGCAGGGGCGTTTCTTGCCCGTGTCGATTCTCGTCGTCGATATCAATGGCACCGATGTGCCCGACACCGGTTTGGTTTGGGAGGAAGGCGATGCGGATCGCAGCGCTTTCCCCGTGCCCGGCGGGATCGTGTGTGCGCCGTGGCTTGGCGACGACGTCGCGCAAGTGATGATGTCGCTCCACGAGCTTGATCACCGCGTTTGCACGATTGATCCGCGCGCAGTGCTGCAACGGGTGATCGACCGGTTCACCGCCGACGGGCTAACCCCGGTGGTCGCCTGCGAGCTCGAATATTATCTGGTTGACGGACGACGCACACGTGATGGCGGGATCAAGCTGGCCCGCTCGATTCTGACTGGCGAAACGCCAAATGCGACACAAGTCTATGGCCTCAACGAGATTGAAGATGCGGTCCATTTCCTGCGTGATTTATGGGCCGTGTGCGACGCGCAGAACATCCCGCTTGAAGGTGTGATTTCGGAATGCGCGCCGGGGCAGTTGGAGCTCACATTAGCGCATAAACCAGACGCGCTTCGCGCCGCCGATGAAGCGACAGCTTATAAGCGCGCGGCAAAGGGCGTCGCGCGCAAGCACGGACTGGGGGCAACATTCATGGCCAAGCCGTTCGCCGAGCAGGCGGGCAACGGATTGCATCTGCACATGAGCCTCAACGATGCCAGCGGTGCCAATGTGATGGCGGCAGACGACCCGCAAGGTGCTCCTGTTCTGCGCCATGCCATCGGCGGAATGGCGCAACTTCTTGGCGAGAGTATGGCGATTTTTGCGCCCCATGCAAACAGCTATCGGCGCTTTCGTGCGAATTCTTACGCACCCGTCGCACCAACTTGGGGCGTGAACAACCGCACTGTCGCGCTGCGGGTGCCCGCTGGGCTGCCCAAGAGCAGACATATCGAGCATCGTGTAGCGGGGGCCGATGCGAACCCCTATCTTGCGCTCGCGGCGGTGCTCGCGGCGGCGCACTATGGCATCACGCACAAGATTGATCCCGGCCCGCCGGTGGTGGGTGATGGCTATGCGGTTGCGGCCGCGACAGATGCCAAACTTCCGACCAACTGGTTCGCGGCCGTCGAGTCGTTCGCCGCGTCGCAGGTGATGCGCGATTATCTGGGGGAGGAGTTCGTCCGCCAATACACCATCGTCAAACGCACCGAGCAGGATCGCTTCTTCGCCGAAGTGCCCAATCTCGATTATGATTGGTATCTCGCCAATGCCTGAGTTCCGCGCATGAGCCAGAGCTGGAGAGAAGCGCGCGGCTCGTTTTCCGCAAGCTTTGCACCTCCGGCACTCTGGCTGGGGCTGTTTTTCATTGTCCCCATGCTCATCATTTGGGGCTATAGCTTTGGCCGCACCATTGGCATGACCGAGATTGCGGTCACCGGTAGCCTGAGCAATTACGCCCGCGCGTTTCAGCCGATTTACCTCAGCATCTTGTTCAAATCGCTGAGCATCGCTGCGCTCACCACGTTGATTTGTCTGGTCGTCGGCTTCCCCGTGGCGCTGATGATGACCTTCGCTTCGGCGCGCGGCAAGGTGTGGTTGCTGCTTGCGCTCATGCTCCCGTTTTGGACAAATCTGTTGATCCGCACCTATGCCTTGATGGCGGTGCTGCGAACGCGGGGCTTTCTCAATTCGTCGCTTGAGGCCTTGTGGAGCGCGTTCGGCGGGCACTTCGCCCCGTTGCCGATGATGCACAACGGTTTCGCCGTGATTTTGGGGCTGGTCTATGTCAACCTGCCGTTTCTGGTGTTGCCACTGTATGCAGCGCTCGATCGCCTTGACCGATCTTTGCTCGAAGCGAGCCTTGATCTGGGAGCGGGGCACATCCGCACCATCTTTCGTATCGTCGTGCCGCTTGCCGCGCCGGGGATATTATCAGGCGTCCTAATCACGTTCATCCCCGCGCTTGGCTCTTACTTGACGCCGGATTTGATGGGCGGCGCGGACAATCAGATGATCGCCAACGTCATCGAGCGCCAATTCAAGCGCGCAAATGATTGGCCTTTCGGTGCCGCGCTCTCCTTCCTGTTGATGTATCTCACTTTGATCTCGATGGTGGTGCAAAATTGGGCCAGTCGCCAACAAGCGCGGTCAGGCCTATGAGCACGCGCGCGCCAGCCAGCGTTTCCGAGAAAAACAGATTCCGGCTTTTTGGAAAGGAGCGCGCGCCAATAGCTCCGCTCGATTATGCGCGCCGCTGGCCCTTGCGGCTGTGGCTCGGCGCAGTGCTGCTGTTCCTCTATGCGCCGCTCGTGACGCTGATTGTGTTCAGCTTCAACCAAAGCAAGCGCAACATCATCTGGACGGGATTCACGCTCGATTGGTATCGCAAGCTGATGGGCGACGCCGATTTGCTCGGCGCGTTTGGCAATTCGTTGACCATCGCCGCACTCTCAACGCTCGTCAGCCTTGTGCTCGGCACCTTGGCGGCGGTGGCGCTGTGGCGCTTTCGCTTTCCGGGAAAAGCGGCGTTTGAAGGCGGTATGGCGCTGCCGATAGTGGTTCCGGAAATCTGCATGGGCGTGGCGATGCTCGTGTTCTTTGCCCGTGTTTTTCCTTGGCCCAGCGATTTGGTGTGGCCGATGAGCTTGGGGGC
>Ga0075019_10000704_pt1 | contig 19086 bp, 15 predicted proteins | sample ColStrG_CSR_2013_FD_71473 | JGI IMG/M metagenome (GOLD analysis project Ga0075019, IMG submission 71473) | Freshwater sediment microbial communities in response to fracking from Pennsylvania, USA - Cold Stream Run_MetaG_CSR_2013 | ecosystem: Environmental > Aquatic > Freshwater > Creek >...
GGTCCTGTCGATGCTGACCGGGCTGTCGCGGTCCGAGGCCAACGCCATGGTGGCCAGCGGCGCCGTGGCGCTCGACGACAAGGTCGTCGTGAAGTCGTCCACGGCGGTCGAAGCCGGTCAGCACCTGGTCGCGGTGCTGCCGCCACCCGAGAGCGGCCGGGTCGAACCCGACGCATCGGTCGCGGTGGACGTGCTGGTCGACGACACCGACTTCGCCGTGATCAACAAGGCTCCGGGTCAGGTGGTCCATCCGGGGGCCGGACAACGCGAGGGAACCCTCGTCGCTGGGCTGTTGGCGATCTACCCACAGATTCAGTCACTCAGTGACGAGGGACTGTGCGACCCCCTGCGCCCAGGCATCGTGCATCGACTCGACAAGGGCACTTCCGGTCTGCTGGTGGTCGCCAAGACGGTCGAAGGGTTCGTGAATCTGAGCGCGCAATTGGCGGAACGGCTGATGGAGCGCACCTACCTGGGGATGGTCGAGGGCCACGTTAGCGAGGAGCGCGGCATCGTGGATGCGCCGATCGGCAGATCCACCCGCACTCCCACCATGATGGCGGTGCGCGCCGACGGGCGCCCGGCCCGAACGGGATACGAGGTCATCGCGCGCATCGACAAGCCCCACGCGATGACGTTGCTGCGCCTGCAACTCGACACCGGCCGAACCCACCAGATCCGAGTCCACTTGGCGACGATCGGACACCCAGTCGTGAACGATCCCCGCTACGGGCATCGCCGCGAGAGACGACTGGCCGAGGACCGTTTCTTCCTGCACTCCACGACGCTCTCGTTCGCGCACCCACGTACCGACGAGTGGCTCACCGCCAGTGTTCCGCTGCCGGCCGACCTGGCGCCGTTGGTGCCGAATTCGGTGGTGCTCTAGACGTTCTCCCGAGCGGAGAGGACGTCATTGTCCTGACGCAGAAGGCCCAGGGCCTCCTCCTCGGCTCGACGGACGCGGCGAACGCCGATGTCCATCTTGGTCGCCGTCGCCTGCAACGACAGGGGAGTCGCTCCGTTCAGACCGAAACGGTGGCTCAGCACCTCACGCTGCAGGTCGCTCAACTTCTGAAGCGCGCCGTGCAACTGGTCATCCATCATGGCCTTTTCGATCTCCGCGACCCAGTCGTGCTGGCTCGGAGCAACCAGGTCGCCCAGAGTCGTGGCCGAATCCGACGAGGCGGGCTGGTCGAGGCTGGCGGTCACGCCGGCCAACCCGTGCAGTCCTTCGCGTACGGCCTTGGACATGCCCGTGGCTTCAGTCAACTCGTCGTCAGTTGGTTTGCGCCCGAAGATCGACGTGAGTTCGGCCGTTGTCGCCTCGAGACGCTGCAACTGTTCGCCGACCTCGAGCGGGATCCGGATGGTGCGGCCGTGCTGCTGCACGGCGCGCTGGAGCGCTTGGCGAATCCACCAGGTGGCGTAGGTGGAGAACTTGAAACCGCGCTCCCAGTCGAACTTCTCGACGGCGCGCAGCAGTCCGAAGGTACCCTCTTGGACGAGGTCCACCATCTCGACGCCGCGGTCCTGGTAACGACGGGCCCAGTGCAGCACCAGTCGCAGGTTCGCGGCGACCATCTGCTTCTTCGCCTCCTCGTCACCGGCCGTGACGCGCTTGGCCAACTCGACCTGTTCGTCGTAGTTGGGCATCGGGTAGCGGTCGAGGTCACGCATGAGAAGTCCCAGCATGTCGTTGGTGTTCACCGAAGAGCGTCGGGGGGTGGCGGTCATCTGGATCTCCTTGCTAAGTGCTGCAGACCATTCGAATTCTTAGGCCGGTAATTTCTCCTATGAATACCTATCTAATTTACCACGGAGTATTTCATGGCACAAGCCTTGTACGGCCACGCGGGATAAGAACTGCGTAAACCCTTACGCGCTGTGGGTCCGCTGGACGGCCGTGCCGCCCTTCGCCTGGAGGACCATGTCGGCCAACGTGAAGCTCGAAAGGTGTTCGCGCATGTGGTTGCCGACGTCGGCCCACACGTCCAGGAGCACGCACTGACCCTCGTGGTTGCAGGCCCCGTCCTGGTGGGGCTGGCCGAAATCACCCGCGACGATCGGTCCGTCGACGGCGGCCACGATCTCGGCCAGTGTGATCGCCTCGGGACTACGTGCCAGTACGTAACCACCACCGACGCCTCGTTTGGATCGTACGAGGCCCACGCCCTTCAGGCTGAGCAGTATCTGCTCGAGGTAGGGCTGGGGCAGACCGGTGCGTTCGGCCAGGTCCCGCACGGAGGTTGGGGTCGAGACATTGTCGTGGAGTGCCAGGCTCAGCAGTGCACGGCTGGCGTAGTCCCCACGCGTTGATACCCTCACCCAATCATTCTACCCACGCTATCGACGGCCGCCGGGGCCTTGCACCGCCGGACCGGATTGTCTGGCACAGTGGTTGGGTGGAAGATGAACAGAACGACAACGTGACCGTCAATCCCGATCAGGTCTTGCCCCCGGGCGAGCCGGCTCCTGCGAGCGAGGACGAGAACACCGACTACATCAGCCAGCCGGCGAAGGTCATGCGGATCGGCTCGATGGTCAAGTCCTTGCTCGACGAGGCTCGCAGTGCTCCATTGGACGAGGCCGGCCGTGCCCGGCTGCGCGAGATCTACCAGATCTCGATCGGCGAACTCTCCGGAGCGTTATCGCCCGACCTCGGAGAGGAGTTGTCGCGCATGGCGATGCCTTTCAGCGCCGAGGTGCCAACCGAGTCCGAACTGAGGGTGGCCCAAGCCCAGCTCGTCGGTTGGCTCGAGGGCCTGTTCCACGGCATCCAGGCCTCGCTCTTCGCCCAGCAGGCGGCCGCGGCCGCACAACTCGAGAAGATGCGCGACCGCTCCCTCAACCCCGGTGGGGGAGAGCCACGTGCCGGAACGTATCTCTAGCCACGCTCGACGGTCCGTGACACGACCGGGCTATCTTGCCAGTGCCGCTAAAGGTCGATTTCGTTCTGAAAGGATGATTCCGCCGTATGGCTGAGAGTTTCGTCCACCTGCACAATCACACCGAGTACTCGATGCTCGACGGCGCCGCGCGCGTCGAGGAGATGGTGCTGGCCGCCAAGGCCGACGGCCAACGCGCCATCGGCATCACCGATCACGGCAATCTCTACGGCATCATCGACTTCTACGAAGCCTGTCGCAAGCACGACGTGACGCCGATCCTCGGGATCGAGGCCTACATGGCGGCGAACTCACGATTCGATCGTCCGCCGCGCCGGGGCAAGATGGACGACACCGGCGGCGACACCGAAGGTGGGCAGAAGCTCTACCACCACTTGACGCTGCTGGCCACGTCGAACGAGGGGTATCGGAACCTTCGAGAGCTTTCATCGCTGGCCTTCTTGGAGGGCTACTACTACAAGCCCCGTCTCGACTGGGACCTGCTCGAGCGCTACAGCGAGGGCCTGGTGGCGACGTCGGGTTGCCTCGGCGGAGTCGTCCTGCAGGCCCTGCTCCAGGACGACTACACCAAGGCCCTGGAGCTCGCCGGTCGGCTCCAGAGCATCTTCGGGCGCGAGAACTTCTTCATCGAGATGCAGGACCACGGTCTCGCCGAACAGGCCCGCACCAATCCGCAACTGCTGAGGATCGCGAGCGACATCCAAGCGCCCCTCCTCGCCACCAACGACCTGCACTACGTCCACCACGACGACGCCGAGATGCACGACGCCTTGTTGTGCATCGGCACCGGATCGCTGGTGGCGGACCCCAACCGATTTCGATTCCACAGCGATCAGCACTATCTCAAGTCCGCCGCCGAGATGCGCTACCTGTTCCGCGACATCCCCGAAGCCTGCGACAACACCCTGCTGGTGGCCGAACGCGCCAACGTGAAGATCGAGTTCGACAACGACGCCCTGCCCCAATTCCCGATTCCTGAGCAGTACCGGGGGGCCGCCCACAAGGACGGCGCGAACCGACTGCTGCGCGAGTTGTCCTATCAGGGCGCGCGCGAGCGCTACGGCGACTCTTTGAACGACGAGGTTCGAACGCGCCTCGACTACGAGCTCGGCGTGGTCGCGGACATGGGCTTCTCGGACTACTTCCTCGTCGTCTGGGACCTGATCCGCCACGCCCGTGAGAAGGGCATCCGGGTTGGACCGGGCCGCGGGTCGGCGGCGGGTTGCTGCATCGCCTACTGCCTGCGGATCGTCGACCTGGACCCGATTCGCTACGGACTGATCTTCGAACGGTTTCTCAACCCTGGTCGAAAGCAGATGCCCGACATCGACATGGACTTCGACGAGCGCTACCGCGGCGACATGATCCGCTACGCCGCCGAACGCTACGGTTCGGACCACGTTGCCCAGATCGTCACCTTCTCCACGATCAAGGCGCGGGCCGCCGTTCGTGACGCGGCGCGGGTCCTCGGATACCCTCCACAACTGGGCGACAAGATCGCCAAGGCCATGCCCCCGCTCGTCATGGGACAGGACCTGCCGCTCGAAGCATGCTTCACCCCGACCCCGGGCTTCGAGGGGCGTTACACGGAGGCAGCGGAGCTGCGGTCTCTGTACGACACCGACCCCGAAGTGAAGCACGTGGTCGACGTGGCCAAGGGTTTCGTCGACAAGCGCCGCCAAGACGGTATCCACGCCGCCGCGGTCGTCATCACGAAGGAACCGGTGCTCGAGTACGTCCCCGTCCAGCGAAAGTCCGGACCCAACGGCTCCGCGGCCGACGCGCCGATCGTGACGCAGTACGAGGCCACGGCGATCGAGAAGCTCGGACTGCTGAAGATGGACTTCCTCGGGCTGCGCAACCTCGCGATCATCGAGCGCACCCTCGACCACATCAGGCGCCGCCACGGCGCCGCCGTCGACATCGACCACGTGCCGCTGGACGACCCCAAGGTCTATGAGATGTTGAAGTTGGGCAATTCGATCGGCATCTTCCAACTCGAGGGTGACAAGATGCGTCAACTTATGCGGCGCTTGGCGCCCACGAGCTTCGACGACATCGCAGCCCTGGTGGCCCTCTATCGTCCCGGGCCACTGAGCGAGAACGTGCACAACGACTACGCGGACCGCAAGAACGGTCGACAGGGCGTCAGCTACGACCATCCCGACCTGGAAGGGATCCTCGGCGAGACCTACGGACTGATGATCTACCAGGAAGACATCATGCGCGTCGCGACCAAGATCGCGGGCTTCTCCATGACCGAGGCCGACGACCTTCGCAAGGCTTGCTCTAAGAAGATCCGCGAGATGATCCAAGCGCAGCGAGCGAAGTTCGTCGACGGCTCGGAACGAGAAGGGTACGGCCGGGCCCTGGGTGAGGCGATCTTCAACAAGATCGAACCCTTCGCGGACTACGCGTTCAACAAGAGCCACGCCTACGGATACGCCCTGATCGCCTACCAGAACGCGTGGCTGAAGGCCAACTACCCCGTCGAGTACATGTCGGCCCTGCTCACCTCGTTCCGTGACGACAAGGACAAGGCGTCGATGTACCTGAACGAAGCTAGACAGATGGGCATCACGGTTGGGGTGCCCGACGTGAACCAGTCTTTCGCCGATTACGCCCCCAGCGTCGCACAGGACCAGACCATCCTCTTCGGGCTGGCGGCGGTGCGCAACGTCGGAGAGGCGCTCGTCGAGAAGATCGTCGCGGAGCGAGAGTCTGGCGGCCCCTTCCAATCGATCTACGACTTCGTCCGTCGGGTCGACCCGGCCGTGCTCAACCGGCGCACGATGGAGTCCCTCATCAAGGCCGGGGCCTTCGACGCCCTGGGGGTCGCGCGCCTCGGATTCCTGTTGAAGGTGGATGAGATCGTCGAGGTGACGCTCAACCGGCGCAAGGACCTCTCACTCGGCATTTCGACTCTCTTCGCGGCCTTCGGTGACGGACCGGACGCGAATGACTGGGAGGGCACCGAGATCTCGTTGAGCGAAGCGGAGTTCGAAAAGTCGGTCAAACTGGACTTCGAGCGCGAGATGCTCGGCACCTACATCTCCGACCACCCCCTGTACCAGGTGGAGAGTATCCTCGCCGCCCAGACCGACGGCTCGATCCTTTCGGTCAGGGAGCGCGGCGACGAACTGGCGAAGTCGGGGAGGGCCATCACGGTCGGGGGGATACTCGCCGAGGTCCAGTTGCGCCAGAGCAAGTCTGGGCAGGCCTACGCGCGCGTAGTGCTCGAGGACCTCGGGGGTTCGATGGAGATCAACGTCTCGGCCAAGAACTTCCAGAAGGTCAGCGGGTTCCTCGCCAAGGACAACATCGTGCTCGTCAAGGTCCGTCCCGATTCGCGTGACGACGAGTTGCGCTTCAGCGCCCTCGACATCGAGAAGTTGAACGTCGATCGGGGCGACGGTGAATTGCGACTGGCGCTGCGGCCAGAGGATCTGACCCCGAACTCGATCGCCACCTTGCGTCAGATCCTCACCCGTTATCCCGGCAAGTCCCCCGTGATCGTGGAGACTGGCGAATCGGGCAAGACATTCAAGTTGGGCCCCGATTTCAACGTCAACATCTCGAGCGTGGTGGCCGATCTGCGCTCGGAATTCGGCCGAAACGTCATAAAGGCTTGAACTGATTGCGGGGGTCGGAATCTCCCGTAGAATGTATGACTATGGCAATGACCGTCACAACGAAGGACACCACCGCCCTCAGCGATGCCGAACTGGCGGAAATGGCCGATCTGTGCGTGGATCGCGAGCCGAATTTCGACATCGGCTTCCTCTCGAAGCAACGTGAGGACTGGGTGCTGGTCACCCAGGTGCGCGAAGGTAACAAACTCAGGGGCTACTCGTTTTGCACGCTCGAACGTATCGGCGGCACTCCTTCGCTGTTGATCGGCCTGCTCCTGGTCGATCGCAACGCCAAGGCCGACCAGACGTTGAAGGTGATTCTGCACGACCAGTTCCGTCGAGCGCTGCTCGCCTTCCCCGACGAGGACGTGCTGCTCGGTTGCCGACTGACCTCGCCTGACGGATTCCGCGCCTTCGCGGGTCTCGTCGAAGTCGTGCCGCGCCTCGGCTACAAGCCCACGGGCGAGGACCGGGCCTGGTGCCGTCGGTTGGCCAAGCGGTTCGGGTCCGAGAAGTTGATCGACGACAAGACCTTCGTGATGTCTTCGACCCAGGGACCGGTCGGTGGACTCGACTATGTCGCCGCCAAGGGATCGGCGCCCGAGGGAACCGAGATGTTCTTCGAGTGCCTGGACGCCGTCAAGGGTGAGCGCCTGGTCGCCTTCGGCTGGGCCACGGCGGAGTCGCTGGCCTCGGGCAAGTTCCCGAAGTAGGCCTTCAGCCGCGGGGCAGTAGTCCCGTGCAGCTCTTGTAGCAGTGGCCGTCGATCGGGCGCGACAGGGTCGTAAGCACGTAGGTCGGGCGAAATCCCAGCGCCGTCGCCAGTTCCTTGCCGGCGAGCGACGATCGTCGTGTGGCCTCGATGGTCCGCACGGCGTGGGCGTCTTCGCAGAGCAGCCAGACGTCGTCGCCGAACCAACCAAAGCGCACCCAGGTCGAGCCGTCCTCGACGCGGCGCAGCAACTGGGGCCCACGGTCGGCGGCGACCAGCGCGACGCTGGGTCGTTCACCGCGGAACTCCCAGTAGGGGGCGCTCGGACCTCTGAAGCCAAAGAGGGGACCGTCGGCGGGACTCGCGACTTGGGAGAGCCACCGGCGCACCCGCCGCCCGCGGTACGTCCCGAGACGTCGTGGCAGGTCCGAGAGGGTCACCGCTTCGGGCTGGGCGAGGTCGTTTCGTTCCAGGTCCATGGCCAGTTGACCTTCGACCACGTCGAACACTGCGAGGTCGGTCTCGTAGTCGAAGGGCCATGGAATCCTCCAGCGCACGATCGCCTGACTCTCCAAGTCAACCACGGTCGTCGATTCGTTGTTGGAACCGAGCACCAGTCCAAAGACGACCTTGCCCGGGGTCAGGTCGACGGCGGGGTGCTGGGGCATGCCCTCGACCAGTCGCTTGATGGCCCGAGCGGCGGGGTCTCGATTGAAGATGGCCATCTAGTTGGCCGGTCCGGTCAACTGGGTCGTCAAGTCGAAGACGTTGGAGACCGGGAGCTGACACGCGCCACCCCGGCAGACGTAGGCAAGACCTTCGCGCCGATCAAGTAGCAGAGGTGATGATCCTGAACCGGTGACGAGGACGGAGCGTGGCACAGACATCAATCGTACGTGTTCGGCCATCTCTCCCTGGGCGCCGGGGACCACGATCTCGATCCCTTCGATGGCGTAACCCGCTGCGTCGAGCAAGTCCGGGACGGTGCCCGGATGGTGGGCGAGCAAAGTCGCCGCCAGTCTGACGAGTCGCTGGGACACCACCAGGACTTCATCGTCGCCCGTGCACAGCGCGAGGCGGGCCAGCGCTCGACATCCCACTGAATGGCTCGACGGCGTCGCTCCGTCGAAGATGTCCTTGGGCCGAGGGTCGAGGTCGGTGACGAGGTCACTGGTCGAGAAGAGCCCTCCGCCGAGGTTCGGAGAGATCGGTGACGGTACGTCGCCGTCCCAGTAGTGCTCGAGCAGGTACTGGGCCAGCTCGCGAGCAGTGACGATCCATTCGTCATCCCCCGATAATTCGAATGCGTCGAGCATCGCGTCGAGGAGCCAACCCACGTCCGCGGCGCTCGCGTGGGCCGTCCGACGCTCGGTGCGCCACCACGTGGAGCCGTCGAAGTGCGAGGAGCACAGCGAGTCCAGCAGCGCGAGGCCACGGGCGCTAAAGTCCGCGTCTCCGCTCTGAATCATCGCCGACGCCAGCATCGCGTTGCACTCGAGGATGACCTTCTCGTCGCGTTCGGGCTGGGGGCGACGTTCACGTGACGACCGCAACGCCTCGAGCGAACCCTTCAAGGCGTCGGGGCAGGTGAACGGTTCGCCCTCAGCGAGCCGGGGGATGGAACGACCTTCGAACTCTCCGGAGTCAACGATGCGCCAACGTGCCAGGACCGGCACCAACTGTTCCTCCAGTCCGGCCGTGGTCAGTGCCTCGGCGACCTCGGCCACGGTCCAGGTGACGTGTGACCCCTCGACCCCGGCCGCGTCGGCGTCGAGTGAAGAGGCGTAGCCCTGCTCGACCGACAGCCGGTCCACCACGAATCGCAGCGTGTCTAGGGCGACTTCGCGCCAGTCGTCACGGTGGAGGACCTTGGCCGCGCGCAGATAGCAGCGAGCCAGCAGGGCTTGATCGCTGAGCATCTTCTCGAAGTGGGGAACGTGCCAGTCGGCGTCAACGCTGTAGCGGGCGAATCCTCCGTCGATGTGGTCGTAGAGACCCCGGCGCGACATGGCGTCGAGGGTCCGTTCCAACGCGGAGCGGGCCGCCAGGTCTTCGAACTCGATCAGCGACTCGGCGTAACTCGGACGGGGGAACTTCGGGGCACCGCCGAATCCGCCCTCGGCGTCGGTCCGACCGATCAGTTCGTCGCGCAGTCTCGCGCGAGACTGGACCAGGTCCAGCGCTTCCTCGAAGGGTGCCAGGTGGTCAACGAAGCTCACCTCGCGCTCGAGGGATCGTCCAATCTCCTCGGCCTGTTCGAGCACCGCGGCGCGTTGGTTGCGCCACGCGTCGTTCATCGCATCGAGGAGGCGGGGAAGCCCGACGTGCCCTGGGCGGTCGGCGGGCGGGTAGTACGTACCGGCCATGAACGGCCGTCCCTCGGGAGTCAGGAAAACGGTCATCGGCCAGCCGCCGTGCCCGGACACCAGTTGAGTGGCGGCCATGTAGACGGCGTCCACGTCGGGCCGCTCCTCGCGGTCCACCTTCACCGGCACGAAGTTGTCGTTGATGAGTCCGGCGATTTCCTCGTTCTCGAACGATTCGTGGGCCATGACGTGACACCAGTGGCAGGCCGCGTATCCGACGGAGAGGAAGATCGGTCGGTCTAGCCGAGACGCCTCGCCGAGGGCCTCGCTACCCCACGGCCTCCAGTCGACGGGATTGTCCGCGTGTTGTCGGAGATAGGCGCTGGATGAGCCAGCCAGTCGGTTGGGCATGTAGCCAGCGTAACGACGAAGGTTCGCGTACCGGCTCGTGCGGATCGAACAAGGGCTCGAGTGGTCGGTCGGTCACTGCTACGACCCGTGCGGCGCCGGCGAGGCCCTGGACGTTGCCTGACTACTCTGATGAAGGAATCTCGAAAGGTTGGTGCAATCGTGACGAAGCCACTGCGTTGGGGCATCATCAGTACTGGTCGGATCGCCCAGACGTTCGCCAGTGACATGCAGTACACCGACGAGGGCGTCGTGGTGGCGGTCGGGTCTCGCACCCGCGAGGCGGCCGATCGATTCGCCGATGAATTCGGCGTCACCAATCGACACGGCTCCTACGAGGAGTTGGTCAGCGATCCCGAAGTCGACGTGGTCTACGTCGGCACGCCCCATCCCATGCACCACGCCTGCGCGAAACTTGCGCTGGAGAACGGCAAACCGGTCCTGGTGGAGAAGGCGTTCACCATGAACGCCGGTGAAGCCCGCGACCTCGTGCGTATCGCGCGTGAACGTGGACTGTTCATGATGGAAGCGATGTGGACCCGATTCCTGCCCCACGTGGTGGCGATTCGCGATCTCATCGCCCAAGGTGAACTTGGTGAGATCGTGTCGGTCGAGGCCGACCACGGAAAATGGTTCGAACGGGATCCGCAGTTTCGGCTCTTCGCTCCTGAACTCGGAGGTAGCGCGTTGCTCGATCTCGGGGTCTACCCGGTCTCGTTCGCGTCGATGCTGCTCGGTACCCCGGACCGCTTGACCGCTTTGGTAGATCCGTCGTTCAGTGGGGTGGATGGCCAGGCGTCGATGCTGTTCGGGTACGCCAGCGGAGCGCAGTCGATCCTGACGTGCACCTCTGGTGCGAGGACCGCGACACGGGCCTGCATCTCGGGCACCGAAGCGCGCATCGAGATCGAGGCCGACTTCTACGCGCCCAGTTCCTTCACGTTGATCACTCGAAGTGGGGATCAACGTCGTTACGAGTTCGCGAGCGCCGGCCGCGGCCTGTTCCACGAGGCGGTGGAGGTGGCGCGGTGCTTGGAAGCGGGGCTGACGGAAAGCCCGGTGATGCCACTCGACGAGACGGTGGCGATCATGGAGACCATGGACCGGGTTCTTTCGTTCCTCTAGCGGTCGACGTCCGTCCAGAGCCCGAACGAGCTGACTTCGACACGTCTCGGTGGTACGGCACCGGCTCGCCCGCAGGTGACCACGGCGACGCGTATCGCCGTCGAGACCGCTTCGCGAATGGCCGGAGCGTTGGCGAGGTCAGGCCTGCCCAGGCCCGATAGCACCCACCACGCCAAGAATCCGCCTAGCAGCGCGTCGCCAGCCCCGATCGTGTCGACGACATCGGCTTCTGGGACGTCGAGAGTGAACGAGGTGGTCTCCAGACAGACCTGAACCGGCAGTGGGCCGTCAGTGACGATCACGCACGTGGCCCCCAATCGGGCGATCCGTGCGACCGCCTCGGACACCGAGACACCGGGACAGAGAAACTTGAGGTCCTCAACGCTTGACTTCACGACGTCGGCCCGCTCCAAGACTCGCCAAAGGCTGCGGCGGTAGTTGGTGTCGTCGGAAGTCGCTGACGGCCGACAATTGGGATCCACGGCTACGAGAATCTGATCGGACAGGCCGTCCAGTAGTCCGAGAATGGTGCCGGCCATTGGTTCGAATGCGATGCCCAGTCCGCCGACACAGAGGGAGTTGGTCAACGGCTCGACACTCCGCCACGGTCCGGCCAGTGAAGTCGGATCGACTTGGAACGTAGCCGATTCATCCAAGAGGAATCGATACGTCGCCGAGCTTCCCGTCCGGTCCACCAGCGCCGTCGCGGTTGGACGGGCGAGGACTGGTCGCAGGGCGAGGTCGACGCCGTCTTCGTGCAAGCATTCGCGGATGGCTCGCCCGTAGGGATCTTCGGACAGTCCGCTGAAGAAGTCGCAGGGCTGGCCAAGCCGGGCCACCGTGCGTGCGACGTTGAAAGGACCTCCTCCTGGTACGGCGACCAGACCTCCGTCGTCACTGGCCAGCACGTCCATCAGGTTCTCCCCGATGACGGCAACTCGGGTGCGGTTCATCGTTCGTGGGAGGGTTCTAGCAACTCGGGCCTTCCGTCTTCGTCGGTTTGCACCTGTCCTGTGCGCTGTGTGGACCTTGGACCGGACTCCATATCAACTGGACACTCGATGCTGCCACAATCACGTTGGTCGACGCAGTCGTCTTCGCTGATCGATGTTCCCAACTGTTGGGTCAGTATTGGAATACCTAGTCTGTGGGGCAGCCGAATAGTTGGAAATGCGCGAAAACACTTGGATTGTCGGTTGACGAGTCGGGCCGGGAGATTGTTGGGTGCTCCCAATCTCCGTCCTTCGGGAGCGTGGCGGATAAGGGACTTGAACGGACCAGTCGCGTCGAAATTTCAATCAGGTGACTCGATATTTCGTGACCGTGAACCCCAGAGCGCACTCCGACATGCTATTTTCACCAACCGGACATTCTTATTAACGAGATGTTCATCTAAGAAGCAAAACTAACGACGTCAGAATGGCGTCAAAGAAGGGTTGGGGATATGAATTTTAAGACAGGAAGGGCTCTCGCTTCCGTAGCAATGGTCGGCAGTTTTGTCGTCGCCATGCTGCCGAACGTCAGCTCGGCAAGTACTCCTACGGTTTCGGACAGCACGTTCAACACGAGCTTCTCGACCATGAAGTACCTCAAGAGCATTGTGGCCAAGGGTAAGGGCTCAGTTGCCGTTATTCTGCCCGACACGAAGTCGTCGGCTCGTTATCTTCAGTTCGACACACCGAACTTGAAGCGCGCTCTGACCGCCTCGGGTCTGTCTGCGAAGAACATCATCTTCCAGAACGCTCAGGGTAGTGCGGCGACGCAGTTCACCATGGCTCAGGCGGACATCGCCAAGGGTGCCAAGGTGCTCATCATCGACCCGCTTGACTCGAGCACTGGTGCGGTCATCGAGACCTACGCTCACCAGCACGGCGTCGCAGTCATTGACTACGACCGCTTGACGCTGGGTGGCGCACGTTCTTACTACGTGAGCTTCAACAACGTCGCCGTCGGTACGCTGATCGGTCAGGGTGAAGTTGCCTGCCTCAACGCGTGGCACGTCACCAAGCCGGTCATCTACATCTCCTACGGTGCAGCCACTGACAACAACGCGACGCTGTTCGCCCAGGGCTACAACAAGGTGCTGTCGGCCGCTGGCTTCAACACTGCTCCTGGTGGCGGAACGACGAGTGCCGGAACGACCTACACCGAGAGTGCTGGAACGTGGGACGGGAACCAGGCGCTGGTCGACTTCCAGGGTGCCTTCACGGCTCACCCGAACATCAACGCCGCGGTGACCCCGAACGACAACAACGCTTCGGGCATTATCTCGTACCTGCAGAGCAAGGGTCTCAAGCCCAACACCTTCCCGTTCACCGGTCAGGACGCTTCGCTGGTCGGGTTCCAGAATGTGATCTCGGGTTACCAGTGCGGCACTGTCTACAAGCCGATCTGGCTTGAGGCACAGGCGACGGTTGCCCTTGCGGTCTACCTACGTGCTCACATCAAGCCGCCATCAACGTTGGCCAATGGATTCACGAAGGACTCCGTCTCGGGCAAGAATGTCCCCTCAGTGTTGCTGACCGCTACATGGGTCACACCGGACAAGGTCCAGTCCACGGTCATCCACGACGGTGTCATCAAGGCGTCAGACCTGTGTACGTCCTCGGCTCCGACGGTTGCCGGTTCGCCACAGCCGACCTACGCGGCGGACTGCACGGCTTTGGGCATTAAGTAGTCTCTAGCCAATGAGCACGAACCCCGAGTCACCAGCTAGTCCACCCGAGCAATCGGACCACGGATCTGGTGGCTCGGGGCTTCGTCCTGTAGATCCCAACGTCCTGCTGAGCCTGCGCGGAATATCGAAGCATTTCGGTGCCGTGCAGGCTCTGCGGTACGTCGACCTGGACATACCGGCCGGCAAAGTCACCGCGCTCATCGGCGACAACGGTGCGGGGAAGTCGACCCTGATCAAAGCCGTGGCCGGTATCTACGAACCGACAGCCGGCCACATCTACTGGAAGGGCGAAGAGGTCCACATCCATCAACCTCGTGCGGCCAGTGATCTCGGTATTGCGACCGTGTACCAAGACCTCGCACTCTGCGACAACCTGGACGTGGTGCAGAACATGTTCCTTGGCCAAGAGGAGACCAAGTGGGGGCTCCTGGACGAGATCCAGATGGAGCTGACGACGCTGAAGACGCTCTCGGACCTTTCGGTCTCGACGCTTAAGTCACCCCGTCAGTTGATTGGCTCGCTCTCGGGTGGCCAGCGTCAGTCTGTGGCGGTCGCGCGAGCCGTTATGCACGAGTCTCAACTCGTGATCATGGACGAGCCGACCGCGGCCTTGGGAGTATCTCAGACCGAACAGGTCCTCGGACTAATTCGCACGCTCGCCGCACGTGGCATCGCGGTGCTCGTGATCTCACACAACCTGAACGATGTCTTCAGCGTCGCCGATCGGATCGCGGTCATGTATTTGGGGAACCTCGTCAGCGAGGGACCGATTGAGAATTACGACACCAGTAGTGCGGTCGATCTGATTACCACCGGTTCTTCAGGCCGCGTAACGTCGAACGCCAATCCCAAGTAGTCGAAAGGTAGTTCTGACGTGTCTGCCCCCGAATCTCCTATGTCCAAAGAGTCATTGAGCGCGACGCGAAGCGCCAGCAGTCTGGTTGGCCAGATTCGGCGGTTGTGGCAGGGCGACATCGGACTGCTGCCTATCATGATCGGGCTCCTAGCCCTGGTCATCTACTTCGAGCTCCGCAGCTCAGTCTTCCTCTCGGCCGGCAACTTGACCAATCTCTTCATTCAATCGACAATCTTCATCCTCTTAGGTATGGCCGAGATCTGGTTGCTCCTGTTGGGGGACATCGACCTGTCCATTGGATACGCGGCCGGCCTCAGCGCGGCAATCGCGGTCATCCTGGTCTCGCCCAGCTACCAATGGAGTTGGTTCATCGCGATTCCATTGGCCCTGCTCACCACGACCGTAATTGGGGCGATCAGCGGATTCTTGGCAATCCGCTTCAAGCTTCCATCGTTCATCGTGACGCTCGCCGGACAGATCGGCCTCCAAGGGGCGCTGCTCTACGTCATCAACAGTCAAAATACTGGTGGAGCCATCACCGTCCAGGAGAAGGTCCTCTACGACCTGGTGAATGGAAATTTGACGCCACTGGCCACTTGGCTCTTCGTCGCGGCGATGGTTGTGGGCATGTCGTTCTTCATGTTCCGCTCAGCGCGACGCCGTCGGGCGAGCGGACTCGAAGCCAAGCCGATGTGGGTAACACTTATGAAGATCGGCATCACGGCAGCAGCGGGGATTTTGATGGCCGTTCTGTTCAACACGAACCGGTCGTCGTTTGTCACGCTGCGAGGCATGCCGTTCGCCGTGCTGATCGACTTGGCGGTGCTGGCCGCCGGCACCTTCATCCTTACGAAGACCAAGACTGGTCGTTACATCTACGCCATTGGCGGCAACGTCGAAGCGGCCCGTCGGTCGGGCGTCAATGTGAACCGCTACCGACTTCTCGCCTTCATGCTGGCGGGCTTCACCGCCGGCATCGCCGGCCTGCTCTACGCGTCACGCCTCAACGGAATATCCACCGGGATTGAGGGTGGAACGTACGTCCTCTACGCAGTGGCCGCGGCCGTTATCGGTGGAACCAGTCTCTTCGGGGGCCGAGGAAAGATGATCCACGCTGTCATCGGCGGTCTGGTGATCGCCACCATCGACAACGGGATGGCGCTCATCAACATGTCGGCCTCGACTCAGTACATCGCGACGGCGTTCGTCCTGCTCGCGGCCGTGATCGTCGACTCGCTCGCTCGACGCGGCAGCACCGTTTCCGGGTAGGACCAACGTCTCCTAGTGCAGGTGAGGCAGCGCGTCTCGCCGCAGTTTGCCATTGGTCGTTCGCGGCAGTCCGGTAACATAGCGGATCTCCTTGGGCTTCGCCCACGGGCCAATGCGCTCCTCGGCCCGCTGGCGGATCGCGTCGTCCGTTACCGAACCTGTTGAAACGACGAGCGCGACGACCCGTTCGCCCCACTCGGGGTCCTCGACGGAAGTGACCGCCACGTCACGCACGCCGTCGACTCCCGACAGGACGGTCTCGAGGTCCTCGGGCCAGAGCTTCTCGCCGCCAGTGTTGATCACGAAATCGATACGACCGCGGACGCTCAGTCGGCCGTCCGTGAGCGAGCCCGCGTCGCCAGTGGGGAACCAATCATCGAGCCCGTCGGGTCCAGTGACGTGGGGGCGCGGCCCCGTTCGGTACGAACGGAATAGGGTCGGAGTGCGAACACAGAGTTCACCGTTGACGATGGTCAATTCGACACCGTCGAGCGGGTAACCGTCGTAGACGACGCCAGACCCGGTTTCGGTCATGCCCCAGGTGGTGACGACGTTGTCCGGTAGGGCGATGGGTGGTCTGGCACCTCCCAGGAGGACCTTGGAGAATCCGCTGAGATCGTGTCGTTGTAGTTGGGTTCTCACGACCGACACGTGCGTCGCCCCGCGGCTCGAAGCTGAATCGAGCTCGTCGGGCGCCCCCCAGAGCAGGTCGGCGTCGTCGAGAATCGCGCGCAGGATTACGGCGAGCCCTCCAATGTGGTTGGCCGGCAAGCAGGGATACCAAACGGGCGGCGTATCACCACGCACGGTGGCTTGGGTGATGCGGGCGCTGGCGCGAAGGGCACCCCAGGAGATCTCCGCGGCTTTGGGGGTTCCACTTGATCCGCTAGTCAGCATCACGATTCCGACTTCGGCCTCTACGCTTCGCCCCGTCTCGATCTTGGTGCGCCCCTCTTCGTCCAATACGTGCGTCGCGCCGAGGATTAGCAGTTCCTCGGCCCGGCGCGCTCGCGACAGGCGCTGGTCCAGGACGCAGAAGGCCTCTTCACGTTCGACGCAATCGCGGACGGCGCGTTCGAGTTGTGGCCCGAGGGCGAAGTCAAGCGCGAGCAAGGAATCCACGATGTGACACTAGGGGCTGGCCAACTAGGGTGAGGCCCCAGGGGTGATACCAGTGGCTTCACTACGCCATGAACGCAGGATCAGCGCAAGCGTTGACACGGTGTGGGACGTCGTGCGTCGCCCCGAATCGATCCCCGAATGGTTTCCGGGCATCGTCTCATGCACGGTCGATGGAAACATCCGGGTCATCAAGACAGCGACCGGACTCGAGATGCCCGAGGAGATCTTGACCAATGACTCGTCGATTCACCGCTTCGCGTACCGTGTCATCTCGCCGATGTACCAGTACCACCTGGGAGTCATCGACGTCATCGAGATCGGACCGGAGGACAGTCTGTGCGTCTATTCGACGACGGCCGAACCTGATGCCCTCGCATTGATCATCGCCGGAGGTACCGTTGGCGCCCTCGAGGAGATCGCGCGCATCGCCGAAGCGAATTCGAAGGTCCTTTGATGGGCCGCAAGATCCTCTTCATCACCACCGATCAACAGCGATACGACACGATCGGCGCGAACGGGGGATTCCTCTCTCGGACCCCGGTCATCGATGGACTGGCGGCGCAGGGCATCCGCTACGAGCGATGCCAGCCTACGTCGGTCGTCTGCATGCCTTCGCGGGCGTCGATGCTCACCGGTCAGTTCCCGAGCACCCACGGGGCGTGGATGAACGGCGTCGCCCTAGCCGTCGACGCACCGTCGGTCGCCGAGAGCCTGAAGGACTGCGGCTACGCGACGGCGCTGATCGGTAAGGCCCACTTCGAGCCGTTCATGGACGTCTTCGGCCGGTTCGTCGAGAACTCCCTGGCGAATCTGGGCGTTCCGACGGTCGAACAGCCTTGGTACGACGGGCGAATGGGGGTGCATCGGGGATTCGACCACCTGGAGTTCGCCACGCACGGGGTCATGGGATCGCTGCACTACGCCAAGTGGATGCGCGATGTCCACCCCGAGGTTCTGGGGAGTTTCTATCCGGTCGTGGACTCCGATTTCAACGTCAATGCCGCGGGAGGTGGTGATTCGGGTGCGCCTCAGGTCAAGTTCAACGATGTTCCCCGCGAGTGGTATCACACCGACTGGGTCGCCGATCGCACCATCGCGTGGCTCGAGTCCCAGGCGGCCGACCAGGACTGGTTCTGCTGGATGAGCTTCCCCGACCCGCACCACCCCTGGGACCCGCCGAAGTCCGAGATCGGCCGGGTGCCGTGGCGCGAGGTGCCGCTGCCGGCGAACTATCCACAGACGGCCTCGGAGCGCGAGTCGATCATCGACCAGAAGGCGAGGCACTGGCGGGCCTGGTACGACGGTCGGGTGGTCAGCAACTACGAGGCTCCGGCCCGCTGGGTTCCGGCGACGCTCACGTCGGACCAGGTCCGCGAGGTCAACGCGCTCAACGCGGTCGAGGTCGAGTTGATCGACGAGGCGATCGGCCGGGTGATGAAGGCGATCGAGCGCAAGGGTTGGGGACCTGACGTAGACGTCATCTTCACGTCCGACCACGGTGAACTGCAGGGTGACTACGGTCTGCTCTTCAAGGGTCCGTACCACGTCGACTCGCTTATGCGACTACCCCTCATCTGGCGCCCGGCGCCCAGTACCGCGACGGCAGCGGCGGTCGTGCACGCGCCCGTGAGCCTGGTCTCGCTCGCGGCGACGTTCCTCGAGGTGGCCGGTCAGCCGGCTCCGGCGTGGGTGGAAGGTTCGGCGCTGCCGGTGGACGACGTCGACGCGCGCGTCCGCACCTTCGAATCCACCGCCACCGAATGGGACTCCTCGCTCTTCGGCGTCGACGTGCACGTGCGTACCCTCGTCACCGGACGGCACCTCTACACCGAATACCGTCCCGGCACGATGCACGACGGCAGCGAAGGTGAGCTCTACGACCTGTCGGAAGACCCGTTGCAGAGGGTCAATCGCTTCGACGACCCGTCATTCGCCACCGTGCGCAGCGACCTGAGCGAGCGACTCGACGCGCACGAGCAGCGGCCCGGGGAGCGGGCGACACCGGGGATATTGACCGCTCCGGTGTGATTCGCAGGTAGCGTGGACGCTATGTCTGAAACCGTCATACAGGGT
>Ga0075019_10000705_pt1 | contig 19070 bp, 17 predicted proteins | sample ColStrG_CSR_2013_FD_71473 | JGI IMG/M metagenome (GOLD analysis project Ga0075019, IMG submission 71473) | Freshwater sediment microbial communities in response to fracking from Pennsylvania, USA - Cold Stream Run_MetaG_CSR_2013 | ecosystem: Environmental > Aquatic > Freshwater > Creek >...
GGAGAAGCTCCAATTACGACCCATAACGCCGACATTTGTATGTGCGCGCGCGGCAAAACTTACATGTGTGTGCAGCGCAAGCTTGCTGGCCGCAAACATATCTGGGCCAGTGGCCGGTGGGGGCGCTTGCCAATCGAAGCGCCGATGCCGATTGACTGTTGTGCCCGATTTGAAACAGGTGAGATGGTAGCTGTTCCATTCAATATTCAACGAATCGATGAGGTTTGGCACGTGCTGAACTCCCGATTGGCTAGAAGCGCCCAGCTTGACCGGCTTGATCGCATCAAACAATCAGGAAAATGAAAGACGAACCCGATTACCTTCATTTTTCACGCTTCGATAACGGTCAATTCACGTTCCACTCCTGCTCCACTGTCATACCGACGTCAGGTTCTTGGGCGAGGCCATATGGTCGGTACAAAACAGACATTGCGGGGCGAGAAGCGCGCGGCACCAGCGTTCGCCGCGCTGACGAATTCCCTGCAGATGCTGGTCTTACGCCTGCCAAACCCAGACCCACGCCGTCGTCAGCTGAGCGAGCTTACGCTCGACGTTGGCGAAATCTCTCTTATTCTTGGCGAAAAAGTCTGGCGGATCGATGACGTCGGCATGATTCACGACTTAGCGGGTGCCATTGCAACATTAGATGCGAGTAACCATGCGGAGTTACGACGGCTCATTCTAACGATTAACCAAAACGTGCAGAACATTCGCAACGAACATTTTCCTCAATAGTCAATGATTAAACATTAATTGTGCGGAGAAATGAAATGATCAAACAATATTTTGGGAAAGCATTTTTAGCTTTATTTTCAACTGCCGCCCTTTCGGGTTGCGCCGGACTTCAGACGCGTTCCGCAAAAATCGGCACTGTGTCAGCTTTTGTCTCGCGCGGCGATTTGCGCACAATTACCGAACGCACCGGCCCTGATGGGCAACATATACTCTGTGCGGAACCAAGTCCGGATGTGGTTCTCGCCCTAAGTCAGGCATTTTCCGCCGCTCCGAACGTGTCTGTTCCTGGGCCAGGTGGTGCCGCGATCCAGGTCGGCGGCACCTTCAGTGGCAATTCAAACGAAACCGCCACCGCGCTCGCCGGACGGACGGCGTCAGTCGTCGCGCTTCGAGACAGTCTTTTCCGCGCGTGTGAGGCCTATGGCAACGGCGCGATCACGAAGGATGCCTATTCGCTTATTCTCAGCCAATATGGTGATCTCCTCGTGACACTAATGTTGGGGGAGACGGCGGGGTCTTCAACCGCTGCCTCGAAACCATCAACGCCAACCTCAGCACCAAGCGGTGCGGGGGCAAGCGCGGCACCGGCGACGCCCTCGATTGCCAACAACGTGTCGTTCTCAACCGCGCCGGCGGCAGCGACTCCAAAAGCGGTAGCCACTCCGGCTCCCAAGGATACTGCGCCTGCGACGGGTGCCGCCGCCAATCCGCCCGCGACGCCCGCACTCCCAGACGGCGCTCTCGGTGTAGCCAACCTCTATTATAGCCGTGGGGCGGAGGTTCAACGGCTCACGAAAGCCATTTTTGTGCTGTGTGCCACCCACGATACAGCAAGCAATCATGCTCCGGAGCTTACGTCGTTCTGCTCAGCCGCAACCGATACCAAACACCTGCCCAAGCTGATCGATTATGCCCTCGGTATCACTGAGCCGTCAAATGCAAGCGCCGCAAACCCTTCCCCTGCCGCACCCCCTAAACATGCTGCTAAACCGGCACCAAAGGCCAAGAAAATAAAAAAGCGGACAAAAAAATGATTATTCTGATCCTATAAGATGTTTTACGATGATTTCATGTTGTTCGGAAGGCATGTCACCATTTCATAGACAGGAGACTGTTTTGTCAACGCCACCCAACGTTCGAAACGAGAAACATACGAATACGCATGAGCGAGTCGGTTTGTTGTTTGTTCATGGCATCGGCGAGCAAAAACCGTTTGAACATCTCACGAGCAGTGTCGCCGCGATTGCCGAGTTACTGAACCGCGACCCTGAGCGTTCCGTGACTGTGACCGACAACACCCCGGGCTGGAAAGTCCAGATTGGAACACCGACGGCTGATGGCCCCGCACCCGTTTCGCTCAAGATCAAAAAAATCGATACCGCCGAGGGCGACGGCGCGACGGTAACCTTCGAGTGCCATGAAGTCTATTGGGCTGATCTCGGTGCGCGCAGCGGCCTCCTCGATACGATCCTGTTTTGGCTTTGGGCGCTTGGCCAATGGAGCGCGCCCATCTATCGCGATAATGACGCTGCTCAACTTGAAAAGGCGAAGGTGGCGATTGATGGCCAGAATCTTGACCGACCAGTATCGCAATTGGCGCGGCTGCCCACCTCGGTCGCGGGGAATTTCGGTGCGGAATTAGACGCCCGCGGGCGACTCGGGCTAGCGGCGCTCGCTGCGCTACTGACACTGGTCTCATGGTCATTGCTGAAACGTCTGGCTGCCGGTGTGATGAAATCAGCACCCCCCCCTTCGATCCTCGTGCAATATGTTGGCGACGTCCGCACATTTGAGGAACGCGCGAAGCCGGGTGATACGGCGCTCAGCGACCCTGGTTTTCCACGCCGGGTCGGCATCCGTCGGCGGATGGTGACGCAGATGGTGGCGATGGGCGCGAACCCGACATTAGATCGCTGGTACGTGCTTGGGCATAGCCTCGGCTCGGTGGTCGCTTACAACGCGTTGACTGAAATCGGACATACGCTCCCCAACTACCTTACGCAGGCGCAATGGACGGCGTTGCCGGGTCGGTTGAAACGCGACGCGCACTGTCGCAAGCGCCCTCGGAATGAAATCCCGCTCATGATGCCCTCCCGACCAAGCTGGTTGGTGTATGACGACGTGATTGACCGCGCCGCTCTTTTTTCAAAGCTTAAGGGTTTTGTCACTTATGGCAGCCCACTGAACAAATTTGCCGCCATCTGGCCGCGCATTGTCGCGACCGCCACAGACCGCCAGTTTAGCGATGGTCGCACCGAATACGTTGATGGCGAGAACCAGCGCCATGTGCCCCCTTCCGCATTTCCGTTAGATTGCGAATGGATCAATCTCCGCGCGCCGCTCGATCCGGTTGCTGGCGAGCAAGAATTATTTGGCGCGGTCAACACCCGTCCGTCACCAGATGGCGCAGACGAAGTGCTCTGCGACCCACCAAGAAGCATTCCACGCTTCAAACGCTATTTCCCAGTGCCGCAAACCTATACGACGCCGTTTTGGCAAACATATTTGCTTGCGCATTTGAACTATTTCAAAAATGGTGAAGCCTTTGCGAATACCATGGCGCTTACCCAGCGCATCAGTCTGGTGAATTGGCTGATCGATCCCGCGACTCTGATTGTGCCTCTCCCGCCGATAGGGTGGTTGCGCAAACTTGGTATATCGGGGGTGGCGCTTGGGCTGATCGCCCTGCTCGCGTTGGCGACGACGGCCATCGTCGTCGCTGGCGGTGGTATCGGGGCAAAATTGCTCACCAGCTCCAGTTTTGTTGGAAAACTGACCCTTTCAGGTGTGTTGACGACCCTGATTGTCGTGGTCACAGTCGCGCTGGGCACACTCTTGATCGCTGGCCTTGGGCGATGGATGAACGAGGGATACGACGATGTGCGCACAACACAGAAGTTGAACCCGAATCTCGCCAAAGTGCTCCGACTCCAACGAACTCAGCTTTGGGCCGCGCGGATAACGGTCGTTGGCGCGGCCATAGTCATCGGAATGTTCGTGTGGCGCACAGCGTCATCGTTTAGCCGAACTGCCGACATTCAAAGCGTCGCATTGGCAGTGTCGTGCAAACTGCTGCCGGTTCTGCTCTTAGCGATGCTCCTGAGCGCAGGCGTTCAGGCCGCGATAAACGCGGTATTTGGATCTCCGAAGGTCAAGTGAACACTCTTGCGCAAGTTGCGTAAACACCGAGTCAGCACGTCAAAATGGATCGCGATAAACACGTGATTCAAGCGATGAGAGCAATCGGCTTGGTCGGCGGGATGAGTTGGGAGCGTTCGGCACATTACTTCTCCTGATCAACTCGGGGGTTCGTGCGCGGCTGGGCGTGCTGCGTTCCACGCTCCGCGCCGCCGTTGCGGTCGATATGCAATGCCTTTGCCGTGACGACGTTCCCAAGGGCTTGTCGCTCACACTGCGCCGGTTTAAGCTGACGGCATGACCTGTATTTCAGAACGCCGCGCTACCTTTCGTTCCTTGCACACTGCAGGTTGCTTTGCGCTGCCCAACCCGTGGGATGGTGGTTCCGCCATTCGGCTGGCGAAGGCGGGCTTCAAGGCGATTGCCTCGACCAGCGCAGGAGCCGCATGGGCGCTCGGCAAAGACGATGGCGCGATGAGCGTCGATGAGGTGCTCGATCATCTCCGTTTTCTATGCACCGTGACCGATTTGCCGGTGAATGCCGATTTCGAGGCGGGCTTTGCGGACACCCCAGCAGGTGTTGGCGAAAATGTTACACGCTGCATCGCAACGGGTGTGGCTGGGCTTTCAATCGAGGATCGCGACGGTGCGGACCTGTTCTCGCGCGACGAGGCCGTCGCGCGACTGGCTGCGGCGCGCGCGGCGATTGATGCTTCGGGCGAGGAAGTCATTCTGGTCGGGCGCTGCGAGGCCTATCTGATGCCGACCCTTGATATGGACGAGGTGGTCGCCCGCCTGCGGGCCTATAGCGCGGCTGGCGCTGACTGCCTTTACGCGCCAGGCGTCAAGACGCTCGCCGACACCAAGCGGCTCGCTCAATCGGTCGATAAACCGCTGAATGCCAATCTCACGGGGACGGGGCTGTCAGTCAGCGATTTCGCTTCGGTTGGCGTCCGCCGCGTCAGTGTCGGTGCCACACTTGCGCGAGCGACCTATGCGGCATTTGATGGCTATGTCGATCTTCTCAAAACCGAAGGCAAGCTGCCATAAGCGGCTTTCCTGCCGTCTATAATCGAGGATCTTAAATGGAACTGCCCGCATTCGCGCTTGATCATTGGCTGGCGAAATATGATTTCGCTACGCCGCCCATCGCTTATAATCTGGCATCGAGCACGGGGCCGCGCTGGTCGGTCGACGCGCTGGCACGGTTAGGCAACGAACCGCTCGCGCTCGACGATATCGTGCTGAGCTATGCGCCGCCGCAAGGCACAACACGGGTGCGCGAAGCGGTCGCCGCGTTCCACAACGTTGATCCCGATTGGGTGGTGATGACGACAGGCGCGTCCGAGGCGCTGACAATTTTGCTTTGCCTCGCGAGCCGACCCGGCGCGAACGTCGTCATCCCCGACCCGGCCTATCCGGCCTATGCGGCGCTGGCGCAAACCTACGGTATGAGCGTGCGGTCATACGGGATGTTGAACGCGAACGGATTTGTGCAAGACCCCGACGCCATTCTCGCCGCCGTTGGCCCGAATACGGTCGCCGTCATCCTCAACACGCCTCATAATCCCACGGGCGTGGTGATGGCGCGCGACAAGATTGAAGCAGTGGCCGCCGCGCTGGCGGAGCGATCCATTCCGCTGCTCGTAGATGAGGTTTATCACCCGCTCTATTTTGGCGCACCCCAAGGCTCGGCGGCGGGCATTGCGAATGTCGTGGTGATGAGTGATTTGTCGAAAGCACTGTCGCTCCCCGGATTGCGCACGGGATGGATCATCGAGCCCAATGCCAAGCAACGCGAAAAGATTATCAATGCCCGCAGCTACTTCACGATCAGTGGTTCACCGCTGATCGAACGATTGGCGACGCATGCGCTCCATCATCGACAGGTCATTCTCGATCATTTGCAAACTGTCGCCGAGGGCAATCTCGCTCAACTCAGCGCGCTGATAGAAATGTCAGACGGCCTCCTGCGCTGGACACGACCACATGGTGGCACAACGTGCTTCCCTTGGTTTGCCGATGGGCGTGACAGCCGACCGTTTTGCCAAGCGTTGGCGGATGCTGGCCTGCTGATCGCACCCGGCGATTGTTTCGGCCACCCCAGCCACCTGCGGATCGGCTTCGCACAACAGGCTGAAGGATTCGATGAGGCGGTTGCTCGAATAAAGGCGCTGCTCTAGCGCGGGTTGAGTTTGCTGTAACCTACTCTCATCTTTGGCGGTCGCGTCGCTGTGCGTCCAATCCCCCGGATTGGCTTGCGCGCTCGGTGCGAGTCATCAGTCGACCCCGACTAACGTCAAATCACTCTAGATCCGATGCGGCGCAGAAACGCATAGCGCCCGCCCCCGTGTGTCAGTCGCGATCGCGCATTTTTGCTCTAGCTATAGTTCTCAACCATGATAGCTAACGGCACTAGAAATAAGTCACTGTAACGCTGACGCGATATTCTACAGTAAAGTCAATGGAGTAACATATGCTCGCTGCAAACGGCCGCCACACCCATCGCTTACACGGGCACATTTTGACGGCTGCGCTTGCCACATTGTTCTGCGTTTCAACGGTTGCTTTAGCCGAACCGGTCAAGCAGCCGGGCAAATGGGCGCAGGATTACACCGGAAGGCAGGCAGATCCCGAAGTGCGTTTTGGTCAACTTCCAAATGGGCTGCGCTATGCGATTATGCGCAACGACCGGCCCGAAGGTGCCGTTTCGTTTCGGATGCGGATTGGGTCGGGCTCGCTCCAGGAGCATGACGACGAGCGCGGGCTGGCCCATTTTATCGAGCACATGGCGTTTCGCGGGAGCACCAACATTGCCGATGGCGAAGTGGTTAAAATGCTTGAGCGGCAAGGGTTGAAATTCGGGGCGGATACCAATGCCGGGACGGGCTATGAACAGACGGTCTATCAATTTGATTTCCCGCATGCCGATGCCACCGCAATTTCGACAGGGCTAACGCTTTTTAGAGAGATTGGCGGACGGCTTAAACTTGACCCCGCCGCCATCGATGCCGAGCGCGGCGTGCTGCTGTCCGAAGAGCGGTTGCGCGACACGCCGGCGCAGCGAATGACAAACCGATTGTTTGACGTCACATTGGCCGGTCAACGCGTTCCACAACGGGCCATCATTGGCACGGTTGAGAGCTTGAAATCGGCGACGTCTATTCAGATACGCCGCTATTATAGCGCAAATTACCGCCCCGATAATGCGACAATCGTTGTGGTTGGCGCGGTAGACGTGTCCGACGTCGAAGCCAAAATCAAAACGATGTTTGCCGATTGGGCACCGGCAGCACCGACCGAGGATATTCGGCTTGGTGATGTCGCAAAGCGCGGAGCGGCGGCGACGCTCTATGCCGCGGCAGGAGCACCCGACCTCCAGTTTATAGCATGGGAGCGGAGCTATGATCTAACAGCCGATACAGATGCGCGGGAACGAACTGACGTCATCCGTCTGATCAGCAGCATCATTTTGAACCGTAGATTGCAAGAAATAGCGCAGACACCCGATGCCGCTTTCCTCGGTGCACGGGTCTCCATCAGCAGCATCCTTAAGTCTGCCGAACAAACACAGCTTGTCGTTCAGGCGCGCAAAGACCATGCCGATGAGGCGCTGAAAGCCGTTGTTGCGGAGCAGCGCCGGATCGTCGCCGATGGCGTGCGCGACGATGAGGTTGTGTCGGCAAAAGCGCAGCTAGAGTCCATTTTCAAAACTGGTGTGTCGGGAGCAACGACCCGACAAAATAAAGACGTTGCGAACGCGATCATTTCAAACGTGAATGACGACAGTGTTGTTACCAGTCCGGCCCAAGATTTGGCCATATTCCAAAAATTTGCCAACACAATCACGAAAACGGACATTGAAGCCGCGTTAAAGGACGCATTTAGCGGCGCAGGGCCACTCGTGCTGCGCTCGACACCCGATATCACCGCCGCAGACTCGGCGAAGCTCGATCAAGCACTCAACGCGGCACTCACCGCCCCGCTCACCAAAAGCGCAACTCTGGCGGTTGAGCCATGGCCCTATGCCGCATTCGGTGTGGCCGGAAAAATCATCGCACGTCGTGAGATTAAAGTTCTGGGCCTCACCCTCGTCACGTTCGCGAATGGGACGCGTCTCGCCGTCAAGCCGACCAGCTTCAGCAAAGACAGGATCGACGTGCAGGTGAGCTTCGGCTCTGGACGATTGGGCATCGGGTCGTCGCTCACCCATGCCGGATGGCTGTTGGGCGACGGCAACGCCTTTCTGCTCGGTGGCACCGGAAAACGGACCCTGACACAAATCCAACGCGAAAATGAAAGCCGCATTGCCGCCGCCAAATTTTCGACATTTGACGATCATTTCAGTCTCAATGGCGTGACGCGGAACGCCGATTTTGAACGCCAGATGCAGTTGTTGGCCGCCTATGCCAGTGACCCCGGTTTTAGGCCTGAAGGGGTTACCCGTCTGAAAAACATTGCATCCGGACAATTGGCACAGATTGAAGCGATTCCGCTCGCTGTCTTGTTGCGCGACGGTGCGCCGCTGCTCCACAATGGTGATCAACGCTGGATTGCCCTCCCGCAGTCGAACGAAGTGGATGCGACGGTTCCGGGTGATGTGCCCGCGCTCCTCAAAGACGCACTCCACACACCTATGACAATCAGCATTGTTGGCGATGTCTCGGTTGAGGACGCGATTCATAACGTCGCGCTCACCTTCGGCGCTCTGCCCAAATATCAGCCCGCCCTTGCGCCCGTCCGCACAGGCATTCGCTTGACCCCCGCAGGCGGTGCGCCGATCACTGTGATGCACAAAGGTCGGGGAGATCAGGGGGTGCTGGCAGAGTATTGGCCAACCACCGACTATTATGCTGACCCGGAGGACAGCTATGCGTTGCGTGTGGCCAGTGCCATCATCCAAGCGCGCTTGGTCGATTCCGCGCGTGAGAAATTGGGGCTGACCTATTCGCCAATCACCGATGTCGATGCGTCGACCTCATTGTCTGGTTATGGCTATCTCGCGGTCATCAACGAAACCAAGCCGGAAAGCATGGCGAAGTTTAACACACTCATCGCTGACGTGATCGCGGATCTGGCGAACAAGCCCGTCGCCGCTGACGAATTCCTGCGCGCACAAAAGCCGCTTATCGACGCGCGGCAAAAGGCGGTGCAGACCAACGGCTATTGGCTGACCTCACTCACCGAGCTTCAGCTTGATCCGCGTCATTTGGCCGTGACGCGCGACTATATTTCGGGCGTAGCCGCTGTCACGCCGGCCGACGTCACACGCGTCGCCCAGCGTTACCTCGCGGGAAAGACGCCGCTGACAATCCAAGTCGTACATGCTGCAAAGTAGGACAGAATAACGGTGCCTGATATGAACGCATTCCTCTCGCGCCGCGCTTTTGGTGGACTGATGGGATTGAACGCTGGTGCGCTGGCGCCGGGGACGCTTGGACTGACTCGGCGTCGCTTATGCGCACGGGATGGACAACACCCACCCAGCCGCGTTCACATCGGCGTTAAATTGCGTGATACGCCTTATACCAATCAACAAACTTCGGCACACCTGTAGAAATACAGGTGGTCGGGGCAAAGCCAAGGTCGGTCGAAATAGCACTAATATCGGCATAAGTTTCGCGCACATCGCCGGGCTGCATTGGGTGATAATCGATGATCGCCTTCTTGCCACACGCCGCTTCGATCAACGCAATCATATCGGTGAGCTTTTCCGAGCGGTGGTTGCCGATGTTGTACAGCCGATGGGGCGTCTTGCTGCCGCCAGCTTTTACACCGCCATCGTCGTGCGCGGGGGCATCGAGACAGGCCACGACGCCTGACACAATGTCATCGATATAGGTAAAGTCGCGATACATATCGCCATGATTGAAAACGGGGATAGGCTGGCCCGCCAAAATGGCCTTGGTGAAAATCCACATCGCCATATCGGGTCGCCCCCATGGCCCGTAGACGGTGAAAAAGCGCAGACCGGTGAGCGACAGTCGATACAGATGCGCGTAGGTCTCGCTCATCAGTTCGTCGGCCTTTTTGGTCGCGGCGTAAAGCGAGAGCGGGTGATCGACGCGATCCTCAACACGGAACGGCAAAGTCTCATTGCCGCCATAGACCGAGCTTGACGAGGCATAGACCATCGGGACGGAACGCGCCCGCGCCACCTCAAGCATATTCACATGCCCCACCAGATTGGCTTGCACATAGGCGCGCGGATTTTCGATCGAATAGCGCACCCCGGCCTGCGCGCCGAGATGAAGAATACAGTCAAATGAGTCGTGCGCCAGCGCTGCATCGAGCGCAGCGTGATCGGCAAAATCGACCTTATGAAAGCGAAAAGCGCCGCCAAAACGCTGCGTCAAGTCCGCGATGCGATCATTCTTGAGCTTCACATCATAATAGTCGTTGAGATTATCAATGGCGACCACCTCGTCGCCGCGTGCCATCAGCCGGAGAGCGCAGCTATAGCCGATGAACCCCGCCCCCCCCGTAATCAATATTCGCATAACGCCCGTTTCTATAATGACCAGCGCTGCGCCACATCAAGGTCGCGCGCGCGCCAAATTCCCTTCAAATCTGCCAACACCCCCCCAGGATTGACGAGCCGCTCTAGCACGGCGTTATCGATTTGGCGATAGGCATCGTGCGGCACGGCGCACAACACAATGTCATAACTCGCCATAAGCGCGTTGGGGTTGAGCGCGAGTTCATATTCGGCGTGCGTTTCATGACAATCGGCAAGCGGGTCATGGACTGTCACATTGTGGCCCAGCCATTTGAGCCGGTTGACGACATCGATCACCTTCGAATTGCGAATATCGGGGACATTTTCTTTGAAGGTCACGCCCATGATCAGCACCGTGCCCGCCTTGGCCCCGCGCTTATCGTGCAGCTTGTCAGCAATCCACGCGCCCATGCCATCGTTTATGCCTCGTCCGGCAAGGATGACGCGCGGGTAATGCTTCACTTCGGTGGCGAGATTGCTGAGATAATAGGGATCAACCCCGATACAGTGACCGCCGACAAGCCCCGGTTGGAATTTGAGGAAGTTCCACTTTGTCCCCGCCGCCGCGAGCACATCCCAAATCGAGAGATCAATCTGTGCAAAGATTTGCGTGATTTCGTTGATAAAGGCGATGTTGATGTCACGTTGCGCATTCTCGATCACTTTCGCCGCCTCGGCCGCTTTGATCGATGCCGCTTCAAAGGTGCCAGCGGAGGTGATTGCGCCATACATCGCGCTTACCCGTGCGAGCACCTCTGGGGTTTCGCCCGACACAACCTTGATGATCCGGTCAACCGTGTGTTCGCGGTCGCCCGGGTTGATTCGCTCGGGTGAATAGCCCAGCCAAAAGTCCTTACGGTGTGTAAGCCCCGATACGCGCGCAAGCTCGGGGCCACAAATATCTTCGGTAACGCCGGGATAGACCGTGCTTTCATAGACAACGATCGTGTCTTTCCCCGCTTCCATGAGCGATGCGACGGTACGCGTCGCCGCCAGAACCGCGCGCAAATCGGGGCGGTTGATATGGTCAACGGGCGTAGGCACGGTGACGATATAGACATCTGCGCCCTTACACTGCTCGGTGTCGCAGGTCAGCTTGAGCGAAGACGCATTGAGCCGGTCAGTGTCAATTTCGTTGGTGCGGTCATGCCCCGCCTGAAGTTCGGCGACACGTTGGGCATCAATGTCCAACCCCGTGACGGTGAACGCCTTGGCCAGCGCCACTGCAAGCGGAAGGCCAACATAGCCCAGCCCCACGACCACGATATGTTGCGGTTTCTCAGTCATTCGCACAAGGTTACTCCCGTCGGCTACACACGTCTCGCTTTGCATCGTAACCAATTGCAATTTGGTTAACCAAGACCAGTGCTCTTTACACGAGTTTCTCTTGAAATTCGCATAGATTGATCCGATATAGTGACCAAGCTGCGGCGCTTGTGCCGCGCGGAGATGGAGATAGTCATCATGGCCAATTGGTCGGATCCTCGGATGACAACGCAGTCTGATGTCATGGGCGCACGCGGCATTGCGGTTGATGCGGGGCTGCGCAGCTATATGCTGTCGGTTTATAATTATATGACAAGCGCGGTGTTGCTCACGGCGGTTGTTGCCTTTCTTTTCGCGCAAACGTCGTGGTTTCAGATGGTGATCGACTCGCCATTGCGCCTCGTTGTCATGTTCGCGCCGCTGGCGATTGTGCTCGCCTTCAACTTCGGCATCAATTCAATGTCGACCAACATGGCGCAGGCCTTGTATTGGGTTTACGCCTTTCTCGTCGGCTTGTCGCTCTCGACAATTTTTTACGTCTACAACATTGGCTCGATTGCGACGACCTTTATGGCGACCTCGGCTGCTTTTGCGGGATTGAGCCTGTATGGCTACACCACCAAGCGTGATCTTGGCCCATGGGGAACGTTCTTGATCATGGGGCTGTTCGGGCTGTTTTTTGCGATGCTCATCAACATGTTCTTCCCGCTCCCTGGTGCGCGGCTGGTGATCGACGTGATCGGCGTGCTGATTTTCGCAGGGCTGACCGCGTATGACACGCAGAAGATCAAGAGCATCTATTTCGCGGTGCGCGGCACCGACATGATGGGCAAATCGGCGATCTTGGGCGCGTTGCGCCTCTATCTCGATTTCATCAACATGTTCCTTTTCCTGCTGCGCTTTATGGGTGGTCGTCGCTGATGTGCCATTCTGGGGCGGGCGATCTTGGCGCGCCCCAAGTGCGTTAATTTTACTTTACACTAACCATTGCAAAGCGCACATTCCTGCCACCCGAGCATAATCGGGGGCAGGAATGGAGCGTGAAATGAAGAATATTAACCCTCTGGTCGCAGAGTTTTTTGGTACCTTCTGGTTGGTTCTTGGCGGCTGCGGCAGCGCCGTTCTGGCCGCCGCATTTCCCGATCACGGCATTCACTTCGTTGGCGTGAGCCTGGCCTTTGGCTTGACGGTGCTGACGATGGCCTATGCCGTTGGACATATCTCGGGGGGGCATTTCAACCCCGCAGTCACGGTTGGCTTGTGGTCCGGCGGGCGTTTCCCGACAAAGGACATTCTTCCCTATATTGTGGCGCAGGTGATCGGCGCGTGTTTCGCGGCGGCGCTGCTCTATTTTATCGCGAGCGGCAAAGCGGGCTATGCGGGTGGTCTGGCATCAAACGGATATGGCGCTGCGCCCGATGGCGGATCGATTGGCGGCTATTCGCCCGGCGGCTATTCGCTTGCAGCGGGGTTCGTTACTGAGGTGGTGATGACCTTCTTCTTCCTCTTCATCATCATGGGGGCAACCGATGGGCGCGCGCCTGCGGGCTTTGCGCCAATCGCGATTGGCTTGGGACTGACTCTCATCCATCTCATCAGCATCCCGATCACCAACACCTCGGTCAATCCCGCGCGCAGCACGGGGCCAGCGCTTATTGAAGCGGTTACGGGACATGGAGCGGCGCTTGGTCAGCTTTGGCTCTTCTGGGTCGCGCCACTCATCGGCGGCTGGCTCGGGGGTGCCGCCTATAAATGGCTCGGCACACAGCACGACGTATAAATCGCGTTAAGGCCAATGCGGTAATCAGGGTAAAGCGGCTGCCAACCCAGCAGCCGCTTCGCCTTGGTGTTTGCGACCCGCCGGTTCTCGGCATAAAAGGAGCGGCTGGCGGATGAGAGCGCGGGATCATCGGGCGCGATGAATGGTGGCGGCAGTTGCCCAAGCAGCACACACGCATAGTCGATCACGCAGTGCTGCGGCGCAGGCAGATCGTCGGCCAAATTATAGGCCCCCGCAGGGCCGCGCTCAAAACTCGCCACAACGCCGCACACAACATCATCCACATACACGCGACTGAAGATTTGATCGGGGCTGCGCACCCGTTGGGCAACGCCCGCGCGCACCCGATCAAGCGCCGAGCGTTCCGGCCCATAAATCCCCGGCAGCCGAAACACGCGAACATCATCGCGTAGCGCCTGCCATGCTACGTCAGCGGCGTTGCGTCCGCCACGCCGCCCTTTGAGCGGCGCGCTTTCATCGACCCAAGCACCCGCCGTGTCGCCATAGACACCGGTGGATGACAGATAGCCGAACCAGCGCGCAGGTGCCGTGGTCAGAGCCTCACGATACCAGACGAGCACGGGGTCAGCACCGCTGGGGTCGGGCGGCACTGAGGACAGGATATGGGTGGCGCGCGCCACGGCTTCGCGCACCACGGCGTCATCGTCGAAGCGAATCGTGCCCTCCGCGCCCGAGCGCGTCGTGCCCTGCACCTCCCACCCCTGCGCGCGCAGATGCACGGCGAGTCGCGCAGCGGTATAGCCCATTCCGAAAATCAGCAGCCGGTTGCTCACCCCGTGTGCGTCGCGCCCCCGGCGGCCTTTGACAACTCATGCAGCGCCTTCATCTGCGCGAAACTCACCACCTGTTGTGCCAATATCGCGAGTTGTGCAGCAACGCTCTGATCACGCAGCGACTTATCTTCAGCAAACACCGACTGCGCCGAGTTGACCGCGACGGCCATCGGCGTCGGCCAACCGCGAAGGGCATGGGTGATGCTGCGCAGCGTGGCGAGCGTCGTCCCCGTTGCCTGCCACCCCGCCGCAACCGCAATCAGCCCCACGGCGCGGCCTTCGAAATAGACATTTTCGTCCTTCGCCATATCTTCAACATAATCGAGCGCGTTCTTGATCAGCCCTGAGACGGTGCCATGATACCCCGGCGAGCAAATGATCACGCCGTCCGCCTGACGCAGCGCGGCGATGAGCGCGCCCGCCTTCACCGTGCGCTCGATGCCATAGGCATACATCGGCAGATCAAGCGCGGCGCCATCGAACAACTGAGTGGTCGCACCGATCGACTGGCAAAGGTCGAGTGCGTGACGAAGCAGACGCTCGGTTGAGCTGCTGGCGTTTCCTGTGCCGCCGAGTCCGACGATATGCGGTCGCTTGGTCGTCATCGATCTTCGTCCCCCGAGTGTCGTCGACCCTCTTAGCCGCGCTGGCTTGGTGTTTCCAGCATTAACCGATAAGAGTACGATATGCGTGCTTTACTCAACCGACTTTTTCCTGATCCGCTGATCCCGGCTATCCTGGCTTCGGCACTGTTGGGCTATCTTTTGCCGGTGCGGGGCGCGGCCGCGCATGGCGTCGAGTTGATTGCGAACGCGCTGATCGTGCTGCTCTTCTTCCTTCATGGTGCCAAATTGCCGCGTGATGAGGTGCGCGCGGCACTCGTTCATTGGCGGCTGCACCTGCTGATTCTGGCGGCGACCTTCATGCTGTTTCCGTTGGCGGCGCTTGGCTTGCGGGCGCTGATGCCTAGCCTCATCAGCACTAGATTGTGGAGCGGGCTGATTTTTGTCGCGATCCTGCCCTCGACAGTGCAATCGTCGATCGCCTTTACCAGCATTGCGCGCGGCAACGTGGCGGCGGCGGTAACCGCGGCGGCGGCGTCAAATTTGCTGGGTGTGCTCGTGACGCCACTGCTCGCTGGGACGCTACTTAACCGACTCGGCGCGCACATTGGCGGTGGAGAAGCGGTGCGGATTGCCTTGCTGTTGCTGCTGCCGTTTGTCATCGGGCATCTGTTGCGGCCTTGGCTGGCCGGTTGGGTCAAACGCAAAGCGGGGTGGATCAAGCTCAACGACCGGCTGACGATCATGATCTCGGTCTATGCGGCCTTTTCGGTGGCGACCGTTGCCGGCGTTTGGGCGAGCCTGACCTGGGCGCGTATCGGCGGATTGCTGATTGCCTGCGCGCTGTTGCTCGCTGTCGTGATGCTCGTGGTGCAGATCGTGGCGCGCGCGCTGGGGTTTAACCGCGCGGATCGGATTGCAATCCAGTTCGTCGGCTCAAAAAAATCGGTGGCGACCGGGATGCCGATGGCGCGGGTGCTGTTTGCCGGGCCCGATCTCGGGCTGGTGACACTGCCGATTATGTTGTTTCACCAACTTCAACTGATGGTGTGTGCCGAGTTGGCGCGGCGCTGGGCACGGCGGGACTGACCGGGAGTCGCCACACGCAACACCCGGTCAAATTCAGTTAGAGGCCATAAACCAGCGAGAAGCGCGACACCGTGTCATCGGCCTTAAGACCGACGGCGGGGCTGGTTTCGTGGCGGATTTCATATGACACGCGCGCCGCAAGTTTCGAGCTCAGCTTCGCAGTGATGCCTGCAACGTTGATCAACTGGGTCGATACCTTGGCATAGTTGACATCTGTGTCATCTTCAAACGACACCGACGTGTTGAACTTATAGCGAAATTTTGAACCGAAATGCGCCGCAAAGCTCTTGTTGCTCAACCCCGTGATCAGATTGTCGATACGATAGCCGGGCGCGACCTCAACCGCCCAATCCACTTTCGGCCCGTCGATGATCTTGTCGCCCACCCCAGCGCCCACAAAAAAGCGGTTGGTGAATCCAGAGAAGCGGTTACGCTCATCGCTCACCAGCGCAAACACATAGGCGTGCTTGTTGAGCTTGCGGCCAATTTGATACGATCCAAAAAGCCGGTTCTTTGAGGTTAAACCTGCCTGCTTGCCATAATCTGCTGCGAGCACAACATCGTGGATCCATGTGGGCGTTGAATAATTAAGTTTCAGCCCCGCGCCAACATCGGTGGTCGATGAATTGCCCGTGCTTTGATCAGCTGAAATGGTACCCTCACCCTTCAAGCCATCAGCATAAGATGCGGTCGCACATGTCGACACGAGCATTGTGGCGACGAGAGCGATTTTTTTTGTGGACGTGAAACGAAACATGGCGCTATCCTTATCTATACCCGATTTACAATCGGAGGCCCGCTAGCACATTTCGTTGTTCATGATTTTACATGATTGTAAAATTATCGAATCGGGCACGCATTGCGCAATGAACCAATCTCGGTTATCGCCGTTGCCAACGCCCCGCCGCCCGTCCGATTCGTCAGACGATGCGTCCGGGGCTAAGTGCGTTTAATCACCGAAAGATATGCCCATGTCACGTCGTCGCCAAATCTATGAAGGCAAAGCCAAAATCCTGTACGAGGGGCCCGAGCCCGGCACGATTATCCAATATTTTAAGGATGATGCGACCGCGTTTGACGGCAAGAAAAAAGCCACGATCAACGGCAAAGGCGTGCTCAACAACCGGATCAGCGAACACATCTTCACGCTGCTTGGCCACATCGGCATCCCCACGCATTTTATCAAGCGGCTCAATATGCGCGAGCAACTCATTCGGCAGGTCGAGATTGTCCCGATTGAAGTCGTGGTGCGCAACGTTGCGGCGGGGTCGCTGAGCAAGCGGCTGGGAATTGAAGAAGGCACCCAGTTGCCCCGCACGATCATCGAATATTATTACAAAGATGATGCGCTCGGTGATCCGATGATCTCAGAAGAACATATCGGCTGTTTTGGCTGGGCTTCTCCCGAAGAACTGCACGACATTTCGGATATGGCGATCCGGATCAACGATTTTATGTCGGGGCTTTTTGCCGGCATCGGCATTCGCCTGATCGACTTCAAGCTTGAATTCGGACGGCTCTATGAAAATGACTTCAGCCGCATCATCCTCGCCGATGAAATCAGCCCAGATGGTGCGCGGCTGTGGGACATGACCACCAACGAAAAGCTCGACAAGGATCGCTTCCGGCGTGATTTGGGGGGCGAAGTCGAGGCCTATCAAGAGGTTGCGCGTCGGCTGGGGCTGCTCCCTGAAGGCGGCGAAACCGTGGTGCACGATATAGATTCGGCGCGTGCAAAGCGCGGCAAATAACGCATGACGGTGGCGGGGGCAGCGCCTCAACTCAAGCGGCAGCTCTCACCGCTTGATGTGCTGCTGCTCACGATGTCGGCATTGTCGCCGACGCTCAGCGTTTTCATTGGCGGCAATGGCGTCCTGCGACTCGCGGGATCGGGCGCGGCGATCGCATTTATTATCGGCGGTGTGTTTTCGGCGATTTTCACACTGCTTTATGCTGAGATTGCGGCGGCCTTTCCCGGTGCAGGCGGTACGTATCCAAGCCTTACCCGCCTGCTCGGCCCACGGATCAGTTTTCCCTATGTCATGATCAGCGTGACGCTGGTGTTCCCGTCGCTCGCGCTTTCGGCGGTGGGGCTGGGCGATTACGGACATGTGCTGCTGCCCGCAGTGCCAGAACATCTGATAGCGGTGGCAGGGATTGGTGCGGCCGTGGCCATTTCTATCATCAATCTCCGGCAAAGTGCGGTGATCACCGGTGTGTTTCTCGCGCTGGAGATGCTGGTGCTGGGTGTTGTCGCGGCACTCGCTATTTCGCACCCTGTGCAAAACCTGCTCTCGGCGGTGGCGCATCCACAAATGCTCGATCATGGGGCGCTGCGTCCCACGCCGCTCGCGGCGCTGGCCTTGGCAAGTGTGTCTGGAATTTGGGCGAGTGCGGGCGGCAGTTGGGCGCTGTCCTTCGCGGAGGATATGGTCGATGCGCAGCGGCGTATTGGCCGCGTGGTGGCATGGACGGGCGTGATCGCGGCCGCCACCATCGCCATACCGATGATCTGGATCACCCTCGCAATCGGTCATGATCCGCATCTGCTCGCCGCCAAAGTGCCGATTGCTGCGTTTGTGAGCCAAATCGGCGGGTCGACGGTGAACCTTTGGGTCAACATTGGCGTGGTGGTTGCCATTTTCAATCATCTTATCGTGGCGCTTATTGGGTCGGCACGGTATCTTTTCGCCACAGCGCGCGATGGTGTCTGGCCGCGGCCCGTCAACCAATTTCTGCTGCGGTTGCATCCCCGCTTTCACTCGCCGATTGGTGCGGCGCTGGTGCTCGGCGGCTTGACCGCGCTGTGCGCCTTCGCCCCAAAGCGCGCTTTGCTCGTGCTGGTGAGCGGATGGATGTTGAACTATCTGCTCATTCCGCTCGCGGTGATGGTGGGGCGGCGCACTGGGCAAACTGGGCGTTGGTTCCGGGCACCGCTGCACCCGGCGGTTCCGGTGATTGGGATTGTCGTGATGATTGGTTCAACGCTGTCCGACTGGCTCGATGCCGAATCTGGGCGACCAAGCATGATGCTGATCTTCGGTGCCTATGCGTTGGCGCTGGGCTATTACCAATGGCATCTTGCGCGGACGGGCAAGCCTATCGTCCTCGGAGGTTCCGATTTGGTGGACAAGACTGTCCCCCAAACATAAAGCGCCCCGGTTTCCCGAGGCGCTTCCATGTTGGCGGAGATTAACGCTTACGCG
>Ga0075019_10000706_pt1 | contig 19065 bp, 17 predicted proteins | sample ColStrG_CSR_2013_FD_71473 | JGI IMG/M metagenome (GOLD analysis project Ga0075019, IMG submission 71473) | Freshwater sediment microbial communities in response to fracking from Pennsylvania, USA - Cold Stream Run_MetaG_CSR_2013 | ecosystem: Environmental > Aquatic > Freshwater > Creek >...
ACTGATCACGATTCTAAACCGCTGCCATCGTTTCCGAGGTTTTGTCTACCAGCACGCCCACTTCAGTGCCGACAAAAAGAGTATCGAAGTGGCCGTGCGGCCGCGCAAGGGCTCGGCCGCAGTCTGCTCGCGCTGCCATTTGCCGGCACCCGGTTACGACCAGCTCGCTGAACGGCGGTCTGAGTTCATTCCCCTGTGGGGATTTCTCGTCTTCCTTCTGTACACCATGCGGCGCGTCAACTGTCGCCGCTGCGGCGTTGTGGCTGTCGAAGAAGTTCCCTGGGGCGACGGCAAACGCACACTGACCAAAGCCTATATGCTCTTCTTAGCCCGTTGGGCGCGGCGACTGTCATGGAAAGAGACGGCGGAGGCCTTTCGCACCTCCTGGGACAAGGTCTTCGACGCGGTGGAACACGTCGTCACCTTCGGACTGGAGCACCGGGTGCTGGGCCAAGTCGATGCGATCGGAGTCGATGAGATCCAATATGCCAAGGGCCACAAGTACTTGACTCTCGTTTATCAGATCGATCTCGACGTCACGCGCCTGCTTTGGGTGGGTCGCGAAAGAACCATCGAATCCTTTCGTGGATTTTTCACCGTCATCGGCGACGAACTGGCTTCGAAGATTGTGTTCGTCTGCTCCGATATGTGGAACCCTACCTAAAAGTCATTCGCGAGAAATGCTCCGAGGCGCTTCACATCCTCGATCGTTTTCACATCGTGGCGAAAATGAACAAGGCACTGGACGAAATCCGAGCGGGAGAATCGCGCCGCATAGCGAGCGAGGGCGGCGTGCCGGTGCTGAAGAAGTCGCGCTGGCTGCTGCTCAAACGCGAAGAGAATCTGAAGACGGAACAGCGCTTCCGGTTGCGCGATCTGCTCCGTTACAACCTGAAGACCGTACGTGCTTACCTTCTTAAGGAAGCCTTTCAGCAGCTCTGGGACTACAACTCGCCCGCATGGGCCGGAAAGTTCCTCGATGACTGGTGTCGGCAAGTGATGCGCTCGCGCATCGAGCCCATGAAGAAAATCGCCCGGTCACTCCGCCAGCACCGCGAACTGATCCTCAACTATTTCCGAGCTCAGAAGCTGCTTTCCAGCGGAGTTGTCGAGGGTCTGAACAACAAGGCTAAAGTCACCATGAGAAAATCCTACGGTTTCCGCACCTTCCGCTGCCTCGAACTTGCGCTCTATCACTCACTTGGCAAGTTGCCCGAGCCAGAATCGACCCACGAATTTTTCTGACGAACCCAATTAATTGACCATCGCCGGCGCCAGAAAAGCGCCCGGAGCGGCGGCCGGCTGGAGCCGCCCGAGCCACTCCTGAATTTTGGGAAGCGCCGCCAAGGCGGCGGCTTCCCCGGCCTGGAGTAACTGGGGACCGCGCCCGAAGGCGTTCCAATCGACCCCGCGGACGTCGGGAGTGATCACCAGATCGGTTTCGCTGCGCCAGCTGTCTTCGAAGCGGCTTTGCAGGATCTGGAAGCAGCGGCTTACCACCTGGAACATATTACTGGGTAGCGGGCCTGGAGCGGCTGCGGGAAGGGGCACCGAAATCACGTGGGTGGCGCCGAGTTGGCGTGCCAGGGCAGCCGGGGTCCCCATGCTCATGGCGCCGTCCACCAGGAGCCGCCCGTGAAGGCGTACCGGCTGAAACAATCCGGGATAGGAGCAACTGGCGCGAATGGGGTCGAACACACAGCCGGTTCCCGAAAAGGGCACGGGCTCTCCGGTAGACAGGTCGGTGGCCAGCACTCCCAACGGGATGCGCATCTCCTCAAACCGGTAGGTTTTCAGGAGCCGTGCCAGGAAGCGATTCATCCGCTCGCTGCCGACCAATCCCAGGCGAGCGAGGCTCCACCGTCCCACATCGCCGAAGCGCATCGCGCAGCCGGCACGGGCGATTTCGTCAACGGCGGCGCCGCTGGCGTATGCGGCCGCGACAATGGATCCTGCGCTGATGCCGGTAATACAGTGGATCGGGATGTGGTGCTGTTCCAGGATTCTGAGGACACCGGCATGAGCGATGCCGCGGGCGAAGCCGCCGCCCAGTGCCAGCCCGATCCGAACCGGCGATTCCGACGCCGGCCGTTCTTTGGCCGCCAAAAGCGAAAGGCGCCTCAGAGCCGCCTGGTTCCACAACGGCGCGCCGGCGGTTGCAATCACGGTGTTGGCTAAGGTCTGCATATCCCCTCCTGACAGATAGAGCGCAGAATCCTGTCCAAACCCCTACGCGCTCTTTGCCTTTTTCGTGGAAATACCCTGACCGGACTCTGCGGGCCGCGACTGGAAAAGGCCTCCGACTCCTGGCGCGGCCTGAACTTCAGCAAGTTGAGCCCGGAGGACACGGTGAAGTCTCAGGCGACCTTCGGTTCGTACTGGGCAAGCGGCGCGCCCCCGATGAGTTCGCGGGCTTTGGACTCAGTCAAAGGCCTGCCCTTGCCAGTGACGCCCAATTCCAAAATCTTTTCTCCAGCATTTTCAACGCATTACAGACTTTCGGCTCGGAAACCCTTGGATACCGCCTGCTAAAATGCGATCGGGATGAAGAATTTCTCTCAGTCCGCTCTTCCGCTGAGTTCGACGCCCCGCGTCGCTATCCCTGCGCCGATTCCAGAAGATCCTCCAAACGGGACAAAAATGTCCCGTCCATTGCGCCTAACCCATTTGTTTTCAACGAATTTATCATCAAAAACGGGACATACATGTCCCGTTTTGGCCCTTTCCCTGGGGCCGACACCTACCGGAACGGTCGGAGCGCTGCTACTTGCGGTGGTGCTCGACTTCGTGCTCGGCGATCAACTGGCGCAGCATGCCCTCCAGCTCCGCTACCCGCCGGGCCAGATCGTCGATGGCCTCGCCTTCGGGGTCGGGAAGCCGCCCGTGTTCCAGCACGCCGCCCTCGGGGCGGACGCGCACCACGCGCCCCGGAATTCCCACAACCGTCGAGTGGTCCGGCACCGGACGCACCACCACCGAGCCTGCGCCCACCTTCACGTTGTCGCCGACCCGGATGTTGCCCAGCACCTTGGCGCCGCTGCCCACCACCACGTTGTTGCCCAGCGTCGGGTGGCGTTTGCCCTTCTCGTTGCCCGTGCCGCCCAGGGTCACGCCCTGGTACAGCAGCACGTCGTCGCCGATTTCGGCGGTTTCGCCGATCACCACTCCGGTGCCGTGGTCGATGAAGAAGCGCTTGCCGATGGTCGCACCAGGGTGGATCTCGATGCCGGTGAAGAAGCGGCTGACTTGAGAAAGCACGCGGGGCAGCAACGGTACACCCCACCGGTACAACTTGTGGGCCAGGCGGTGGGTCAGGATCGCGTGGAAACCAGGGTAACAGAGGATGATCTCGATCACGCTCTTGGCAGCCGGGTCTTCCCGGAAAATGGTGTCGATTTGTTCCCGGATGGCTCGAAACATAACCGGTACCTCAGTGGATGACGCGCAGACCTCCCCGGATTCAGTGGGCCGATACGGTTTCCGGTTCCACCACCGGGGCCTTGGCTCCCGCAGGCAGCGGCGCCAGCATGTCCTCTTTCCTCATCACCAGCGTCGAGGTGTTGTAACTGGCAACTTCGAAGCCATGGCCGTGGGTGATGGCGTCGGTGGGGCAAGCCTCCACGCAATATCCGCAAAAGATGCAGCGGTTGTAATCGATGCTGTAAACCTTGGCGTAGCGCTCGCCGCCCGAAATCCGCACCTTGTCCGTATTCTCGGCGGCCTCGATGTAAATGCAATTGGAAGGGCAGGCCGCGGCGCAAAGAAAGCAGGCTACGCACTTTTCCATGCCGTTCTCATCGCGCTGCAAGACGTGGACGCCGCGGAAGCGTTCCTCGAACTTGGGCGGCTCATCAGGGTAATTGTCGGTCACGGTAGGAGACATCATCTCCTTGAACGTGACACTCATTCCCTTGGCAATACCAGCCGCCGCACCCAGAATGTCGATTTTATTGGCCATGCGGTATGTTCTTTATTCTAGCCCGTAACACAGGTTCCCGCCGGGAACCTAGTTCCGCGATCCTCAACCCGCCTTCCATTCGGGCACGTTGTCGCTCTGGCGGAAGACCGCGGCGCCGGCCTTGCCGCCCAGCCATGCGATGTCTTTCCGGCTCCACCCCTCACTCACGAATAACACGGTTCCCGCCGTCTCCACCAGGAAAAGTGTGGGGACGCTTGCGATCCCGTATGCGTTGCTCACCGGGAAGCCGCTCTCCTCGGTGTCCAGAAGGGTGGGAAAGGTCACACCGAATTGGCGATGGAACTCGCGCGTGTCCTCCGCATCGTTCTGCGAGATGCCGTAGATGGGCAGCGAGCCGGCTGCGTGCAGACGTTCCAGGAACGGGAAGGTCATCTGGCAGACGGGACAGGTGATTTTGAAGAAGGCTAGCAGCACAGGTCCGCGGGCCGTCAATTCCTTGAGGGAAGCCTCGCCGCCGGCGAGCAACGGCAAGCGGAACTCGGGCGCGCGCGCACCCGTGGAGAGGAGCTTGTTCGATCTGCCGGCTGCCATAGTGTTTAGTGTAGCGCCGGCCTTCGGAGAACGGATGGAAGCTAATTCCCAACCGGCAGCACGAGCGTCTGCGTCCCCGCCGTGCCGCCCAGCGAAAAGGTGAATGGCACCGCGTCGCTGGCTGCCACGTTCGGAACCACTACGTTGAACTGATAGAGGCCCAGGAAGCCTTGCACCAGGCCGGCGAACTGAACGGTAGCCGGTACTCCGGCAAACGCCGCCTGGAAGCCGGGAAGGTTGTTGTTTTCCTGCACGATGACTCCCGCATTGATGTTCGGAGTGACCGGCCCAAATCCAACTCCATACAGTAGGATCGTATCGCCCGGTTTCGCCCGCGCGATGGGAATGCCGGAGACGACGCCGGGTGGAAGCACGTACGTGATGCCATCCGGGAAAAGCGCTACCGCATACTGTGCCCCCGCGAGCCTGAAAACCGACGGCGCCAGAATTCCCGGCTCGACGGCGTTCACGGTCACTGTGGCCGCGACGCTGGCTCCGCCGAAAGTCGTCACCACCACCGGTTGGGGACCGCTGGCGATTCCGGACGGCACCTGCGCGTTCACCTGGCCCGGGCTGACATAATCCACGTACGCGGCCTTGCCGCCGACGGTGACCGTAGTTCCGCCGAGGGACGTGGGCGCCTGCGCGCCGTTGAAGTCCGTGCCGCTCCACGTCTGCCTCAAAGTGGTGGCCAAATTGCGGCCATAGATTTCGATCCACGTGGCGGGCGCAATGGCGCGGAATCCGCCATACGCGGTGGCCGTCACCACGCCCGCGGGACTGCCGATGATCGGGGTCGTGTCGAACGATCCGTTGACGGGGCCCGTGATGGTAGCGCCCGGAGTCGTGCCTACCAGGCCCACAGCGCAAATGCTCACTCCTGTGCAGGAATCCGTCACGGAAGAGAAATAGAGGTTGAAACTCAGGTCGTAGAAGTTCACCAGGCCGCCGCCATTTGGCCTGAGCGTAAAGCCAAGAGATCCGGCAGCGAGGCTGTAGGTGACCAGATCGCTTCCCGGAGGTGAAGCAATCGTGCCAAGAGGCGAAGCGCCGTTGCCCGGATACACCAGGAGGAAGGTGTAGGTGCCGCCGTTCCCCAGGCCGGTATACGGACCTGACACGGTACATGACGTATTGTTCCCGTCATAGGCGCACGAACCCCAGGAAACTCGCGTGGTGCCCGCTCCGGAAGCATTGGTTCCCGTTCCGGTAAAGGTAACCGCCTGGGTACTGGGTGCAAGAGTGACGACGGCTCCGCTTGCCAGGGATGACAGGCACAGAAACAATGTGGCGAATCGGGAGATATTCATAGGTCGATGCTCCGCTCAGCACGTGGTCGTTGTGGGCGGGTAGCTGTGGAAGAGCTTGCGGCAGAAGCCGTGCGCGCGGTGAAGCCAGCCGGTCTGTGGCAGGAACATGAACGGACACTCACCGCCCACCACCGCGATGCCGTGCGATTCACAGAAGCCGATGGCCGCCGGGCTCACCGCTCCGGCGCCTGCGGCCCGGTACAGCCATACATGGCGGATGCCCGATTGCAAACAACCCTCCAACACCTGATCGGTCACTCCGGGGCTGGTGAGCAGCAGCGCGCCCTCGACGGGTGGTGAGATGTCCTCGATTCTGGCGGCGCACGGAATTCCGTCCACTTCCGTCACAGCGGGATTGACCGGCACCAGATCGTAGCCCCGCTGCCGAAGTTCGCGGAAGAGCGTGCGGGTGAAATCGTTCCCGAGCCGCGAAACGCCGACCACCGCCAGGCGCTTCAGAGCCAGAAACCTCCTGATGTCTTCGAGGGTTGTCATACCTCGATTATCAGATATCCATAGCTGAAACGCCAGTGTTTCCCTCACTCGTGGCGCAGGGCGGTAACCGGATCGACGCGGGCCGCGCGGCGGGCCGGCAGGTAGGCGGCCATGGTCGCGACGGCCAATAGGGCGAGCGAGACGCCTGCAAAGACGGCCGGCTCGGTACCGCTGACGCCGTAGAGCAGGCTCGCCAGCACGCGACCCACTCCCAGCGAGGCGGCCGCGCCGATCACGATGCCCGCCGTGGCCAAGCCCGCGGCGTGCCCGACCACCATCCGGACCACCGCGCCACGGCGGGCGCCGAGCGCCATGCGGACGCCGATTTCGTGCGTCCGCTGCGCCACGGTGAACGACAGGACCCCGTAGATCCCGATCGCCGCCAGCACCAGGGCGAGGCCGGCGAAGACCATCACCACCACGCCGGTCAGGCGTTTGGGGGCCAGGCGGTCGGATGCCACTTGCTGCATCTCTTGCACGTGGGCGGGCGACACCGTGGGGTCGACGGCCTTCACGGCGCGCTCCACGGCAGGGGCCAGCAGCATGGGGTCGCGGCAGATCCGGCCGTCGGCCCGCACTGCCAGCGCCATCGAACGCGGGGGCGCTTGCTGGTACGGGAAAAAGACTTCAACCAGCCCGTCCTTGGTGGCATCCTGATGGCGGACGTCGGCCACCACGCCCACGATCTCGTAGTAGTCCTGGGCGCCAGTGCCAAGGTGCTTGCCGATGGGGTCCTGGCCGGGCCAGAACCGCCGCGCCATGGATTCGTTGATGAGGACCACGCGCGGCGCGCCTTGGCGGTCCTGCTCCGTGAACAGGCGGCCACGGCGCAGCGGGATTTGCATGGTGCGGAAGTATTGCGGCTCGACGGCGCGCTGCCAGAGAACCGGCCAATCCTGCGGGCGCGCATACTGGTGGTCTTCGAGCGGCAGGGACATCGCGCGGAAGTCGCCATCGAGGGGCAGGGAAGAGGCCAGGGTGGCTGAAGCGACTCCGGGAATGGCGCGCACTTTCTCCAGCGTCTGGCCGTAAAAGGCGAGCAGCGGCGCCGCTCCCGTATAGCGCGCGCGCGACGGGCTCAGCGTTGCGGTGAGCAGGCCATCCACGCGGAAGCCGGGCGCGGTGTCGCGGAGGTACAGGAAGGTCCGCATCAGCAGCGTGGCGCCGATCATGAGCACTACGGCCAGCGCGGCCTCGGTGATCACCAGTGCATTCCAGAGCCGTTTGCGGCGATGGCTTTGGCCCGCCCGGCCACCCTCTTTCAACTCCTGATGCACGGCCGCGGACGCTCCGGCCAGCGCGGGTGCAGCCCCGAAGGCCACGCCCGTCAATACCGAAACCAGGGTGGTGAACGCCAGCACGGCGCCATCCACGCGGGTGGCCAGCAACAGGTTCGGCAGACGGGCGTTTTCCAAGAGCGGCACCAGGCGTACGCACCACAGCGCCACCATCAATCCGGCGGCGCCGCCCAACAGGGCCAGCAGGACACTTTCCGTGAGAAACTGCCGGAGCAGACGGCCGCGGGGCGCGCCCAGGGCCGCGCGGATGGCGGCCTCGCGCTGCCGCGTGGCGGAGCGCGCCAGCAACAGGCTCGCAATATTGGCACAGGCGATGAGCAGCACCATTCCCACCGCGCTCAACAGGACCAGCAGGCGGAGCCGGACATCGCGCACCATGGAATCGCGCAGGCCGGCGACGCGGGCGCGCCAACCACCGCCGCGCGTGTCCAGGCGAGCGCTCACAGCTTCCATCTCGGAATTGGCTTGCGCCACCGTGACGCCGGGCTTCAACCGGGCGTAGACCGAGACCGGCAGGTAGGTTTTGCGGTCGGCCGGGTCGAGGGCGATGGGCACGTAGATCCCGGCGGGCTTGCCATCCACATGGAAGCCACGGGGAGCGACGCCCACGATCGTGTAGATGTCTCCCTCCAGCGTGATGGTCGATCCCACCGCGGCAGGCTGCTCGAAGAAGAGGCGTCTCCACAATTCGTGACTGACGACGGCGACATGCCCGGCGCCCGGTTTGTCCTCGGCGCCAGTGAAGCCGCGACCGAGGGCGGGCTGCACTCCCAAGGTGGGAAAGAAACTCGCCGACACACGCCAGTAGGGGACTTTTTCGGTCTCGCGGCCGGCCGCAAGGTCGCCCGTGCCGGCCCAGGATGCGGCCACGGATTCGAAACTGGTGGCCTGCTTCTGCCACGAGGCCATGGCGCTGTAACCGGGGTTGATCGGCGGAACATTGAACTTGGGGTTGTAGGAGGCGATGGCAACCAGGTTGGAGGCATCGCGCACTGGCAGCGGCCGCAGAAGCACCGCGTACACCACGCTGAAGATCGCGCTGTTGGCTCCGATGCCCAGTGCCAGGGCCAGCACCGCCAGAGCGCTCACCGAGGGCGTCCGGAGCAGCATCCGGAGGCCGTACCGCAGGTCACCGATCAAGGTTTCCATGTTCAATAGGTCCAAAGCCTTCTGGAAATTAGAAACCGGGCTGGAGCCCGATGTTTCATACTTTTGAACCTTATTATACTGTTCATGGGAACCGCGCCGGGCGGCGTGGCTTCTAACCGTTATGCGCCAGATTGGCATGCTTCTTTGGATTGCGATGGGCGTCGCGACGCTTTGGCTGGGGTGGGTCTGGCTCGAACGGCGTGACTCGCACGCCCGTAGGGCGCGACCGATGGCGGCGGCAGGCGGCGCGGTGCAGACGCTGCCTGGGGAGGATGGCGGCAGCGCGGTCCGTATCACGCAGTTCTATGCGCGGTCGGGCGAGATGGTGGATGGCGAACAGAACCTGGTTTGCTACGGTGTGAGCAACGCCCTGTCGGTGCGGATCGAGCCGCCCGTGGAAAGCCTCAGGCCCGCGCGGAACCGCTGCTTCTTTGTCGAGCCCCACCAGGACACGAAGTACAGGCTGGTGGCCGAGGGCGAGGATGGCAGCCGGGTATCGGAATCATTCGAGATCTTCGTCAAGCCGGCGCCGCCCGAGATCCGGATGTTGGCTGTCAGCGAAAAGACGATTGTACGCGGCGACGCCGTGACGGTCTGTTACGGGGTGGTGCATGCTCGCGCGGTTCGCCTGGATCCGGTTGGTTGGGCTCTGCCTCCGGTTACGCAGAACTGCGCCCGGATTTATCCCGGGGCGACGGGGACGTTCACGCTGGTGGCGACGGGTGTGGATGGGCGCACGGAGCGGAAGAAGTTTTCGGTGGCGGTGAAGTGAGGGAGGGATGCGCCTGGTTCACCGCCGGCTACCCTACTCGCTGTGCAGGGCCGTGTACGGCTCGATGCGGGTGGCGCGGTAGGCGGGTAGGAAACTGGCAACCGCGGCTACGGCGACAAGGAACAGGCTTGCCGCGACGAAGGTCAGCGCATCGAGAGGGCTGACTCCGACCAGGAGGCTCGTTAAAAGGCGCATAGAGGCCCCTGCGAGCCCCAGGCCAACCGCCAGGCCGCCGGCAGTTAGCAGCATGCCTTGCCGCACCACGTCTCCCAGCACCTGCCGCGGCTTTGCGCCCAAGGCCATGCGGATACCCAGTTCCCGCGAGCGCTGGCTAACGGCGTAACTGATCACACCGTACAGGCCCACGCCGGCCAACAGAAAGGCGATTACGCCGAGAGCGGCCAGCAGGCTTGCCGCCAGCTTTAGCGGAAACAACAGCAGGGCGTTGTACTCAGCCAATGCCGCCGCCGTGAAGCTGGATGCGTTTGGATCGATGGCGACGGCTTCGCGGCGCATGGTCGAAACGGCGGCATCGGGATCGCCTTTGGTCCGGACGAAGAACAGAATGTGCTGCCCCAGTTGATACGACTGCCGGAAGGCCAGATAGAAGTGCGGCCGCGAGACTTCCGTGAAGCTGAAATACCTGCTATCCCTAACCAGGCCCACCACCCTGTACCAGCGTTTCCAGACCCGCACCCGGCGCCCGACAGGCGATGCGCCGCCGTAGAATCGCCTGGCAAAGGCCTGATCGACGATCATGACGGGCTGGGCCTGGCGGTCGTCGTTCTCTTTGAAATCGCGGCCTTCGAGCAGGGGGATTTTCAGCAGATCGAAATAGCCGGGAGCAATCGAAGTGCGGTGCACTTTCACATCCTCCGGGTTTCGCGGCACGAAGCCTTCCGGCTGCGCCGACGTGTAAGGACCGTCGCTCGACCACAGCGGTGCGTAGTCCGCGTAAGTGACACCGGCGACGCCGGGGGCGGGTTCCAATCGCTCACGTAAGCGGATGCAGAATTGCTCCAACTCCTCCACCGAATAGCCGCCGCTCGCCATGGGAAAATTCGCCAGCAGCACGCCGGTCCGGTCAAACCCCGGATTGATGGAGTTCACGTTGCGGTAACTGCGGTAGAACAGGCCGGCGCCGATCAGGACCACCAGGGCCAGTGCGATCTCGGAGACGACCAGCGCGGCGCGCAATCGGTGGGAACGCGTGCCCGCGGTGCCCGAGTGGCCGCCCTCCCGCAACGTCACATTCACGTCGGATCGAAGCACGAAGAACACCACGGCAACGCTGGACGCGAGCGCGGCGACCAGACACATCAGAAAAGCGAACCCCAGGATGCGGCCGTCCATTTCGATCGGGATCGAGCCCGCTCGGGCCAATTTCGGAAGCAGCAACGAGGCGGAGTCCGTCATCCAGAGGGCCAGCGGGACTCCAACCAGCGCGCCGGCGCAAGCCAGCAGCAGGGTCTCGGTGAAGCATTGGCGCGCCAGGCGCGAAGGGCTCGCGCCCAGCGCGCATCGCAGGCCGAACTCGCGCAGCCGTCCGACCGATCGGGCCAACAGCAGGTTTGCCACATTGGCGCAGACGATCACCAAAACGAGCAGAGAGACGGCCATGAGGATCAGCATGGGCTGAAGGAAGGCAGCCCGGCCGTGAAGCTGTGCGCGCCACATCGGTTCGAAGGTGGCGCTGAATCCACGATGCCCGTTGGGGTCGGCGGCAACGATGCGCTGCGCCACGGCGGCCAGTTGGGCGCGCGCCGCGGCGATGCGGGTTCCTGGAGCCAGCCGCGCGAACATGTAGATGTTGCGAAGAGCAGAATCGCGAAAGGTCTCCCGCTCCACGGCGCCGAGCTCCAGGCTCATCGTGAATGGGACCCAAAGGTCGCACTGTATTCCGGCCATCGCGCCGCGAAATTCCGGCGGCGTCACGCCAATGATGGTCAGACCGTGGCGGTTGACGCGGAGGGTCTGGCCCAACACGCCAGGGCTGGCCTGAAACTCACTGGTCCACAGCCGGTGGCTGATCACAGCCACCGGATGGGCTCCCGCTGTGTCCGTGTACTCCTCGGAGGACAAGACGCGCCCGAGCGCCGCCTTCACGCCGAGGACTGCAAAATAGTTGCTCGAGACCAGTTCGCCCCAGATCGGCTTGGCTTGTTCGGAGAGGCCCAGGTTGAAGACCGTCTCGTCGTGGGCGGCAACGGCAGCGGCCGGGCTCAGGCGGTCGCGGTATTCGCGGAAATCCAACCAGGAACCGCGCACCATGGCGCCGTCGGGCGCCACGGTTTCGAGTTCCACCAGCCGATCCGGTTCGGCCGCGCCAGGGAAGGCTTTCCAGTACATCGTGTCCAGGACGCTGAACATGGCTGTTGTGACACTGATCCCCAGAGCCAGCGTGAAAACGGCGATCACGGTAAATCCGGGGCGGCTGAACAGCAGCCGGGAACTGAATCGCAGATCGCCGAGCATGGCACCCATACGGTATGAAGCCCCCCGCATTCGGGAGCACTTTTCGGGCCGTTTCCGGGAGACCTGCTCTAAGCGGCGCCGCGCCGGCAGACCGTTCGGCTTTGGGACACGCCCATCCGAAATCGAACAGCAGCGGCATCCCGGCTACAACTTCAGCTCCCAGGTTTCCGATACCAGGTCGTACCCGAAGCTGCGGTTGGGCTCCTGCTTGACCAGGCGGAAGCCGGCCTTCTCATAAATGTGGCGGGCCACCAACAGCACGCTGTTCGTCCAGAGGGTGATCTTGCGGTATCGGGCCGAGCGCGCGAACGCGATGCATTCGTCGACGAGGCGTGCGCCCAGACCCAGGCCGCGCGCGTCGGGCGTGACCAGGAGCATTCGCAATTTGGCCACGGACGCGGACTGTTTTACCAGAAAGACGCTGCCCACCACGCGGCCGTCGCGCTCGGCTATCCAGCCGCGTTCGCGGGCGGGGTCGTAGCGCTCCACGAATTGGGCCACGATGGCGGCCACCAGGCCTTCGAAGCGCTGGTCCCATCCGTACTCCCGGGCGTATAACAGGCCGTGCAGGCGCACCACCTCGCCCAGGTCGCCGGGGGCCGGAGGACGCAGAATGTAGGGCGTCTGGGAAGCATCCGGACCTCCGGCCACGCGGCGGATGGTCTGCATGGCCTCCACCAACCGAACCTGGCTGGACTCGGGCATGGAGGCGAGCATCGCCGAAACCTCGTTTTGCGAGCGGGCATTCAGCACGGCGAAGACGCGGCGGCCTTTCCTGGTGAGCCCTAGCAAGGTTTGGCGCCCGTCCTTCGCGGCTGGCCGGCTGCTGACGAGGCCGAGTGTCCGGAACCTGGCCAGGATGCGGCTCAGGTACCCGGGGTCCAGGCCGAGCTCTCTGGCGAGCTCGTTTGCGGCCGGGCGGTCGCGGTGCGCCAGTTCGAAGAGGACGCGGCTCTCGGTCAGCGAGTAGGGGCTTTCGAGGAGCCCTTCTCGAAGAACGCCGATTCGCCGGGTATAAAAGCGGTTGAATTCCCTTACCGTGTCGACGCGCCGATCCAAATCCATGACAGACTCCAGTTCAATGCCATTGTCAACGATTTCATTGACTCAGTCAACTATGAGAGGGGGAGAGTGCGGAGATGTTGCCGGATTGACGCCGTGGGTTGAAGGGAATTGCAGACGCGGAGACACGGAGAAGGGCGCTGAGGACACCAAGATAAGGAAATAGGGAGTCTGTGTGGGCGTATCTGTTTCCCGATCTGCCGCAGGCGGGCGACGCGCAGTATGCGCGCGGCGGCGTGGCGCGCGACTCCGTGATCTGGCAGTTCTATGCGGGCGTGACCCGCGCGCGGGAAACACTATATCTTTGCCAGCGCGAGACCGCCACGGCGGTGACGATATGAGCGGCGTCACCCGGGTCGTCGACTTGGCGCACGTGCCCGGGGTCCCATGGGCTTGGGTCGATGAACACGTTTACGGGGCAATCCGCGGCTTTGCAGTGTGAAGGTGCTGCGTCTTCTGCGTGAAAAGTTCCCTCCGGCTGATGGGGAGCAGCCGAACAGGTATACCGGAAGTTAGTCGATGGCATGATAGCGGAGTTGAGACGGCGCAAGGTGGCACAGAGACTACCGGCGACGCGGCACGGTCCGCGCGAATCATTCGGCAGTTTGCGCGGAAGAGATCGAAATGGCTGAAGCTAATGTCATACCAGATGGCAATGACGAGATTACTGCCGAGCTGCCGTTGATCGTCGAGATTATCGCGAGGACTGCTCGTTGGGTGCACCCCGACACCCCGAAACCTTCCAGCAACTTCCCGTTTGGAGTCCGTGGGCAGCGCGAGGTCTTCGTTACGACAAGACTTGGTGCCGCCGCTACCCAAACACAAGACGCACAACCAAGCAGACAAGCGAAAAGGTCGAAGGGAACATTGCGGCTGGCGGAGCCCTGATTGCCGCACCAGGAGTTGCTCGACCGAAACCGCCCAACTGGACAGTTTGTCCTATCTGGGGGTATGACGATCCAACGTATGCGAAAGAGGGCAGCATCGTAAGGGACCGGCGTTACTTTTCGTGCGTCGCCAACATAGTCTGGCTGCCGACGCCGTTGGAAGGCTTCACTGACGCGTTGCCAGAGGTCAAAACGATGCTAAGGACATGCGCCTTCTACCTGTACGATTGGGCGTGCGAGGCGGAAGGAGTGCGAGACCAAGCTGAGAGTATCCGCAGAGGAACCGAGCGGTCATCCCAGAGCTGGCCTTGTCCCAATCGCCCCAGACTGCTTCCAGCGGGGACCGCCCCATTCCCACCGCGAGTCGCAGTCGAAATTCGTAAACGGAAGGCGAGCAATTAAATTCGGGAGGATAGACTTGGCGCCATAGGCGAAGCGGCGGTGCGCGCGTCGACGTCATTGGCACAACCAGACCCGATTCTCAGGCGGCGGTCCGTGGCAGTACTTCCTTTTCGATCTGCGGCTGAATCTCCTGTGCGGCGACCTCGAGGTCGTAGGCGACCTGAAGATTCAGCCAATACTGCGGCGATGTGCCGAAGTACCGAGCCAGGCGCATCGCGGTGTCCACGGTGATCGCCCTCTTCCCATTGACGATCGCGCTGATCCGGTTCATCGGGACACGCAGTGCGCGCGCCAGCTCGTTCAGGCTGACACCAATCTCACCGAGTTCATCCCGAAGTAGCTCGCCTGGGTGGATGGGCGGCAGTTTCCTACGCTGTGCCATGGTTCTCCTCTCTCAGTGGTAATCCACTATCTCGACTTCGTGCGCGTTGCCGTCGCGCCAGGGGAAGCAGACCGCCAGCGATCATTGATCCGAATGCCATGCTGGACGGCCCGGTCCCTTTTCAGTGCTTCCAGGTGGTTGCCCCGAATGGCTCCCAGATCGGTGAGACTCGTCGCGGCGTCCAGCCAACGCAGCCGCTTGCGTGCCTGTTCTTCAATCCCGTGAAACTTCCGGCTGCCAAATCCCTCGTGGATCGCGTTCGTTTCCGAACATCGGAACGAGCGGATCCTAAACGTTAAACATACTACGCGTCGCGTACTGGGTCCACTGCGGCCGCGCGCCATCCCACGCCGAGCACGCAGGCATCTCTCTGGGAGTCCCCCCAATTCCACGAAATCGATCTTTGGCGCGTGCAAGTACCGGTGTTTGCAGCGTGAGGCACCTACCAACCGAGAATGCTGTTAACCGAAGGGTTGTAGGTTCGAGTCCTACCTGAGGAATCAGTGCGATAAGGCGCTATTCAGCGCTATTCAGCGCCATCTGCCGCCCAGAATACGGCCGCACCGCATTGAAAATAAAGGAGCGCGAAAAACGTGCTGTTAACCGGCGGGTATAATTTTGCGGGACCAAATCGCCGGGTTTCGAATTGCCCGCCCAAGTTATCGGCGGGATCGGCCAAGCGACTGAAAACGAAGGAGCGAAGGTGTTCCGCTGGCAGCGATTTCGGGAGTTCGTAATACCTGTATCGTTCCGCGAAGAAACCCAAGACCGGCACGGTGGCCCACCCTCCGGTTAACAGCGCGCCATTTTCCGGAACGTCCTATGACCTGTCACCGGCATGCTATGCGAATCTCCGAAAATAGGGGGGAATGGTGATGTCGATGCCGTCAATAACGGTTGTTGGGCGCCAGTAATCGGTGCCAGCTTTCGAACCGGCCTGTTAACCAGCGGGTATCCCAGTCGAATGAGGCGGAAATAAGGCGGCGGCCGCCTCATTCCGCCTCATTCCGCCCTATTATTGCTGGGTGTCCCGCACGATGAACCACGTGGCGCCCCGCCCCCGCCCGCGCAATCCGATCATGCCCAACCTCTTTAAGTGCAGGAGATCGTCCCGGAAGGTTCGGACCGCAACCGTGGGGCCGGCCAACGAGCGCAGTTCGCCAAAGGTCACGTCCTGTCTGGCGGCCAAGGACTGCAAGATCCGGCGCTGACGACTCGTGAGGTCGTGGCCTACACGGTGCGGCGCAATGTACGCACTGGGTAAGAATCGCACCCCAAGGGTCCCAGCCTGTTCGATGAACTCCGGCTCGGGATGCCCGGCCTGAACGCACAACTCAACGATCTTCTGCGTACCTCGGCCCCATCGCTCAACGAGCCCACGCCGATAAAATGCTTCGGCGATCAGCGGATTCCGTGGCCTCGAGGGATGATCGCGTTTCAGATCTTCGACGCTCAATCCAAACGGCAGCGTACCGTCACTCCAAATCTCAAGGCGATCGTCATAGATTGCGAGACTCACGGCGCCGCCTGTGATCGAGTAGTCGCGATGGCAGAACGCATTCACCAATGCCTCCCGTAGGGCGATCGGCGGGAACAGTGGAGCGTCGGCCCGTTCAAACACGCCGGGTTCAATCCGGCCGGCAACGGGCAGATGACGGGTGAGAAACTGCATCGCGTCTTCCAACAGTTGCAGCGCGTGTCCGTGAAGCTGCCGCTGGTCGAGGAATTCCGTCTTGTCATTCCCGCGGAAGCGGGCCATCCTCAGTTGGCACTGAGAGTAATCCGGCAGCATCCGGCGTCCAAACACGACAACCGCGGCATTGAGAACGCGATCGTGATCACGAAGTCCGAGTCGGTCGAGGACGTCAGCCGCGTCCGCAGACATAGAGGCCGGCATTCGACCTGCCGCCGCGCCGAGTTTCAGTGTTCTCAGGATCTCGTCCTGATCAAGGTCCTCCAAGCTCACCGCCGCTGGCACATTCTCCCAGCGCTGCTTCGCGTGAGATCGCTCCAGGAGAAGGCGCTGGTATGTCTCTTGCGGCATCACCGACGTCGTCGATCCGACGCGCTCATAGGACGGCCCGTCGAAAGCGAAGGGACGGGTTTCATAGGAGACGTCTGCCTGGAGGACGAGGACCTCGCGATCTGAATGTGGCAAAGGGACTCGGTGTATCTGGATGGGAGCAGGAGGCTCAAATCGCTTGAGGCACTGGGCGATGTCCCGCAGAGTCCCGTCGGCGACAATCTGGCCTACGATCTTCTTGTCCGGCCACACGCCGACCACAACGCGGCCGCCATGGCCGTTCAGAAAGGCGCAAAGCGACTCGGCGGTGCGGGTCAGTTGGCCGGTGCTCTTCTTGAACTCCACGGAGTCGGATTCGCCGCGGCGGACGACGGCTTCGAGTTCGTTGATTGTCATGCTGGTGTGCGCGGTATCCATCCTCGGCTACGAGTTTGGTTCCTCGCTCGGCTCAATGGGATCTCGGTCCTCAAACAGAACCCTATGTGGAGAGGAATCGACGATCTTCCGAATTGCTGCGTAATCTTGGAGACTCAGCCCACGTCGGCGGTTTCGGAGAAACAGCATAGCTTCTCGCTGCCACCAGTACGCCTCCTCCACCATGTTGGCGAAGTGCCGTCCCCGCTCAGATTTTTCGGCCACGCGCCTCATGTTCATCTCCACGTGCTGGTCGAAATTCGGCTCCCGACGGACAATTTCAATGGCGACGTCCACATCACCGATCCGATCGGCGTGGCCGAGGTAGCTCCCAAATACAACCGCCCTCCGGACTGTTGCCAAAAAGTGCCCATTCCGGTTCAAAGTGGCGATCCGCTCGACGAGTTCAGAGAGCAAGTGATCGGCTGTCTCCCTCCGGATCGGCTTGGCCGCAACGGCGCCTCGCAGCCGAATTCCCTCCTCAGTCAATTGCCACTCGCGCTCCCCCACGTTCGGGCGGTGCCGTCTCGCAGCCGCTGTGAGGAAGCCCATTTCTTGGAGGGCACCCATCAAGCGATCCGTTTTCACTTTCGTCAACTTCAATTCCTGACCGACGAAGCTGCGAGACAGAATACCGTCGAGGCCCGCCTTGCGAAACAGCGCCCGAATCGTCAGGAGGGAGATGCCTTTGACTTCATCGTTCCGGCGGATCTGCACCAAACGGCTCCTGTGTGATCACCATGTTGTTCGTACCACACCAGTTTGTAACACATCAATGCGCGCGGGTACTTGCAGCACTGGCTCAAAACGGAGGAGATCCCCGAGGGTTCGGCGCAGCGCATCATCAGGGCCGCGCACCGCATCCTGACCGCCGGGGCACAGGACGGTCCCCCCGAGGAGGGTTGGTTGCCGTCATAATTGTGGTGATCCCCATCGGAACAAACCGTTATGTCGACTGAGCCCGGAATCCGTGAGGTACTGCTTGCAGTCATCAAGGAAGCGCCAAAGACACAGTTTGACCAGTCGCTGCAGCAAGGGTCGGTGCTTGATGCTGCCGCACGCCGGTTGAACACCCGTCAGCATCCGGAGCTGGAAGAGGCGCTTCTGACGGAGTGGTACGACCTGTTTCGGACGGGCCTGCTCTCGTGGGGGCTGAACTTGAGCAACCCCAAGGAACCGTTCTTCCACATTACGGGTGCAGGGCGGGGCGTTCTTGAGCACCTCTCGCGCGACCCATCGAATCCGGACGCGTACCTCCGCCACCTGTGCAGTATCGCGACGCTCTCGCCTGTCGCGTCCTCCTATCTTCGCGAGGCGCTTGCTTGCTACCGTTCTGGCTTGGTGAAGGCGGGTGCGGTCATGGTGGGCGGTGCCGCCGAGGCAATCTTGCTGGAATTGCGTGATGGCGTCTCGCAACGCCTCGGTGAGCTCGGACGTGCCGTGCCCAAGGGGCTTGGGGACTGGCGCGCCAAGACGGTTGCTGATGCGCTTCGGCAGTTTCTTGAACAACAGCGGGGCATGATGCCCCGCGAGTTGCAGGAGGCCGTGGAGGCGCACTGGGGGTCGTTTGTGTACCAGGTGCGCGCGACGCGCAATGATGCAGGCCATCCCACGAGCGTCGAGCCCGTCACGGCGGATATGGTGCACGCGGCGCTGCTCGTGTTCCCGGAGATTGCGCGACTCGCAACCAAGCTCACCGAGTGGCTCACGACGACCTTCACGTAGGTCTTGGGAAAGAGGAGACGTTGTCTACATGGCACTCTTTGATGGCTCTGTAGCAGAATCTGTGGGCAGGCGAACGCTCCGAGGCACGAGACACACAAGGGAAAATGCATATTGGTGCGATTCTGCCGCTGGCGCCCCGAAACGTCGTGGAAAGCGGGTGT
>Ga0075019_10000707_pt1 | contig 19062 bp, 17 predicted proteins | sample ColStrG_CSR_2013_FD_71473 | JGI IMG/M metagenome (GOLD analysis project Ga0075019, IMG submission 71473) | Freshwater sediment microbial communities in response to fracking from Pennsylvania, USA - Cold Stream Run_MetaG_CSR_2013 | ecosystem: Environmental > Aquatic > Freshwater > Creek >...
TGTGTGCGGTGGTTGGCGTCGGCAAAGAGGGCACGGGCCAGGGCGCGCTCGCTGTTTTCGTCGGCAAATTTTTGGCAGTACTTGGCGCCGATGGACAGGATGCTTTGTTCGTCGAGGATGAGTGCCAGCAATTGCGGGTTGCTTAACGTCTGGTCGTAGTCGGGGATACCGAAATAAAAATAATTTGCCGCCGGGATCGAAACGGCCACGACGCCGGCAGCGGCGAGTCCTACAAAATTTCGTCTTTTCATGGCGAGTGGGTTTTTGGATTGATTAAGCGGTCATTAATTCTAAAATTGACAACGCCTCACGGGGCCATGGCGAAACGGGTTCGCAGTGTAACAAGCCCGGTGAGGCGTTTAAAACACAACCGGCGACGGCTGTGCGAAAGCTTTCCACTTAATTATTTCTTTGGCGCAGTGATATCCACGAGCTCCCAAAGTTGGGTTTTCACAATCGTTCTGAGTGATTCCGTGTCATTCACCAGCTTCACCATGTCCATCAGGTCGCCCGCACTTTTTCCTTCCTTCGCCTTGTCGAACGCAGCCATTTAATCCATGGCATTCAGCTGCGCAGCCGACGTATAGGCGTTCACCGTGTAGGCTTGGTAGTTATTATCTTCCGGAAACAGCCGGCCCCACACACTCCAACCATTGATTTTTCCCTGGTCAACGGCTGCCTGGTACATTGGCATGTAAGCTTTCTTTTCCATGTCATAATACTTATCCATGTCAGCAGTCTTCATGGAATTAATGACTAAATATTTATCCCGTGCTTTGGACGGGATGCCCATTACCTGGTTGAGGGTTTCAGAATAGACAATGCTTCGCACGATGTTCGTCTTCTTCATGACATCGGCGTACTTCTCGCCCATGGCTTTTTTCATTTCATCCTGCGTCAGGTCTGCCAACGATGCCTCCAGACTTGGGTACACATCTACGGTGGCGCAGTTATAGGCGCTGGCCGTTCCGGAATTATGGACGTAAAACAACTCCCAGGCAAGCATTTTTCCTTCGTTGACACGGGCTTGGTGAACTTTCTTCCATTCCAGCTCATTGGCTAAGAAGGCATCAAATCCGCCGGCCGGCACTTTCATGAGATTTACGACAGCAACGCTTTGCGCGTGCGACATGAATGTCAACAGACAGCATGCCGCACAGATGAAGATTTTTTTCATTTGCGGTAAGGTTTAGGTGGAGAATGAAACGCAATCAAAGATAAACGTAAAAATGAGTTTTCAAAATTTTTATGAACAAAAGTAAAGATTTCTTCATATGGGTCGCCGGGTGCATCGCGGAGCGCTGGCGGCTTTAATTGTGTTCAGTAGGAAACGGAAAAGGGCTTGTGCGACGGCACTATACGATTCTATGGTTTGTGAGATAGTGGCGTCTATTCAAACCGCGATTGAGTACCCTGACTGTTTCATCATCCAGCGTCGAAAGTGAATAAAATACCCCAAACCAAAATAGCAATGTCAAACATGCTCCAATTATAAGCGACCAGCCGATTGTTCTCTTTTGCTACAGCGTGGTAAAAAATGTCTGCGTACAACCACTGTCCGTAACCAACCTTTGCTCCTAAACGACAGCTACAAATTAATAACGAGCGGCACCATCTTTAGCCTTTGCGGGCTAGCTCCAGTCTAATACAATTTGCGCGTGTGCTCCTAAAGTTGTGATCACGCATTTTATGTGATGCCACACGAAGCAGTGGCAGGTTCCGGCATGCTCTCCCATGCTCTCGGCATACTCTCTTCATGCTCTCGGCGTGCTCTCCGCATACTCTCTTCATACTCTCCGCATGCTCTCGGCATGCTCTCCGCATACTCTCGGCATGCTCTAAGCATACTCTCGGCATGCTCTCTTCATGCTCTCCGCATACTCTCGGCATGCTCTAAGCATGCTGTATCCACGCTCTATCTACGGCTTTGGCGTGCTTGCGGGGGCTTTCCGGAGACTGACATCCCCAACTGCCGCCGGACATTTGCGGACATTTCGGTCATTAATGACCAAAACCGGAACCGGTTGTTTGGTTTGCAGCGAGCCAGGTTGCTCTTTTGAAGCCAGTTGCCACGGCGATCAGCCGGGCCGAAAATCAGGCAGAAAAATTTAAATAGGACCGTTATGACACGAGAAAAAAACAATCACACGGAATCGGCAATCGTTTTCGCGATTCACGCGCGTATGTCAGTGCCGGGCCTGCGATGGCGCCGGTGGGCAGTGACGACCGGGCCGCAATGGCTGGTCAAAAATCCTAACCGTAAACTCGCCCTGACCTCCATCGTCGAAGTTCCAATGCCGTGCTCTCCGGACGATTTTAAAGAAGTGCACGAGCAGCTTGAAATTCTGTCAAAAGATCGCTCAAACCCCTAAATTTACGTCAGTTTATTTTGTCTTTTTAATCCATGGCTGCTTAACCTCGGTAAAATACGAATGAAATTCAGGAGCATTTTATTTCACTGGGTGATAGGCGTCCTTCTTTTTCCGGCGACCACCGAATGTACCGCGCAGAATACAAAGATCGATAGCCTTAAAAAGCTAGCCCTGAGAGCAAGTGGAAAGGTTCAGGTGGATCTCTTCAATCGCCTGGCGTTTGAGCTAGGGACCGTCAACAATAAATTATCAAAGGAAGCCGCGCAAAGAGCCCTTCAACTTGGTGAACAAATCCACTATGCGCAAGGGACCGCCGAGGCGCTTGTCTTTGATGGAATTACAGAATATAGCGTTGGACATGATCGGGTGGCCCGAAGACAATTCAACAGGAGTATCGCCATCAGTCAACGAATTGGCAATAACAATCTTGAAGCCTATAGTCTAACACACCTCGGCATGAACTACCAGAATCTTGACAACCTGGATTCAGCCGGTTATTGCTTTGATCGAGCCTTGGTCCTTTTAAAAAACGGAGGCAACGCGTACTATACCTCATTCCTTTATCTTGTATTGGCTGACTACTACGAAATCAAAGGGGAGACGGAAAATCAAATTCAGTTCTTACGAAAATGTTGGGAGATTCGAGAAAAAACAAAGGGCGAACGAACCTTGCCCTATGTTGGTGTGCGGATCGCAGCGTACCACTCAAGCAAGGGCGAATATGACCTAGCCATGTCGTATTTAAATAAATCGCAAGCCGTGCTTGGAAAAGACACCCTCGACAATGAAGAGATTTGTGTGATCAGGCAAGGGCGTGCCACGATATTGGCCAGGCAAGGATTCTTTTTGCAAGCACTCAAATTATTTCACGCGGCAAAGGCATACTACGAACAAAATGGTTTCCCACTTGAGTTGGCCAATCTTCTGTCGGAGACCGGTGAATTATTTTCCGATCTGGGCAATTATGAGACAAGCCTTAAAAGTTATTTTGAAGGGCTAACAATTGCCGAAAAGAATCATTATGATTTTCAACGAATCAGGATTCTTCTTCAAATTGGTTGGATTTATATGTCCCTGGAGCAATTTCCGCTATCAAAGGAATTTGTTGAGAAGGCCATGTCGGAGGCCAAACTGCATCACCACCAACATGAGGAAGCGTATGCGTATAATCTGATGGGCGTTATCTTGGTGAACCAAGCCAGGTATGACCAGGCAAGAAATTATTTTGATCAGGCATTGCGAATAAGGCAAAAAGTGAATGACAAAATCGGGGTGGCCGGCACGTTGTCAAATCTGGGATGGCTGCTTGAAAAACAAAACAACCTGACGGACGCGCTCGTTTATCAACGCGATGCGTTGGCCATCGAAGAGGCCGTCAACCATCAAATCGGAATTGCGCTTTCTTATGAGGTGCTCGGTCAGCTTTACACAAAGGCAAAAGATTATCAGCGGGCAGAGGAATACTTAAAAAAAGATGAAGCGTTGGCAAAAAAGCTGAAGGCCAGCTCAGTGCTGCTAGATGCCTACAAATACCGCAGAGATCTGCTTATTAAACAACAGCGACCTAACGAGGCACTGCAATATTCGATTCGCTACGAAAATCTTAAGGACTCGATCTACAGCAAGAATTTGAGCAGCCGAATTTCCTCACTGGAGAATGCGTATGAGCTCGAAAAAAAGGAAGAGGAAATCAAGCTTTTGAATAAAAATAAGCAGTTGCAGGAAAGGGAACTCGCAATTGAAAAAGCCAGAGTCAGGCAACAGTGGATTGTCATCGGAGGTGGCGTCGGCGTCGTTATCTTTTTTGGTGTGGTGGCTTTCCTGCTATTTCAGAAGAACAAGAAAATAAAGTCCTTGAACTATGAGATACAAGAACAGAATGAAGAAATTCGTGCGCAGTCAGAGGAGCTTACAGAAAGTAATAATCAACTCAACCTGCTGAATGAGCAACTAGCTGCTCAGAAAGAGGAAATAGCCACACAAAATGAGGAGTTGATCCAGAGTCAGGAAAATCTTTCTCAGCTCAATTCGCATCTCGAAAGGCTCGTGGTCGAACGCACAAAAGAGGTCCATAAACAGAACGAGCAATTAATCAGCTATGCTTATTCAAATGCACACCATGTTCGGGGGCCCGTCGCGCGGGTATTGGGTTTAATTCAATTGTCGAAAATGGAAGTAGATCTGGACTATCCGTTTCTCTTTCAAAAAATTGAGGAGCAAACCAAGGAGATCGACGAGGTCGTCAAGCGAATTAATCGAGAGCTTGAAAAGTGATGATGGCCGTGGATTTCTGCACTTTAAAACAAAAAAGCACTGAAAATCTGTGCTTTACGTTGAATACTTGTACCCGGGACGGGAGTACTATAATTACACATTAATGATTTGATAATCAACAATATAAACAAACATAGATGGCAATAAAGATGGCAAAATAATAATTGGGTGGTTTGAGAGTATGATTATCTAAGCCCCCTTTTTTCTCAAGAAATTATGATAGCTAAATGGCGAGCCAAAAAACTTCAGCCTCTGTTTGTTTGTTAGGTCAGGGTTCAAAACTGGAAGAGTAAGCTTGGTTAATTTTTTTTCAAAGTCCCTTATCACGCGTGTTCGATTAGCATCTAGCATTCGGAGTTGTCTAAAAGCAGTCGTTGAAGGGTTCAATGCTTTAAACCCGTTTGTCCAACACAAAGTTTGTATCCGATCTTCAAAGGGATTTATTCTTCCAACAGACATACTTATTAACCTACTTTCTAGGGCAATCACCTGCTGCCCTCTAGCTTTTCGCGACGTGTCGTTCAGTGACTTTCTATTTTGCATCAACGCTTTCAATACTAAATCGCCCTGCTCTCTTTGCTTTTTTATTTCCTTTTCAAACGCCTTCCTCCTTACCCGAATAGATCCGTCATACTTAATATTATAGCCAACAAACGACAACCAGGGTACGACAGGTTTATCCTTACTTCTAGGCCCCCATTTGTATGGCTTCTTGGATTTACGTTTTTTACACCAAAAGTCCTTTGAGTATTTTTCAAACTCAATAGGCGGATGGACAAGAATCCTTAGTTTCTTGATGGCGTTCTGATACCTTTCAAGAGCCGCTTCACACTTATCACGACTGGTATGCAAAATGACCATGTCATCACAAAACCTTAAATAGAGAAGGTCTTTGTCATTCGTGTCTGAGACAGCATTATCGACCGAATGAAGAAACAAGTTGGAAATGAAACAGGATATTGCTCCACCTTGTGGAACTCCTATCTTAAGATTGATCAGCGTTGCATCTCTGTGTTCAGGGTAAAAATCCCTTATCAACTCAGCCTCCACCCATTTAAAAGAACAGCCATCCAACTTGTCTTTGAAGTAGCCATTATTATTCCACGGATATACTTTTTGACTGAAAGAGTAGGAGTCTAGGTATTGCTTAAAAAATTGGCTCGCTGCAGGATCAACCACAATGCCATTTTGCTCCTGAAATCCCTCGAATGCATTTATAACATCCTCGTGATTCAAGCAGTCAAAAAATTTTTGTATGTCGCATTCTGACACAAATATGTCTTCATTTGTGTGGTTAGATCTATACTCGTTTATTTTCTCAATGGTATCATGGTGAGTCCTCACTGTTTTATTTACTCGCGTAGATCTAAAAGCATATGCGGAATCCAGAAAGTAAGGATCGAAGAGGTCAGTCAGATATTTAGCTGTGAGGGTGATGATTATCTTGTCCTCTAGGTTAGTAAATATTGAGATGGGTCTACACTCTTTACATAGAAAAGTTTTTTCTTTTCTAATTGGAACTATCAATGGTGATTGAATGCATTGCTCACTCGGGTTGGCTATTCTGAGTTTTATTCGTTTTAGAAAGTTATCAAGTTCTATATACCAACCTGGTTTCACAAAGCTTTCAGCTTTCGATTTAATGTGGACAGTTCTTATAGTTTTTCTAATTGCGTACTCTTGAAGTTTTTGTGAGCTAGAAAATTTCCTTCTCTCTTCAATCTTGGGCTTATACCATTGTCTTCGTGCCGGCAATAACTTTAGGAGATCACTTGGAATCGTACCTTTTGTCTTAAAGTCATCAATTGTTTTCTCGGCTTGGCTCACATCGGCCAAAAGGTGAAGTTTATGCCTGCTTGTCGCATGTTTTACCCTGTATTTGCACAGCAATTTTATAACGTTTTCGGGATGAAAGTAATCTGCGAATGTCATATGAAATTTAAAGTATGGAGTAGCTGATTTTTAATAGTTCCAAATAATGACATAAAAGTCACTCCTTTATTACCAGCGAAACCACCAAGGATAGGTATTCCACCTAGCACTAGTAACTAGGCACTCGCATCAATTCGGGTTCTGTTTCAAACCCGTAGCTACTCCATACACAAATCTAAGTAATTTTTCAAAGCTTCAACCACTTGGCATAGTAGAAACTACTATTTCATAGTCGCCCAAGAACTCGGGCCAATGCAAAGCCGATAGAAATCCCCGCGAAAATTAAGACCAACAAGTAAATGCGATTTTTCTTCTGCTCCTTGATCCTCACGTCATTGATTTTTGATAACTCCTTATCTTTTTGAAGAATCAATTCCTTCAATGAACTTAGTTCATGACTATAAGTTTTTCGAAAGCTTTCTTCAACTCCAGATATTATTTTTCCTTTGGAATGCGTTAATTCTTCAATTGTCCGATTATAGACTTCACGTAGAAAGGATCCCAATGCTGACGGAGTGATAAATGATCTGTCAGCTATTTTATCGAGCAAGCTAACATCTTCCCTGTGACCAATGGCAGTAACAACTATTGCTTTTAATGACAAAGCGGCTCTAGCAATCTCTATACTATCAAAAACTTGCAAATTCTCCCCCCCTCCTCTTGAGACAATTATGGCTTCGGTATCTCCCTGGTTAAGTCGATTAAGGGCATTGACAACTTGTGAAGCTATTGTCATATTTACCCTAACAAAGCTTAATTCGAAAACATTAATCGTTTCACCCAGCGCATGGAGAATGTCTTGATCAATTATTGACGTAGAGCCAATTATCGCAACTATCTTAGGGCGTCTGGATTCAAGAATGCAACTCTTAATGTAATATTCGAAATCTCTATAACCCTTGTTAGATTTTGTCCTTTGAATTTCAAGAGATAGATTATCATACTTAGAAATCTTAGCCTCCGCTTGGTTATAAAGCTCAGACATATTCAGAGTCAATCTTATGCTCCCTTTATCGTCAATCCTACGGGTAATAAAACAACTAAATTCTACTAGCTTTCCAGGCGTTAGATTTTTTCTAATAATTGCCGGAGTGACTAAAGTCAGGTTCGACTCCGTTCCCTCTTCATACAAAGAGTCATAAAAAAAACCCCTGTATTCTGTGCCATTTCCAGGAACATATAAACCTCTTACATCAATCAATACTCTTTCCTCATTAACCTTTAAAGCATTATTGAATAGGTTGAGGATTGCTCTGGTCGTGTAAAAGGGTGTCTGGGGTCTTTCCATTTTTGAAGTCAACTTCGAATAATTGATTCCTACAGCGCTAATCATTAAATCTATCCCAAGAATATTTATTGGCCTACGTTAACCCATTCAACTTACTGAGATGAATTGTTCCATCCCTTAAAATTATTAATTTGTCCGGTTCGGAAACTAACCAGACAAAAGAGTTCCAAGCCAGATTGCGAAATGTCTTTCTAAATCCAGGCGAGTCTTTATCCAAATATACCGTTACAAATGTTACTTGGGAACGTTCGTGATTCCCTTCATCAGTAATGTTGTACAGAGCTTTCTGTCTCCGTTCGGTGATCGGACCATCTGTAGCCACTACCTCAACAAAAACAAAAAGAGGATTCTTAGGAGCTAGATCGACCAATATTAGATCGGGTAAATTTTCGTCTGGCCTAATTTTAATTCTCACAGATTTCGCCAATTTTTCATCATGCGCTACGACTTTGTCGGCGCTCGTACTCAGCCAAAGTAATACAGGCCTTTCCAAAAACTTTGGGGCAAATACCTCAATTACTGCCTTTGAGATTACTGAACTTAACCCTGGTGATAAAGTTCTCGTTTCTCCACTTGGAAGCTTCACGGAAACCTTATCCGTAGTACTGCCTGCTTCATAATTGGCAAGAGTAATTCTTATTTGAGCATTTTGAGAAAGATGAGCTTTTTGCCAGGCTTTGGTTAAAAGCTTGAATTCATCCGGCGAATGGGATGGATCAAAAAGATTTGCAAAATCCTTTTGTAAAAAGTATCGAGGCTTACTTGACGTAGTTGCTATATTTTTAAGCGATAAAACTGCGCCAACTTGCTGTAATCCATCCCTCAGAGTTTCGTCCCTAATCGGCTCCCGGGTATTGTCCTCATACCATCTTTCACCAATCGGTTTAAAGCCTTTTCTTAAAAAGCGATTTCGGTAGTTAAGTCGATCTTGATCACTAGTCAGCCTTGAGTGTTCTGACGTCATTCGATATACGTACAATGGAGCCAAATAAGTATTGGCCCCTTCGATTGCTCCAATATAAATCATCGTAAAAATTGTACTGGCGGAAATTTCCCGAACACAATAACTTCTATTTGGAGACCCGGAAGGGAAAATGATAGGCAATTTTTCTAGGATGAACTCCCTAGTAACGTAAGGTGGAAGAGCGGTCATCTAGCTTGGTAAAAAATGTTGTGGCATTCCTTTTCGATCTTTATTTTATCTTCTCCTTTCAAAACTAGTCTTGACAGATTCTTTAACTTCTCTGGAGGGGGTAAAGGCAGAGACTCCAGTTCATAGGCAGACACAGCAACGCTTCCGCTTATTGTTCGAAAAGACTCGTTAACCGCTTTGCTGTTCAGAAATACGTTTAGGACTTCTGGAATGACTAAGGGTTTTTCGACCTGGGCGACAATCATATTCAGGTGGTTTTCAATAATGACACCACCATGCTTGAGCAATAATGTTTTTGGAAGTCTCGCTGATATAAGCCTTTTGTCTTGTTCCTTAGCTGTTGTTCTTTGAAGGATAATACACTCCTTTTTTGTTACAAGCCAGTCATCCCCGGGCATCGTTTCAAAATAGGCCTTGTGGTTTTTCTTCTCTGCACGGAAAAGAAAGGTGCCATCTTGCGTTACCGCTTCGGACCAGATAATTGGATAATTATTACTGCAGACATTTGTTAACTGCGTCTTATGTCTATTCCAAACCAAAGGCCCAGTACTTACTTGATACCCCCAGCTTTTCAAATTATTTGTCATGCTGGCCATTGCACGTACGTAATGTGACTGACTAGGAGACCTTGGCAAAATCCAGGGGGCTGAAATATCGAGAGGTAATGGAAAATTTCCCGAAAATTTGATCTTGATTGTATGATCCGCGCATGTTGTTATTTGATTCACAGCAACATGGTGAACAGGAGGTTCAATTTTTTTGTAGGTAGTCAACATCACCTCCTGTAGAACACCGTCAAATACTCCTTTTCTAACTGTGATGAAATCGGTTTGAACTGGCGTACAATTCCGGCGAATGTGTTTTCTTAATTTCTTAAAATATTCGCCCGATAGGAAACTAGTCGGAGTCAGAAAACCGATCACCCCATTTTCATTCACAAGGTTTAGAGCCAGGTGGGTGAAAAGTCCGTATAAATTTGCGTGACCGAAAAGACTTTCCGCGAATTTTTCTCTCAGCGATTTTTCCAACGAACGCTTCCCATAAGGAGGATTTCCAATCACCAAATCAAACTTTGGTTCTTCATCAACAAGATGCAGCATGAGGCTGTCCCGAACACTAACTAAGCGTTTTAGTGGCCGGTAGGTTTCAGTTACTACGTCCTTCAGAGCAACTTCAACAAACACTTGTGAAAGCCACGCACCGAAGGGATCAATTTCGTAGCCTTGAAGGTGAGTCTCTATGTGATCAACAATTGTCTGTGGGTCTTCACCGTTTAAAGACTCAACCATTTTCAATGCAACCGGGGCTAGAAAAGCGCCTCCACCACACGCCGGGTCTACAACTCGAGCAGTTCTCCAATCAACTCCTGCATTTTCCGAAATCTCTATGAGTCTACTAGTAAGTGATGGTGGAGTATAAAAGATACCTTGGCTTGATCTCGTCGAGTTTGGCAGGACGGCAGTGTACAAGTTTCCTAACTGGTAACTCGCTTCAACAACGTTTAATTTTGAGGCAGCATATCCTACAGCTCTTGCGACTTCTTGAACCGTCGAGTCTAATGCCGAAGGGATTATTGTATGAAACAATTTTGGCAGTTTCCGAGGCGCCTCCATTGTGGAATGAATGCTCTCCCAGTATGACTCAACCACCTTTATAATAAAGTTATAACGGTCACTTGAGTTGGAATGCCCGAGGGATTCCGACCAAGCATTTGCCATTACCCTTCCGCTTGTGATTGCCTTAGTTGGATCTGAGTCATTGAAAATGTCGTGGAGTCTTGGTGTATTAAACCGATCTCTGAAAAAAACTGGTTTTGGTTTACTGTGAGATTTAGGAACATGAGTCCTCATAAGATGCGGGTTCAAGCAAATTAAATTAATACGTTAGATAGCTGCAACACTCAAATATGCTAAATTTTTTAGTAAAGAACTATCGGCAGGACATAAAAGATACTTTAAGGTGAAAATAATTTCAGTATTTGGGCATATTTCCACTTTAAAGTATTAAATTGCATCGTGAAAAGCAACTCCAGATGGCTCCTAAGGATGAAATTCAACTTTTTTTACAGGATTTTAAGATCAAGCTTGACGTCTGGGGATTATTATTTCAGAATCGCTTGAACAAAAAGAATTTTAGAACAATGACTGACCTGGAAATAAACGTTCCAGATGTGAAGAAAGAGTTGAAAAATTTGGAAGTCAGTAACTATGTCGAAGGCCCTTTAGTCGATAAATTATACAACGGGTCGCCAATGTGGGTTTTTGGCAGAGTGGTACTGAAGCATGAGATCTACATTAAGATCACCATGGGCCGACCGAACGACAAGGTAATTTGTATCTCTTTTCATTTCCCAGATCACAAAATGTCCTACTGCTATAAATAACTTATTATGAAAAGCCCGATCACGGAAAAAGAAATGGTAATAAAAAGCGAATTGATTGAACATGAATTCCGAAAGGAGAAGTTCAACATCGTTTACCATTATTACTTGTGTGAGGATAGTGGAGAAACATTTGAAGACGAGCGCCTCACCCAGTTGAATTTAAATCAGGTTTATAACCAATTTAGAAAGGAGCATAACTTGCCGTTTCCCGAAGAGATTATAGCACTACGGGAACAGTATGGCTTGTCGCCTGCAAAAATGTCTGAGGTCTTAGGCTTCGGAATTAATGTCTATCGAAATTATGAGAGTGGGGAGATTCCTAATTCTAGTAATGCAAGACTTATTCAATTGGCGCAGGATCCGAAAGAATTTAAGAAGCTTGTAGAATTAAGTGATGTATTGACAGAGAAGGAGACAGAGCGCGTAATGTCAAAGATCGATGAGCTTTTGCTTAAAGATGAATTTGTCAATTTTGATCTACAAAACTATTTGATGGGCGATCGTGTGGCAGATGATTACACCGGATACCGAGTACCAAATCTCACTAAGTTCACGGAGATGGTTGTGTATTTTACGCATGAGACTCAACCGTTTAAGACGAAGCTTAATAAACTCTTATTCTACGCCGATTTCAGTCACTTCAAGAAGTCAGGACTTTCCATTAGTGGTTGCAGATACCGAGCGATTGACATGGGCCCGGTGCCTAACAATTTCAATAGCATTTTTGAACGCATTGCTGGGAATGATGATGTAGATATTAATTATACCGCCTTCCCTAATGGAAGCATTGGTGAGTTATTTAAGCCACATTCTAAAAGAGAGTTTAACGAGACGGTTTTTGAAGACGATGAACTAGATACCCTGCAGGCTGTGGTAACAAAGTTTGGCAAAACAAATACAAAGGAAATAATTGAGATCAGTCATGAAGAAGATGCCTGGCAAAAAAATTTCGAAAATGGGAAGAAGTTGATTAGTTATATCGACGCATTTAAACTTAAGAAGATGTGAAAACTAAAGAAGAATATGCAACCATAAGCCTTATATGAGAAAATATATGGCAAGTTGGCAGACTGTAGGCCAAAATAAGATTTGGCATAATATTGGAAATAAAAATGCCGGAGGTACGAACTCCAGCATTTTTTAAGTAGAACAAGGATCCCTGATGTATTTAGCTCAACCAATGAGCGGGAGCCTATTTTTTGGTTTTAGAACGCTTAAAAGTAGAACTGTTTATCGGATTTACAAAGCAGTTTTCTTTGAATAGCCCACCAAGGAGTTAATAAGTACATCCGTCTAGCGCTATCCATAGCCGAGAAATCTGGTGGCAACCTAAATTTTTTATCTATGAGTACGGACAAAAACCTACTCCGAAGAATCTATCAAAAGACTGATGGCTACTGTCATATTTGCCATCGAAAACTAAGTTTCCAAAATTATGGAAGGCGAAACGCCAAGGGTGTTTGGCAGATTGAACATTCAATTGCCCGAGCAAAGGGCGGTACTGATCACTTTAATAACTTATTTCCTGCCTGTGTTAAATGCAACCTTGAAAAGGGAACGATGGCCAGCCGGTCAGCAAGAAGCAATTATGGCAACACACGAGCACCTCACTCCAAAGAAAGAAAAAAAAGAATTAAGGAGAATAACATCACGGCAGGAGCAATTATCGGTGGGCTCATTGGCCTAGCGGCAGGCCCCTGGGGTGCAGCGGTCGGCGCTACTGTTGGCGGTTTTATTGGAAATGAAAACTCACCACGGATTTAGTCTATGCAAGAAAAAGCATTCAAGATCCTATCTATTGACGGAGGCGGGATCCGCGGGATTCTACCTGCAAGAATTCTATGTGAACTCGAAGACGAACTATCACGAAGTGGAGCTCAAAATGAAAGGCTATACAATTATTTTGACCTCATCTGCGGGACCTCAACAGGTGGAATCATTGCACTTGGACTGGCATTAGGTATGCCAGCAAAGGAAATATTGGATCTGTACAAAAAAAATGCGGACAAGATTTTCAAAAAAGGATGGCTGCGGAACATGGGGATTTTTGGACCGAAATACTCCGCGGAATATCTATCAAGTTTATTAGAAAACGGTTTTAGTAAACTCTCAGCAAATGGAGATACACGACTAGGTCATGCTAAAACACGAGTGTGTATTCCGACTTATAACGCGCAACTTGGAAAAACTCAAGTTTATAAGACAGCGCACCACGAAAAACTAATTAGAGACTATCAGATTCCTGCCCATCATGTAGCCCTTTCTAGCGCAGCAGCTCCAGTGTTTTTTCCACCGCATAATTTCTCTTATAAAAATGTTGATTCTGACAATCCAGTTCATGTCTCCATGAATATTGATGGAGGGACAATAGCAAATAATCCTACACACATCGGCCTTGTGGAAGCACATAACACACTAGGAGTACCTCTAAACGAGATTAAGGTACTTTCCATTGGAACTGGCCATAGCGTGTTCAGTGAATCACAGCTAAAACGAGGATTTGGCCTTATCTATTGGGGAAAGAAAGGGAGATTAATTGATTTGATGTTTAGTGCCCAATCCCAAAATACAGACAATATGATCAAACTCCTTAACAACGGTGTAGGTGAGGGAGAAAAGCCCAGATTTTACTATAAACGTATTCAGCACTTCTTTCAAAGTGGGGAAGAAGTAGGGCTAGACGAAACTAACCCGAACAAATTACTACAGCTCGAAACTATAGCACTCAATTGCTACAAAGAACATGGAGCAGAAACATACAGACAATTTCTCACAGAACCCAAAAGAGAATTTAAACCACATAAACAGATATCACATGGCTAACTGCAATGACTTATTTAGAAAATTTCAGGATGAAATTTCAATTCCTCCTGAAAAGAAAAAAAGAATGATGAAATCCAAAAATGCACTTAGGGATCGAATCAAAAAATACTTTAAAGAAAATCATCCCGAGTATGACCCGAAATTCTATATTCAAGGATCTCATAAAATGAAATCCGGCATCAGAACCAAGGATGATATATGCGACCTCGACGATGGAGTTTACTTTATGAGAGAGCCGGACGTGACAGCGACTACGTTGCAGCAATGGGTGAAAAATGCCGTCGATGGTTATACGGATTCGGATCCGGAACATCGTAAGAAATGCATTCGCAATATTTTTACGAGTGACTACGAAATCGATATGCCAGTATACTACAAGGTAGATGGTAAGGAGTATCAACTTGCAGTAAAGGACAATGGCTTTGAGAGCAGTGATCCAAAAGCCCTTGTAGACTGGTTCAATTTTAGAAAAGATAAGGATGGAATGTTGGTTAATAATGTCAAAGACTTGAAAGCATGGAGCGATAACAAGAGAAATAAAATGCCAAGCGGATTAGCGATGACTATACTTGCAACGAATGCGAAAGGAAGAATTGTTTACAATGTGCGCGAGGATATCACCCTGCGCGATACCCTAAAGGAAATAAAGAAATCACTAGCAGTGAGATTTGAATGTATAGTCCCTGTGACCCCTGAAGACAATTTGTTTGCAGATTATTCGGAAGCACGCAAAAATAATTTTTTAAGTGCACTTGATGAGTTCATAACCGATGCTGACGAAGCCCTAAAAGAACCGAATCAACGAAAGGCAAGTAAACTGTGGAAAAAACATTTAGGTGAAAGATTTCCGGAGGGTGAGGACAAGGATGAAAATCACCGTGCTTCGATCGGTCTCGTCACCGGCGCTTCTTCGTCTAAACCCTGGGGGATGTGAAAGGAATTGAATTATTTAAAAAGGAAGCTCTCCTAGTTAATATTGATTTCCCAGATCTTAAATTAATAGAGAAGGATTCCAAGCAAATAATTTGTGGGGAACTAATATTGATCGATAGTGAAGGAGTTAAGCATAAAAGCTATTCCATCGAAATACACCCTGTTCCAGAGTATCCGTTGAGGTTTCCTCTCGTATTTGAAATTGGAGGCAGAATTCCGAAAAACGTTGACTGGCATATCTTTGAATCGGACGGGCATTGCTGTTTAAAGACTTATGCTGAAGAACTCTTGATTTGCAAGAAAGGATTAACCTTAGCGAATTTTATTGAAAATGAGGTTAAACCATATTTTTTCAACCAAACATTTCGTGAATGCTACGGCTATTTTAATCAAGAACGCGCACACGGGATAACTGGTGAGCTTGAGTTTTTCTTCGAGCTATTTCGTACAAAGGATTTACTTCAAGTTTTAAATCTTATATACTTTATTTCCAAACGGGTCGAACCTTACCGAACTGATGATTGCTTCTGCGGTAGTCGAGAAAAATATCGAAGGTGCCACAGAGAGGCGTTCAGAATAATGAATAAATTTTCGGATTTGGATTTTCAATATTTTAGACAAAGCATAATCAATTCATCTGAAGTAATAAACTACTTAACCTCATCGGCTAGCAAATGCCCGTATATTCCTTCATGACTCGCGTAAAATTTTGATTTTTCTAAGTTGTTGTCTCATAATCTTTCTTTGCCGGCCAAATCAGACTTTATGGTTAGCCCGTACTTAGAATTTAGATCGAAGTGATCTAATTTACTCGTTGTATTTAGTGAAAAATCAAGCCTTTATCATTAGTGAAACATATTCCCGGATTTCCAATTCGCCCAACAAATGATATTTTATGTCATTGTACTCTCCTCCTTTACTGGCATGAAAGTGTCCATAGTACCAGCGGGTGGTGCTAAATCTCATTGTAATGAATTTTAATAACCGGCTATGGTTTGCGCGATCAATATCAAGGTCGGCCTTCAATTGCTTGTCCCTAGCCATATAGCTATGAACATTCAAATCAAAATCATAAGGCCAGAATTCACTAGGGGCGCTATGGGTGACTACGATATCAATTTTTTTAACATCCCGAAGCACGGCATCTAACTTGTCTTGATTAAAAACAAATTCTTCTTCCCTCCAATAGGTTTTACCCGACACTCTACTGGTCCGGTCAATAGAAATAGCTCCACCGACTAGGAGAACAGAATTGCCGGCTAACTCAAGAACTGAATAGTCTGGCACAAGCCGGATGTTGCCAATTTTTTGCCACTTTTCAAAATACGATGGGTCGTCATGATTTCCCCGAATTACGTAAAGTAAATTGTTTCCGGCCTTCAGAGTCTTGTTAAGATTCTTTATGCTCAGATCTTCTTTATCCTTGCTTCCGAAAAATCCAAAACCGAAGTCGCCAACCTGGACAAGCTGTGAGTTTCTTATATTTTTGATCGCTAGTTTGTCTGCGAGCTGCTCCAATTCTCCATGCACGTCGCCAATAAAATATAGCATATACTCTTTTTGTTTTAACGTCAACAACGAGCAATAGTCCTTCTGTTATCTTATTTATTTCCCAACCTTGAGGTAATTTCAACTAAGCTATTCTTAATAATCTGCTTTTTAGTTTCATCTGTTTCTATTTCCAGTTCAGCGTTTAGGTTTTTTTCTTGCTTTTCGAAAAACGCTCGCTCTTGATTTTTCACGCTCTCTTTGTCCATGCATTTGAAGAAGTGAAAGTCAGTATTCGAGGAAACGAACAACGGGTTGTCGTCACCGTTTTTTAATTCAAGGTCGTTGCCGATACCAACTACAGACCCGGAGCCACTCCTTACAATGCTCAACTTAACCAATTTTCCAGTAAGTCGTAACAATTCGTTCTCCAGGTTACCAACAAGTGTATCACCATTCAAGTGAAGATTAGTGATTTCAAAGCTCATTTTCTCTGATGTTTCTTTTGCACCAAAGCCGACCATTGACACTAATTCCAGAATCTCAATCAGCTTATCTGTCTTCCAAGTAACCTGAACATCTGTTCTGAGAATGCAATCATCAACAGGGATAGGTATTACCCTATGAACAAGCACCTTAGTTGAATTATTTGAATGATGTATGCCGCACAATGCAATTGCTACAGACTCCAGGCCGTCACCTGGAAGCAGGTGAATTTTCAGAGCTTCATACATAACACCGGAAATTCTTAAATCTATATTCATTACTTTGAGACTTCACGTTCAATCCATCCAATCATCGCAGCGAGATGTGTACTTAAATCATCAACTCCAGGCCGCCATGGATTTGCTGTAGTTCGATGTCTTGACCATCGTTGAAAAATTTTACCGTCTATTGGCTGAAAAGTTATTGCCCCTATACTTTTCTGGCATTTCAATTGTAAATGCGGTAAAAAATAAGCCATATCAATCTGGACAACAGGGTAACCTGGTTGTATCATTAGAGCTATGGTTACGTGAGATACATTATACCCATCAGGAACTGGATAATCGTAAATTATCAGCCATTGAGTATTACCTTCCAGCAAGGTCTCCCAGCGGAGACCTAATGCTGTAAGGTGATCGACATCCTGTTCCGGTAGTGCAAATTGTCTCCTCATCGCAACAAACGATTTATCCTTCAGTTTGATCCAATGGAACAGTCATGAACCTTTCTACACCTTTAGCAGTCAGATCAACTGTTTCATCGTAACCGATCTTTTTGACTACACCACCTTTGAACTTCTGATTAAGTTGAAATCTTTCAATTGGGGCTTTGCCCGCCAGCGTGAGGATTTCACGACCAGTAAGTTCTTCTTTGTTGGTTACAAACTTCTCGTTGTCAACGCGAATTCTGTATTTCCTACCCTTTGGTGGAGTCTTGCCTTCTTTAGCAAAAAGTGAATATTCCGGTAATGTCTGACCCCCCTACAGGGTTAAGATTCCGCTAATTATCTGACCCCCCCTGTAAAGGGGTTATTCCGCTAATTGTTTGACCCCCCTGGAGATTGCTTTTTTCGGAGTGGATTCCGCCAATTGTCTGACCCCCTCGGGATGATGAGATTCCGGCAATTATCTGACCCCCCTTCGGTACTTTGATTTGATGCACTCGTGATCTCTTTTTGAGGATAACTAACCTCATTTCAGATCATGGCAAAATTGCTTCTTATGCATCAAGTTAAGCGCATCATTGAATCGTATGGAAAAGGCCGCGGAGTCAAAGAAACCACCAGGGCGACGGGCCTATCCCGCAACACAGTCCGTCATTATATCAGACAGATTCAAAGTAGCGGGGTTAGTGCCACGGAGTTGTTAACGATGGATGATGAATCTCTTAAAACGATCCTGCAGGTAGACGGATTTGATCGGGGGCAAAGTGGGCGTAAAATGGATCCCCGCTTCGACATCATCGAAAGGAACTTAGATTATTACATCACCGAATTACACCGACGTGGGGTAACCAAGCAGTTGCTATGGGAGGAATACAGGTTGCAGAACCCGGAGGGTTACGGCTATTCACAATTTTGCGAACACCTGCGCGATCATAGCCGAAAGGATCAAGCGGTGATGCACTTCAAGCACAAGCCCGGTGAACTTTTGCAAATTGATTATGCCGGGGACAAAGCGGGATATGTGGACCCCACAACAGGGGAATGGATTGAATGTGAAGTGCTGGTCTGTACGTTGCCTTACAGTAATTACATGTACGTGCGGGCTTTGCATACCCAGAGGCAAGAAGAGTTGGTGGATGCGATCGCCAACGCGTTCATCTATTTTGGTGGAGTTCCCCTTGGTGTCAAGTTTGATAATACCAGAACAGTAGTGGCCCGTGCCAACCGGTATGAACCTTCACTGAATGAAGCCATGGATCTATTGGC
>Ga0075019_10000708_pt1 | contig 19046 bp, 18 predicted proteins | sample ColStrG_CSR_2013_FD_71473 | JGI IMG/M metagenome (GOLD analysis project Ga0075019, IMG submission 71473) | Freshwater sediment microbial communities in response to fracking from Pennsylvania, USA - Cold Stream Run_MetaG_CSR_2013 | ecosystem: Environmental > Aquatic > Freshwater > Creek >...
CCGCACTACAACGTCATGGGCGTGGCCAAATCGGCGCTCGAAACCAGCGTCAAATACCTCGCTGTGGACTTGGGCCGCGACAATATTCGCGTCAACGCGCTTTCTGCGGGGCCGATCAAGACACTCGCCGCCTCGGGCATCGGTGATTTCAACCTGATCCTCAAATGGAACGAACTCAATGCGCCGCTCAAGCGCAATGTCACCATCGAGGATGTGGGCGGCGCGGGGCTGTATCTGCTGTCCGATCTGTCCTCGGGCGTGACCGGTGAAACCCACCATGTCGATGCGGGCTATCATGTCGTCGGCATGAAGGCGGAGGACGCGCCGGATATTGCGTTGGTATGACCTGCGCCTTCGAACTTGACCATGTCCAACTGGCGATCCCGGCAGGTGGCGAAGCTGCGGCACGGGCGTTTTTCGGCGGATTGCTGGGGCTTGACGAAATCGCCAAACCTGCGGAACTCGCGGCGCGGGGCGGATGCTGGTTCACGCTCGGCGCGCACCAACTGCATCTCGGCGTCGCGGCGGATTTTCGTCCAGCCAAAAAGGCGCTTGTCGGGATCGCGACCGGCGATCTGGCAGGCCTGCGCGCTCGGTTTGAGCAAGCGGGCATCGCCACACGTGATGATGTGCCCGTGTTTGATCGCGAGCGCTTTTTCGCCGACGATCCGTTCGGCAACCGACTCGAATTTATTGAAAGCGCGGCATGAGCCACAACAGCTTCGGCCACCTCTTTCGTTTCACCACATGGGGCGAATCGCACGGGCCGGCGATTGGTGCGGTCGTCGATGGCTGCCCGCCGGGGATTGCGCTCTCTGAGGCGGACATCCAGCCCTGGCTCGATAAGCGCCGCCCCGGCACCTCGCGCTTCACCACGCAGCGGCAAGAGCCGGACGAAGTGCGCATCCTCTCGGGCGTGTTTGAGGGCCGCACCACCGGCACGCCGATTTCGCTGATGATCGAGAATGTCGATCAGCGGAGCAAGGATTATAGCGAGGTTGCCAAGGCGTATCGCCCCGGCCATGCCGACTACACCTATGACGCGAAATATGGCTTCCGCGATTATCGTGGCGGCGGGCGCAGCTCAGCGCGCGAGACAGCATCGCGGGTCGCGGCGGGGGCAGTAGCACGTTTGGTTATTTCAGAGGTAAACATAATCGCCTATTTGGTTGAATTGGGCGGCGACAAGATTGATCCGGCCAACATCGATATGAACCAGATCGGCAAGAATCCGTTCTTCTGCCCCGACGCCCAAGCCGCCGCGCGCTGGGAGGGGTTGATGGACGCTGCACGCAAGGCTGGCTCATCGCTCGGCGCGGTGATCGAGTGCGTGGCGGAGGGCGTCCCTGCAGGCTGGGGCGCGCCGCTCTACGCCAAGCTCGACGCCGAACTGGCGAGCGCGATGATGAGCATCAACGCGGTCAAAGCGGTCGAAATCGGCGATGGCTTCGCCGCGGCGAGGCTGCGCGGCGAGGAGAATGCCGATGCGATGCGCCCCCCCCGACCAGAATCAGGCGCAGACGGGCCGGAGTTCCTCGCGAACCACGCGGGGGGCATCGCGGGCGGCATCAGCACGGGCCAGCCCGTGGTTGTGCGCGTCGCGTTCAAGCCAACCTCATCAATCCTTACGCCCGTGGAGACCATCGACCGCGATGGCAATGCCACGGAAATCGTCACCAAAGGCCGCCATGACCCCTGCGTCGCGATCCGCGGCGCGCCGGTGGTCGAGGCGATGATGGCGCTGGTGCTCGCCGATCAGAAATTGCGGCATCGCGGGCAGTGTGGGTGACATGATGCTTTGGATCTTTCCAGGCGGAATTTTAGGATTTACGCTTTGGTATTTTTATCAACGCCGCAATCGACTTAATTCCGACCGCGAGCAGCATCATCTCGCGTCCCTGATAATTGCCTGCGTTTATGAAACGGAAGGAGTATCTCCAGCAACAATCGCAGCATATCTCAAGGCATGTGTCTATACTCAAACCGAACGCCATGTGCGAATTAGCCACGCCGTTGGCCTAGCCAAAGCGTCAGTGACAAATGAGAAATACATGTTGATCGTACAATTGGCGAGACGATTAAGTGCGGGCGAAATCGATCCAGAAACCCCCGCACCGGAACATGAGCCTGTCGAAACCAGTGAGGCAGGTTCAAATTGATAGTGCTCGCCGATCAAAAATTACGCCACCGTGGGCAGTGTGGGTGAGGTCGCCTCCCCACATGCCCCTCAGAGCCGCTAGGAAGCCATTCACGCTCCTATTTGGTTATTTTGCTACCCCCACCACCCGCCGCTTAAAATAGGAGCGCTACGGGCCTTAAAACCCGCTTAAACGCGATGTTGGAAATGGAGCGCAGATTTGCGTTGCCGTTCGGTGCTCAGTCTGCCCCCATCAGACCTGCGCGCGTTCGGTGCTCAGTCTGCCCCCATCAGACCTGCGCACCTCACCCCTTGAATCCGCACTCCCCTGTCCTATCTCAATTCTGTCACGCACCCGCTGTTGGGTGTGCGGCAGGGGTCGCCATATGGGGCCCCGCAAGACTCAAATTGCTTTTGAAAGGATTTGCTATGCGTACCGCTTTTGATTTGACCCCCTATCGCCGCTCGACCGTTGGGTTTGATCGGTTGTTTGATTTTATCGAGGCCGCCGCACAGGGCGCGCAGGTCGATAACTACCCCCCGTTTGACATTGAGAAGCTCGACACCGACAGCTACCGGATCACGCTCGCCGTGGCCGGGTTCAAGCAGGACGAGATCGAGATCATAGCGCACCAGAACCAGCTTACCGTCACCGGACGCAAGGCCGAGGTGAAGGAAGGCGAAGGCCGCAAGCTGATTCATGCCGGGATCGCCACGCGCGCGTTTGAGCGCCGCTTCCAGCTCGCCGATTTTGTGCGGGTAGAGAAGGCTGACCTGGCGGATGGCCTGCTGACCATCGATCTGCTGCGCGAAGTGCCCGAGGCCGCGAAGCCCCGCACGATCGCGATTGGCGGTGCTGCACTGTCGCACGTGGTGGAGCACAAGGCGGCGGCTTAAATTGGTGCGGAGGTTAGCAAGCTAGCCTCCGCGAACCGCACCAGCCCTCTCCCCCAGCCGACCTCCCATAGGTTAAACTGTTTGGGAGGTCGGGTGGAGGAGTGGGCTGGAACCGAACCCAAACAAAGCCACACTTGCCCCTTCTCGCGGCGCGCGCTACACCGCCGCTTTAATGACATCGCCCCTCTTCCCCCACCGGCATCTGCTCGGCATCGCTGGCTTGCAGCCGCATGAAATTACCTATTTGCTTGATGAGGCCGAGCAATGGGTGGCGCTCAACCGGCAGGCGATCAAGCGCGACAAAACACTGCGCGGCCTCACGCAGATCAACGCCTTTTTCGAGAACTCCACCCGCACGCTGCTGAGCTTCGAGATTGCCGGCAAGCGGCTCGGCGCGGATGTGGTGAATATGGCGGTCGCGCAATCGAGCCTGAAAAAGGGCGAAACGCTGATCGATACCGCGATCACATTGAATGCCATGCGGCCCGATGTGATCGTGATCCGGCATGGTTCCTCGGGCGCGGTGGCGTTGCTGGCGAGTAAGGTCGATTGCCCGGTGCTCAATGCGGGCGATGGCTGGCACGAGCACCCCACACAGGCGCTGCTCGATGCGCTCACCATCCGCCGCCACAAGGGCCGCATTCATGGGCTGAAGGTGGCTATTTGCGGCGATATCCTCCACAGCCGCGTCGCACGCTCGAACATCTTGGCGCTCACCTCGCTTGCCGCCGATGTCCGCGTTGTTGCGCCGGCCACGCTGATGCCGCCGGAAATTGAACGCATGAATGTGCAGGCCTTCACAGATATGGACGCGGGCATTGCGGGGGCCGATGTCGTGATGATGCTGCGGCTGCAAACCGAGCGGATGGAGGGCGCCTATGTGCCCTCCGCGCGCGAATATCATATGCTGTATGGCCTCACCGCTGAGCGGCTCGCGGGTGCCGCCCCCGATGCGCTGGTGATGCACCCCGGCCCGATGAACCGCGGCGTCGAGATTGCCAGCAATGTGGCGGATGACGTCAACCGCTCGGTGATCGCCGAGCAGGTCGAGATGGGCGTCGCGGTGCGGATGGCGTGTTTGGATGTGCTGACGCGGGCGCGCCGTACAGGAGTTGCCGCATGACCCACTCGCTCGCCATCACCGGCGGCACCTTGGTGCTGGCGGACCGCGTAGAACGCGGCAATCTGCTGATCGACGGCGATACCATCGCGGCCATTGGCGCGTTTGACATCCCTGCTGATGCCGAGATCATCGACGCCACAGGCCTCCATGTCGCCCCCGGCATTGTTGATTTTGGTGTGTTCAATGTTGATAAGCGCGCGTGCATCGCGGGCGGGATTACGCGGATTGCGCTGATGCCCGACATTATGCCGCCGCTCGATGATCCGGGGCTGGTGCAGCGCGCCGCGCTCGCCGCCAAGCCTGATCTATGGGTGCATCCGCTCGCGGCCGCCACTAAGGGATTGCTGGGTGCGGAACTCGCCGAATATGGGCTGATGCGCAAGGCGGGCGCGAAGGGCGTCGCCACGGGGCGCGGCTGGATTGCTGACAGCGGCGTGATGCTGCGCGCGCTGGCCTATGCCGATGCGCTGGGGCTGGTTCTTGTGAGCCATGCCGAAGATGCGGGGTTGACGCGGCATGCGGTAGCCACCGCGGGCGAGACGGCGACACGGCTCGGGCTCGCCGCTGCGACCGCCGCTGCCGAAGCGATGGCGATTGCGCGCGACATCGCCTTGGTGTGTGAAACCGGCGCGCGGCTGCATTTCCGGCAAGCCACCACCAAGGCGGGCTTTGACCTCATCCGCGCGGCGAAGGCCGAGGGGCTGCGCGTGACGTGCGGCATCAGCCCTGCGCACCTCATGCTGTCAGACATAGCGGTGAATGAGTATCGCTCTTACGCGCACCTTTCACCACCGTTGCGCAGCGAGGCCGACAGACAGGCGGCCTGTGCAGCGCTCAAGGACGGCACGATTGATGTGCTGTGCTCTGCGCATGATCCGCGTGGGCCAGAGGCCAAACGCCTCCCCTTCGCCGATGCGGCACCGGGGATGGCGGGAGCGGAGACGTTGCTCACGCTCGGGCTGGGGTTTGTGCGAGAAGGGTATATCGATTTGCCGCGCCTGTTCACGCTGCTCGCGCGCGCGCCGTCGGCCTTGCTCGGTGTGCCGTCAGGCGTGCTCGAAGCAGGCGCTCCGGCGGACATCGTGCTGTTTAAGCCCGATACACCCTGGCAAATCCGTGGCGAGGCCTTCGCCTCCGCCAAGAACACGCCGTTTGAGGGACTGCCGGTTCAGGGCCGCGCGACCGCCACGCTCAAAGGCGGGCGGGTTTTAACCAGATCAACTTAACGTTTCGCTGCGAGCTGTCCGCCAGCCGCATGGGCCGTGATAACCTGTTTCGGTGTAGACTTTATCACCGGTTTGGCTTGAGCAACAACCGGATGCACAGCCTTGGGCACGACCGCATGCGCAGTCTTCACCACCGGCTTCAGGCTGTGCGGCTTCACCTGTGCCGCCATTTTGACATTTCCGACGGGATGCGCCCACGCCGCCAGTTGATCACCCGCAACGCCGCGCACAAAGCAGGCGCTGCCCGAAGCACGCAATTGGGCGCAGACTTGCACCGCTTCACCATGCGTGGTGAAGCCCGTTACGGCCAAGCGATAGAAGGACGAATGGCGCAATTTGAAATGGCTTCCCGCCGGATCATAGCTGCGCAGCACAGCAACCTTTTTCGCATCGCGTTGCCACGCAGCCTTGGCGACGGCCTCGGTCGCAAACGCGCCAATCTGCACTGCGAAATGGCCATTCTGGAACGAATGATGCTGCGCAGGCTGGGAGACTGGATGCGGCTTGGCCAGCGCGACCATGGCGGGATGGGATTTGGTTCGCACCCGTTCAACGATGAAGCGTTTGGCAGGGCCGGGTTCGGCGGTAATCAGTTTTGCTGGGAGGGGCTGCGCATTCGCTTGCTTGGGCGCAAAGCGGACGGGCTGCAGGTATGCTGCAACCGGGATGGCAACAGGTTGCGGTTCAGCTTGAGCGATTGCGGGAGCGGCTGGCGTTTCCGATGCGGCGGCAACTTCATAACGCGGCGCGGACTCAGCCGGAGCCGGTGGCGCTGCGGCCAAAGGAGCAGGCGCAGGCACGGCGGGCGTATTCGCCGCGAGCGCAGGCGCATTCGGCGCGGTGTGAAGCGCGAGTTGGTAAGGCAGGCCTGAATCGTTAACCGGAGTCACGTGGAGCAGCGTAGCGACCTGATCCCATGCCGCTTTCGGGTGTGACATTTGCGCCCAATCGCTCATCCGCTTTTCAACCATATCGGGCGAGAGGTCCTGACTCGCTGCAACGCGCGCCTCATCCCATCGGCCAGCCAGAGCATAGGCCAGTGCGAGATTCTGCCGCGTTTTGGCGGTGGCAGCCTCGCCGCGCGCCGCTGTTTCGAGAATACGCACGCCATTGGGCGCATCTCCCGCCAACGCATAAGCCAATCCCAAATCAGCGGGCGCAATCAGGTCACGGTGGGTGTCAAGCGTGGCGCGCGCATCTGCGCCATGATCAAGCGCGATCTGGGTCAGCGCGAGGTTGAGCGCCGCACGGTTGCGCGCAGGGTCGAGGGTCAGCACATCATTGAACAGTGTCTCAGCCGAAGCAAAGCGTCCTGCTGACAGATAGGCCTGTGCGAGCACCAAGCGATAATCCGCGTTTCGCGCATCGCCCAATACGGCCTGTTCGCCCCAGCGGATTGCGGTGAGGTAGTCGTGCTTGCCGAGCGCTTTCACAGCCTTGCCCTCGGCCTTGATTGCCTGCTTCGGCGACACAAAATTCTCGACTTCGGACGCGAGCACCACACCGTAGCCCAGCCCGCCGAGCGCGACCGTCACCAGCAATGAATTTTTCACAATCTTGAGCATTTGCGGTGTCTTCATGACATTATCCTTTGCGGCTGACGGCTTTGGCGGCTTCGATGGTGACGTTTTGCAGTTCGAGCGCAGCATCAAGAGCTGCCGTGACGATATTTTGCGCCGATTTATGCGTTAGGGCCGCGAGCAGGCGCAGCTTCAAATGACGATCCGGATCAAGCCGCAGGGTGAAGGCAGCCTTGCCATGTGATCCCGGAGCGGCACGTGGGCGCGGCGGCTCTCCTGCGGCCAGCGGCGCATCTGCGGCGACTGGGGTGAGTTGCTCCGCCAGCCGGTGCTGTTGCGTAACCACGGGCGGTGGGGTGACCGTTTCGGCAGCGGGAACTTCATGTCCGGGCAGCGCGACGACATCTGTTGGCGCGTCATGTCCCATATCGTTCCAACCGAGATCGTCGGCCGTGGGACCCGTGGCTGAGTTGAAATTGATAAATCCTTGCGGGCGCATTGCGGGGCGCGCTGCGCCTTTGCGGGCCAGCAGCGAAGGGGAGAGCGATGCGAAGGGTTTTGGGTCTGCCATGACTATCCTACCACCCGACGCCCAAAATTGCCGCCCGGCGCGCGACCGATGGCCGCGACGTTGCCCGCCACGGGTGGTGCGAACACCGTGCGTCGGAAGTTCTTTTCGAGACGATCCGAGATGTACGCCCACAGATCGATCACTTCGCGAGCCGAGCGACCCGAAGGATCGGTTTCCATCACCGTGCGGCCATCGATCATCGACGCGGCATAGTCGGTGCGGTGATGCAGCATCACCGGTGCGACGGTGCCGTGCTGCGAAAGCGCAACGGCGGCCTCATGCGTAATTTTCGCCTTGGGCGTTGCGCCATTGATGACGAACAGAAGCGGCTTGCCTGCGCGTTCGCAAATATCGACGGTGGCCCCGACCGCGCGCAAATCATGCGGCGAGGGGCGTGTCGGAATCACGATGAGTTCGGCCACCGAAATCACACTTTGGATCGCCATCGTGATCGCCGGGGGCGTATCGATCACCGCGAGTTTGAACCCTTGCTGACGCAAGCTCTCGAGATCGCCGGCCAGCCGGGCGATGGTGGTGGTGGCAAAGGCGGGAAGTTCTGCTTCGCGCTCGTTCCACCAATCGGCAAGCGAGCCCTGCGGATCGATGTCGATGAGGACAACCGGCCCCGCGCCCGCCATTTGGGCCTGAACGGCGAGATGGCCCGACAATGTGGTCTTGCCAGATCCGCCCTTTTGCGATGCCATCGCGAGAACGCGCATGAAAATTCCTCGGTCAAATTGGAACGATGACCGTGTTTCGCACGTGGATGGTAAAAATTGTGTTAACAAGCGGGTGCCCAAATGCGTTTTAACGAACTCAAATCCCTCCAAAAAAGGACTAATCGAATCTTAATTATAACGGTTGAACCCACATCATGAGCTTGGTAACGCACGCACATCGCTTGAAGTGTAACGCGTGAGTCGTAAGTCAGCGCTACAGCGTAATCGTAGCACATTCGTTTTTTCCGTCGTTGCGCGAGGCGCGGCTCCGGTTTCGTGAGGCTATGGGATATGTTTAACCGATATATATATGAACTCTCCACGACGAGCTACGATCGCGACCGCGATCTCGTCGAGATTATCGATTTGTACGAAAAATATGGCGATCAGTTCGTCTCGGTTGTGCGCAGCCGCGCGCGTGATGCCTGCTTGTCGCGGCGCAACCGCAACCATTGGTGCCGGATTGCAAAGGCCATCAATTATTTTGGTTCGGGCGCGGTGGGCTTAGAGCGGCGCAGCACTTTGCAAACCAATTGAGTCGAGTGCTCGCCGAAGGCCCGCCTGCCCCGGCTCGGGCCGGGTCATCACGAAGCGGCCTAGAAGCGACGTGGTCGGCCAGTGTTGCCCTTGCGTGAGCGCGACGATGCGCCGCGCGATTCCCGCTGCACCATCGACAAAGCCGATCTCGCGCGGTGCAGCAGCGGCGAGTTCGTCACGGAGCAACGGAAAATGCGTGCAGGCCAGCACGATCTGATCGATGCGCTCGCCACCCGGTTGGTTGATCAACCCATCCAACTCAGCGCGCACCTCGTCAACCGAAACCACGCTGCCCCGTAGCTTCGCCTCCGCCAGATCAACGAGCCTTGCCGATCCGTAGCGCAACACGAGGCAATCGCTGGCAAATTCCCGCGACAGATTATCAACATAGGGTTGGCGGATCGTCGCCTGTGTGCCGAGCACGCCGATGGCGCGCGTTTTGGAGGCGAGCGCGGCGGGCTTGATCGCGGGCACAGTGCCGACGATTGGAATATCGAGCGCCGCGCGCACATGCTGCAACGCGATGGTCGACGCGGTGTTGCACGCGATCACGATGAGGCGCGGTTGATAGCGCTCCGCCAGACGCCCGAGCAAAGCAGGCACGCGCGCTGCAATCTCCGCTTCTGATTTGGTGCCATAGGGATAGCCGCCATTATCCGCGACATAGACGATGGGTGCTTGCGGGAGCAGTTTTTGCGTTTCCGCGAGGACGCTGAGACCACCAACGCCGGAATCGAAGAAGAGGAGGGGGGCGGAAGGATCGGGTATCGTCATGCGCGTAACATGTGCCGCAATTAGCCCTTGGGGGGAAGGGGGTTTGCGGCTAGGGTGAGGTCGTATTTCGGAGGGTGAAATGATCGGCACGCAGTTACCCGATAGTTACTACGATGTCGCGCACTATCATTATGTGATTGCACATGGCGGTATTATCGCTTTCGTCGTCGGCTATCTGCTGGGTTCCATCCCCTTTGGCCTCATCCTTACCCGTCTTTTTGGCGCGGGCGACATCCGCGCCATCGGCTCGGGCAGTATAGGCGCGACCAATGTGTTGCGTACGGGCCGAAAAGACTTAGCAGCGGCCACAGTGCTGCTCGACGCAGGCAAAGGTCTCCTTGCGGTGATGATTGCAGCGCACTGGCTACCGGCAGCCGAGGGGGTGTCCGCAATTGGTGCGGTCTTCGGCCATTGCTTTCCCATCTGGCTGAGGTTCAAGGGAGGCAAGGGGTTTGCAACGGCGGCCGGTGTTTGCTTGGCGCTCGCTTGGCCCGTCATGTTTGTCGGTGCATTGGTCTGGGGTGCAGTGCTGGCGGCGAGCCGGATTTCTTCTGTGTCTTCATTGTCGGCAATACTTGCCGCGCCCGTCGCCGCTTGGGCACTCGGAAAATATGCGGTTGTGCCCGTTCTCGTTGTCATCGCCGCCATCGTGATCTGGAAGCACCGCGCCAACATCGCCCGCCTGCGCGCGGGGACCGAGCCACGGATCGGCCAGAAGGGATGAGTGCCCTTTCTTCGTCATCCCCGCGAAAGCAGGGTTCCATCTCTCCGTCGACACCTCCCGCCCAAACATGGATTCCCGCTTTCGCGGGAATGACGATGATGGTCGATGATGCGTGAAAGCATGACGCCCGACCAAATCGCCAAACTACGGCTGATCCGCTCTGCCAATGTTGGCCCCATCACCTACCGCCATCTCATTGCACGGTTTGGAACGGCGGAGCGCGCCCTTACCGCGCTGCCCGATCTTGCTGCACGAGGCGGGGGCCGTGCACCGCAAATCGCCAACATCCACGATGTCGAAAAGGAGATGGCCGCCACGAGCAAACTCGGCGCGCGCTATCTCTTTCTTGGTGATGACGCTTATCCCGCTCTGTTGGCGCAAGCCGAAGCCGCACCGTCCGCGCTCGTCGTCCGGGGCGACCTTGCGCTACTCGATATGCCCGCCGTGGCCATTGTTGGCGCGCGCAACGCCTCTGCGGCCGCCGTCCGGTTCGCGCGCGGGCTTGCGCAGGAATTGGGACAGGCGGGCGTAGTCGTCGTCTCGGGGCTTGCGCGCGGGATTGATACGGCGGCGCATGTCGGATCGCTCAACAGCGGCACGGTCGGGGTGATCGCGTGCGGGATCGACATCGTCTTTCCGCCCGAAAATGCGTTGCTGCAAGACGAGGTCGCAACCCATGGCCTGCTGATAACCGAGCACCCACCGGGACGCGAGCCGCTGGCGCGTCACTTTCCGGCGCGGAACCGGATCATCGCAGGGCTGTGCCTTGGCACCGTGGTGATCGAGGCCGCGCTTAAATCGGGCTCACTGATTACCGCGCGGCTGGCGAACGAGGCGGGGCGCGAGGTGATGGCGGTGCCGGGATCGCCACTCGATCCGCGCGCGCAGGGCTGCAATCATCTGATCCGCGAAGGCGCGACGCTGGTGCAGAACGCGGCGGATGTGATGGAGCAGATTGTTCCGATTGGCCAGACATCCTCGCGTGAGCGGTTGCGTGCGCCCGCACAGGATTATGTTAGTTCCCCCACCGACGCCGACGACGGTGCCCGCCGAAGCATCACCAATTTGCTCGGCCCGGTCGCCGTGCCGGTGGATGAATTGGTACGCCAGTCTGCACTACCGCCTTCGGTTGTGCAAACCGTGTTGCTCGAACTTGAATTGGCGGGGCGGCTGACACGCCACGCAGGTGGACGGGTGAGTTTGGTTTAGCCTGAGTGGCACACGCGCCTCATCATGCAACCACCCCATTCGTGCGCGCCGTAAACTCTTCGCCGTGCCACTGCCGCACGAAGAGCAATATCCCGAGCCCGCCCAATATGCTCAAGCCCGCCATGAAAAGATAACCGCGCGCGCCGAGCAGGGCAAAAACCGGATCAAGTTGCGCGGTCACCAGCCCGATCACGACGCCGTTTACAAGTGCGGCATAAATGCCCATCACCGTTGTCGCGATGGCAGGCGGCACCGCCCGTCGCAGCACCAGCATCGCGCCCAGATGCATCGCGGCATAAGTGGCGGCATGAAGGCATTGCAGCGGGAAGGTTAGAATGAAAGATGGCGAGAGCGCCATGATCACCCAGCGCAGCACGCCCCCCGTGCTCGCGATGAGCAGCAATTGCTTGGCGCGTGTGAGCGGCACCCTGTCGCCCACGATCCAGAGCAGCATCACTTCCGCGACAACCCCCACAAACCACAGTTCAGAGGTTTGTGTGCTCGTCCAGTGGCTACCGTGTTTCCACAGCTCGACCGAGAAGGTGTAATAATAAGCGTGGCTCGCATTCAACACCGAAATCGAGAGAATAAACAACCAGGTCATCGGCGTGACCAGAAATTTGCCGAGCAGTTTATTGGCGGCGGCGCGCGCGGCTGCCGTGCGTGATTCCAAGCTTCGCCCCGAACGTTGCGGCAGCGCGAAACTCATCACGAGCAACACGGTCAAACCAATCACTTGCAGCCAGATCACGGGCGGCACCCCAAGCAGATCAATCAACTTGCCGCCGATGAGCACCGCCACCGCAAAGCCAATCGAGCCCCACAGCCGCACGCGGCCATAATTGAGCGTTTCGTTGGACAGCGCCAACGTATCGGTGAGTGCCAGAATCGGCCCGATGAAAAAGCCTGAGAAGATCAGCAGCCCGAGCACGACGAAATAATTATGCGCAAAAACCAACGCAAAGGTGCTGCCCACCGAAGCGAGTGCGGCGACGATCAACATCAGCCGCCGCCCCATGAGATTCGCCACATAGGAAAGGATCGGCTGGCCAATCGTTTTGGCAATCAGCGAGGCACTCACCAACAACCCGACGTTAAGCCCAAAGCCGCGCGAGGTGAGCCAGGAATTCTCAAACGGCGTGCTGATCCCGAGCACGAAGAAGTATGCGAAATACACAAGGCTCACCCGCGTCGCGAGGCCAAACTTGATGGGCATGTGGCTGAGTCCCCCTTTTTCGAAAGGCGCTTGTAACATGTGGATCGGCTTTGTCGCGCAAAAATCTGTCACACATTGGCAGTATTTGTGTCATATGAAGCGGCATGGATGAAGCCGCACCCGCGCGCCCCTTGGCCTTGATCACCGGCGCTTCGGCGGGGATGGGCGCGGCGTTTGCGCGCACTTTGGCGGCGCAGGGTTATGATGTGGCGCTGGTGGCGCGGCGGCGCGAGCGGCTTGAGGATCTGGCGGCCGAGTTGCGCGCGACGCATGGGTGCGTGGCGCTGGTCATTCCCGCCGACCTGAGCCTGCCCGACGCGCATCTGGGTATCATCGCGGCGCTCGCGGGGCGTCCGGTCGATCTGCTCATCAACAATGCAGGGTACAGTATTGCGCCACAGTTCACACGGGCCGATTGGCCAACGCAACGTGACAGTGTGATGACGCTGGTGATGGCCGTCATCGGCCTGACCCATGCGGCGCTGCCCGATATGCTGGCGCGCGGCAAAGGCCGGATCATCACGATCAGCTCGATCCTTGCGCTAAATCAGGGCGGCGCGGGGCACACGCTTTATGGGCCGTCCAAGGCATTCGTGCACAAATTTATGCTAACGCTGGCGGCGGAGTTGCGGGGCAGCGGCGTGACCGTGACAAGCGTGCTCCCCGGGTCAACAGATAGCGAATTCCAGACCACGAACGGCACTGCCGACGCGATGGCGAAGATGCCCGCCTTTCTGATGTCCTCGACACAGCAGGTGGTTAATGCGGCGCTCGCTGGGAGTGCGCGCGGAAAGCTGATCGTCATTCCCGGTTGGCACAATAAACTCTTGGCGCTCGGGTTCAAACTGATGCCCGATGCACTCACCCGCTGGTTCTCGGCCACCGCCACATTCAAAACGCCGTCATAGGAGTAATCATGACCCAGCATTATGACATTATCATCATCGGTTCGGGTGCGGGTGGCGCTACGCTTGCCAATGCGCTCGCAGATACCGGCAAATCGATCCTCATCCTTGAACGTGGCGATCCGCTGCCCGTAGAGGCAGATAATTGGTCGCCCAAGGCGGTGTTCATCGACCGCAAATACCGCACGCGCGAGCAATGGCTCGATAAGGACGGCAAAACGTTCATCCCCAACACCCACTATTGGGCCGGCGGCAACACGAGCTTCTATGGTGCTGCGCTGATGCGGATGAAGGCGCGCGACTTTGAGGAGGTGCAACACGCGGGCGGAATCTCGCCCAAATGGCCACTTTCATACGCTGAAATGGCGCCTTGGTATGACAAAGCCGAGGCGGCTTGGGAGGTACACGGCGAACGGCATATCGATCCGCAAGATCAGCCGAGTGATGCGCCCTTCCCCCACCCGCCACTCGCGCATGATCCCGGTGTGCTGGAGTTGAAGGCGCATTTTGAGGACATCGGCTGGCACCCCGCGCCGCTGCCGCTCGGCATCCGCCGCAATGATACGACGCCCTCCGCCGCGCCGTGCATCCGCTGCGAAACCTGTGGCGGCTATCCGTGCAAAGTACTGGCCAAGGTTGATGCGCGCACGGCAGCGCTCGCCCCGGCGCTCAAGCACCCGAACGTGACCTTGCTTACCGGGCAGATGGTGGAGCGAATCGAAACCGATGCTTCCGGCAAAGTCGCCACCGGCGTGGTCGCGCAGACGGCGGATGGCGAGGTGACCTACACGGGCGACATTGTCGTCACCTCCTGCGGTGCCGCCCCTTCTGCGGCGCTCTGGCTCAAATCAAAGAGTGCCGCGCATCCCAACGGTCTCGCCAATGGCTCCGATCAGGTCGGACGCAACTATATGTTCCACGCCACATCGGCGGTGATCGCTATTGCGGCGGACAAGTTCGACTCGACCTTCCCCAAGACACTCTACGTCAACGATTTCTATTTTGGCGAGCCCGATGGCAGCTATAGCTATCCGATGGGCCAGATTCAGATGCTCGAATATATGTCCGGCCAGACGGTCGAAGGCCAACTCGCCGACATCATCCCGCCGAGCCTGATCCCCGACGCTTTCTCAAACTTTCTCGCCTCTCACATGGTCGCGTTTTTGGCGATGTCGGAGGATTTGCCAGACGCCGACAACCGCGTGACGGTGGAGGCCGACGGTCAAATTCGGCTAAGCTACACGTTTGGCGATCTCTCCGCGCATGATCGGCTGGTGCGCAAGCTCCATACGGGGCTCGGCAGCTTTGTCGCGCATCATCATACGCTGAGCGGGCATCATTTTTCGGTCGATGAACTGCTGCCGCTCTATGGCACCGCGCACCAATGCGGCACGTTGCGCTATGGCACTGACCCCAAAACCTCGGTGCTCGACATTAATTGTAAGGCGCACGAGGTTGATAATTTATACGCTGTGGATGCGAGCTTCTTCTGCTCGTCATCCGCCGTCAACCCAACGCTGACGATTGTCGCGAATGCGCTGCGCGTCGCCGCGCATCTGCGCGAACGGTTGGGGTAGCAGGTTCGCACCGCAGCAGCTATGCGCAGAGGCGTGAGCAACGCGAACACCTCTATCGACCTCCTCATTCTCGGCGGTGGGCTCTCTGGCGGGCTGATTGCGCTGGCATTGGCTGAGAAGCGGCCCGAGCTCGACGTGCGGATTGTTGAGGCGGGCGCGATGCTCGGCGGCAATCATATCTGGTCGTTTTTTGACAGCGACGTGGCGTCGAAAGATCGCTGGCTCGTTGCGCCGCTGATTGCGCACCATTGGGACAGTCATGAGGTGCGCTTTCCCTCGCACACGCGCGTGATCGCGCAGGGCTATAACGCAATTGAAAGCGAGCGGCTCGACGCTCGGCTGCGCGCGGTGCTGCCGCCCGAACGGATCGTGCGTGGGGAAGTTTCTTCACTGTGCTCCGGCGCAGGCCGAAGCTCTGGGGCACATGTCATAGATACTGTATCAAACCCTAGGCTCCCGCCAGCGCGGGAACACACATGCGTCACCCTCACCGACGGGCGCACGATCAACGCCCGCCAGGTGATTGATGCGCGCGGGCCGGGCGATCTCAACACGCTCAAACTCGGTTATCAGAAGTTTGTCGGGCAGGTGCTCGAGGTGCGCGGCGGTCACGGCCTGTCCCGCCCGATCATTATGGATGCGACGGTCGACCAAGCTGACGGCTATCGATTTGTCTATTGTTTGCCGTTTTCACCCACACAGGTGTTCGTCGAGGACACCTATTACACCAACGGGCGAGCGCTCGATGGGGCTGTTCTCACCGCGCGCATTGCGGATTATGCCGAGGCACAGGGCTGGGAGGTTGCGCGCGTCTCCCGCACCGAGAGCGGGGTGCTCCCGGTGGTTATCGGCGGGGATTTCAGCGCCTATTGGGAGAGCACGGGAGAGGATATTGCCAAAGCGGGGGTGCGCGCTGGGCTGTTTCAGCCGATGACAAGCTACTCACTCCCCGATGCCGTGCGGTTTGCGGCGGCGATGCCCAATTTGATCCGTAGCCCTGAGCCTGTCGAAGCCTGTCCTGAGCGGCTGCTGCAAGCAGCCAGCCGAAGGGGGCGGTCCTTATCCACCAGCCCAAGAAATATCGTCCTTCGACAGGCTCAGGGCTACGGGAGCGCTTCTACCGATGCCCTTCCCGATCTCGCAGTCTTAGTGAAAGCCCGCGCCCACACCCATTGGCGCGCGGGGCGCTATTATAGGATGCTCGGCGTCATGCTCTTCCGCGCTGCCGATCCGAAAGAGCGGTATATGATATTTCAGCGCTTTTATAAACTTTCACCAACGCTTATAGCGCGCTTCTATGCAGGCCAATCGACCTTGAGCGACAAGCTGCGTATCTTGATGGGCAAGCCGCCCGTGCCGCTATTTCGCGCGCTACAGGCCTTGCTGGGGCATAGTGAATGAAAAAGGCAGTTGTGGTCGGTGCAGGTTTCGGCGGGCTCGCGCTCGCCATTCGTTTGCAATCGGCGGGCGTTGAGACGACGGTTATCGAAGCGCGCGACAAGCCCGGTGGCCGCGCCTATTTCTGGCAGCGCGACGGCTTCACTTTTGATGCGGGACCAACGGTGATTACCGATCCGGCGTGCTTGCAAGAGCTGTGGGCGCTCTCGGGGCGGAATATAGCGGACGATGTGACTTTGCTTCCCGTCATGCCTTTCTATCGGCTCAATTGGCCCGATGGCACCAATTTCGATTATTCAAACGATGAGCCGGAGCTGAGGCGTGAGATTGAGAAGCTCAATCCGGCCGATGTGAAGGGCTATGCCAAGTTCCTCGACTATTCGGCAGGCGTTTTCGAAGAGGGCTATGTCAAACTCGGGTCAGTCGCATTTCTCGATTTTGCGAGCATGATCAAGGCCGCACCTGCGCTAGCGAAGTATCAGGCGTGGCGCTCGGTTTATTCAGTCGTGTCCGGCTTTGTACAAAATGAGTATTTGCGCCAAGCGCTCTCGTTCCACACCCTGCTCGTTGGCGGCAACCCGATGAGCACGAGCTCAATTTATGCGCTCATCCATAAGCTGGAGAAGGACGGCGGTGTGTGGTTCGCGAAGGGCGGCACCAATGCGCTCATTGCGGGCATGGTGACGCATTTTGAGCGGCTGGGCGGCGTGCTGCGGTTGAGCGATCCGGTGGAGAGCATCGACACGCTAAGCGACAAGGTAACGGGCGTCACCACCCAAAGCGGCTGGCACGCTGATGTCGATGCGGTCGCGTCAAATGGCGATATTGTCCATACCTATCGCGATTTGCTCAGCGGCTCGACGCGTGGAAAACGCGCGGGCGCGGCGGTGGTGAGGAAGCGCTTTTCGCCATCGCTGTTCGTCGTCCATTTTGGCATCAAGGGGACGTGGCCGGGCATTCCCCACCATATGATCCTGTTCGGGCCACGCTATAAAGAACTGCTCAGCGACATTTACACGCACGGTGTGCTGCCACAGGATTTCTCGCTCTATCTACACCACCCCACCGTCACCGATCCAAGTCTGGCACCCGAGGGCTGCTCAAGCTTTTATGTCTTGGCCCCCGTCGCACATATGGGTAAGCTGCCGGTCGATTGGGATGGCGAGGTGGGCGAGATGTTCAAGGAGCGGATTCTGGATGAGATTGAGCGCCGCTTGATCCCCGATATCCGCAGCCGGATCATGACTTGCTTCCACTACACGCCTGCGGATTTTGGCCGCGACCTCAACGCGCATTTGGGAAGTGCTTTCTCGCTCGAACCACTGCTCACACAAAGCGCGTGGTTCCGCACGCACAACCGCGATGACGTGATCCCGAACATGTATTTTGTCGGCGCAGGCACGCATCCGGGCGCGGGTATTCCGGGCGTGGTCGGTTCAGCGAAGGCAACAGCGAAGCTGATGCTGGCTGACCTCGCCTGATGCAGCGGATCGCGGTCTTTTGTGGCTCTTCGCCGGGCAATGCGCCGCATTATATGGAACTGGCGCGGCACGTGGGCACAACGCTGGCGCAGCGCGGTTATGGCTTGGTCTATGGCGGTGGCTGCAAGGGGCTTATGGGTGCCGTCGCCGATGGGGCGCTCGATGCAGGTGGCGAAGTGATCGGGGTGATCCCCAAGGCGCTCGTCTCCGCGGAACTGGCGCATCACGGCTGCACGGTGCTTGAGATTGTCGATACGATGCACGAGCGCAAGGCGCGTTTTACCGAACTGTCGGATGCGTTCATCACGCTTCCCGGCGGCATCGGCACGATGGAAGAGCTTTGGGAGGTGCTGAGTTGGGCGCAAATCGGCTATCACAACAAGCCCGTCGGCCTGCTCAATGACCGTGGCTTTTACGACCATCTGCTCACGCTCTATGCCCATTTGATTGATGAGGGCTTTGTCCGCTTTCGGCACCGCGAGATTTTGATTGATGACCCGACGCTTGACGGGCTGATCGCCAAGCTCATCGCACATGCGCCGCCGCGTCCGCTCATCAACATTTCGGCGATGACGCCTTGACGCTTGGTCGCGCTGCACTGGTCGAAGCTGCGCGTGTCTCGATTGACAAGGGATCGAAATCCTTCGCCCTCGCTTCCAAGCTGTTCGACAGCGAAACCCGCGAGCGCGCTTGGCTGCTCTATGCGTGGTGCCGACGATGCGACGATATTGCCGATGGGCAAGAGCATGGCGGTGCGCTGTCGAACGTTGGTGATCCGGCGGCACGCCTCGCGCACATCCGCAGCCTCACACAGCAAGCCTATGATGAACTCCCGACCGGCGACCCTGCTTTTGACGCCTTTGGTCTGGTCGCGCGCGAGTGTAGCATCCCATTCCACGACGCCGCCGATCTGATTGAAGGCTTTGCGCTCGACAGCGAAGGGTGGCGACCGCAAACCGCAGATGATTTGCTGCGTTATTGCTATCACGTCGCTGGTGTCGTCGGCAAAATGATGGCGCTGGTGATGGGGGT
>Ga0075019_10000709_pt1 | contig 19045 bp, 15 predicted proteins | sample ColStrG_CSR_2013_FD_71473 | JGI IMG/M metagenome (GOLD analysis project Ga0075019, IMG submission 71473) | Freshwater sediment microbial communities in response to fracking from Pennsylvania, USA - Cold Stream Run_MetaG_CSR_2013 | ecosystem: Environmental > Aquatic > Freshwater > Creek >...
CAGCAAGTGGCTGATGCCGTGAAAGAACCGGTGGAGCGGTAGTTCAGTTGGTTAGAATACCTGCCTGTCACGCAGGGGGTCGCGGGTTCGAGCCCCGTCCGTTCCGCCACCCTATTAGGGGCGTAGTTCAATTGGTAGAGCACCGGTCTCCAAAACCGGGTGTTGGGGGTTCGAGTCCCTCCGCCCCTGCCAGAAAACGATCCTTTGCTTCGGCAAAGGATTTTTTTTGTCTTTAAAAAAGCAAAAAAGAAAACCAGCTAAATCTAACTGGCCTCTGATCTTCCCTGCTTACCTCTTTGCCTGCAAATTCAGCTATTTTGCCTGACCAGAATCGGGAATTTAAGCAACTGGCGAATATGTGCCTGCTGATCGCTGTTCTGCAACCAGACAGCATAGAGCGGACGAACGGCGACAGGCGTATCCGGGATCACCATTAACTCACTGTATACGCTCTGCCAGAAGTCCGGTAGAAATGCGCACGCTCCGGTCGTATGCAGCAGTTCACGGGTGACATGTGCCGACGTGGTGGTCAGTACCGGCACATCATCAGCTCCGGAGAGGTAGCTCTGATGCTGATGAAAATCTGCTCCCCATTCTAGCTTAATGTAATCGTAATTTTCCCGCTTCTCGCTCTGCCGGGCGCAGAAAAGGGCCAGTGAAATATGACCAATCTGCTGACTGGTTAACTCATCCATTTTAGGCGCTTCCGTAGTGATCAACAGATCCAGCTGGCGTTCATGGAGCTGCTTAACCAGCAGATGTCGCTGTGCTATCCGCGCTTCTAAATGTAGACTCTCCCGATTCTCATATAGCGTCTGTAGCCATGGCGTCAGATAAGCCTCCCATAGCGATGCACTGGCACCGATTGAAAGCTCATGGTGCTGCTGAGTGTGAGAGACCTCCTTCTTCGCCATCATCCAGGTGCTCATCAGGCTTTCAGCATAGGGAAGCAGCCGCTCTCCGGCGGCCGTAAGGCGTATGTTATTACGATGTCGGGTAAAAAGATTAACGCCAAGCTGATTCTCTAACTGACGGATGCGAAAACTGACAGCAGATTGCGTGAGGTAAAGTGCTTCTGCAGCACGGCCGAAATGGCGTGTTCTGCTCACTTCCAGGAAAGTTTTCAGTAATTCCGTATCCACAGCGTTCTCCCAAAAAATGTTTGTCGTATAGATTTAAATCTTTTGTTTTACACTCTGTCAAGCCTATCTAATACTCCGCGCCATTAACAGCACGGCATTAGAAAATCAGGAGCGTGTAACATGGCGGAAAGCTTCTCAACAGAGAATCGTTTCTTTGATAACAAACATTACCCGCGTGGTTTCTCACGCCACGGTGACTTTACTATTAAAGAAGCTCAGCTTCTTGAACGCCACGGTTTCGCCTTTAATGAGCTGGATTTATCAAAGCGTGAGCCTGCAACAGAAGAAGAACGTTTGTTTATTGAAGTGTGTCGTGGTGTGCGTGAGCCGCAAACAGAAGCTGAACGTGTATGGTCTAAATATATGACCCGCATTAAGCGTCCTAAACGTTTTCATACGCTGTCTGGCGGTAAACCGCAGATGGACACCGTTGAAGACTTTACCGACAGCGACGATTAACAGAGAAGGGGCGAAAGCCCCTTTTTTATTGCAGGCTGTTATGCAGATGAATCATTAATCGATCAATAGTGCGATAGCTGACTGCTTCCTGCAGATGGTGCCGTGTGATGTCTCCATCCCCAGCCAGATCGGCCACGGTACGTGCCACTTTTAAAATCCGCTGCCAGGCTCGGACAGATAGCCCCAGCTTCTCCAGCACTGATTCCAGCCACTCCGCATCCTTTTTAGCAGGCTGGCACCAGCGCATAATCTCTGCGTTGTTTAAATGCGCATTAATTTTGCCTGCGCGAGCCAGCTGAAGCTCACGCGCGGCGACCACCCGATGACGAACCTGCTCAGAAGCTTCTGCTGTGGGACGTTGACCGCTGAGCATGCCACTGGGCAATAGCGGTACCTCTAGCGAAAGATCAAAACGATCAAGAAAAGGGCCCGATAGCTTACTGAGATAACGCAGCACCTGTTGGGGCGAGCAGCGGTTATGCTGTCCCTGATAATGCCCGGTTGGACTTGGATTCATCGCAGCAATCAGCTGAAATCGTGCCGGATAGGTGACTTTTGCCCGGGCACGTGAAATGGCGATGACGCCCGACTCTAATGGCTCACGCAAAGAGTCCAGCACCTTGCGATCAAATTCCGGTAGTTCATCCAGAAAAAGCACGCCGTTATGTGCCAGGGAGATCTCTCCGGGCCGTGGCAGTGAGCCGCCACCAATCAAAGCATAGAGAGAGGCGCTGTGGTGAGGCGACCTGAAAGGCCGGGTGCGCCACTGTCGGTGCAGGGTACTGCTGTTCACCAGGCTAGCGATTGCTGCACACTCCAGTGCTTCCTGATCGCTTAAAGCAGGCATGATGCCGGGAAGTCGGGTTGCGAGCATGGTTTTACCGGTGCCAGGGGGCCCAATCAGCAGCAGGTTATGCCCGCCAGCCGCAGTGATCTCCAGTGCTCTGCGTCCCTGTTCCTGACCAATGATATCAGCGAGATCGTCAGCAGACACCTCACTCAGATGCTCAGGGTACTGGGACATCGGTAATGTGAGTTCATTGCGCAGAAAAGCGCACACTTCGCTGAGGTGAGAGGCAACCAGCGACGATCCCTGACGGATAAGTCCGGCATCACACTGATTATCAGTAGAGAGAACCAGCTGCCGTCCAGCCTGAATGGCCACCATAGCTGCTGGAATCGCGCCCTGTACACTGCATAGGGCTCCGTCGAGTGCCAGTTCACCCAGAAACTCATAGTGCATCAGCTTGTCGGCCGGAAGCTGCTCAGAGGCGACCAGGATGGCGATCGCCATGGGTAAGTCATACCGGCCGCCCTCTTTGGGTAAATCCGCCGGTGCCAGATTAATGGTGACGCGCTTTGCCGGGAAGGTAAAACCGCTGTTGATAATGGCGCTGCGTACCCGCTCACGCGCCTCTTTCACCGTAGTTTCAGGCAGACCGACTAGCGTTAATGCAGGCAGTCCGTTACTGATGTGTGCCTCGATGGTCACCAGCGGGGCTTCCACTCCCAATGCTGCCCGAGTCAGTACTTTTGACAATGACATACTCGCTCCTTGTTGCCGTCAGTCTGGTGACAGCGTTAACGGAAAGCGAGAGCATGATCGGCAACGTTCGGGTTAATGCACAACTCATCAGAAGGTTTTTCACGGCGCCTTAAAATGTTGCGAGACTGTACGCAAATTCACCAAGATATTATTACGTCACTAAAGTGATGAATAATTATCATCATGTAATTATTTCTTTTATTACAGATTGATAGGCCGTGATTAAGCGCCTCGCACTAAAAAAAACCTGCAAAAAAAGTTGTGTCATGCCCCCTGACTATGATAACTCTGTAGGCATTACTTCGAACACTACAAAGAATTGAATAACACATGAAAGCCCTTCTACAAGTGATTAGCCTGGTCGTGATTAGCGTGGTGGTGGTTATTAACCTACCGTGCGGGGCAACGCTTGGAGAAAGAAAGGCTTAAAAATCAAGCCTCGAATCCGAAAAAACCCCCGCACCGAAAGGTCCGGGGGTTTTTTTTCGACCCGAGGAAATATCAGTAAATCCACAAGGAACAAACAATGAACAGTAGCATAAAATTCTGTTGTTCCGGTCAGGACACAGGAGAATAGCGATGACAGGTGCACAGTGGGTAGTTCAGGCTTTACGCGCACAGGGTGTTGATACCGTTTTTGGTTACCCTGGTGGCGCAATCATGCCGGTATACGATGCGCTATACGATGGCGGCGTGGAACACCTGTTGTGTCGTCACGAGCAGGGCGCTGTAATGGCAGCGATTGGTTATGCACGTTCAACCGGCAAAACCGGCGTCTGTATTGCCACCTCCGGTCCTGGCGCGACAAACCTGATCACTGGCCTGGCTGATGCCATGATGGATTCGGTTCCGGTCGTTGCGGTTACCGGTCAGGTCTCCTCTGCCTTCATCGGCACCGATGCATTTCAGGAGATCGACGTACTGGGACTCTCACTAGCCTGCACCAAACACAGCTTCCTGGTGGCGTCGCTGGATGAGCTGCCCGCCATCATGGCAGAAGCCTTTGCGCTGGCGCGGTCGGGCCGCCCCGGTCCGGTACTGGTTGATATCCCGAAAGATATTCAGGTTGCACAGGGTGAACCCGCACCGCATCTGGTCACGGTGGAAGAGAGAAACGCGCTACCGCATCAGGCCATTCACGAAGCACGCGCCCTGATGGTGCAGGCCAGGAAGCCAATGCTCTACGTCGGCGGCGGTGTCGGTCTGGCACAGGCTGTTCCGGCACTGCGGGCACTGGCAAAAGAGACCGGCATCCCGGCTGTGGCTACCCTGAAGGGGCTGGGCAGTGTGGACCCCCACAATGACGTCTATCTTGGTATGCTGGGGATGCACGGTACCAAAGCCGCCAACTTTGCCGTACAGGCGTGTGACCTGCTAATTGCAGTCGGCGCCCGTTTTGACGACCGTGTGACCGGCAAATTGGACACCTTTGCACCGCACGCCAGCGTGATTCATCTCGACATCGATCCCGCCGAGTTAAACAAATTACGTCGCGCGCACGTCTCTTTACAGGGTGATCTCAACGAACTACTGCCTGCCCTGAGCCAGCCTTTGCCTATCGACGCCTGGCGTGAAGAGGTGAAAGCGCTTAAAGCCAGTCACCCATGGCGCTACGACCATCCGGGCGACGCAATCTATGCACCGCTGCTGCTTAAGCAGCTTTCCGATCGCAAACCGGCCAAGGCCGTGATAACTACCGACGTCGGTCAGCACCAGATGTGGACAGCACAACACATGGCATTCAACGCGCCGGAGAACTTCATCACCTCCAGCGGTTTAGGCACCATGGGCTTTGGTTTACCTGCCGCTATCGGTGCACAGGTTGCGCGCCCGGAAGACACGGTTATTTGTGTCTCTGGCGATGGCTCCATCATGATGAATATCCAGGAGCTGGGCACTATCAAGCGCGGCAAGCTGCCGGTCAAAATCGTGCTGCTGGATAACCAGCGTCTGGGCATGGTGCGCCAGTGGCAACAGCTCTTTTTCGACGGTCGCTTCAGTGAAACCAATCTGTCTGACAACCCCGACTTCCTCACGCTGGCCAGCGCTTTCAATATTCCCGGCCAGCGCATTACCCGTAAAGATCAGGTCGACGCCGCCCTTGATGCTCTGCTGAACAGCGAAGGTCCTTACTTCCTGCATGTTGCAATTGATGAGCATGAAAACGTCTGGCCACTGGTACCGCCGGGTGCCAGTAATGCAAACATGATGGAGAAAACCGTATGAACCAGCATCAATTGTCTATCGAAGCCCGTTTACGCCCTGAAATATTGGAGCGCATTTTACGCGTCGTGCGTCACCGCGGTTTTCAGGTCTGTTCTATGAACATGGCCTCAGTCGCCAACGCCGAAAACATTAATATTGAATTGACCGTTGCCAGTCAGCGCCCCGTCGATTTACTGTCTTCGCAGTTAAGCAAATTGATCGACGTCGCATGCGTTCAGATTCAACAACAGACAACACAACAAATCCGCGCTTAGCCGCGAGAGGAAATAACAATGAGCACGAAGAAAGCAGACTTTATTTGGTTCAATGGCGAGATGGTTAAGTGGGAAGAGGCGAAGGTCAGCGTCATGTCCCACGCATTGCACTATGGTACGTCGGTGTTTGAAGGCGTGCGCTGCTACGACTCTCACAAAGGACCGGTTGTGTTCCGCCATCGCGAACACATGCAACGTCTGCACGACTCCGCCAAAATTTACCGCTTCCCGATTAAAAGCAGCGTTGATGAGCTGATGGAAGCGTGCCGCGAAGTCATCCGCGTGAACAAACTGAAAAGTGCTTATATCCGTCCGCTGGCCTTTGTCGGCGATGTGGGTCTGGGCGTAAATCCGCCAGACGGCTTCACCACCGACGTAATCATCGCTGCATTCCCGTGGGGCGCTTATTTGGGCGCTGAAGCCCTGGAGAATGGCATCGATGCCATGGTCTCCTCATGGAACCGCGTAGCACCGAATACCCTGCCAACAGCTGCTAAAGCGGGCGGTAACTACCTCTCCTCACTGCTGGTGGGCAGCGAAGCCCGTCGTCATGGCTATCAGGAAGGCATCGCGCTGGATACCAATGGCCTGATCTCAGAAGGTGCAGGCGAAAACCTGTTTGAAGTCAAAGATGGCGTGCTCTTTACCCCGCCATTTACCTCTTCAGCGCTGCCGGGCATCACCCGCGATGCCATCATCACGCTGGCGCGTGATATGGGCATTGACGTGCGTGAGCAGACCCTGTCGCGTGAATCGCTTTACCTGGCAGACGAAGTCTTTATGTCTGGCACCGCCGCAGAAATTACACCGGTGCGCAGCGTTGATCGCATTCAGGTTGGCGAAGGCAAACGTGGCCCGGTGACCAAACGCATCCAGGAGGCCTTCTTTGGCCTGTTCACCGGCGAAACCGAAGACAAATGGGGCTGGTTAGATCCGGTTAACCCATAATCAGATACAGCGCGGGCGTCATCTGACGTCCGCGAGCTTATTCTTACTGGAGTAAATAGAGCATGCCTAAGTACCGTTCCGCCACTACCACCCACGGCCGTAATATGGCGGGTGCCCGTGCCTTATGGCGCGCGACAGGAATGACCGACGACGATTTCGGCAAGCCGATTATCGCTGTGGTTAACTCATTCACCCAATTTGTACCGGGCCACGTTCACCTCCGCGACCTGGGTAAACTGGTTGCCGAGCAGATTGAAGCGGCAGGCGGTGTGGCTAAAGAGTTCAACACCATCGCGGTGGATGACGGTATTGCCATGGGGCATGGCGGCATGCTGTATTCACTGCCTTCGCGCGAGCTGATTGCTGACTCGGTCGAATACATGGTCAACGCGCACTGTGCCGACGCCATGGTCTGTATCTCTAACTGCGACAAAATCACTCCAGGTATGCTGATGGCGTCATTGCGCCTCAATATCCCGGTGATCTTCGTTTCAGGGGGACCGATGGAAGCGGGTAAAACCAAGCTTTCTGAACAGATCATCAAACTGGATCTGGTGGATGCGATGATTCAGGGTGCCAACCCCAATGTCAGCGATGCCGACAGTGAGCAGATCGAACGCTCTGCCTGTCCGACCTGCGGCTCCTGTTCCGGTATGTTCACCGCCAACTCGATGAACTGCCTGACTGAGGCACTCGGCCTGTCGCAGCCAGGCAACGGTTCATTGCTGGCTACGCACGCCGATCGCAAAGAGCTGTTCATCAATGCCGGTAAGCGCATCGTCAGCCTGACCAAGCGCTATTATGAGCAGGATGATGTCAACATGCTGCCGCGTAACATCGCGAACAAGGCCGCTTTTGAGAACGCCATGATGCTGGATATCGCCATGGGTGGGTCTACCAACACCGTGCTCCACCTGCTGGCGGCGGCACAGGAAGGCGACATCGACTTTAATATCTCCGACATCGATCGCCTGTCACGCAAAGTGCCTCAGCTCTGTAAAGTGGCGCCAAGTACCCCGAAATACCACATGGAAGATGTGCATCGCGCCGGTGGCGTTTTCGCCATTCTCGGCGAACTGGATCGTGCCGGCCTGTTCGACAGCAGCGCCCGTAATATCCTGCAGCAGACCATGCGTGAAACGCTGGATCAGTACGACATCATGCTGACCAAAGATCAGGCAGTAAAAGATATGTTCCGCGCGGGCCCGGCGGGCATCCGTACTACCCAGGCATTCTCGCAGAACTGCCGCTGGGAAACGCTGGATGATGACCGTGCCGAGGGCTGTATTCGCACACGCGAAAACGCTTACTCACAGGATGGCGGTCTGGCCGTGCTTTACGGCAACATCGCCGAAGATGGCTGTATCGTTAAAACCGCAGGCGTAGACAAAGAGATCCTGACCTTCACCGGTCCGGCCAAAGTCTATGAAAGCCAGGATGACGCTGTTGAAGCAATTCTGGGCGGCAAAGTAATCGCAGGCGACGTGGTCGTCATCCGCTACGAAGGACCAAAAGGCGGGCCAGGCATGCAGGAGATGCTCTATCCGACCACTTATCTGAAATCGATGGGGCTGGGCAAAAGCTGCGCACTGATCACCGACGGTCGTTTCTCTGGCGGCACATCGGGCCTCTCTATCGGTCACGCCTCGCCTGAAGCAGCCAACGGCGGCACCATTGCGCTGGTCAAAGATGGCGACACCATCGAAATCGATATCCCTAACCGCGGTATCAAACTCGCCGTGCCGGATAACGAACTGCACGCCCGTCGTGAAGAGCAGCAGGCACGTGGCGATGCGGCGTATACGCCGGTCAATCGTCAGCGTGAAGTCTCCTTTGCGCTGCGTGCCTACGCATTACTCGCGACCAGTGCTGACAAAGGTGCCGTCCGCGATAAGAGCAAGCTGGGAGGCTAACAATGGCCGAGTCTCAACCGCTACCCGAGGCGCCTTGTGGCGCCGAGTATTTGCGCGCAGTGTTGCGTTCACCGGTGTATGAAGTGGCACAGGTGACGCCGCTGCAGGTTATGGAAAAAATCTCATCGCGTCTCGGCAACACCATTCTGGTGAAGCGGGAAGATCGTCAGCCGGTGCACAGTTTCAAGCTGCGCGGTGCCTACGCGATGATTGCCGGTCTGAACGAAGAGCAGAAAGCGCGCGGCGTGGTGACGGCGTCAGCCGGTAACCATGCGCAGGGCGTGGCGCTCTCCGCCACTAAGCTGGGCATCAAATCACTGATTGTGATGCCGCTGGCGACGGCAGACATCAAGGTTGATGCGGTGCGCGCATTTGGCGGTGAGGCTTTCCTGTTTGGGGCCAACTTTGATGAGGCAAAAGCCAAAGCGATAGAACTCGCTGAACAGCGTGGCTACACCTTTGTGCCGCCATTTGACCATCCGGCCGTAATTGCCGGACAGGGCACGCTGGCGATGGAGTTGCTGCAGCAGGATGCGCATCTCGACCGGGTCTTTGTCCCGGTTGGCGGTGGCGGGCTGGCAGCCGGCGTCGCGGTGCTGATCAAGCAGCTGATGCCACAAATCAAAGTGATTGCGGTAGAGTCAGAAGATTCAGCCTGCCTGAAAGCGGCGCTGGAAGCGGGTCATCCGGTCGATTTGCTGCGTGTGGGCCTGTTTGCCGAAGGGGTGGCGGTAAAACGGATTGGCAGCGAAACCTTCCGGCTCTGTCAGGCTTACATTGATGACATCATCACCGTCGACAGCGATGCCATTTGTGCCGCGATGAAAGATCTGTTTGAAGATGTTCGCGCCGTGGCGGAGCCGTCTGGCGCGCTGGCGCTGGCGGGTATGAAAAAGTATATCCAGCAGCACGAGATCAAAGGCGAGCGGCTGGCGCATGTGTTATCCGGGGCCAACGTCAATTTCCACGGCCTGCGCTACGTCTCTGAGCGCTGTGAGCTGGGCGAACAGCGTGAAGCGCTGCTGGCCGTGACAATCCCGGAACAGCAGGGCAGCTTCTTGCGCTTCTGCCAGACGCTGGGCGGACGTTCTATCACTGAGTTCAACTACCGCTACGCCGATGCGGACAAAGCCTGCATCTTTGTTGGTGTGCGTCTGACCCGCGGCGTGGAAGAGCGCAGCGAAATCATCAGCGAGCTCACCAGCGGCGGTTATCAGGTGGTCGATCTTTCAGATGATGAGATGGCGAAACTGCACGTGCGCTATATGGTAGGCGGTCGTCCCTCCAAGCCGCTGCGTGAACGACTTTTCAGCTTTGAATTCCCGGAGGCACCTGGTGCGTTGCTGAAGTTTCTGCAAACGCTGGGCACCCACTGGAATATCTCGCTGTTTCATTATCGCAGTCACGGCACCGATTATGGTCGTGTACTGGCAGCTTTTGAACTCGGCAGCGATGAGCCGCGCTTCGAAGAGCATCTCACCGATCTGGGTTATGACTTTCATGACGAAAGTCATAACCCGGCGTTTCGCTTCTTCCTGTCAGGCAACTGATTAAAGCTGGCTCCAGAAGGCACTGATCAGCGGCTCCCCGAGCCGCTTTTTTTGCACGCAGATGCCCAGTTCGAACGGCGCGACGGATTCAACATTTTCCAGCATCAGCACGCGGTTACGCACCGGTTCCGGGCTGTTTTCCAGCACCACATCCGGTAACAACGCAATTCCGCATCCCAGCGCCACCATCGAGACAATCGCCTCGTGGCCCGACACCGTGGCGTAAATCACCGGATTCGGGATGCGCTGGCGGCGGAACCAGAGATCGATACGCCGCCGTGCCGGTCCCTGCACCGGCAGGATAAACGGAATCTTTGACCAGTCGGGCTGCGGCTGTGTAGCCTGGGTGCGAACGGCACAGGGCAGTGCGGGCGCGATCAGTACCAGCGGGATCAGCCCCAGTGGCATAAAATCAATGCTGGCGGGCAGGGTTTCAGGACGTCCGGCAATCGCCAGATCGGCATCGCCAGAGTGCACTTTTTCCACCGCATCCGCTGCATCGCCGGTATCCAGTTTGATTTCCACCTGCGGATGTTCAGCGCGAAAGCGGTCGAGGATGGGTGGCAGATGGCTATAGGCCGCCGTTACCGAACAGAACAGGCGTAACTCGCCGCTGAGCGACGGACCATTAAGATCCATCACATGGCGCAGTTGCTGATACTGCAACAGCGTCTGCTGGGCAAACTGACGCAGGCGCTCGCCCGCTTCCGTCAGCGTCACGGTGCGGTTATCACGCAGAAACAGCGCATGGCCGACATCGTCTTCAAGCCGCTGGATCTGGCGTGACAGCGTGGAAGGGCTGACGTGCATCGCACGCGCGCTGCGCCCGAAGTGGCAGCTTTCAGCCAGATGAAGAAACAGTTTCAGATCCCGTAAATCCATGTGCGCGTCGCCTCTGGGTGGTGTTGCATTTATTGCAATGTGACGTTGTTAATATATCAATTTAAGCAACAGAATTCCTGTCATATGATGGGGTCATTCGCGGCGCTGCATGATACGCCGTTCCTGAACAAAAAAAGCAAACACAACCTTACCGGAGTACCCATGGCTAACTATTTCAACACATTGAACCTGCGTAACCAGCTGGCACAATTAGGCAAATGTCGTTTCATGGCGCGTGATGAATTCGCGGACGGTGCCAGCTTCCTGAAGGGCAAAAAAGTCGTTATCGTTGGCTGTGGCGCGCAGGGCCTGAACCAGGGTCTGAACATGCGTGATTCCGGTCTGGATGTCGCCTATGCACTGCGTGCCGAAGCGATTGCGGAGAAACGCCCTTCATGGCGCAAAGCGACCGATAACGGTTTCAAAGTGGGTACCTACGAAGATCTGATCCCGCAGGCGGACCTGGTCGTTAACCTGACGCCAGACAAGCAGCACTCTGCTGTCGTTCAGGCTGTTCAGCCGCTGATGAAAGATGGCGCTGCGCTGGGTTACTCGCACGGTTTCAACATCGTTGAAGTGGGCGAAAGCATCCGTAAAGACATCACCGTGGTGATGGTGGCACCGAAGTGCCCAGGTACGGAAGTGCGGGAAGAGTACAAACGTGGCTTTGGTGTCCCAACGCTGATCGCGGTTCACCCTGAAAACGATCCAAAAGGCGAAGGTATGGCGATTGCTAAAGCCTGGGCAGCAGCGACCGGCGGCGATCGTGCTGGCGTGCTGGAGTCCTCCTTCGTTGCAGAAGTGAAATCTGACCTGATGGGTGAGCAGACTATTCTGTGCGGCATGCTGCAGGCCGGTTCACTGCTCTGCTTCGATAAGCTGGTGGCTGAAGGTACCGAACCCGCTTACGCAGAAAAACTGATCCAGTTCGGCTGGGAGACCATCACCGAGTCACTGAAGTTTGGGGGTATCACCCTGATGATGGATCGCCTCTCTAACCCGGCAAAACTGCGCGCCTATGCGCTGTCAGAGCAGCTGAAAACCATCATGGCACCGCTGTTCCAGAAACATATGGATGACATCATTTCCGGCGAATTCTCTTCCGGCATGATGGCTGACTGGGCCAACGATGATAAAAACCTGCTGACCTGGCGTGAAGAGACCGGCCGGACCGCTTTCGAAACCGCCTCACAGTACGAAGGCAAAATCGAAGAGCAGGAGTACTACGACAAAGGTGTAGTGATGGTTGCGATGGTTAAAGCGGGCGTTGAGCTGGCGTTTGAAACGATGGTCGACGCCGGCATCATTGAAGAGTCTGCTTACTACGAATCACTGCATGAGCTGCCGCTGATCGCGAACACCATTGCCCGTAAGCGCCTGTATGAAATGAACGTGGTCATCTCTGATACCGCCGAATATGGTAACTACCTGTTCTCCTTCGCCGCGGTGCCGCTGCTGAAAGAGTTCATGACCACACTGCAACCGGGCGATCTGGGCAAAGCGGTTGAAGGCACGCAGGTTGACAATGCGCAGCTGCGTGATGTTAACGAAGCCGTTCGCCAGCATCCGATTGAAACCGTTGGCCGTAAGCTGCGTGGCTACATGACCGACATGAAGCGTATCGCTGTCGCGGGCTAATAGTTTTCTTCACAGTTTTCAGCAAAACAAACCCCGGCTTGCCGGGGTTTATTGTTTGGGAACAATGCCTGAGAAGTTCGCTGGTGGAACGGTGCCTGCCTGCACTGCCTGCCTCGCTGTGAGAACGAGCCTGCACAGGCAACACGGTCAGATCGGAAAGGCGCTTAAGCCAATCCCTGGCCGCTCGTCCCGCGCCGTCCCTGGCGCGGGACGCTTTCCTCTTCTGCCCGTGTTGCCAGTGCCCTCTGACTTCTTAATTGCTGTAAGAATTACCCTGCCTCAGTTTTTATACATTTAAATGCGATTCAGTTTTTTAGACCATACAACATTCTACTTAAAGCGATGGGAGCATACGCCTGTAGCAAAGCATAGCGGGCCAGGGATGGCGGGTTTTGCGTCTTTGCGAAGGGCGTATGCTCCCTGAGCCTGGCACCTGAACATAAGGCGATGCTTTGTTTAGCCCTTCAGAGCGGTTGTACTCTGTAAGCCTGCGCCATAAAAAAACCCGGCGGCTGCCGGGTTTCACTGACTTTCATCCAACAGGATTAAACATCATATAATGTCTGGTGACGCGTCTCTTTACAGGCCAGCAACGCAATCAGCGTCAGCACTGCCATCGACGCCAGATACAGCCCCACTGCCTGCAGACCATAATTGGCATTCAGCCAGGTCGCGATATAAGGCGCAACAGAGGCACCCAGAATCGAAGAGAGGTTATAGGAAAACGATGCGCCGGTATAACGCACTTCCGTCGGGAACAGCTCTGGCAGCAGCGCGCCCATCGGGCCAAACGTCAGCCCCATAATACTCAGGCCCAGCAGCAGAAACGCCATCACCAGCGCCTGTGAACCGGAACCGAGCATCGCCGGGAACAGGAACGAAAACCCGATAATCATCAATGTAATGGTAATCATTGTCTTGCGGCGACCAAAACGGTCGGCCAGCAAACCGGCAATCGGCACCATCACCCCAAAGCCAATCACCGCCAGCATCAACATCCACAGCATACTGTTACGCGGAATACCCAGACCAGCAGGCGCTGGCGTGGTGCCGTAGCTCATCGAATAGACGGTCATGATATAGAACAGCGTATAGGTCGCCAGCATAATAAAGGTGCCGAGAATAGTGGCGGTCAGATGCTTGCTCAGGAGCGCCGCAATGGGTACCCGAACCTGCTTCTTCTCTTTCTGCACTTTGGCAAACACCGGACTCTCATGCAGCGACACGCGCACATACAGGCCAATCAGCACCAGTACAGCGGAGAGAATAAACGGCACGCGCCAGCCCCACTGCATAAACTGCTCGTCGGTCAGCAGCCAGGAGAGCAACAGAAAAGTGCCGTTAGCAAAGAAAAAGCCAATTGGCGCGCCCAGCTGAGGGAAGGAGCCGTAGAGCGCACGCTTCTTCGCCGGGGCATTTTCAGTTGCCAGCAGCGCCGCGCCGCCCCATTCACCGCCCAGTCCCAGTCCCTGACCAAAACGCGCCAGCGCCAGCAATAGCGGGGCCATCACGCCAATCGTTTCATAGCCGGGCAGCAGGCCGATCACCACGGTGGAGATACCCATGGTCAGCAACGAGGCAACCAGCGTGGCTTTACGCCCCACGCGATCACCGAAGTGACCGAATACGGCAGAGCCAATCGGACGCGCAATAAAGGCGATAGCGAAAGTGGCCAGCGACTGGAGTGTGGCAACGGTCGCATCACCCTGCGGGAAGAAAATGTGCGGGAAAACAATGACCGCGGCAGTGGCATAAATATAAAAGTCGAAGAACTCGATGGCCGTACCGACCAGTGAAGCAATCACCACTTTACTGCGTGAGTTAACCGGTGTGGGATCCTGCTGTTTGTCGAGTGTGTCTGTGAGGGAGGCTTGCATGACTGTTTCTTATTTGTAAATACAGACAAAGAATCTTACGCATCTGCCAGAGCGCATTCAATGATGAAAACCCGCGCCGCGTCTGGCTTTGGCGGGTAAAAAGAGGATAATTTCTGTGGTGCGATGAATGCCGGGTGATACCGGGGTAAACCGGACGATATCTGGCGGGATACTCTAAGAAAGGGCTAAATAAAAGTGACCCCTCAGCTATTCATCCTGTTATCTGATTAAAAAATAGCCGAGGGGAGACATTTTCCGCTGTTGTTAACGGATTACTATGATTTGTGTCGTGATGCGCTGCCCGCTTCACGCATCTGCGGATCGTCTTTATATTTGGCCGTGGCGATCCATGCCGCACAGAACAGCGTCAGACGGGCGAAGAAGTAGAAAAACGCCATCAGGCCGAGCACGGAACCAAATGCCGCACCTGAAGGTGAGGTCGCCAGCTTGGGCAGCGTCAGCGTCATTACAAACTTGATCACCTCAAAGCCAATTGCTGCCAACAGGGTACCGCGGAACAGCGCTTTCTTACGCGGTTTATGACGCGGCAGGATCCAGAAAATCCACAGGAAAAGTAGATAGTTAGCCATAACGGAAATCGAGGTGGCGATAATGGTCATGGCTGGACGTAACCACTCGATGCCATCCAGCCCCAGCGCACTCACGATAGTGGCCTGCGCAGAACCGGCCACCGACGTCAGCGAAAGCGTAATCACCAGCGCCAGCATCAAACCAGCCAGCGACAGCAGATCGCGGATATAGCGTTTCCAGATCTTTTCCTTGTCATCCGGTTTCCGTTCCCACACGTCGCGCGACTGGGCGCGAATCGCTTCACGCAGGTTACCCATCCAGTTAAGACCGGAGTAAAGCGCCAGCAGTAAACCCGTGATACCTACAGTGGCACGCTGCTGAATGGCGGTATTCACCGTATTCTTCAGCGTGGTCGCCAGGGTCGGGTCACTGATGCTGCTGACGATTTTGTTGATGATATCGGTCAACAGATCCTGATTCGATGCCAGCACAAAACCCACGGCGGCAAACGACACCATCAGAATGGGGATCAGCGATAAAAAAGAGAAATAGGTAATGGCCGCGCCAAACTGGCTGCCGAGCCGATCGTTAAAGCGGTCAAGGGCGCGAATAAAATGCGCCACCGCCGGAATAGCCTGAAACCAGGCGGCAAAACGTGACACGCGTACAATCGATTGATCAACGGTTTCGTTGCCAGTTTTAATATCGATAAGCGGCTTTTGCGGCTGCCTATCCTGCGGGTTTTCCTGCTTGTCTGTCATAGACCTTCACTGTCCTGTTTATCATTAAAATCAAAGTATAGCCGTTCAGGTGACGTACTCCTGTAACACCTGACTCAGCCACTCCATAAATACCCGCACGCGACGCGCCACATTGCGCCGGTGCGGGTAGAGCAGATGGATCGGCATCGGTCTGGCGGGAAAGCGATGCAGCACTTCCACCAGTTCACCCCTTTCCAGGAGTGTCTGAATCCCGGCGGCAGGCACCTGGATAATCCCTAATCCCGCCAGACAGGCGGCGCGATAGGTTTCGGTGCTGTTCACCGTTACTACGCCGCCGGTATGAACATAGTGGCACTGCCTGCCATCAAAATATTCAAAACCCGGTGATGCCTGACCGAGTTGCTGGCTGTAATGCACCATCGCATGCTGCGACAGCTCTTCCAGCCTTATAGGCATGCCGAACCGCGAAAGGTAGCCAGGACTGGCGCAGTTAATCAAGGTATGGGTGCCAATTTTTCGCGCAATCAGGCCAGAATCTTTGAGTTCACCGACCCGGATGACGCAGTCAAACCCTTCGCGGATCACATCTACCTGACGGTCGCTGCTGCTCAGTTCAATCTCGACGCCGGGATAGTGCTGCAAAAATTCAGGCAGCCGTGGCAGGATGAAACCGGTAGCCATCGCCACCGACATATCAACCCGCAGTTTACCGCTGAGCGAGGCGGGCTCGTGCTGGAACAGGCTATCCATATCATCAATCATCGACAATAAATCCAGACAGCGATCGTAATAGACTAATCCATCCTGGGTGAGTTGCACCCGGCGCGTGGTGCGATGCAGCAAACGTGTTGCCATTTGATTTTCAAGCGCCTGTATCTGTCGCGATACGCTGCCTTTTGGCACGCCTAAACTCTCTGCCGCGCGGGTAAAACTGCCCATTTCGGCCACCCGCACAAACACCTGCATTGCGTGAATTTTGTCCATGTTGTTCACCGATTGTTGTTTTTATTGAAACAGTGATGCGCGTTTAACACTGTTTATAGATCAATAGTTGGCGAATATCCTTAACAGGTGTTCAATTTTTCAACAGGTGCGAGCAATGAATCAGAAAGTGGCGTTAATTACCGGTGCAAACCGAGGTCTGGGCCGGAATAGCGCGTTGAAACTGGCTGCCAGAGGCACTGATATTATCCTGACTTACCGCAGCCATGCCGATGAGGCGCAGGCGGTCGTCAGGGAAATTGAGGCTCTGGGGCGACGTGCAGTAGCGCTGGCGCTGGATGTTGGCGAAACCAGTCAGTTCGATCGCTTTATCGGCCAGGTGAAAGAGGCATTGCAACAGCAGTGGCAGCGTGAGTGTTTTGACTATTTAGTGAACAATGCCGGACACGGACACTACAAGCCGTTTACCGACACCACCGAGGCGGAATTCGATGCGCTGGTGAATGTACATTTCAAAGGGCCTTACTTCCTGACCCAGAAGCTGCTGCCGCTGATCAACGACAATGGTCGCATCCTGAATATCTCCAGCGGTCTTACCCGGCTGGTCTATCCGGGATCTTCGACTTATGCATCGATGAAAGGGGCGATGGAGGTATTGACGCGCTACCAGGCGAAAGAGCTGGGCGAACGGCGCATTCGCGTCAATATCCTGGCACCCGGCGCGATAGAGACCGACTTTGGGGGTGGCCGGGTGCGCGATACCCGCGAAATTAACGATCAGATTGCCGGACTGACGGCGCTGGGCCGGGTCGGACTGCCCGATGATATCGGCGACGCTATCAGCGCGATCCTCAGTGACGAAACCGGCTGGATCACCGCGCAGCGTATCGAAGCTTCAGGCGGGCAGGGGATTTAACCGCTGGCGGCGTCGCGGCCAGCCTGTCCGCTGACGCCGCCGCCTTTCACAGCGTAATGGTACCGTCGATCACGGTGACGGTATTGCCGCCAATCCAGATGGTCTCACCGGCAAAGGTCACGTTCACCCGACCAGCACGCTGCAGGGCGGTACCCTGGCGTACGCGATAGGAGGTAGTCTGCCCCTCCATGGCAAAGTAACGTGCCAGACAGGCGTTAGCGCTGCCGGTTACCGGATCTTCTGTCAGGCTGCCATTCTCGACCAGCAGGCCACGCACTTCATACTGTTCGCTCTCACCCGAGGGTAAACGACCAAACGGCATCACACCTGTCACACCCGCGTGCTTAATCAGACGCTGCAAATCGCTGACGCTGGGCTGCAGTGCCAGTACTGCCTCGGCGTTGATCATCGGTACCAGCAGCCAGCGAATCCCCATATCCACGACCGTCGGGCTTTGCGTTAAATCGAAAGCATCGCTGTTCAGGGCGTTACCCATCAGCGCATCCTGCCATGGCATCAGGGTGGCAGCAGGCGCGGCAAATGCCAGGCCCGCCTCATTAATCTTCACCGTCACGTTACCGACGCCGCACTCCTGCACGATTTCACCCGGCGTACGCGTCGGCCAGCCCGCCTCCAGCAGCGCGTGCGCGGTGCCCAGCGTCGGATGACCGGCAAACGGCAGTTCGCCTTCCACGGTAAAAATACGCACCCGATAGTCCGCCTCTTCGTGCTGGGGGGGCAGAACAAAGGTGGTTTCTGACAGGTTAGTCCAGCGGGCAATCGCCGCCAGCTGGCTGTCGCTTAACCCCTGAGCATCCATAATCACCGCCAGCGGATTGCCATTAAAGGCTGATGAGGTAAACACATCGACTTGTTTAAACGCGACCTTCATTGTGACTCCTTGCTGATTGGGTTCAGTGTGGCCTTTTCTCTGCCGGATGATTGCTTATAACAGCTAACAGCGTTATCAATAAGTTAAAAATTTTACCGGAGACTGTGAATGCTAACGATCCTTGGACGCGCCTCCTCAATCAACGTGCGTAAAGTATTATGGCTGTGTGACGAGCTTGACCTTGATTACCAGCGCGAAGAGTGGGGCGACGGTTTCCGCTCAACGCATCTGCCCGAATTTATGGCACTTAATCCGAATGCGATGGTGCCGGTGCTGAAAGATGATGACTTTGTGATGTGGGAATCCAATGCCATCCTGCGCTATCTGGCGAGCGCCTACGGCGGCGAATGGCTCTATCCTTACCATCCGCAAACGCGTGCGCCTGTCGATCAGTGGATGGACTGGCAATCCACCGAACTCAACACCTCATGGCGCTACGCATTTATGTCGCTGGTGCGAAACTCACCGGCTCATCAGGATCCGCGTCTGCTGGCCGCGGCCAGCAAAGGCTGGGCGCATACCATGAGCATCCTTAATCAGCAGCTGGAAAAAACCGGCCGCTACGTTGCCGGACGTAATTTCACCCTGGCCGACATTCCGATAGGTC
>Ga0075019_10000712_pt1 | contig 18973 bp, 16 predicted proteins | sample ColStrG_CSR_2013_FD_71473 | JGI IMG/M metagenome (GOLD analysis project Ga0075019, IMG submission 71473) | Freshwater sediment microbial communities in response to fracking from Pennsylvania, USA - Cold Stream Run_MetaG_CSR_2013 | ecosystem: Environmental > Aquatic > Freshwater > Creek >...
CTGCGTGCGCGCGTTTGATCAGGCCAGCATCATACGGTTGGCCACGTGGTTGAGATGACTGAGCTCCCCCGTGGCCAGCATCGGCACCGGCTGCCACGTCTTGGCCCGCGGCCGGCTTTGTTCCAGGCACAGCCGGTAGCCGCCGTCCTCGTTGACCAGAAGTCCGATGCGGTTGCTGTCCGGCTCGATCTTGCGGCGCAGGCGGTAGATATGCGTCTCGACCGTGTGTGTGGTGGCGCCGGCATTGTAGCCCCAGACCTCATGCAGCAGCGTGGTGCGCGGCACCGGGCCCTCGGCGCGGTAGAGGAATTTCAGCACCGCCGCCTCCTTTTCCGTCAGCCGGATGCGTGCGCCAGTGACGCTGTGCTGAAGCTGGCGACGTGCCGGGCGAAACTGAAAGGGGCCGATCGCCAGGATGGCGTCCTCACTGGTTTCATAGGCGCGGATCTGGGCGCGCAGCCGCGCCAGCGCCTCCGCCGGGCGAAGCGGGGCGACGATGACGTCATTGGCCCCCAGATCGAGCCCGCGCACCACCTGCGCCTCGCTGGCGTTCTCGGCGACCAGCAGAATGGGAATGTTCAGCCCGCGCTGGCGCAGCCGAAAGCAGAGATCCGCACCGTCACCATCGATCAGGTCGGCTGCGACCATGATGGCATCCGGTGGGGCAGAGCCGCCGAGCCGTGCGGCGCAGGCCGATGCGGAGGCGACAGTGTCGATGGCGAAGCCCCCTTCGGAGGCGACGATTTCAACCAGCGAATACTGGCCGGCAACAGCACCATCGACGATCAGGATTTGTCGCAGGCGGGGCGTGAAATCGCGAGACATGGTTCGAGACATGGTGCCGATCCTTTTTCGCTTCGCCGATGCATTCCGGCGCTGTCCAGATCACATTGCTGTTGTGGACGGCCCAAGCATGTGACGTGGATCACAGATAAACCGTTAATTTTGGATGATGCAGAAATGTAATAACGCCGTCGTGAGCGGGTCTAGGGCGGCAGTACGGCGGCAAGTGGATGGAAACCCATCCGAATTCGTTTATATTCCCACCCGCTGCGACGATGTCGGAACGAAATATCTGGATTCAGTATCGATGGCACGGCTGCTCAGTTTTTCCGAATACGTCGACAAGATCATCTCGAAGCTGCAATCCTCCGGCCGCGCCGAACAGAACCTCATTCTCGTGCGCGAGATCGCCGACCTGCGCATGCAGGTGGCCGCCATCGCCAATTCGGTCTCGGCCCTGGCCAGCTACCAGGAGATCGCCGAGGCGCTGCATGCCGACGAAAGCGATGCGGTGCACCCGAAACTGCCCGGCCACGTGCATATCGACGCCAGCCAGCATCTGCAGCTGCTCGAAGGTTTTTACGCCCTGGAATACACCGAAGCCGGCATGGCCTATCGTTGGACCGGTCCCAGCCGCCGTTTTCGTTTCGCCGTCTGGATCGACCGTACCGTGCCGGTGGACGTGCGGCTGCAGGTGCTGTTTCCCGGCAATCCTGCGAATGTCATGAACTCTCGTCTGTTGGTCGGCAATATCGAATTCATGCTCACCTACAACGACCTGCAGAACGTCTTTGCCGCGGAGGGCATCCCGCCCCGCAGCTTTCATGGCGTCACCATCTTCGAATTCGAGCTCGCGGCCCTGGTCGAGGACAAGGATCCGAACGACCAACGCGAGCTCGGCATTCCCTTCTGCGCCTTCGTGGCAACCGCACGGCCGACCGACACGGCCCGCCTCGCCCATGGATAAATCCATCGGCGACAAGCCTGGTGTCGCGATCCTCGCCGCAAAACCTGCGATCAGCGTCGCCATCTGCACCTACCAGCGCTACGACCTCATCGAGGGGGTGTTGCGTGCCGTCACTGCGCAGGTCGAGAGTTTCGCGAACTATGAGATCTTGCTGATCGACAACACGCCGGATCCTGACCGTTCGCTCGTCGAATACCGTCGCCATCGCGCAACGCCCCACATGCGCTGGGTGCATGAGCCGAGGCGCGGCCTGTCCTGCGCCCGCAACCGCGCCATTGCCGAATCTGAAGCGCCGATCATCGCCTTTCTGGACGATGACGCGGTGCCCGGGCCCGGCTGGATGGCGCAGATCATTGCAGCCTTCGACATGTTCGGCGCCGACGCTTTGGCCGTCGGCGGCCGTGTCACCCCGGTGTGGCTCGGCCCGCGCCCGAGCTGGCTGGGCGATGGCCTGCTGCAGTATCTGTCGATCACCGATCTTGGCGAACGCCCGCGCGTTCTGGACGACCGCGAATGGATCGTCGGCGCCAACATGGCCATGCGCCGCTCGGTGTTCGACAACATCAACCTGTTTCCCGAGCACCTCGGCCGCAAGGGCTCCGGTGCCACGCTGCTGTCCAACGACGAGACGGCGCTGCTGCAGCAGATCCGCGACAGTGGCGGGCTGATCGGCTATGCGCCGGAGGCCAGCTGCGGCCATCTGATCGACCCGGCCCGGCTCAGCCAGTCCTGGTTTCGCCGCAGGCTCGCCTGGCAGGCGGTGTCGGACTATCTGGAGGACCCCGCCGCCAGCGCCGTGCGCGCCGGCGCCTCGTGGGAATGGCTCACTGATTTCCTGGTGCGTCTGCCGGCGAGCCAGCGCAGCTACCGGGGCCTGCTCAGTGAAATGGCTGAGCCGGACATGCTCGAACACCAGATCAACGCGGTGTACAACGCCGCCATCTGCCTGCTGAACGGCGTGGAACTCGATGATTTCGAGCCGGCTCCGCCAACCCCGCCTGCGCCCGCGCGCAAGTCGCGGAAACGCTGATGGCCGGCTGGCTCGGCCGCAACGTGCTGGTGGTGTCGCCCACCCCCACCGCTCCCGTCGACTTCGGCAACCGGCGCTACATCCTCAACAGCTTCAAGCGGCTGCAGGAACAGGGTGCGCGCATCATCTTTCTGTATTATCCCGCCGAGCACGACTGGCGCCATGCGGTGCCCGAAGGCAGCCTGCGGATCATGCAGGAGCAGTGGGATGAATTTCACCTCGTGCCGGTCACCCGACCGCTGCACACCGAGCCCGAGGGCAGTCATCACGGCATCGATGAATGGTGGGACGACGCCATCGGCGGCATGCTGACCTGGATATTCGCCACCCACAGGATCGACGCCTGCATCGTCAACTACACCTGGCTCACCCGTGCCTTCAGCTTCTGTCCGCCGGGCGTGCTGCGAATACTGGACACGCATGACAGGTTTGCCGGGCGAAAGGAGATGCTGGAGGCGCATGGCATCAGGCCAGAGTTCTTTTATCTCACCGACGAGACCGAACGCGAGGCGCTGCAGCGCTGCGACCTGATCTGGGCGATCAAGGAGGACGAGGCACGTTCTTTTCGCGACCTCACGGGCAGGCCCACCTTGGTGTTTCCACATGTGGAACGGCCGGAGCTGGCCTATCGCTGCCGGGTGCCGCGCGAGGCGATTTTGCGTTTCGGCTTCTTCGCCGCCCGCAACGCGGTCAACACCACCAACTATCGCCGCTTCTTCCGTCTGCTGGAATCCGAGGTCAAACGTCGACTGCTGCCGGGCCGCTTCATCCTGGCGGGCTCGATGTGCGACCTTGTGGACGACAACGAGTTCCGCTTTCTGGAACGCCTCGGCACTGTCGAAAGCGTGGAAAGCTTCTACAGCGCCTGCGATGTGGTGGTGGTGCCGATGGCATTTTCCACCGGCCTCAAGATCAAGGTCGGCGAGGCGCTGGGCTACGGCAAGGCGGTGATCGCGCATGCCCATGCCTTCGACGGCTACGAGCCGCATCACCGCTTCCAGGCGCTGCCCAGCGACGAGGCGATGGTGGCGGCGATGATCTCGCTGATCGACGCACCAGGCCAGGTCGACGATATGGAACGTGCGGCCTTGCGCAGCGCGCGGGCGGCCGAAGCCGTGGCCGAACACTGCGTGCAGCATTCGATCAGATCCAGCCTTGGCAACAGCAATACCGGCCGCCGTGGCTTTGTCGTGGTGGTTCCAGCAGATCTTCTGACCCAGCCGCAGGTGCTCGACCATCTGTCCGAAGTCTGCGGCTACGTGAAGTTCATCGAGCGACCCGCCATCTACGTCACCGGCGATGCGCGGGACGTGCCAGCCGCCGCCTGGCAGCAGTTGGCACTGCACGCCGATCTCTACGCCCAGCCCTTGGCCGACATGGATGCGCGCTGGTCCATCGCCGTCGGAACGCTGTCGTTCGAGGACGCGGAAGCATTTCGTGCCACTGGCATCGCCGTGCTGTACGCGCTTCGCTGTGATGCGGACCTCGCGGTTTGGCAGAAGAGATCGCGCGAAACCCTGTTGCGGCTGGAAGATTGGGGGCGCGAACCAGGCCTTGAGATCCGCCGTTCCGCCGCGGCCCTGCGGATGCTGCCCGACCGCGACCGCCAAGGACTGTGCAGCCTGGGAACCGGTGCTGCCGAACGCCAGCTGCGACTGGCGGGCGTGGATCTGCCACATATTCGCGTGCCGCTGCTGCGCGACGCCGCCACCAGCACGCTGGTGCCGTTCCTGTGCGCGCAGGAACGTGTCGGCGTCTGTCTGCTTGGCTGTGGTGCCGACCCTTCGGTTCTGCGCGCGCTGCTGTCGAGCCCGGCGTTTCGCACCCGTTGGGGCGGCAACCGCCGCATGGTCGTGTTGTCCGCCGCTGAACAGGATACGCTTGATCCTACTCTGCTGGAAGGCAGCGACATCGTGCGGCCGCCCGCGCTGTTGGCGCGGTTTCGAACGCTTGCCCGCGTGCCGACGCTGATCGTGCAACTCGGCGATGACCAGGGCCACTTCAGCTGGCTGCGCGAGATATCTGCGCGCGCAGCCCTGCCGTATATTTCCCTGGCGCCGGATCAGCTGGGCGATGGTGTTGCCGCCAACTCCGGCGCGCGGATCACGCCCGCCGGTTCGCGCGCCTGGCGCGCCCGGCAGGCGCTGCACGTGCTGGACGCGATCACGTCAACCGATTTCGTCGAGCGTGAAAAACAGGCGCTGCTGCAGTTCTGGCCCTTCGGCGCCGATTCAGGCTGGGCCTGGCTTTGGCGCACGGTTTCTGACCAGCGGGCCGCGTGACGTCGCTGCTTTCAGCGGTGCTCCACAACCAGCACGGGCTCGCCCAACACGTCAAAACGCGGCGTGATGCCCAGCCCGGGCCGGTCCGACGCGGTCATGCGGCCATTCACCCGCTCCGGCGCGCCCTCGGCGATGCTGACGGTGCCGTAGCTGTTGAAGTCGGTGGCGGAAAAACAGAACTCCGCCGGCGTTGAACGCGCCAGATGGGCGATGCTGGCGGTGACGATGTCGCCGCCCCAGGTGTCCTCGATGGTCATCGGAATGCCCGCGGCGATACAGATGTCGCGCAGCAGCCGTGCCTTGGTGAGGCCGCCGACCTTGCTGATCTTGAGGTTGATGATATCCATGGCGAGATCGCCGATGCCGCGCAGCAGCGTGTCCACGCCGGTGATCACCTCGTCCAGCACGAAGGGCCGCGCGGTGCGCCTGCGCACCGACAGGCATTCCTCATAGGTGGGGCAGGGCTGTTCGATAGTGACATCGACATTGGCGACGGCGGCGGCGATGCGCGACGCTTCCGCCATCGTCCAGCCGGTGTTGGCATCGGCCACCAGCACGTCGCGTGGCTGCAGCATGTCGCGGCAGAGCTGGATGCGGGCGATGTCGTCATCGGCATCGCCACCGACCTTCAACTGAAACCGCGTGTAGCCCTGTTGCCGGTACAGCGCGATGTTGCGCGCCATCTCATCGGGCGGCAGCTGCGAGATGGCGCGATACAGTACGATGTCGTCCTGGGCGGCACCGCCCAGCAGCTGATAGCAGGGCAGGCCGGTGGCCTTGCCCAGAATGTCCCAGCAGGCGACATCGATCGGCGCCTTCACATAAGCGTGGCCACGCAGCACGCTGTCCATGTGCCGGTTGAGCGCATCGAGCGCCAGCGGGTCGCGGCCGATCATCTGCGGCGCGAGCTCCGCCAGCCCCGCGCGCACGCCGGCGGCATAGGCCGGCAGATAGGCTGAACCCAGCGGGCAGCATTCGGCGTAGCCTGTGATGCCGGCATCGGTTTCCACCGCCACCACGGTGCTGTCGAACACCTCCACGAAATTGCCGTTCGACCAGCTGTAGCGGCCTTCCTGCAAGGGCAGGTCGACCTGCCAGGCCTTGATGGCGGTGATCTTCATTGGACGTCCTCTGGCGTTGGCGTGTGCGATCGCATTAGCATCCTAGACCAGACAAGGATGGAGCGCTCCATGGCCGCCTACCTCTTTCGCAATCTTTCACTTCTTGAACCCGAAGTGGGGGAATTGCAGCCCGGCATGGAGCTGCGCATCGAAGGCGACAAGGTGGTCGAGGTCAGCGACAAGCCGATCACGCCCGGTGCCGCGGAGGTGATCGACTGCGGTGGCCGCGTGGTGATGCCCGGGCTGATCGACAGCCATGTGCACGCCATGCTCAGCGAGGTGAACCTCGGCTTCCTGGAAAAGGTGCCGTTGACCCTGGCCACCGCACGTTCGTCCGTGCTGCTGAAAGGCATGATCGACCGCGGCTTCACCACCGTGCGCGACACCGGCGGCGCCGATTGGGGGCTGAAGCAGGCGGTGGATGAAGGCACCATCGTGGGACCCCGGCTGTTCATCGCCGGCCAGGCGATCGGCCCCACCGGCGGGCATTCCGACGGACGCCGCCGCACCGATGTGTTTGGCGCGCGTTGCCATTGCTGCAATGCCATGGCCTTCACCATGACGGTATCGGACGGTGTTGGCCAAACCCGCAAGGCGGTGCGCGAGCAGATGCGCCAGGGAGCCGATCAGGTCAAAATCATGATGTCCGGCGGCGTGGCCTCGCCGTATGACCCGATCGATTCGCTGCAGTTCAGCGATGGCGAGATTGCCGCAGCCGTGGAGGAAGCATCGGCCTTCGGGCGCTATGTGTGTGCGCATGCCTATTCGCCTGCGGCCATTACCCGCGCCGCCCACGCCGGTGTACGCACCATCGAACACGGCAACCTGATTGACGAGGCCTCGGCAAAGTTGATGGCTGAGAAGGGGATGTTCCTGGTGGCCAATTTGGTCGCCTATTACGCCATGAAGGAACGCGCCTCCGAATTCGGCATGAGCGGGGAGATGCTGGCCAAGAACGATCTGGTGATTGACGGTGGGCTGCGCTCGCTGGAGATATGCCGCAACGCCGGTGTGCCGGTGGCCTATGGCAGTGATTTGCTCGGTGCCTTGCAGATCGATCAGAGCCGCGAATTCATGCTGCGGCGCGAGGTGCTTTCCGCCCTTGAGATCATTCGCGCCGCCACCACCATCGGCGCGCAGGTGGTGCGCATGGAGGGCAAGCTCGGCACGCTGAAGCCCGGCGCCTTTGCCGACCTCATCGTGCTCGACGGCAATCCGCTGCTTGATGTCGGCGTGTTCCAGGATCAGGGCCGGCACATGGCCGCCATCATGAAGGGGGGCGCCTTCCACAAGCGCGCGCTGCACTAGCAGATGTCGGACGACGATCGCGGCAGCGACGCCTGGCGGGTTTCGCCTTCGGCCTATCTGGAGAGCAGGCCGGCAGAGTTCGCGATCGGCCGTCCCGCCAGCAGTTACCTCGCCATGCGCGACGGCTGCGCGCTGGCGCTGGACGTGTATCTGCCGGAGGGTGCGGCCGGCCCGGTTCCAGCCATTCTGATCCTGACGCCGTATTACCGCCGCTTCGCGTTGAAGCCCGGTGCGGGGCCAGACGTGGAGGCAGCACCGGGGGCCGCACGCTGGCGCGATCTGTTTGTGCCCCGCGGCTATGCGCTGGTGGTGGTGGATGTGCGTGGCACCGGTGCCAGCTTCGGCACACGCGACAGTTTTCGTTCGCCGCGAGAGCGTGAGGATTACCGTGAGGTCGCCGAGTGGGTGGTGGCGCAGCCCTGGTCGGATGGCACGATTGGGGCCACCGGCATTTCCTACGTTGGTGCAGCCTGCGACTTTCTTGCCAGCACCGGCCACCCCGCTGTGCGCGCCATCGCACCGCTGTTCGCGGTGTGGGACACCCACGCCGATCATTACTACCCCGGCGGCATGCTGCTGCACCGCCTGGCCGAGGTGTACGACCAGCTGATGGTGGCCATGGACCACGACCAGCGCGAGATGCTGCAAGGCTTCGCCTATTATCGCGAGGCGATGCTGGACGGCCCGGCCCCGGTTGATGGCGACAACGGCGCCCGGCGCGATGCCGCGGTGCGCGGCCATCTTGGCAACTTTCGCATGCTGGACTTCATCACCGAGTTTCGCTTTCGCGAGGAAGCCTTGCCGTACGATCCGGCATTCAGCTCGGCCTCGTTCAGCCCCTATCATTACGCGGACGGCATCGCACCCGACGTTGCGGTCTATTCCATCTCCGGCTGGATGGACGGCGCGGGCTATGCCAACGGCGCCATCGCGCGTTTCCTGACCTTGCCGAATTGCAACCGGCATCTGCTGCTGGGCCCCTGGGACCATGGTGCCCGCAGCAATGTCTCGCCCTGGCGCAACGCCGTCGGGCCGCAGTTCTGCATCACCGGTGAGTTGCTGCGCTTCTTCGACCATTACCTGCAGCATCGTGAAACCGGGCTTGACCGCGAAGCGCCGGTGCATGCCTTCACTGTGCACGCGGAGCAGTGGCAGGCCGCCTCGCACTGGCCGTTGCTGACGCAGACACGCGATTTGGCGCTGGCAGCGGACGGTGGCCTCGCCGATCAGGCCGGTGCCGCCGGGCGGGATGCGCACCAGGTGGATTTCGCCTTCGGCTCGGGCCAGCAAACCCGCTACGGCCGGCTCGCGGCCTTCGATGTGACCGACTACTACACCGACTGGCAGGGGCGCGACGCCAGGCTGCTGCGCTACGACAGCGAAGTTCTTGTGCGCGATTGTGAACTGACCGGTCATGCCGTGCTCGATCTGTGGCTGGAGTCGTCTGAGCCGGACGCTGCGGTGCACGCCTTTCTTTCCGAGGTGGAGCCCGACGGCACGGTGCGTTACGTCACCGAAGGCGTGCTGCGGGCACTGCATCGCAAGGAGGCGCCGAAGCTGCGGAACTATCGCGCCGCCTGGCCTTTGCGCAGCACCACGCGTGGTGACGCCGAACCCTTGGTGCCCGGTGAGCCCGCGTTCATGCGCGTGGTGTTGCTACCCACGTCATGGATGTTCAAATCTGGCAGCCGCATCCGCCTGGCGATTTCGGGTGCGGACGGCGACCATTACGCGCAGGTGCCACATGGTCGTCCGCCTTTGCTGCATGTTCATCGCGGCGGTACGCATGCCTCGATGCTGCATGTGCCGCTACGCGAGCGCTGACAAGGCAACGCGCCCGGCGGCGAGATCCCAGGCGGCCTGGCCGACGGTTTTGAACACCGGCATTGTGGCATCGGTGGCCACGGCGTCCAGGCACCCGGCGATATCGACAACTCTCGACCAGTCCACCCCGGCCTGAATGATATCGCCGGCCTCATGGCGCGCGCCGGCGATATCGTCAACCACGATGCGGCGAGATTGCAGCAGGGCAGGGGGAAGCTCCGCCATGGCCGGCGTGAAGGCGCCGATGCCGATGGCGAGCGTGCTCGCCGGCAGATCTGCGGGGATGACCGGGGTTTTCGACGTGGTGGCGGCGATCACCACATGGGCCGTGACCTTCGCTGCAGCCGGACCGGCCGAGACCTGCGGATGGCGCGCCCGCAAGGCATCGCAGAACGCCTGCGCCGTTGCCAAGGAACGGCTGGATATCTCGAAGTTCCGCACATCGAAGAATTCCACCAGCGCGTCAGCATGCGCCGCGGCCTGGGTTCCGGTGCCGATGAGCAGAACCGTAGACGGCGCCCGGTGCAGCAAGGTTTGGATGCCCAGCAGTGTCACGGCCGCAGTACGACGGCCGGTGACGGTCGGGCCGTCCAGCAACAGCAGGCGCCGGCCGGTCGCGGCGTCCATCACCACCACCTCGCCCTGGATTGCCGGCAGTCCCTGTGCTGCGTTCTGTGGATGCACGGTGACCAGCTTGGTGACGGCGATATCGGCGGCGACAGCTGGCATGCACAGCAGGAACCCCGCCGAGCCCATCGGCACCATCAGCCGTTCGGGCGCCTTGATCGCGCCCGCGCGCAGGTCGCGTGCCGCCTGGGCGATCGCTGGCACAAGGGCTTCGTAGGGCAAGGCCCGGGCAGTCGCGGCGTCGTCAAGAAATTTCATGTCGATGACCTCAGCAGAAAGCCGGTGGGGAAGGGATCGTCCGCCTCCAGCACGAAATGCTGATACCCCATGATATGGGCGCTGCCGGTGACCTCCGTGCGGACCGCGTCGAAGGACCCGACCTTGACCTGTTCTGTCACCTTTACGCCGAACACGCTGCCGACGATGCTTTCGTTGCGGAAGACTTCCCCCATCCCCAGCCTGCCGCGCAGGAACAGCTGCGCCGCGCGTCCGGAACTGCCGGTGCCCGTGGGCGAACGATCCACCTCGCGGTCGGCAAAGATGCAGACATTGGCTTGATCGGCGCCCGCAACGCTGGCCGGGCCATCGATGATGGTGCCATAGAGCGTGTTCAGCCCCGGTTCGAGCGGATGCTGAATAGACACCTGCGCCATCACCGCGGCCTTGGTTTCAGCGCCAAGCTGGATCAGCCGGCCGACCTGCTCCGGCCGCACCGAAAGCCCGGATTGTTCGGCATTGATATAATAATAGAACGCGCCGCAGAACACGATGTCGCCGGTGATCGCGCCAAAGCCTGCGGTCTTCACAACAAGATCTCGCTGATAGATGAATGAGGGCACGTTGCGAAACATCACCTCGCCGGCGCGCGTGCCGTTCCATTGCACGAAGGCCTCGATAAAGCCGGCTGGCGCATCAAAGCCGATGCGGGTGACCGGGCTGACACGCTCGATATACCCGAGCTCCACCAGCAGCTTGCCCAAGGCGATGATGCCGTGGCCGCACATGTCGCTGTAGCCTTCGTTGTGAATGAAGATCACGCCGAAGTCGGCGCCAGGCGTTGTCGCCGGCAGCAGATAGGCGCCGTACATGTCGGCATGGCCGCGCGGCTCGTTGATCAGGAAGCGGCGCAGATCGTCACGGTTCTGCTTCAGCCAGCAGCGTTGTTGCAGAATGGTCGAACCCGGCACCGGCGGCATCGGCGACAGCAGCAGGCGCAGCGGCTCGCCGCCGGTGTGTGCATCGATGGTCTGGATGCTGCGCGAAAAGCTCGGCATCGCTCAGGCCAGCCCTGCCTTGGTCAAAACACGTGTTGCAGGCAAGCGAGCGGTTGGGCGGGACATGACATGCTCCTTGGCAGGTCATGAAAGATAGGCGTCTCCGGCCTCGGCGGCAAAGCGTTGTGGGTCGCCTTCCCAAACGAAACGTCCGTGTTCCAGCACATACACCCGGTCCGCGTGCGGCAGAGCGAAGGTGACGTTCTGCTCGCCCAGCAGAATCGTGATGTCGGTGGTCTGGCGCAGTTTTTCCAGCGCGCGTGACAGCTGTTCGAGAATCACCGGCGCCAGGCCCAATGTCGGTTCATCCAGGATGAGCAGGCGGGGTTGCATCATCAGCGCGCGGGCGATGGCCAGCATTTGCTGTTCGCCGCCCGACAATGTTCGCGCCGCCTGGCTGTGGCGCGATTTCAGGATGGGAAACAGCTCCAGCAGCCATTCCAGCTGCGCAGCAGACTTCGCTCGTGGCAGATGCTGGCCGCCAAGATCGAGATTCTCGCGCACGCTCATGTCACCGAACAGCTCGCGGCTCTCTGGGCATTGCACAATGCCACCTCGCGCAATCTGCGCCGCGGTCCGGCCTGCCAGATTGGTCGCATCGAAGGCGATGGAACCTTGGCTCGGCACCAGTCCGGAAATGGCATTGAACAAGGTCGTCTTGCCGGCACCGTTCAGCCCCACGACAGAGACGAACTCGCCGGCACCCACATGCAGGCTGACATCTTCCAGCGCCTGCGCCTTGCCATAGAACACGCTGAGATCCTGCACATCCAGCAGCCGGTCCGACGCCGCCGTGTCGCGTGGCGGCCGGGCGGCGGTCTCGATGCGCCCGCCGATATAAACCCGTCGTACCGTCTCGTTGGTCAGCACCTCCTGTGCCGTGCCGCCGGCGACGAATTCGCCCAGGTACATGGCAATTGCGCGATCCACCAGGGCCGCGATACCCTTCACATTGTGGTCCACCAACAGCACGGCGTGGCCGTCATGGCGAAAGCTCGCGATCAGCTCGGAGAAGTCGCGGACCTCGCCGGCGGTCAATCCCGCGAAGGGTTCGTCCACCAGCACGATCTTTGGGTCGCGGGCAATCGCGCGGGCCAGCTCCAGTCGGCGCAGGTCGGCGAAGGGTAGGGTGCCTGGCCGTCGCTGCGTCACAGCGCCCAGTCCCACGCGTTTGGCAATGGCATGCGCACGATCGTCGATATGGCTGGCAGCTACGAGTTGGGTGAGGCTGTCAGGTAAAAGTGCCAGCTTGATGTTCTCCAGCACCGTCTGCCGGTGCAGCGGGCGTGAGTGCTGGAAGACGATGCCCACGCCTTGCCGCGCAATGCGATGGCTCGGCCATCCCGCGACATCGACGCCCTCGATCTTGACCACGCCGGCATTGGGCTTCTCGATGCCCATGATCAGCTTCATCACGGTGGACTTGCCCGAACCGTTCGGCCCGATCAGCCCCAGGATCTCGCCGGGTGCGATCGAAAAGCTCATGTCGTTGACAGCAACCAACCCGCCATAGCGCTTGGTGAGACCACAGACATCCAGCAGCCGGGGCATCAGCCTTCCCCCCGGTGCAGGGCTGTGCCGAGGAACCCGCCGGGGAAGAACAGAATGACCAGCAGCGCCACCGCCGAAACGACGAAGGTCGAGAGCTGCCCAAGCGGACGCAGCAACTCGCCCGCCACGATCAGGAAGATCGCCCCCAGTGCCGCCCCCAAGATGGTTCGCCTGCCGCCCAGCACGGCTGCGATGATCACCTGCACCCCCACGCCGATTTCCACCACGGTGCCGGGTGAAGCCGTGCCCATGTAGAAGATCAGCATGGCCCCGGCCAGGCCCGAGAACAGCGCGCTGACACAGAAGGCGGCCAGCTTGTGCTTGGTCACATTGAATCCCAGTGCTCCGGCCTGAATTGCATCCTGGCCGCTGGCCTGCAGGATAAGCCCGACCGAGGATCGCGACAGACCAAACAGGATCATGCCGCTCACCGTCATGAATCCCAGCGCCACCCAATAGTTGGTGCTGTCGTCGATGGAAATGATGTCAGGGATATCCAGCCCGATCTCGCCGCCGGTGATCCCCGCAAACAGCACAATCGCGTTCTGCAGCAGCAGCACTGCAACCAAAGTGATCAGGCCGAAATACGGACCGCTGAGCCGTAGCGCGGGTACTGCCAGCAGCACCCCGCCCACCACCGCCGTGAAGGCGCCGGCGATGACGCAGATCCAGATCGGCAGATGAAACGAATGGTTCAGCAGCCCGGCCGAATAGGCACCCAGCCCGATGAGGAAACTCGGCCCGAAATTCACCTCGCCGGCGAAGCCGAACAGCAGATCCCAGCTCATCGCGAACACGCCGAAGTAATAGGCCAAGGTCAGCAGTCCCAGCACATAGCCGCCCACGCCCAGCGGCAGCAGGGCCAGCAGGGCTGCGACCAGCAGCGGAATGGCAAAGGCTTTCATCGGCGCCCCAACAGGCCTTGCGGCCTCAGATAAACCACCAGAACCAGCAACAGCAAAACCGGAATCGTGCGAATGGAAGGCGAGATCACATAGGCGGTGATGGTTTCCAGATACCCCACCACGTAGGCGCCCAGCAGCGAACCTGAAACGCTGCCCAACCCACCCAGCACCACAATGGAAAACGCACTCGCCGTCAGCGTGCCAACATTGTCCGAGCTCACGCCCAGAAACGCCCCCAGCAACACACCAGCGATGCCCGCCAGCAGCCCATACAGGCCCCAGACGAACAGATAGATCGACGACAGCTCAAAGCCCAGCAACGTCAGGCCGCGCGGATTGATCGAGGCCGCCAGCAGCGTCTTGCCCTGTCGGGTTCGGTTCACCAGCAGCCACAACGCCCCGATCACCAGCCAGGACAGCACCGCCGTCAGAATCTCCTGGTTTGGCGTCCGCACGCCGATGATGTTGACCACGCCTGCGATCAACGGCCGCACTGTCTTGGGGTTGGAGGTGAAGAAATATGCGATTGCTTCCTGAAGCATGATGCCCCAGAGCAAGGTTCCGGTGAGCACGAAGATCTCTTTTTCCTCCCGCGGAATCCGCCGCGAGGTCTGGATGGGCCGCACCACGAGAAGATAGGTCGCAAACGCAATCACAACGCTGGCGGCAACTCCGGCCAGCGCCCCTAGATAAGGCCCGGCGTTGAGCGAGCCGGCAACAGCCCACGCCACCACTGCGGCCGAAACCATGATGGCGCCATGCGACAGGTTCAACACACCGGAAACCCCGAAAATCAGGGTGAAGCCGATGGCACCAAGCCCGTACAGGCTGCTGATGGCAAACCCGTCAATCAGGATCTGAAGGAACTGCATTGGGCTTCTGGCGATCCTGAACGGCGGGTGCAAACAAGCTCGGTCATCGCCAGGCACCGCCTGGCGATGACGTCGGCAACAACAGCAGCTATTTCGCCGGCAGCTTGATGAACGACGGGAAGGTCAGCTTGGCATTGGCGATCTCCGTCGGCCACACCGTCATCTGCTTGCCGTTCTGCCACTGCACCAGCAGGCCTGAGACATATTCCGGGCTCACCTTCATGGCGTGGGTGAAGGCATGATCACGGCCATAGAACTCGGTCTTGCCGATCGTGCCCTGCCAACTCGTGGTCTCAAGGGCTGCCACCAGCTTGTCCGGCTCGGTGCTGCCGGCGCGCTTGATGGCATCGGCGATGAAGTATACCTCGTCATAGGTGGTGTAGCCGCAATAGGCGGGCGTGACACCGAACCGTTTCACGAAGGCATTGGTGAAGGGGATCATCTTCGGCGTCACCGCCACGTCCGGCGCTGATACCGTCTGGTAGATCACCCCCTCGGTCGCCCCGTTGGTGTCCTTGTAGAAGGTCGACGACGTTGCCTGGCTGCTGATGCCGATCATCGGAATCGGCACCTGTTGGTCATGCCATTGCACCGTCGGCTGCACGCCCACGTGGCTGATGCCGGTCACGATCAGATCGGGCTTCAGCGCCTCGATCTTGTTGAACACCGGCGTGAAGTCGGTGGTGTCCGGCGAAAGCCGGATATGGTCCAGCACCGTAAGCCCAATCTTGGGCAGGCATTTAAGGTATTCGGCATCCAGCGGAATCGTCCAGGCGGCGTCCTCGCTCATCACCACCGCGGTTTTCATGTGCAGCCCATCGACAGCTGCGACCTTCAATCCGTCGCAGACGCTGTCGGACAGGAAGGTCGAGGCGAGGTAGCCGTGGAAGGTGTATTTGAGATTGTCGTAATCATCGTGCACGCGCTGCGAAATCACATCGCTGGCGGCGCCCGGCGTGATCATCGGCATCTTCAGCCGGCCCGACCAGGGTTCCAACGCCAGCACCACCTCGCTCACATAGCTGGCGATGACGGCGTGCACCTTGTCCTGGTTCGCCGCCCGCTGAAACGCCCGCACCGCGTCTGCGGCGGAGTTGTGATCGTCATACTCCACGATCTCGATCATCCGCCCGTTCACCCCGCCGGCGGCGTTGATCTCATCGGCGGCCAGCTTGGCGGCCTGCGGAATCGCAGCCCCGGTGATGGAGCTCACCTCGGCGATCACCCCAATCTTGATCGGCTCCGCCGCCCGCGCCAGCCCGGGGGCCACGGTCACGGCCAAGGCCAACGACAGCACTGCGGCATGCTTTCCTGGAAGCTGCATGTTTCGGTTCCCCACTCAGTTTCGTTCCCCCGCTTGTGCGGGTGTTACCAACTTTGGGCAGAGTTCTGCCGACCTTGCAAGCAATCCTGTGCGCATGGCTTTCGGCATGCGCGGCGGCAGGATATGCAGGAGGCAAATCGCACGGACGCCGCGGCGACGTGGCGCTTGCGCAACAATCAGGGAGAGGCCACATGAACGAGATCGACATTGCGAAAACCCGGCTGATCCAGGCCGGCCTTATCCTGGAATTCCTCGGCCATGGCGACATGACGCGCGGCCACGTCTCCATCCGCATGCCGGGAAATCCCGGCCTGTTCCTGATGAAGGCCCACAGCATCGGCTTCGACGAGATCACGATGGACAACATCCTGACCTTCGACCTCGAGGGCCAGCTTGTCGCCGGCACCGCAAGGCCGCACAGCGAGCGCTACATCCATTCCGAGATCTTCCGGGCGCGGCCGGACGTGAACGCCGTCATCCACACCCACCCCACCCACACCGTGGCCTTCTCCGCCACCGGCCAGGCGATGCGCGCGCTGAGCCAGGGGGGGGCGATGTTCGAGAACGCGCTGCCGATCTTCACCGACACCATCGATCTCATCCGCTCCAAGGACATGGGTGCCGGGCTGGCCAAATGCCTCGGCCCGCACCACGCTGTGCTGCTGCGCAGCCACGGCGTTGCCATGGCGGGCGACTGTGTCGAACAGGCGGTGGTGCTGTGCGTGATGCTGGAGGAAGCCTGCCGCGTGCAGATGTTGATCACGGCATCGGGCAGCGACGGCTGGCTGTTCCCCGCCGACGACGTGGCGCGGCTGCGGCGCAACCTGTTCAGCCCGGAGCAGTTCGTGATCAACTTCGACTATCTCGCCCGCAAGGCGCGTCGCGCGATGCGGCTGCCCGGTCACGCGTAGTCCAGCCGCGCCGTGTCGCGCAGCGCAGCCGGCGTGGCTGTGCCGAAGCCGAAGAACTCCAGATAGGCGGGGATCATCTCGAACAGCATGTCGGTGCCGATCTGCACCTGGCAGCCCTTGGCGCGGGCGGCCTGCAGCAGCGGGGTGAATTCCTGCTTCATCACCACTTCGCCGACAAAGCTCGTGGGCGCGATGCGGGCCACGTCGATCGGCAGCGGGTCGCCTTCGTTCATGCCGAGCGGCGTGGCATTCACCACGATGTCGAAGCCATCGGGGTCCTTTGATCCTGTGCTGACCGCAAGGGCCGGGTATTCCGCCTGCAGCCGGCCGGCCAAGGCTTCGGCTGCGGCCGGGCTGGCGTCGAACAGGGTGATGCCAGCCAGACCGGCTGCTGCCAGCGAGGCCGCGATTGCCGAGCCGACGCCGCCGCTGCCGACCACCAACGCGCGCGCGCCGGCCGCCATCCGCCCCTTGCGCTGCATGCCGCGCACGAAGCCGGAACCGTCGAACATGTCACCGAGCAGGGAACCATCGGGACGTTTCACGATGGCATTGGCGGAACCAGCGATTCGTGCCGTGGGCGTGAGCTCGTCCACCAACCGCGTGGCGGTGATCTTGTGGGGCATCGTCACCAATGCGCCGTGCATGTTGACGATGGCAAACAATGGCCGCAGCAGGGCCTCGAAGTTCTCGGCGCGAACGCCCATCGGCACCACCACGGCATCGATGCCCTGGGCCTCGAACCAGGGGTTGTAGATCATCGGCGCCTTGAAGCTCGTTGTCGGGAAGCCGACGTGGGCGATGACGGTGGTTTTGCCGGTGATCATGCGGCGGCCCCAATGCCGAGCATGGCACGGGCTTCGGCGGCGGTTGCGGGGCGCCTGCCATGGGCCGCGGCGGCGGTGGCGGCCATGGCCACCAGCTCGGCGTTGCTGGCGGCGAGCCGGGTGCGATCGATGCGGATGTTGTCTTCCAGCCCGGTGCGCAGCCCGTCGCCGCCGCGTGCCAGCACCCATTGCAGAACCCGCGCCTGGTTCACGCCGATGCCTGCCGCCGTCCAGGTGGCCTGGGGCAGCACGCGGCGAATTTCACCCAGCATCAGGTCGAGCAGATGTTCCTCCGCCGGCAGGGCGTTCTTCACCCCCATCACCACCTGCACATGCGGCCGCGCGTTCATCAGCCCGGCATCGATCAGCCGACGGGCGCCGTGGATGTGGCTGAGGTCGAACAGCTCGATCTCCGGCCGCACGTCGTTCGCCTGCATGCGGGTGGCGAGGTCGGTGACCAGTGCCGCGGAGTTCTCATAGACGATGCTTGGGAAGTTCACCGAGCCCGTGCTCAGTGAGGCCATGTCTGGCCGCAGGTCCAGCGCATTGCCGCGCGAGGCCGGGTCTCGGCCGCGGCCGCCGGTGGAGAACTGCACGATCATGCCCGGGCAATGCCGGCGTACACCTTCCTGGACCTGGCCGAACAGCACCGGGTCGCTCGAAGGGCTTTCGTCGGGGTTGCGCACGTGAATATGCACCAGGCTGGCGCCTGCCTCGAAAGCTGCATGCGTGCTTTCGATCTGTTCGCTGGGCGTGGTCGGCACGGCGGGATTGTCTGCCTTGCGCGGGACCGATCCGGTGATGGCGACGGCGATGACGATGGGTTTCATGGGTGTGGTTCCTCAAACAATCTCGACCATGCGGCCGGTCGCGGCCGCTTCCTTGACGGCGGCGATCACCTGCAGCGTGCCCAGCCCCTCGCGTCCGGAGACGACGGGCTCGGCCGTGCCGCGGATGACCGCGCAGAAGTTCTGCACCTGCAGGCCCAGCGGATCGGCCGCCGCCACCGGCAGGCGCTCGCGCACGATCGGCGCCCACCAGCTCGGCGCGGCTTCGTTGTGCCATAGATCCAGATACGGCGCTGAGAGCGAGCCGCGGGTGCCGCCGATCATGTAGCAGCTTTCTGGCGTGTGGCTGTAGGCGGGGTTCTCGCCTGATGTGAACTCCCAGCTCCAGGGCGAAACAATCGTGTCGGAGACTGTGATCGTGCCCAGCACGCCGCTTTCGAAGCGCAGCAGAATGGCGGCGGTTTCCTCCACCGCATGGCCGCGCTGCGCGTTGCTGTCCATCGCCTGCACCGAAACCACCTCGCCGCAGAGATAGCGCAGCAGGTCGACGTCGTGGATCAGGTTGATGAACACTGGGCC
>Ga0075019_10000713_pt1 | contig 18950 bp, 14 predicted proteins | sample ColStrG_CSR_2013_FD_71473 | JGI IMG/M metagenome (GOLD analysis project Ga0075019, IMG submission 71473) | Freshwater sediment microbial communities in response to fracking from Pennsylvania, USA - Cold Stream Run_MetaG_CSR_2013 | ecosystem: Environmental > Aquatic > Freshwater > Creek >...
GACGCAACGATTTGCTCGGATGATGAGTTCGCCCGGGTCCATCGCGTTCGACCCCGGGCCATTCTCTTCTGTCGAGAATGTGGAGCCTCCGTTCATGCGAAGGAGTCCAAGTACAGTCTCAGGTTCTTCGCCCACGACCGTCAGCAGAGCGGCTGCGCCAGCGCTCGTGAAAGTCCCGAACACCGTGCTCTGAAGCGTTGGATCGCCGACGTCGTGCGCCGTCTGGGATGGGCGGCTTATCTCGAGGAGGGTCCTGGCCCTGGCGACTCCGGCGGGTGGCGCGCAGACCTGTTGGCCGTCAACCCTATGAGCACTCGCCGCGTGGCCTTCGAGGTGCAACTCGCGAGCATGACCGCGAACGAGGGTGCTGAGCGCACGGAACGCTACGAGCGCGACCATATCGAGACCGTCTGGATCACCACGCGTCATGCGCCCTGGCTCCTCGCGATTCCCGGAGTGCGTGCCATTGAGTTCGACGTAGAACCACCCTGTGATCCGAAGGTGGATCGCGGGCTGGTAGCCCCAATCTCCGGATGGCGCCAGTTCGAGAATTCTCAGGTCTCCCTCGATCTCTTCGTCCAGAGTTATTTGAAGTCCGAGATCATCCCGCACCGACTCGTTAGTTACGACGAGGAGTACCACTACGGCGACCAACTGCGCAGTACCTTTCACAATCCAGCCTACGTCTTCATGTCCACCAAGCACAGTGTCGAGCACGATGCTCGAGAGCGCAGGATAGCTGAGGAGATTGAACGCGAGGAGCTTCACCAGCACCGAATCCGCGAGTTGGCGCGCCGCCAAGCTTCTCTGCTGCCGGGGGTCGTCGATGAGGCAATGCGCCACGCCGTCGAAAGTGATTACGTCTCAGTCGGGATCCAGACGTCGTGGACACGTCCGCGGTACTGGATGCCGGGTCATCCGGCCGAGGGGAATGAGAAGACCGCATTCGGGATACCGGTACGGTTAGACCGACACGACGGATCTTCGCGGCTATTTGCGGTGGTGTGTCCGGTCGCCAGTCGTATCTCGTCGGGTCTCGCGTGGAGTTGGGTCAAGCGCGGCGTCCGCGTCTATGTCGAAAGTGAGGCTGAGGCGACACGTATGGCGAAAGCAGTTGGACGTCGGGATGTCGTCTGGATGCTCCCAGCAGAAGCCGCAGCCCCACAACCGTCACCTGGAACAGAGCCGTGCGTCCAGCAAGTCGCCAAGAATAACGACGAAACACAGCGTGACTCGGGCTGACCCTCAGTCGCCGGGTCAGACCTCGCCGCTACCGTCTTCAACAGTGCCCGCCCCGCTCACCCAAGACGACCTCACCGCTTACGGGGATCTCCTCTCGGAGATCACGGCCCGTGTCGAACAGGCCGCGTCGTTGCTGAACGGCGTCACCATGCGTTTTGAACTCGAGGCCGCTGCGCCGCAATTTCGCAAGGCAATCGAGCTGGTCGTCCTCTCCACGTTCGTCGTAAACCGAAAGAACCCGGTAGAGATCACTACGAAACTCGGGAGTCACAAATGGAACAAGGCGATGAGGCTCGTCGAGAGGGTCAATCCAAACTACTGGCCCGAGCCCTTCGTCGCGCGAGTGGGAGGCGGCGACGTGAGGAAGCTCAAGACTCTTACCGGCCCCAACCTGACCAAGGGGGACGCTGGCCGGACTTGAGGTCAACTCAGTGAACTCTTGCACGCCACCAATCCCTACGTCAGTGATTGCGTTGATGACACCGTGATCGCAAGATTGAACGAGATCGATTCAGGCCTCACCCAACTCCTTGGTCTCCACACCGTAAATCTCGGTGGACGGCACCACCTAAACCTCGCGACAATGGACGAGCCCGGCACGGGCGCAGTGTTCGTCAGGTGCTAATCGCACACCCGCCCACCATCTGACATTGGCGCCCCTGAATTGTCCTATCGCTTACAGTCGTCAACAGGCGCGGCGAACGCCGCGAGGGGGTAGAAAGTTATGGACAATGCCGAATCCAACGAGGAACCGCTGCTCGGCGCTCTCGAGCGACTCAATCCACGTAACGTGTGGCCGCGAGAAGACACCGACTTCACGCCCTGGCTCGCCACCCATCCCGAGGTTCTCGCCAAAGCCCTTGGCATTGACCTCGAGATCACAGAGATGGAGCACCTGGTGGGTCCGTTTCGGGTCGACCTTCTTGGACGAGACCTCACCTTCGACAAGATCCTAATCGTTGAGAATCAGCTTGAAGAGTCCGACCACGGGCACCTTGGCCAACTGATGACCTACGCGGCGGGCACGGATGCAGCCACCATCGTTTGGATCACGACCTTTCTTCGTGAAGAGCACCGCCAAGCGCTTGAGTGGCTGAACCAGCAGACGGGCGTCGACACGCACTTCTTCGGTGTCGAAGTGGAGGTTGTACACATCGGCGACTCATTGCCGGCACCGCTCCTGAACGTCATCGTCGAACCGAACGACTGGCAGAAAGCAGCACGCAACGCCACCGCAAGTGCGGGTTCTTCCAAATCGGCCATGTACGCCAACTTCTGGGACCAGTTCTTGACTCGCCTTCGAACAGATCGTCCCCAGTGGACGCGGGCGACGCGCGCACCCTCGGCTAACTGGTTCTCAATGTCTGTCGGTGTGCCGCCCGGTTGCTCAATCAACGCTGTTTTCGGTCAGGGTGGACATCTCCGCACCGAGCTATATATCGACCGAGGAACGGTAGAGGAAACGAGCGAACTCTTCGAGCGCCTTGTGGCACAGAAGACCGTCTTCGAGAAGGCGTACGATCGTAACTTGAGCTGGGAGCCCCTCGAGAATCGTCGCGCATCTCGCGTTGCGGACCATCGTGATGGGATGATCGAGGCCACCGAGGAGTACTCGGACTACTTCAACTGGCTGATGGAGACTGGCGACCGCATGCGTCGGGCACTGGCCGCGGTCTCTCTCTCATGAGTCTCTACCATGATTGAGTCAATTGGCATGCTCGGCTCTAATTTACTGCCAAGGTGCGCGAAGCCGACTCGAAGGTTTTGAGTACTGAGGCAGTTACAAAAGTAACTGTTTAAAGGTACAAAGGTCCGATGAAACCCATACTGGCGCTCGTTTTTCGAGTTCGTGCCCAAAGCACTTTCAATTTCCGCGGAAATCTACTCGCGCGCGAAAATCTAAGAACCACCGGACCGTGACCGGTACTGGTGGTGTGTGGAGTGACTTGGCTATCTAAGCGTGCTTAGGTGCGAAGTCGAGCGAGAACCTTGCTTTTGTACTTGGGCAACACAGGTAAAATCGTGGCGGTTGGACCAGTCGGTCCGAAGCTGGAGGCGTGAAAGTGGTTCTAGCAATCTCTCCTGCAGGAGTGACGTTGAGTGGTGGTTTGCTCCCCTACGCACATTTTCCTGCGCGCGTGAATAGCCATCTCAAGATGTGTCCCACTACACCCACTGTCGAAACTATGGGCGCAGCCTTGACTGCAAAATTGATCGCGGGTACCGCAACACCGGCCGAGCTTTGGTCGTTCATCCGTTCGGTCTTTGACTGGGGCGGCAAGACAGGAAATCGCGTAAGGGGCAACATGCAAAAGAACTACAACGCGTCGTTTACAATGATTCAATTTGCTGCCGCCGCATCAGCTCTTAGTGCCGTGTCTGCTGCGAGCGCCCCAGCCGCGCTTCAAACAAGTTTGAAAAGTTCAATCTCAGCAATCAATCTTGTTCATGGGCTAAGTACTTCGTACGGCTCAAAGATGTTGCGTTTCTTACGTCCTGACATTTCGGGAGTGTTCGACTCTGTCATCTCTGGCTACACCGGCTTCTCGTGCGACGAGAGAAACTTTGCATCCTATGCCGTCGATTGCTTGACTGTCGCCTCAAATCTGGGCGCGGCAGGTATTGTCAATCCGCGAAATGGAACGACTACGTGGCGGGCGGGTGATGTTGATCAGGCGTTATTTGCGTTCTGCCAGGGCTGGTAGCACGCAGTTAGGCGACAGCACACACGATTCTGGAATCGAGAGATCCACCTCGCGCTAGGGCTGTATTTTTGAATCAACCGCGCGATGGATGTTCGTCCTGAACCCCAATGTGGGTGGATGTGGACCATGAGACAGATCGGACAATCTTGCAGGACGCTTGCTAGGAAGTCAGCGGTAGAATATGTATTCCAAAGCAGGGGATTTCTGATGACTCGCTGGGAAGAAAGCGGCTACCAGGGGCATGACTCACTTTCACTTAGTCCCTCACGGCCCGACTACGAGCAGAGGTCTGCAGTACATCGCGACTACAGAGCGTTCGTTCAATTCATCAACAGTGCAGAACGAAAATTGCGCGCGGCATTTGACGATCTGGATGCTTGGATTCAATCAGAGGTAAGGCTTTCCAATGCAATTCAGCAATACAACGAGATGGTGCAGGGTTTTCGAAAACTCGTGTCATTCATTGCCTATCGGCAAAAGCGACAATCAATCAAGGCATTTTGTACTGATCGAGACCGGCGCATTATTGATGGTGACGTTGTAGCGGACCTAGCCAAAATTGAAGAAGAGTTGCGCAGCCGTTTCGAGTCACTTTGCAGCTCGCTCGCCGCTTGGGATGAGATGATCTCCGAAGCGCGACATTGGCAAGGTGTGAGTTATTGGCAGAAGTGCCGAAGTGAAGCCATTGACGAGATTGCATCCCGGAGGCTCGAACTTGATGATTTCCGCGACCGCAGCCAATATTGGCGCAACTCTTTCGCGACTTGGTCGGCTAGGTTCAGGGGTGCATCGGCAGCCTCCGAACTCGAAAGAGGGCGTAAGGCAAGCTGACCAAATCGGATCGACAGCAGATGTGACGCTATTTACTCATCTTCATCAACTCGCACAAGGTCCAACAGCTCGATACACGAGCGAGTCGGATAGTCCTCCTGAATCCAGGCTTCGGAGAATCCGCTAAACAGCTCGGCTATGTTCTTCAACTCAAGTTTCACCCCACAACTCTGGAGTGAGACAAGGATGCTCTGCTCCCATCCATAGGAGACCTCACCTGGAGCTGGACCTCAAACCTTGATGACTTCCCAACCGGATGCTTCATGTGCGGCGAGGCGATGTCCTGGCACATTCGTGATGCCCTTTTGGAACAGGCCCCATTGTTCTTGCCGTCGTCAGTGAAGATCTCATTCATGTTGCGTGTCAAAGCGAGTTTCCCTGAGAGCCAGCGTTTCTGACGTTTAGGGTGATTTCACCCTATCCAGGAGTTCACGCAATCGACTTCATGTGCACCAACACATGTCTCTGACGCCTGTCACACCCGGGCCCTACCGTTGCGTTTTCCACGGCGTCCGTCGCGGTGAATGTAGGAGGAGAGATGAAGAAGTCCAAGCTAGCGACCAACCCCCGTCGACTTGCGGGGAAGAGACTGAGGAAGAAGTTCAACCACTTTCCCGGTGACTCGTCGTCGGGTCGGTATGTCGCCATTACCAGGTTTCCCAACCCTGAATCGGCTCGACTCGCACTTGCGGTGACTGATGAAACCTCGGTTGAGGGCTGGTTCGAGTTGAACAACGAATTGATGGCGATCTACCGCAATCGTGACGCCATGATTCTCTTCGACCGATTTCTGGAATCGGAGGGTTCACTCGACACTGTCGTCTCAATCGTGGCCGCCACCCAAGGAGAGGTCGACCGCGTGATGGGCATCCTCAATCCTCCTTCCTCTGACGACTGGGAAGAGCTGCTCTTGGAGTTCGGCGATGACTAAGGCGAACCATAATCCCGTGCGTTTCGCCACGGAGGAGATGTACGAGCTTCTCAACGCGCAAGGCGACTTTGTCTATTCCAAGTTGGGCGTACTGCCCGCCACCCTACGTATGCACCTGCAACTTCACCCCGAAGTCACCCTCGTGCGCCAAATTGCTGGTCTCGACGGTGACTACACATGCCTCTTTCAACACACCGCCTCGAGTGCGCTGATCTTCCTGCGCCAGGTGAAGTGCCAGGGCAAGTACTGCAACATGACCCATGGAGAGATGACCATTACGGCGGATAGTCACGATGATCTTCTGCGGGCCATATTCGAGTGTGATCGAGATGGCAAGTTTCTCGACGAGTTACTCGGTACCAGCGATGACGACTAGTGGCGCCCAGAGTTCAAGAGCCCTTCCAAGTCCTGGGATCTTCTTCATTGTGACCACGACGACGATCTACGTCGTATCGCGTTGGATTGAGTACGAACTCGAGTTCACGCCCAACTCTGCACTTCAACCGACCCCCATTCGAATGATCGAGTGGGGACCGGTACTGGTGGTGCAGATTTTCGTCTGGGCGGCGATTTTGGGAACTCTCGCTCTCCTCGTCCAAAGCTCACGTCGTCTGTTTCGAAGACCTTCCGAGTGCTCATCGTTGGGTCGGTTGGGACGACTGATTGAAAGCACCTGCTCCGGCGTCGTGGCTTCAGGGATCTACTTCCTTGGCGTCTTGATCGTCTTCAAACTCTGGAATCTCAATTTCTGGATTCTGCAGACAGGAATTGTCGCCGGTTCCCAATACCCCCTCTTTAGGTTGTGGAGATTCCAAAGGGAGCGCACCATTCATGCCAAAGAGTAGGTTGCCCATCTGGTGGTCTAGAAGATAGCCAGGGTCGCTTCACTTCGAGGTGCGTACGGTTCTCTGATGGCAATGAATCGACTCTGGCGACAACGGCCACCAAAGTGACGTCACCATGGGTGAATTGATGGTTGCGTGGTTGACCCTGTCACGGACTGTCCGTTTCATGACAATTTCATACCGCAGCCCTTCATTGGTTGAGCGCATTCGCACATTGCGATGCGCTCCCTCCAACGTCGTAGCCCCTGACAGCGAAGACCTCAAGTCTCGATACGCCTTCATCCAAATCGAGAAAGCCGACGAAGTGGTAGAGTGCCTTACTTTTGATAACACTCTCGATTCGAACCTTCAATCCGAGAGTGTCTTTACTCTACCAAATGAGCATGAACCCGGAAACGGCGGCTTACCGGTTCAGGGTGAACCCCTCCCAGTTGCGGCAGAGTCACGTGTGCAGTGCCTGGGCCGAACTAGTTCGATTGGCATCCAAACCCTCCAACACGAGCCGAAGGGAGGAGACCAGTCATGAGCAACCGCCGACGAACGCGTAACGCGGCACCACGACCAGTTGAGAAGCCCTCCCTCATAGAGCACCTCGTCATCATTAGGGAAAGCGGCCCATACGCGGAACTGCTCATGCTGGGGATGATCCAACAGACCCTCACGAAGGTCCAGCACCTGCCGGGATCCCAAGAACTACTATCAGCGGGGCTCGAAGTCTTCAATGAGCGCAACACTCTTGGCGCGATCACGAAGAGAGTGGGTACGAGCCGAATGGCCATGGTCGAGCGTGACGGTGTTCTCTTCGTCTACTCTCTCGGCACCGCCGCCAAGAACGACCTCATCGACGGAAACGCCTTCGTCGTTGAACTGGTCAGGATTCTCGAGCACTACCGTCCGCAAGAGACGTGGGTCTCGTCGGTCACCCGCCTCTTGCGTTCGGCTAACTACATGAGCGAACTACTCCAGGCATTGGCCGAGAACACCAAGGTCCTCAACTGTGAGATCAACATCCGCATCAACACGACTGAAGGTCGAATGCAGTTCCAGATGCTCGCGATGTTCGCCGCCTCCGAGCGCGACTACATCCTGCGTCGTCACACCATTGGGCGGGTGTCCCAATTTCAGCGCGACGAGTGGATCCCGAGTTCACACCCCATTGGTTACGTGAAGCGCGACCGCAAGCTCGTCATTGACGAAAACGCTCTCGACACGACCCGCCAGATGCTCACTCTGCTGGCCGACCGCTCACTGACCACGGTCGAATGCGCACGGCGCATCGGAGCACTCGGCATCACGACCGCAAGGATCACGAAACTCCACGGCGATGACGCCACCATCGCCGACGTTCGCAACTACTCTGACGTCATCAGTACGATCCTTGGATGGATCGGCGCTTACGCCACCGGCGAATACGAACTGATATGGCCTAATCCCTTTCCCGGTGTCACCGAGTTCGCCGGAGTACCCGTCGAGTTTCTCGACGGGTACGAATACGGAGCGCTGCGACTCACCCAGCGACTGCCCCTGCCTGAAGGTGGGTGGGTGGACGACGCCACCATCGCCTCTATCCGTCTTCGAGCTGCAACACCTTCATTGACGGGCGGCTCGAGCCACAATACCGCTCCCCCCCTTTCGGGTCTTTTCGGGTTCTCAGACGAGGACTCGGAATACGCCATCGGCGCGGGCAATGGCACCTACACACTGCTTCGCCGACCAAAGGTAACTACACGTGTGTTCCAAGGCTGGCACTCGGACACCGAGAACGACGTGGTCAAGGTGGCGACCGTGAGCCGCAAACTTTGGCACACGTCAATCGCCAATGCGGTACTCATCGCCATCGAAAAGGGCCTACCAGCTGAACTTGACAGGCAAAGGTTCCAGGTGACCGGCCCGCTTCCTGCCCTCAACGCGAGTCGGGTGGCCATGCGAACTGTTGGCCAGCAGCTGAAAGACGCGATCAAGAGTTTGGAACGCGCCAAACGGAATGCACGACTTGCCGAGGGTGACGACGTGGCCGCCGACTTCATCGATGACGTCAAGCGCTTTAACGCCGATGTCATTCGCCTCCAATTGGAGCTAGATCGATTAGAGGCTAATCAGATCGAGTCAGAGATTAGCCAGACGTTTGAAAGCAATGCCGAGCTCGTGGCGTTCGCCATAGCCGCTCTCGCCAATGCCGAGGACTCCACCGACGCAGTGTTACGCAACTCTTTGCGGGCGGTAATTAGTGATGAGAACTGGCGAATCGAAGAAGAGATGCTCGAGTGGGAACTCTTCGTCGAGCTGCCCCACGACCACGGCACCGTCAAGCTTGGCCCCGTCACGGGCAAGGTTCCATGCAAACTCACACGATCCCGTCCGCCGGCGAAGAGAGCCAAGTCCGCTGCCGCAACTCGAGATGAGTTGATGGAGCTTGGCCTGGGCGAGCGCGCGGCTCGCTGTGCCGCAGCCTGTGCAAATCCGACCTTGGTTGGGGTGCTATTCGCCCACCTCTCGAGTCGGGACCTACCCGATGATGTCGAGCCTGACTGGGCGACTCACGTCATCGAGGTATACACCGACGCCGAATTCGAGTGGAGTCCAGACAAGTGGCGACTGCCCAATGAAATACGGCGAAAGGCTTTGTCCGCTCTCAATGAGGCGGGTAGGCCCTTAACCGGTGGAGAGTTTCACTCGAAGGGCATAACTGCGAATCAACTGCGTCACCTATCGCGAATCACTGATGCACCTTCAGGTGATCCCATCCTTCGGCGTGTCAGTTCTCAGCGCAACGCGCCCTTTACGCTACTTGATTGCCCACACTGCGGCGAGAGTGCAGCATGGTCAGTGGTCACCCCCGAGACACGCCCAGGTGTGTTGTGCGCCGCGTGTAGGCGAACACCCGTGCTCGGTTCGCCCAAGTTTCCCGATTGGTATCTGACATAGACCAAACAAACAGGCCTGTTGCGTCCCCCAACTCATGTACCCTCAAGGGGGTATCCATGTCGCTACCAGTAGGTGGCGTGGCATATAGAAGGCGGCCCTTGGTGATCGCTTCCCCAGTCCTGACGGCGAGTTTCGGAATTGGTTCCAAGATGACAGTGCCCGCTTAGGTGTAACTGAAAAAGGCGAAGTTACTTCCCGCCGCCTGAGTCCGTTCACCCGAGACCCAAACTGGATCCGTGATATTGAACTTGTATCATCACCCGATGGATGAATTCACCTACTACCAAGACAGTCGCAATGGTAATGAGCCTCCTACCATTTATCGGTTGAACTTAGGTTATTTTGATGACGCACCGGAGATACAGGAGGTTTACGACCGAGACAGCGGAGCGTGGAAGTCTACTGACGAACTAGTACGCAAGTTGGTTCAAGGCGACCTGTGGCTGCACCGACTTGACGAAGATCCGACGGCCAATCACTTCTTGTTGAGAAGTGATTCGAATGAGTCAGTAAGGGATCAGATCAACTTTCAGCTCAACCCGTCAAATCATTCAGGAGATTGGATCGAGAGAAGTTACCAATTTGGTGAAGTAGAGCCATTAGTTTCTTGGGCTCTAGATTCATTGAAGAATTCCGGCCGTGAATGGGCCTTGACTCTGCAGAGCACAGGTGACCCAGCGTACGTTCAGGTTGCCGTTAGCGAATCCGGGTCACTGTGGCCCGAATGTTCTTCGTACACGTTCCTCGAACGCCATCATGAAGCCCAAAGAGAATGTCTCTTGAGCCTAGGCTGGCAGCGACCGAGTCCACCCACAAATCCAAACTGGTGCTTTCATGATGAAAGGTTCGATACGGGTACGGTTGTTGGCGCATTGCTCGTGAGGACTATGCGGCAGGTCATGAAGATTACGAGCGACGATGTTGTGAAGTTGAGTGTGACTCTCTTTTGATTTCCGCGATTGGTCCCCGCGGATGTCTGAAATATCGCCGACCATGGGAGTTCAAAGGAAACGAATGTGCGCGCGTTGCCCTGGCCAACATCCTCGGGTGCGTTCTGCTAGTTCAGGACAACCCGTTCTCGCTCAACGTGAGAAGATACAAATCTCGTCTGCCAATCTTGCGGCGCTATTGATAAAAGAGGTGTCGTAAGCAAGAGGTGAAGGATATATGGACAAGACTAAGAAGGAAAGTCTTTACCAATTTTGACGATATTGCCTTCGTAGGTCCACCATTGGCGGGTGGCAAAGAGTTCGATTGCTTCCAGGATGGCATCCCTCCATGCTTGGGTGACTCGATCCCAACCGAATACATTCCTTACGACAAGTTGTTCGAGTTCGGTGATATCGATTGCTCTTGCAATGCTCACGAAGTTCGCTGCCGCAGCTGCAATCTCAGTGACTGCGATGTTCTTAGCGTCTCTCTTTGTTAGTTCATCATCCGGATCGGGTTTCCGAGCAACAAATCGGTCCTGGTTTGGAAGGACTAAGCAACTGTGCTTGAGGCTCAGGAGTTTCTTCGACTCCACCAGAGTGCGAATGTTCTGGTCCAGTGCTTGCTGCACATTTGCACGCAGCCACATACCTGCAGCGTTTGCAAACCTACGCTTGACTATCGCAGAAGAGACAGGCCCTTCTTGCGCGACCACTTCGAGAATGAATTCACTGATGGCAGAACTGGTGATGTTACCGTATGCGTCAATCATTAGTCTTGGCGCTGCGGGCCGTGGCGCCTTGAAGTAAGGCTGCACAAATTGCGAAAGATCCGCGAATTCAACTTCAATTGTCTCGTGGCGGACGATCGGTGCCACCTTAACTTTTGGTTTCAGCAACGGATTTTGCGAATTCGAAAGTGCTGCTTCGATGGCATGTCTTAGTTCGGCTTCAGCGTTCGCTCGAGAGCGATACCAAGTTGGGCCCCAGATTCGATAGAGGTTCCAGCCAAGACCCTCCAACACCTCTTGGCGAAGTCGATCTCGGTCGCGGGCAACCTTGCTCGAGTGGTAGGCGGCACCGTCGCACTCGATGCCAAGAATGTACGCACCAGGATGTTTAGGATCTTTGACCGCCATATCGATTCGAAATCCTGCCTGGCCCACCTGCGGTTCAACGTCATAGCCCCAAGAATTGACGGTCTGTATGACCGCTTCTTCAAAGGGCGACTCCGGTCCGCCACCTTGAGTCTTGACTTCCATCGCCAATGCGGCCACTCCACGCTCTGCGTAGTCAAAGTATCTTTTCAGGTGGTTGACATTGGGGTTTGTCGTTCCTGTGATGTCACCGGGCCTTATTGATGCGACCAGTTCAATGCGATTTCGCGCGCGAGTGAATGCCACATTCAGCCGTCGCCAGCCACCCTCCTGGTTGACCGGACCGAAGTTCATCGTCAACTTGCCGTGTTCATCTTTGCCGTAACCAACGCTGAAGATGATGACGTCTCGCTCGTCGCCCTGAACACTCTCCAGATTCTTGACGAAGAAACCGTTCAGTCGGTCGCCATTGAAATACTCACGAAGGTCGGGACGTGCTTCGAGTGCGACTTCAAGTTGGTTCTCAATCTCGTCAGCTTGGGCAGTTGAAAATGCCACGACGCCAGCCGAAAGTTCGGGGTGATGGTCAGCAAAGAACAGGACCCGTTCAACGACCTTCTGGGCTTCAATGGTGTTAGATCGTGAGCCTGATCTCTTATAGACGCCATTCGGTACGTGCACGAAGTTGACACCGAGATCCGAAGATTCCTGAATTGCACTGGGGTAGGTGACGAGTTCGCCTTTGTAGAAGGAGTAATTCGAATATGTGATAAGTGACTCGTGACGACTTCGATAGTGCCACCGTAGGCCTACTTGCTCAAATCCCCCCGACTTTGCCTGGTGAAGCACAGACTCAAATTTCTCGATGCCATCCTCAATGTATTCATCTGAGTCGTCTTCTTCGAGTCCACGATCGAAGAAGGAGGTAGGAGGTAGTTGCCGCTCGTCCCCGGCGATGATGAGCTGTCGCCCCCGATAAACGGCGTTGATTGCGTTGGAAGTCAACATTTGGGATGCTTCGTCGAAGATCACAACGTCAAAGCGAATCGTTGGAGGGAGGAATGAACTCACCGACAAGGGGCTCATCATGAAACAAGGCTTCGTCGAGAGTGCCACGTCTTCTGTGCGCGACAGAAGATCAATGATCCGCATGTGCCGAGACTTCTTCTGTGCCTCCTTTTGAATGATACCAACTGCCCCGATGGCGGCGACTGGTCTCCGCCCGTTACCCACTTCAGCCACTCGCGAGGCTGCATGGTCCTTCATCTTTCTATCGATGGCGGCAAAGTCACGCACCGCATCATCACGGCTCTTCTTGTCGAGCGGGCTAAGGCGTTTCGCGTCACTAGCGAGTGTCGATTCAATCCAGGCCGCCAATACAGCCTTCATCACGACAGGCGTGACTTCGAGGTGAGATACCCGAGAGTTGACGAGGTAGTCAACTACTTCAGAAAGGCCTTGATCACTGAAGAACTTGAGGGCTGAATTGAATGCAATGGTCTCGTCGATTTGCTCAATTCCCTCAACCATTTTCCGCATCAAGGTTGAGGCGCTCTGAATGTCGCCCAAAAGATCTGGTTGAAGTTCCTGCCATCGACTGTCTAAGAAATGCAGACTGATGTAATCGAGCGCTTTCTGTAGATCATGTAGCTTGACCGGCAATCTTCCATCAACACGGATACCAGCTTCCAAGATTCTATTTGCTAGATGGACTGAAGGTGGTACAGAAAGGGCAGCGCGAACCGCGATTGTCCATTCAAGCGCGGCGGATGCGACAGCTACGTCGGTGTCGTCTCGCTTGTAAAGTGAGCCCAAGAGCTCGATGTATCCCGACTCGCTGTGCAAGACCTCTTCTTGGAGGCTGGAGTATTGAATACGGTTGTCAGCAAGGATCAAGCAGTCCTCAATGGTCACTTTCGCTTTGCTGAAGGAGGACCCAAGAATCCGTTGAACTCTTGCCCACAGTCCTGCTAACAGTTGTAAGTGTTCAAGAACCTCAGTCGCCGATGAGTCATCACTGATTGACCCTTGGTTGAATTTCATGGTCAGCGCGTCCAGAGATAGGAGCATTTGGTCAAGTTGCCGACTGGCCTTGATAGTCCATTCGGTGGACGAACCATTTCGGGCAAAGGCCATCGCCATGCTTTCGGGCAACGCCTTCTTCATCACCGTACGCGCAGTCTTTACCACTTCCAATGCCGTTCTCACTGCCTGCGTGTCAGTCGACGTACCTCGAAAGAAGGTGCCGAGAACAGCCGTCATCGGGTTTGGCTCATCAATTCGACGTCCGCACTCGACAAGATCCTTCACTCTGGTCAAGAGCCGTTTCTCGTCCTCTGAGATCTTGCCGCTTCGCGAGAGTTTGGCAAGCTCTTTCCTATTCTGTCTACCTTGGCTGCTCAGAAGTCCAAGATTGGGACGTGTTGAATTCCCATTGAATAAGTTTTCAATGGGAAAGTTCCGAATCTCCTCGGTGAAAAGCCTCTCCACTTCGCGTACATGGTCCCAGTATTCGTTCAAGGCAGGTTGAAGAAAGCGAAGGGCGTCCTCGACCTTTGTGGACATGTTCTCCAAGAACCAAGATTCCTCGGGTAAGGATTCACTACGGGACAGTCCGGCAATTGTCGCAACGAGTCGAATCCTCTTGATTGATAGCTTCTTCTTGTCCTCTCCAAACATTGGTTCGAGAGTTCTCGCGGCGGCAATGCCCAGCATCAGGTCCTCAATTGCACCACCTAACTCTTCGACGAGGGCCTCAAAGGCCTCCGTTGACTGCAATGCTGCCTCTTCAATAGTGGACATAAGTGACGTTTCTGTCGCCAACTCCACTAGTTCGTGGCACTCGCGGAGACTGAGATCAATCCATCCAGGAAAAAGCTTGACGTTCGCAGAGCGAAGTTCTTGAATCTTTGCGAGTTTCTCCAGGGCGTCTCTGACTGCGTCTTGGATGAAGGGAAGATCCTCTGAGGTCAGCCAATGTATTGGAATGACCGGTCGAATCTCCATCTTCGAATGAAGAAGCGTTAGAGCTGAAAGTTGCGCGACTGTCTCGGGCTCAGGAATTCCCGATTCTTCGCCCATTTCTTCAGCAATCTTGACCATTTCAGAAACTGCTTCTTCGGCTCCGCTCAGAGCTGCAACCAATTGCGAGCGCTGATTGAGTGACGTCGAGGCATCAATAAGTCCGCGCCAAATGAAGCCGATGGGATCTTCGATTTGCCTCCAGGATCTGGACAAACTATTGGCGAAGTCCTCAATTTCGAGATAACGGCTTGGGGTCAACTCATGGTCCACCGCTTTAAGGGGAATTGGTGCATCCGGAAAGGAGGCCAATTGTGCATGTTCGCCAATCGCTGTGAATAGTGACTTGCCAAGCGGTGAACGTACTTCATTCATTGCGGCCACATAAGCACTGAGTTGTCGCTGGTTCGTTTCGAGACGAGTTAGTTGGGTGAGAGACAGTGGGGCTCCGGCCTTTGCCCGTTCAGTTATTGCTCTCATCAAGAGTCCCGCAAATTCTTTTCGAGTGACCTTCTGACTATGCAGTGGCAGTAGGAAGGAACCGAGTCCCGATCTCTCGAGGCGACGTTGCACGACTTCAAGGGCCGCCGCCTTTTCGCTGACAAAGAGAATTGATTTTCCGTCGCCGATGAGTTCGGCAATGACGTTAGCAATCGTTTGACTCTTGCCCGTTCCAGGGGGTCCGTCGATGACAAAGCTCTTGCCGGCCTTGGCGGCAATTACGGCTTGCCGTTGCGTGGCGTCGGCATCGAGAATTGAATTCAACTTGGTTGGCGGAAGAAATAGATCAAGTTGGTCTTCCGGCACTCGATCAAAGCCAAGTTGCACACCTGAGTCAGCACCAAAGGCCAGCGCACGAACTAGATCACTCTGCCCCGCCAATTCCCCGTTCGTCTTTAGATCACGAAATATGACTTCCTTGGCGAAGGAGAATATCCCTATAGTTGCGGTTTCATCAATTGTCCACTTCTTGTGACTCTTGATCGCCTTAGCAGTCTGCGAAATTGCGTCCATAGGACTTTCTTCAGTCAAAGCAATCTCGAGATCAATGCCCATGTCCTCGCGCAGTTTCTCAATTAATGCTGGGTTGAATACTGTGTCCTCCTCGGAATTGAGCATGAAATCGAAGACGCCATCGGTGACTCGATAGAGTTCTATCGGGAACAAGAGGATTGGACTGCTCCACGCATCGTTGTCTTCAAACCAATTCAAAGTCCCTACAGCCAAATAGAGAATTCGAATGCCCTTGTCAAGAAATTCTTGGTCCGATCGCCTCTTAAGCGTTCGTATGGTTGTGGCAAGTTTGGGCCAATTTGTTGGTGCGGTTCGGACTTCGTTTGGCTTGAGGATAACGGGCTCGTTGACGTCTATCTCACCTTGGGAGACATTTTCGTGCGTATCGACCGTACCAACTTCACTGTCTGCGATTGAAGACAACTCCGGGTGAATGCGAACCCGCTTGCCCTCGAGGAGAATGTCGACGATTTCCTTTGCGAGAGGTTCTACAAGTTGGAGAGAAGTTGCTCGTGAATTTAAATTCAGTAGTCGATTTCGTCGAGAGAAATCGATGAGGTCACGTCGCCAGACCTCAAGTTGATCAGCGATACTCGTTCCACTCATTCCGCTTGGCACCTCTCAAGGGTCGGTGCGCAAATCCTAGAACCCTGGGGTCACTCGTTGTTGTGTCGGGCGAGCTAGCTGACGATTTGGTTCACGCGTCGGGATTTCTCCAAAATAACGAGGTGGACTGATTAATCTCAGTCAGTTTCGAAAGAACTCGATTGTGGCCGCATTGATGTCAACTCGCCGCGTATGCCACCCCGCGTCCAACCAGGAATGGGCGTGGGCGTGGGTACCGCTGCGTTCATTAGCCCACCACGCCGCGTAGCGGCGCGCGGAATTGGGTAACTTCCGTCCGAGGATCCGCTCCACATCCGCGAAGGACATCGGTATGACGTTGTCAGGAGAGAATGCCAAGAAGTCGTAAAGCGCTCCGTACGTCGATGTCCGGCGAGGCGAAGAAATGGCCACTTCTCGAACCTTCGATCCACTCGATGTTTCTTGACAGTTGGCGACAAGCCATTTGATAAAGCGTTCAGGATGCTGAACATAGGTATTGATCGTGTTTCGTGTCTTGCCTGAATTGCGCAACTCCGCTTCATAGCGGTCGAGCGCTCCAACCAGCTCTGCCTCTGTCCAGGACCGAGAGAATGTCATACATCTAAGTATATAGAAGTTAGGAAGAAGGGCACTTTGCTCGTTCTGAGAGTAAGGAAAGCCCATACATTCCGATGGAATCGGTTCTTGCCGGCTGAACCTGGCCTCTAAAGGTTCTGGGATGCAGCCATACCTTGGGGAATGGTGTCCGATCCGGTTCGGAAGTAGCGCTCCTGTGTATATGCAACCGTCGCATGGCCCATGCAGTGGCTGATCAACTCATCGGTGTATCTATTTCGTTTGGCCCACGTCGCGAAGTGGTGTCGCATGTTCTCAAAGGGGAAGGACGACTTCGCAGGCCAGCCTTCGGCCCGAGCAACAGCCTTCAAGAACATCGAACGTCGAAAGTCACTGCGGCTCCACCAGTCTTGGTCCTGCCACCGCTTAAGGCCATTGGGTCGCCGAGGATCACTGGGCACCAACACAAATGAGTGGTCGTGTTCAGGGAAGAGCAGGGCGTGCGGTCCTCGCTCGGGTCCGAAGCGTTCCAGCAACTCAGTACAGCGTGCCACAACCGCATCGAGCAAACTTCCTGGGTAGATAGTCCAGCGGTCTTTCTTAGATTTGGTCTCCTTGCCCGAAGCGCGAACTTCCGAAGGCGCGATATAGGGCTTGGGTCCGTCCCACTCGACGGTCTCGTTGATCCAGATCAGGCGTCGACCGGGATCGATAGCGAATCCGTGTGGGAGGACAATGATTGATACACGGCGCTCTTCGCGCTCACTTCGGGTGAGAGTCAGGTCGTCCTCGATGGCTGCTTCTATTTCAGCTCGGGTGCGCACAAAACTCAGCACAGTGAGCGCAATGAGTTCGCCAAAGCGCGGGCCACACTTGGCAAAAATCTGGCAGAGAAGCCAGCCGTAGCCGCGGTCAATCTTCACGGGCACATGGGGCCGACCCGCCAGATACGCCATGGTCTCCCTTCCAACCTCGTCCATCGCTGATGAAAGGGATTCGGCTTGCTCCGTTGAGGGTCGTTCCTTTCCCGGTACGTAGTGGACGCCTTCGGTCTGACTCGAAGACTTGACGCGAAACTCAACGTCCTCCATCGGGTTCTCATCGCGCGGCAGCCACGATGGCTTACGGTGAGCCAGTGTCACTAGTGCGCGTAAAAGCGTTCCCAGATCCTGAATGCGTTCGGACCCACAAGTCTTTCGAGCCCGTCGCAGCACTTGTTGACAATGCTCGCTGTTCCAGTCGGCCACCTCGACGTGACCGATCTCCGGTCGCACGAAGAGGCGCATCAGCGATTCGTTCTTGTCGTACGTCGTCCTGGCCCGACCACGGTCCTTCAAATCCTGAAGTCGGCGGTCGCAGAGTGCGTTGATCGTGTGATCTCCGCGACGATTCAAAACGGGCTGGTTCTTCGCCCAGCGCACCATCTGGTCGAAAATCTCGTCGGCCTCACGTCGCGCTCGGGCGGTGACACGGTCGAGCCGTGCTGGGTCGAACTTGACCGCCTGTGAGGCGTCGAGTAATTCTGTCGGAACTGAGGCGCTCGTGCGTTCGACCTGGCCCCGAGCGACCACCCGGAAGAAGGGCTTCGCTGCGGTCGGGGCGTAGAGCTTGACCCCCCGGTCATTGCGGAGCGGCACGCGTCGAGTGGTGCCGGTGGAGCCTTTGGCGGGCATCAGCGGGCCCCCCGTCCAGGCTGGGTCCGCTTGGCGGGCGGCAGGTCGGAACTGACGTCACCGTCCTCATCGGGCAGGTCAAACTCGCTCGCGTGGACCATGTGGCGCTCCTCGTAGGCGACAATGTCTGCCTCCAGAAAGCCGGTGGACCTTGGCAGGCCGTGGCAATCGCGCAAAAGGACCAATGCTTTAGGGAAATCCGGGGATTTGATCAGTTGATAGACCATGGTCCGGCCGATGGGCCAGCGCTCGATGAGCTGGGGCACCGTCAGGAAGCGGTCGAGGATGGCGGCAGTACGTGTCATGCGACGGACCGTCCGGAGCGCCGTGACGCGGCGCAATCGCCACCAATTAGAAAATCCCGACGGAGGGCGAAAAACTATGGAAGGAGTTATGGCAGTGGACCCAGGGCCGTGTATTCGACCTCTGGATATCCCTATTGACCAGGGTTGATAATTGGCAGTCCCAACGGGATTCGAACCCGTGCCTCCACCTTGAGAGGGTGATGTCCTAGGCCACTAGACGATGGGACCATGAAGAGAGCCCGTGTGGAATCACGAACTCTCTTCGCTCGGG
>Ga0075019_10000716_pt1 | contig 18905 bp, 15 predicted proteins | sample ColStrG_CSR_2013_FD_71473 | JGI IMG/M metagenome (GOLD analysis project Ga0075019, IMG submission 71473) | Freshwater sediment microbial communities in response to fracking from Pennsylvania, USA - Cold Stream Run_MetaG_CSR_2013 | ecosystem: Environmental > Aquatic > Freshwater > Creek >...
GAACTCTGGGGCATGGTGTCCTGCCACCACGACCTGCCGCGCACGCCGCCCGTTCAGCTAGGGCGCATCACCAAATTGCTCTGTGCCCTGGTCGCTGAAACGGCCATCGTCCGCATTGATGCCATCGAGCAAAAAGAAATTTCCGAAAGGGCGCTGCAGCTGCGCAACGCGCTGAACCACTTTGCGGCAAGCCTGCATGCGCCAGGCGACTTTGACGCGGTGCTGATCCGGTCCATGCAAGACCTCTTGCCCGTGCTGGGGGCGCAAGCCTACGGCGTGGCACTGGGTGGTCGCGTCATCAATCCCATGGGCTTGGGCGGCGGCTTGCTGGCGTCGATTGAAACCCAGGCAGCGGGTATGCCGCCGGGAGAGCTGCTTCTTTCCAGCTGCCTGACGGCCGATACAACAATACCTTCTGCCATCGCCGGGGAATGGAGCGGCTTGGCCTTGATTCCGATCCCGGGAATGGAGCGCGCTTACCTGTTTCTGTTGCGCTTGGAAGTTACGCATCACATTCGTTGGGCGGGCGCCCCGGAAAGCAAGACGCACAGCCTTCCTGGGGGCTTGCGCGTTCTGGGCGCACGCGCGTCCTTTGCTGAATGGACGCAGTCTGTACTCGGCAAGAGCAAGCCCTGGGGACAATTTGAAGGATCCGCCTGCAGGGAAATTGCGCAGGACATCGCCGATGTGCACAACATCAATCTGAACCAGGTGATGCGTTCCAATCTTCAAATGCTGGGCTCGTGCATGGAGCGGCTCAACGATATGGTGGTGGTTACCGACACGCACACCGGCGACGCCTTGGGGCCGCGCATCGTTTACGTGAACGATGAATTCGTGAAATATACGGGCTACACGCGCAGGGAAGCGCTGGGTCGCAATCCCAGATTTCTGCAAGGCAAGGACACCGACCCGGCGGCGCTCGCCAAGATACGCCATGCCATTGCCCTGTGGAAGCCGATCACGCTGGAGTTGATCAACTACAAGAAGGACGGAACGCCGTACTGGGTTGAAATCGCCCTAGCGCCCGTTGCCGACAGTGCCGGAACGTTCATTCAATGGGTCGCCATAGAGCGCGATATTGGCGATCGCAAAAGCGCGCAAATGGACATTCAGAAGTTGGTTTACTACGACTCCCTTACCGGGTTGCCGAACCGGCGCATGTTGATCGACCGGCTGCAGGTGAGCATCAAAAGCGCCGCGCGCCACGGCCGCAACGGCGCACTGCTATTTGTCGACCTGGACAATTTCAAGGACTTGAACGACACCGCCGGCCACCACGTAGGCGACGAACTTTTGCGCCAGGTCGCGCAGCGTTTGTCAGCGCAGGTTCGCGATGAAGATACGGTGGCACGCCTGGGGGGCGACGAGTTTGTCGTCATGCTGGAGGGCCTGGGCGCCGGCCAGGAAAATATCGCCGCAGCAGCGCAGTTCATCGCGCTGAAGCTGATTCGCGCGCTGGACACTGCGTTTGAACTCTCCGGCCAGACCTGGACCACCTCGGCGAGCATAGGAATCACCTTGTTTCAGGGGAACCAGAAAGAGCAGTCCGCCGATGACCTGCTGAAACAGGCCGATATTGCCATGTACCAGGCAAAATCGGCAGGCCGCAATGCCTGGAGCTTTTACGATCCGGCGACCCAGGCCGCGCTGGTCGCGCGCAGTGCGATGGAAGTACGGCTGAAGGACGCGGTGCAGCAACAGGGACTGGAAATTTATTTTCAGCCGATTGTCGACCGGAGCATGGCGGTCACCGGGGTGGAAGCGCTGCTGCGCTGGAACGACAGCCACCTGGGCTGGATTTCACCGGTGGAATTCATACCGATTGCCGAAAGGAACGGGCTGATCGTCCCCATGGGCCACTGGGTGCTTGAGCAGACCTGCCAACTCCTCAAACGCTGGGAATCGCACCCGATACGCGCGCTCTGGACCGTAGCCGTGAACGTGAGCGCACGGCAAATACGGCAGGTGGACTTCATCGACAAGGTCCTGGACTTGATCAAGGGCGTGGGCTGCAAGCCGCAGCGACTCAAGCTGGAGTTGACGGAAAGCATGTTGCAGTCCGACGTAGAGTCCACCATCGCCAAGATGTTGCGCCTGCAGGACATTGGAGTGCAGTTTTCCATCGACGACTTTGGCACGGGTTATTCGTCGCTGAACTACCTGCGCCAACTCCCCTTGAGCGTTTTGAAGATAGACCGTTCTTTCGTTTTCGACGTCGCCGACGATGCCGGCGGCCGTGCCATATGCCAGACCGTGCTGGCGCTTGGAAAAACCCTGCGGCTGAATGTCATCGCCGAAGGGGTGGAAACGCAGGAACAGTTTGACTATCTGATCCGGGAGGGCTGCGATCAGTTTCAGGGCTACCTGTTCAGCCGACCCATTCCCCTGGCGCTGCTGGAGCAACAATTCGGAAAATAATCGAGCAAATAAAAAAGCAAAGGTTTGCGGTTTTCTTGAGGTAAAACTTTACGTCCACGTCCCTGGATGCAAAGCCTGCTATTTTGCAGAGTGAGTCGTAGCAATGGAGATACTGCGATGACAAATAATGACAGGCCCGCACAGGGCGCAACGCTTGCCATACTGGGCGACAAAATACTCTTGACGGCCGTCGGCTTGTGCGCGCTGGCAAGCTTAGCGCTGGGCATAGAACTGGTCGATACCTGGCTGGCTTTCGGCACCAGCATTGCGTTGCTCCTGATTGCCGGCCTGGGGTACGCGGCAGTACGCGGAACCAGCGCCAGCCGCTATCTGCTGACCTTTGTCCTTGTATCCTTCGTCGCGCTGCAGATCCAACTCGCGCATGGAATGATAGAGGTGCATTTTGGTGTCTTTGTCGTGCTCGCTTTTTTGCTGGTGTACCTGGACTGGAAATTGATCGTCTTTGGTGCCGCCTTGTTTGCGGTGCATCACCTGGTGTTTGATCGGCTGCAGGCTGCAGGATTGGGTTTCTATTGCACAACCGAACCCAGCTTTGCCCGCATCATGTTGCACGCGCTGTACGTGGTCATCCAGGCGGCAGTGGAAATTGTGCTGGCGGTCCAGATGAGCCGTGCGGCGCGAGAAGGCGAGGAGTTGGCGCTGCTGGTGTCCCAGGTCAACCAGGACGATGGCATATCGCTGGAAGTCGCGCAGGTGCCGACCGGAACCGCCGGTGGCGGGGCCTTGAAGGCAACCCTGGCGCGCCTCGAGCTGGTCGTTCGTTCCGTGCGCAGCGGCGCGTCGGGAATCGAAGTAGCCTCCGCCGAAATTGCCAACGGAAACCAGGACCTGAGCGACCGTACCGAACAGACGGCCAGCAACCTGCAGCGCGCGGCCAGCAGCATGGCGTCCTTGACCGACACGGTGCGGCATTCGGCCGACAGCGCACGCCAGGCGAACCAACTCGCCCTGAACGCCAGCAGTGTGGCCGCCAAGGGCGGCGAGGTTGTCGCCCAGGTGGTGGACACCATGCAGGGCATCAACGAAGCGTCACGCAAGATTGCGGACATTATTGGCGTCATCGATGGCATCGCGTTCCAGACCAATATTCTTGCGCTGAACGCCGCCGTCGAAGCCGCCCGCGCGGGCGAGCAGGGCCGGGGCTTCGCCGTAGTGGCCACCGAAGTGCGCTCACTTGCAGGCCGCAGCGCCGACGCAGCCAAGGAAATCAAGTCGCTGATCAACGCCAGCGTGGACCGCGTTGCGCAAGGCACTGCGCTGGTCGACAAGGCCGGCGCCACCATGACGGAAGTCGTATCCAGCATTCGCCAGGTGACCGACATCATGGGTGAAATCAGCCATGCCAGCGCCGAACAGGCGGCCGGCGTGGTGCAAGTGAGCGAAGCCGTCTCGGAAATGGACCAGGCGACGCAGCAAAACGCCGCCCTGGTAGAAGAAATGGCCGCCGCTGCGTCCAGCCTCAAAAGTCAGGCACAGGAACTGGTACAGACCGTCGCGGTTTTTAAAGCGGGCAGCGCGGGCGCCTTGATGATTCGCTGACACCACGGCCTGATCTTCGCCCGCGTGCTTTATCAAGGACCGCGGCAAACCATGGCGCCGTGCGTTTCACACCAGCGCCTGCGCCCGAACAAGTGCCCGAATCGGCCATTCGCGTTGGGGCGTACGCCAGGCCCTTTCACCATCCGTTTGGCGAATCCCGGTCAAGGATTAAACTGGTTTTGGCAAATACCCAGTGCGGACAATTCTGCCGTACTGCGCGCGAATGAATCCACCGGTGGCACCGCAGGGAAACTGCCAAATCGGCACGAAAGAGAACCATGAACTTACCCGCGCACGAATTGAGCATGACCGTCCTGATGACGCCCGATATGGCGAACTTTTCCGGCAATGTGCATGGCGGCACGGTGCTGAAGTTTCTGGATCAGGTGGCGTACGCCTGCGCCAGTCGCTACGCCGGCTGCTACGTGGTGACACTTTCCGTCGACCAGGTGATGTTTCGCCAGCCCATTCACGTCGGCGAGCTGGTGACATTTCTGGCCTCGGTCAATTACACCGGCACCAGCTCCATGGAAATCGGCATCAAGGTCGTCGCCGAGAATATCCGCAGCAAGGTGGTGCGCCATGCCAACAGCTGCTTCTTTACCATGGTCGCCGTCAACGATGCGCGCGTACCCGTCGCAGTGCCGCCCCTGGAAATTACCCTCCCCAAGCAAAAGCGCAGACACGCCGCAGCGCTGGTGCGCAAACAGCTGCGCCAGGAATTTGCCGAGCGCTTTGAAACGCTGCGCCAAGGCCAGAGTGCCTAGTGCACCGGGCTGCGCGCACGGCGCCGTTGCGCACCGCTTCGGCCTGCGCTGCGGCCACAGGAAGAGGGCAAACAGGCGCTAGACTTTTTCCAGCAGCAGCGCGATCCCCTGCCCCACACCTATGCACATGGTGCACAGCGCATAGCGTCCCCCCATGGTGTGCAGGCGATTGACCGCCGTCGTCACCAGGCGCGCACCAGACGCACCCAGGGGGTGCCCCAGCGCTATGGCGCCGCCCCAGGCGTTTACGCGGGCATCGTCGTCCTGCAAACCCAGCAGGCGCAGCACTGCCAGGCCTTGGGCGGCAAAGGCTTCGTTGAGTTCGATCACGTCTATTTGATCCAGTGACAGGCCCGCCTGGGCCAGCAGCTTTTGACTCGCCGGCGCAGGGCCGATTCCCATAAGGCGCGGCGCGACGCCGACCGTCGCCATGCCAAGCACGCGCGCCTTGGGAACCAGGCCGTTTTTGACGGCAGCCGCCTCGTCCGCCAGCAACAAGGCGCAGGCCCCGTCGTTGACCCCCGAAGCGTTCCCCGCCGTCACACTGCCGTCCGCACGCACCACGCCCTTCAGTTTGGCCAGCGCCTCCAAAGTGGTTACCCGCGGGTGCTCGTCCGTATCCACCAGCAGTGCGTCGCCTTTTTTTTGCGCTACGGCAACGGGCGTAATTTCGCGCGCCAGATGGCCGGCCTGCTGCGCCGCCAAAGCGCGCATTTGGCTCGCCAGGGCCATGCGGTCCTGGGCGGCACGTTCAATCTGGTACGCGCTAGCGACGTTTTCGGCCGTTTCGGGCATGGAGTCGACGCCGTACAGCGCTTGCATGCGCGGATTGACGAAACGCCAACCAATAGTGGTGTCGTACACCGCGTTCGCTCGGCCAAACGCGGTCTCGCTCTTGGGCATAACAAAGGGCGCCCGACTCATGCTTTCGACGCCGCCTGCGAACATCAGCGTCGCCTCTCCCGCGCGAATGGCGCGCGCTGCGCTGCCGACGGCGTCCATGCCCGAGCCGCAGAGCCGGTTCAGCGTGACGCCAGGCACCTCCTGCGGCAGCCCGGCAAGCAGGCTGCTCATATGGGCCACATTGCGGTTGTCTTCGCCCGCCTGGTTCGCGCAACCAAAAAACACATCGTCGACGGCCGCCCAGTCGACCTGCGGGTTTCGCGCCATCAAGGCGCGCAGGGGAACGGCGCCCAGGTCGTCCGCGCGCACGCCCGAGAGCGCGCCACCGTAGCGTCCAAAGGGCGTTCGGATGGCGTCACAAATATAGGCTTGCTTCATGGTGCTGGGCTTAATCAGGGGTTGGCGGGCTTGACGGGCAGGCCCAGGAGGCGCTCAAGTTCCGCGTGTGTGAGGCCCTCGACCAGGTCTATGAGCTGCAGACCCTGGGCTGTGCAGGCCAGCGTCGCCAGGTCGGAGTAAATCCGCTTGACGCAAGCAATACCGGTCAGCGGGTAGGTGCAGGCCTGCACCACCTTGGACTCGCCTTTTTTGCTCAGCAAGTCCATCATGACCCAGGTTTGCTTGGCGCCAATCGCCAGGTCCATAGCCCCACCCACGGCGGGTATGGATCCGGGCTCACCGGTGCTCCAGTTCGCCAGGTCACCGGTGGCTGACACCTGAAAAGCGCCCAGTACGCAGATGTCGAGGTGGCCACCGCGCATCATCGCGAAGCTGTCGGCGTGGTGAAAATACACGCCGCCAGGCAGCAAGGTCACGGGCTGCTTGCCGGCATTGATCAAGTCGTAGTCTTCCTGGCCCGCAGGCGGCGCGGCGCCCATTCCCAGGATGCCGTTTTCGCTGTGCAGCAGCACTTCCGTTCCCGCAGGAATATGGTTGGCCACCAGGGTTGGCATGCCGATTCCCAGGTTGACGTAGGCACCGTCGAAAATGTCGCGCGCCACACGCTGTGCCAGTTGGTCCTTGCTGCGCTTTTGGTAGAGGCTCATGGCTGGGTGTTCCGTCTTCATCCGGCAGCTTGCTTGAAGCCGCCCGCTTGCGTGGCCAGCCGGTCTACGCGCACCAGCCTGGTCACGTGGATTCCCGGGGTCACCACGGCCTCGGGGTCCAGTGTGCCTAGCGCCACGATGGTGTGCACCGAGGCGATGGTGCGGCGCGCCGCAGTCGCCATGACCGGTCCGAAATTTCGCGCCGCCTTGTTGTACACCAGGTTGCCCCAGCGGTCGCCGGCTTCGGCCTTGATCAATGCGACATCGCCATGAATGGGGAACTCCAGCACATAAGACTTGCCGCCTATGACCCGGGTTTCCTTGGCGCTGCCGTCCGGGTTTCTTGCCAGCTCGGTTCCATATCCCGTGGGCGTATAAAAGGCGCCCACGCCGGCGCCGGCGGCGCGCAGGCGTTCGGCCAGGTTGCCCTGGGGCACCAGTTCCAATTCGATCCGGCCGCTGCGGTACAGGGCGTCGAAGACATGCGAATCGGCTTGCCGCGGAAAGCTGCAAATGATTTTGCGCACCCGACCGGCGTGCAGCAATGCCGCCAGGCCGGAGTCGCCGTTACCGGCGTTATTGTTGACCACGGTGAGCTCACGCGCGCCCTGCTCGATCAAGCCGGCGATCAGCTCGTTCGGTATGCCGGCGGTGCCAAAGCCACCGATCAACACCGTGGACCCGTCGGCAATGTCCGCCAGGGCCTCGGCCATCGAGTCGGCGATCTTGTTAATCATTGCTAGACTTCCGCAAAGTCAACCGCAGCGGATTGCTCCACGACCTTGATGACGTAGGCATAGTCCTCGGAGGCGCCGCCTTGCGCCGACGCGCTGGACAGCCACTGTGCTGCCAATGCAGTCAGGCTCAGGGGAACGTTCAGCGACGCGCCTGCGTCCAGAATCAGCCCTACGTCCTTGCGCATCTGCTCCACGGTAAAAGTGGGAGTGAAGTCGCGCCGCCCCAGCGGGCCGGATTTGGCCTTGATGATGGGCGAAGCTACCGCGCTGGACGTGATCACCTTCCACATATCGTCCCAGGCAAGGCCGCCTTTTTGCCCAAGGGTCAGCGCCTCGGCCAGCATGCCGGATGTCAGCATGATCATCAGGTTGATTACCAGCTTCATCAGCCGCGCCTGCTCGCCATCTCCCAGGTAAAAGCACGTAGGGCCCCAGCAGCGGAAGATATCGCCGGCCGCGTCAAAAGCGCCGCGGTTGCCCGAGACCATCACGGTCAGCTGGGCGTTTTCGGCCATCAGGCTGTTGCCCGATACCGTGCTGCGCAGATACACCAGTCCCGCGTTTTCCAACAATTGCGCCACCCGTGTGGACGCTTCGATGGACACGGTGCTGGTATCCAGATATACCGTGCCCGCACGCGCATGACGCGCCAGCGCTGCCGCAGTAGCTTCCAGCGCCTGGTCGTTCGGCAACGAAGAGACGACAACGTCGCACGTGGCGACCAGGGCCTCCAGCGACGCTGCCTCGGTGAGCCCGGCGGCCAACACAGCCGCCCTGCGCTCCGGCGATGGATCAAAGCAGATGACGCTATGCCCCTGCAGTTGCAGATGCCTGGCCATGGGCAGCCCCATCTTTCCAAGTCCGAGAAAGCCTATGTGTTTAGTCATTTTTTGTCGCCTCAATTGCGAGACCGCAGAGTGCGGCTCGCCTGGAATGAATCAATCGCCCGCCCGACCGCCCACGTCAGGGAATGATTCGCTGGGCACGCAGTCGCGTGAAGAGCGCACGAAAGGCTTGCGCCGTGTCCTGGTAGTCGAGGAAGCCTGCCAAGCGGCTTTTGCTCATGCTGTTGAAGCACTCCACGTCACGTCCCAGATCGCCGTCGGTATGCCACCAGGACGCGAGAGTTTCCAGCGCGTTGGCCTGCAACCCGTACTTTTTGACCATAGCGTCCCAGACCGGCGCACTGCCCGCCATCTGCTGCGCCAGCGGTGCCGTCACGACGGGCAGTCCGCCATTGACCAAGCCAAACTCAGCCGCCAAAACGGCCCACATTTGGCGCCAACGGAAAACGTCGCCGTTGACGACATTGAAAGCTTGATTACTGCCTGCCGCGTGCGTGGACGCCCAGGTCAGATGGCGCGCCAGCAAGCGGGCGTCGGTCATATCGGTCACGGCTTCGTACTGCTGCCGGGAACCCGGAAAGACGAAGGGCTGCCCGGTTTCCTTGCAAATGGATGCGTAGACCGCCAAGGTGACACCCATGTTCATGGCGTTGCCCAGCGCGTAGCCGATGATGGTGTGCGGCCGGTGCACGCTCCAGGTGTGGCCGTGCAGGGCTGCACTGCGAAACAAAATATCTTCTTGCGTGTAATAGAAATTCTCACCCGGCAAGCGCGCCCGGTCTTCAACAAAAGGCGTGTCGGGTTTGGAGGCGCCGTAGGCTTCGAACGGCCCCAGATAGTGCTTGGTTCCCGTAACCAGCGCGACGTGCCGAACCGAGCGTGCCGACGCCAGGCCGTCGAGCAGGTTCTGCAGCATCGCGCCGTTGGCCACCACGTTTTCGGCCTCGGTATCGCGCCGCGTCCACGTGTTGAAGAACACGTGGGTGGGCTCCACGCCTTGCAGTGCCGCGAGCGTTGCCGCACGGTCCAGCAGGTCAAGGGCAATCGGCTTCAGGCCGTCTGCGTCAGGTAGCGGCTTGCGCGCGACGCCGCTGATTTGCCACTCTCCCGTGGATCGGAGATGCTCGACCAGATTGCCCCCAGCAATACCGGTGTAGCCCACGACTAACGCGTGCTTTTCTTGAGTCATTTGTATATGCCTGTGTGACAGTCTTGATCGGTGAACGCTATTCAGGCGCGGTTGTCTACGCGCTTGAGGAAGGGGTGAATGGACACTGCGCGCCAGACACCCGCGTGGTAGAACGGGTCGTTTTGGTGAAACGCCATGACCTCGGCCTTGCTGTTGGCCTCCAGAAGAAAGCAGCTGCCTTTCATGGTTTCGCCGTCGTCGGCCGTGAGCGGGCCGGATACCAGTGTTTTCACCGTTGCCTGCGCTAAGTAGGCCTTGTGCGCTTCATAGTTGGCCAGGCGTACGGGTAAGGCGTCGTCGTGATCGACACAGTGAACAATAAAGTGCATGGCAATAATTTCTCTCGTTAAAGTTGTGCGACGGAACGCCGGCTCAGTTGACGTTGACCAGGACTTTCATTTCATTGCCCGTGGGGTCGAGCAAGGCTTCAAAGCCTTTTTCCACCACGTCGTTCATATTGATTTGCGAGGAAACCACCTTCTCCACCGGGAAGTTGCCGCTTTCGATCATGGATGCGACACGCGGCCAGCTTTGCGTGGGGTAGCACCAGGTCGCTTCGATGGTGATGTCCTTGAGCGCCCACTGCATCGGATTGACCGAAGCCGGCTTGGAATGCAAGCCTGCTTGCACCACAACGCCCTGCCTGCGAACCACGTCCACGCACGCATTCAGCGAAGCCTCGGCGCCACCGCACTCCAGCGCTGCGTCTACGCCAACGCCTTCCTCGGTCTGGTCGCGTATGAACTCCTGCAAATTGGTGTCGCGCGGGTTCACAGCAATGCAGTCGGGAACCAATGCGCGCGCCTTGGCCAGGCGGTTGGGGTTGATTTCGGAGACAAATATTTTGGAAGCGCCCGCCGCTTTGGCTGCAAGCAGCGCGAGCGCGCCAATCGGTCCCATTCCCGAAACCAGCACCGTGGAACCCACGGTCACGCGACCGCGGTCGAGCGCGTACACCGCAACGGCTGCAGGCTCGATCAGCGCGGCCTGCACGTCGCTGACTTTGTCGGATACCGGCACGGCGTTATAGCCCTTGACCACCGCTTGCTGACCCAGACCGCCCCAGGCCCAGGACAGGCCCACACAGGCCATGCAGGGGCTCAGGTGAAACAGGCCACGTCGGCCAAAGTAATCGTTGCGCGGCGAGATGAGGGGTTGAATCGACACCCGGTCGCCCGCGTGCACGTGGTCGATGTCCTTGCCGGTATCGACCACCACGGCGGAGAATTCGTGCCCCAGAATCTGCGGGTTCTGCGCACCCGTGTAGGGGTGCGGTGTTTCGGGCGTGACGATGGCGCCCGAAACATACTCGTGCAAGTCGGTTCCGCAGATGCCGCAGACCAGGGGCTGGATCAGCACGTCGTCCGCCGCCAGAGCCGCCTGGGGGGCTTTCACTTCCTCTACCCGAATATCCTTTTGACCGTGAAACCGGACTGCCTTCATGATGTCTCCTTGCTATGAACAATGACGCGCTAATGCGTCTGAAAATGAATCAGGAACGAACCTTGGACTTGGCTACATAGAGCGCCGCGGCGGCGACGATGATGAAGCCTTTCATGACCAGTTGAATGTGGATGGGCAGCCCGACGATGACCACCGCGTTCGACAGCAGCACCAGAATGGCTGCGCCCAACAGCGCCCCGGGAACGCCGCCCTTGCCGCCGGACAGGGCGATCCCCCCCATGACGGCAGCGACGATGGAGTCGAGCTCGAAATTCTTGCCCACCCAGTTGTCGACGACGCTTACGTAACCCGACAAAATAACGCCCGAAATCGCAGCCAGCACGCCAGACAAGACATAGGCCGTGATGGTGACGCGATCGACGGCAATGCCAACCAGCCGGGCCGCGTTCGGGCTGCCGCCGACGAGGTACATGCGGCGTCCAAAGGTCGACTGGTGCAACAGCACATAGGCCAGCACGGCAATGCCAATCAGGGGAAAGGCATTGTTGGGAATGCCCTGCGTCATGCCTGCGCCGATATCGCGCAGCAGCGGCGGCACGTTGCCCGAAGGCGCGCCCTGCGTCCAGGCATTGCGCGCGCCCTGCAGCATGATCATGGTCGCGAGCGTCGCCAGAAAGGGGCTGACGTTGCGCTTGGTCACCAACAGGCCATTGGCCACACCTACCAGCGCGCCGGTCCCCAGCGCCAGCGGAAGTATCCACACCAGGTCGGCGTTGTGGCCGGAGAACGAGGTCGCAATCACCGCCGACGTGGCCATGACCGAACTGACCGAAAGGTCCAGACCACGCACCAGAATGACCAGCGTTTGCCCCAGCACCACAATGCCCAGCGGAGCAAACTGCAGCGCCATGTTCGCCAGGTTTTCCGGCTTGAATATGGCGGGAGCGAACGAACCCGCCACGGCCAGCAACAGCACGATGGCCAACAGCAAGGTGTTTTCGCGCAGCAGGTTTTTGACAGATGCCGATGTGTCTTTGGAAGCCATGGGTATACGGGTTGTGGTGTGCATGGATGACTAGGCCTCAGACCGGCTGCGCCTTGCGCCCATGAAAGGACGAGACAGCAATCACCACAATCAGCCCCTGGATCACCAACTGGAAGTGGCTGGAGATGTCCATGAAATTGAGCACGTTGTTGAGCAGGCCCATCAGGTACACGCCCAGCAGCGTTCCCATCAAGCCGCCCTTGCCGCCGGACAGCATGGTCCCGCCAATCACCACCGGCGTGACCGACGCCAGCGTGTAGTTGGCGCCGGTATACGGCTGGCCGACACCGAAGCGACTCACCACATACAAGGCCGTGATCGCAGCGCACAGCCCGGAGAAGGCGTATACGCTGACCAGCACCCTGCGCGTGGGCAAGCCCATCAGGGTGGCCGCGTGCGGGTCGCCGCCTACGGCATAGACGTAGCGCCCCTGGCGCGTGGCATGCAGCAGATGCGCCAGGCCGGCAAAGACCAGCAAAGTCACCGTGGCCCCCACCGGGAAGCCCAGAATCCGTCCATACGCCATGTATTCGAATTCCGGCGGGACCGAACCGGCAGAGTCGCTGGAATAGAGCAGCGTAAGTCCCTGCAGCGCAGCGCCGGTGCCCAGGGTCACGATCAGCGGGTGGATACCCAGCCACAGCGTCAGCGCGCCGTTCATCGCGCCCAGCAGCAGACCCAGGGCCAACACGCCGGCGACCACCCACACCACGCGTTCGGGGTTTCCGTCGATCAAGCCAGACGTCAACACCGACATCAGACTGATCATGGAACCCACCGACAGGTCAATGCCACCGGTCAAGACCACCATGGTCTGGCCGGCACTCACCAGAGCCAGGCCAACCGACTGCTCGTACACGTTCTGCAGATTTCCCAGGTGACGAAACCGCTCGCTCACAAACGAGCCGGTAGCCAACAGCAACAGCAACAGAACGACCACAACCACCAGGCGCTCGTTGCCCTGGAACCAGGCCGAGGTTTTCTTGCTGGCCGCGCGGACATCGGCGGCTGCAGGGTTTGGATGGCTTGTAGTCACGCAGGCACCCCGGCTTCTTCTGCTACTTGTGCGGCGCGCTGTATGCCAGCGTCGTGCGCCTTGGTCGCCAGCGTCATGATGGCCTCCTCGCTGATGCCCTCACCCACCAGTTCGCCCGATATGCGCCCGTCGCGCATGACAAGCACGCGTTCGGCCATGCCGACAACTTCCAGCAGCTCCGAGCTGATCATGAGAATCGCCAGGCCCTTGTCGGCGGCTTCGTGCATCATGCGGTAGATGTCGGCCTTGGCGCCTACGTCGACGCCGCGTGTAGGCTCGTCGAGAATCAGGACCGACGTTGCCGTGCGCGCCCAGCGCGCCAGCAGGACTTTTTGCTGGTTGCCACCCGACATCAAGGCCACCGAAGTGGCGGGGCCGCGGCAGGCGATGCTGTACTGTGCAATGGCCTGCTCGGCAATGCGCCGCTCGGCTCCCCGGTCCAGCATCCCCTGGCGCGTGACTTCGTCCAGATGCGCGGCGGTCACGTTCGCGGCTACATCCAGCAGCATTGCCAGACCTTCCTTTTTGCGATCCTCGGTCAGCAGGCCTATGCCCAAACCGATGGCAAGGCCGGGCGTCATGCGCGCTACGTCCGCGCCATTCACCGTAATGCTTCCCGCATCCAGCGGCTGGGCGCCAAAAAGCGCCATCGCGAGTTCGGTACGTCCCGAGCCTATCATTCCCGCAAGCGCTGTGATCTCGCCCCGGCGCAAGCGCAGCGAGCAGCCTTTGACGCGCGCGCCAGAGCGTATATCGCTGGCGGTCAGAACGACCTCGCCGGGCTGCTCACGCTTTCTGCGCGCCGGGTACAGGTCGGCCAATTGCCGCCCCACCATCATGCCAACCAGTTGCGCCTGGTCGATTTCGCTGACCAGGCGTGTCCCCACGCGTTCACCGTCCTTGATGACCGTGATGTCGTCGCAAAGCTGGAAGATTTCCTCCAGGCGGTGCGACACGTAAATGATGGCGACGCCCTCGGCGCGCAACTGGCGCAGCCGGTCAAACAGCAGTTCGACTTCCTGGCCGGAAATCACCGCCGTGGGCTCGTCCAGAATAAGCACCTGCACCTTGTGTGATAAAGCCTTGGCGATCTCGACCATTTGCTGATCGGCCACCGACAGGTCGCCCACGCGCGCGGTCGGGTCCAGCTGCACACCCAGCTTGGCCAGCAGGTCTGCGGCGCGCAGGTTCATCTCCTTGCGCTTGAGGAACCCACCGGGGCTCAGACGCTTGTCGCCCATGAAAATATTTTCTGCGACGCTGAGTTCAGCGAACTGCACGAACTCCTGATAAATCACATGTACGCCCTGCGACTTGGCTTCGCCCGGCGTACGCCAGCGCAGCGTCTGGCCGCCCAGACGCAGCGTTCCGCTATCGGGCTGAATGACACCCGCCATGGTTTTGATCAGGGTGGACTTGCCTGCACCGTTCTCGCCGACCAGGGCGTGAATTCTTCCAGCCTTGGCCAGCAACGAGACACCCTTGAGCACCGGGATGCCGTTAAAGCTTTTGTGGATGTTCAACATCTCAATCATTTGATACCACCGAATTGCAGGGGAGCGCGACGAAACCAGACAGTGGGTGCCGATCAGCCCGGCTGATCAGCACCCCGGTCAAGCTCACTTCGGGTAGTCAACCTTGTAGGTGGTCGGGTCGTAGTTCTTGCCCATGCCACCGGTCACCAGAAGATTGGCTGGCCCGTTGGGCGATACCATATCCTTGAATGACAGATCGGGGTGAACCGAGGCCGTTCCTTTGCCGTCGGTCGTCGCAATTTGTGCGTTGATTTCATACAGGCAGGGAACCGGCGCACCCTTGAGCACTTGCAGCGCAGCGCTGACCGAGACGCCACCCATAGCAGGCGGGTATCCAATTTCCAGCATGGGAATATTGTGTTTGAGCGCCAGTTGCATAGGACCATTCAGGTCGGCCGTGGTATGCATGGGAATTTCACCGTCCTTGAATCCTGCTTCGATAAAGGCCTCAATAGAACCGGAGACTTGCAAGCCGTGCGCAGACCAGACGGCGTCGATGCTCTTGCCGTACTTGCTGATCGCCGCTTGCATCACCTGCTTGCCCTTGACCGGGCTCCAGTCCGAATACACGGTGTCCAGAATCTTGATGCCAGGATACTGGGCAAACACCTGCCTGGCGGACTTGATGCGGTTTTCGCTCGGGCTGGAGCCAGCCTGGCCGGCGAGGATGATGACGTTGCCCTTGCCGTTGAGGCGCTCGACGATCCACTGCGCCCACAGGCGGCCCATCATGGCGTCGGATGCCGTCACAAAGGTGACAAAGTTATCCGAAGCAATGCGGCGGTCCACCATCACGACCGGAATACCTTTTTTCATTGCCTGCGTGACCACTGGGTCCAGGGCCTTCTGGGTGTTGGCGCTGACGATCAGCAGGTCCACGCCGCGCGAGATCAGGTCCTGAATGTCGGCGATCTGTTTGGCGTCGTCATGGCCCGCGTCGGTAATCAGCAGTTGCTTGATGTCAGCCTTGTTTTCTGCAGCGGCACGCATGATGGAGTGCTGCATCACCACGCGCCAGGAGTCACCCAGGCCCGCGTTGGAAAAGCCTATGGTGTAAGGCCCGGCTTTTTTGTACTGGGTGGTGTCCTTGAAACACACCTCCAGTGCGGGGTTGTACAGAAAGGTGCGGGGCGCGCCGGTGTATTCGGCAGCGTGTAGCGCAGTTGCTGAAAATAAGGTGATCGCCGCGCCTAGAAATGCGAAGGTACGTTTCATGTTGTCTCTTCCGTTTAAATATTTTTGCCATTCCCGAGAAGCTGCTGCACAGCATATTTTTCGGGACTTTTTACTGATCATCGTCAACGTCAGTGCAGCGAATGTAGGGCCACGCATTTGCCCCGACAATGGCTAAGATATCCACTTTGGATATTCGAGGGAAAAACCCTAATAAGCCCCTAAGACCGCATGAACGACCTAGAACTATTACGCGTACTCAACTTCATCAGTCGCACCCGTAATTCTTTTACAAAACTGGTTCCCGGCGCCGACGTGGATGCGTCCTGGAACATCACCGCTTACCTTTGCAAAGCAGAACTTCTCAACCGCAAGGTGAGCACCACCGAACTGATTGAGGCCTCCGGCATGCCGTATGGAACGGCCTCGCGGCGCATACAAAAATTACTTGCCTCTGGCGACATCGTGAAACAGCCTGCACGCGAGGTCGGCGCGTCGTTTTACCTGGCGGCGAGCGCCTCGCTGCGCCAGTCGGTTACCGAGTACGCGCACCGCATCAAATCCATGCTGGCCGAGGTCGCTGGCCAGAGAAGCGACAGCCATGTGGACGACCACTACTACCTCGGCGACCTGCAAACTTCCATCAAGGATTTGTTGCCCCCCGAAGCGCTGCGACTGACGCTGAAAAACGGCAGTTACGGACTGAAATTTCTGTTTCACGACGACAACTATTTCACCTCGGTGCGGGACCTGTGGACCGATTTCCGCGCCAACGCGGGGTCGCGCGAAGACTTCACTTTGCTCAAGCTCCCCGACCTCTACGAAACGCTGTTGCGCAACGCAACCCTGCCCGTGTCGGCGTTTGACGTCGTGGCGCTGAACTTTCCGTGGCTGCCCGAATTCGCCAGCAAGGACCTGGTGACGCCGCTGGCCGCGCACGCAGACGAGCGCATGATTTCAGGCAAGGACTTTCACCCCTCGGTATGGGAGTCCGGCGCCTATGACACGGAGCAGTTCGGTGTGCCGCTGTACGTCACGGTCGAAGGGCTGGCCGCGCGCAAAGACCTTTTCACCGAAGCCAATCTGGGCTTTCCACGCACCCTGAAAGACCTGCTTGCAGCCGCAAGGCATCTGCACGCGCCCAGGCGGAAGCGGCACGGGCTGTCTTGGAATGCTGCGCGTGGCATGCCGATTGCCAGTGCCTTCATGTTTTTCCTCAACGCCCACGAAGGCCGCGTCCTCGAGCGCGAGGACGCGGCCACGCTGCGGGGCCAGACACGCTGGACCAGCGCCATGTTGTCCGAGGCCTCGCAGCGCACGCTGCGCTTCATGCGCGAGTTGCGCGCGGTCTCTTCGCCCGACGTGCTCGAGTACGACTGGAATCGCAGCCTGCAAGAGTTCATGGCGGGCAACTCGGCCATGTGTTACACGTGGAGCATGCGTGCCGCGCGTTTTGAACTAGACCTGATGTCGCGGGTCAAGGGCAAGGTGCAGTACCTGCCGCAGCCAAACCTGAGCGGCGCCCGGTGCATAGTGCCCGTGGGCGGATTTTTGCTGGCGATACCAAGCAACCTGCCGCCTGAGCGGGCGGCGCTGGCACTGCAATCGATTCAATGGATGACTTCGTCCAACGCCATGCGCTCGCAGGTGCGCAACGGCCTACCGGTAGCCCCGCGTTTCAGCGTCAGCTCAGACCCCGAGATGCGTGCCACCTCGCCCATCGTCGGCTTTGTGGACCATTTGGCGCAGCAAAACCTGCTGTCACCCGACATGCGCCCACTCACCCCGGTGTACACACGTATCGAAGAAGTACTGGGCGAAGAAATACACGACGCCCTGACGGACAAAATTTCGGATCAACAGGCCCTGGAGCAAGCCCATGGCCGCATCCAGCGCCTGTTGGACACGCAGGTTCTGTCGCCTGCGTGACCGGCGCGCAGCCGGGCGTGCGTCAGTCGGGGCGAATTCCCTCAAACGCGCATTGCAGCAAGGCGCGGATCTCGCTGCGCTGCGCCGCGCCGAACGGTCGGGGATTCCAGTAGGGGTTGCTCACGGCGAGTTCGGCTGCGCGGTCCAGGTCGCGCTCCTGCATGCCAATGTCACGCAAGGCCACCGGGGCACCGTTATCCCTGGCCAGGTCGAACAGCCCTGCGGCGGCACTCGCGCTGGCGCCGAGCGCGCGCGCAATGCGTTGCATCGCCAGGGGCGCAGCCTGCGCGTTGAAGGCGATGGCCTGCGGCAAGACCACGGTATGCACTTCGGCGTGCGGCAGATTGAAACTGCCACCCAGCGTGTGACACAACTTGTGGTGCAGCGCCATGCCCACGTTACCCAGCACCGAGCCGCAAAGCCAGGCGCCATAGAGTGCATTCGAGCGTCCCTCCATATCCGCGCCGTTCTTGCGTATCGCCGGCAGTGCCTGCGCGATCGCCCGGATGCCTTCCTCGGCGATCAGGTTCATCACCGGGTTGCTGTCCTGCGCGTACAAGCCCTCGGCGGCGTGCGCGATGGCGTTCATCGCGCTGGTCACGCTCATTCCCACGGGCAGTGTGCGGCTCAGTTCCGGATCGTAAATCACGGTTCTGGGCAGGACGCGGGCGTCCCGTCCGGTTTTTTTCAGCCCGGCTTCCGTGATGCCGTAAATGGGCGTCATTTCGCTACCCGCATAGGTCGTGGGAATGGCCAGGATAGGCAGGCCGGACTCGAGCGCAATGGCTTTGCCCAGACCAGTTGTCGAACCACCGCCGATGGCAATCGCGCAATCGGCTTGGATTCGCCTGGCAAGGTCCCGGGCTTCGCGTGCGGTTTCAATCGGAACGTGCATGACGGCGCGAGCGAAGACCCCCGCAGCCTGCGCACCCAGCCGGTCCGCCACCATCTGAGCCTGCTGTACTTGCTCGGGCGTTGACAGGACTAGCGCACGCTTGGCACCCAGCAACGCGATCTCCCGCTCCAGATGCGCCAGCGACCCCGCCCCGAATACCACGCGCGAAGGCTGCCCGTTGTAGATAAAGTTTTGCATCGAATTCCTTGTGCATTAGCTGCGTTTGACTCAGCGCGCTTCGTAGTCCACCTGGTGCCTGTCTGTGCGCATATCGCCCAGTTCGGCCTTGACGCGCAGGTGCTCCGGGTGCGTTGCATACGCAGCCAGCGCCTGGGCAGACTCGAACTCGCTGTACAGCACCACGTCACAGGCGTAATCAACATGGCTCTGGTCCACGCCCACGTGCATGTGTAGCAGGCC
>Ga0075019_10000717_pt1 | contig 18897 bp, 19 predicted proteins | sample ColStrG_CSR_2013_FD_71473 | JGI IMG/M metagenome (GOLD analysis project Ga0075019, IMG submission 71473) | Freshwater sediment microbial communities in response to fracking from Pennsylvania, USA - Cold Stream Run_MetaG_CSR_2013 | ecosystem: Environmental > Aquatic > Freshwater > Creek >...
CTATCGGCCTCCGGACTAGTGTCGGAAAAGGTGCTAAAGTATGCTTGGCTTAATGCTTCCCTACAACAAGGCTTTCATAACCCAATTGATGAAGCAATTATGGGATGCTTTCCCAAGGCAGGGAATGAGTTCCAGGTGCAAAGTGAAGTTCCTTATGATTTTATTCGCAAGCGGCTTACCATTCAGGTCTACAAAGCCAGTGAAAATATAGCCATCACCAAGGGAGCACTCAAGCAGGTGTTGGACGTTTGCACCAAAGTGGAGACCGATGGGGGTTCTCTAGTTCCACTGGAGGAAAAAAGAGCTCATATTATGGAGCAATATACCAAGTTAAGCGCGGATGGATTCCGTACCTTAGGGGTGGCCTATGTCGGTGCGGATAGCCAGCACGATTTCACTCGCCAGGATGAAAAGGGTATGATTTTTCTGGGCTTTGTCACCCTGTTTGATCCTCCGAAGGAACATATTGATGACACGATTCAGAATCTGAGAAAGATGGGTGTGGAGTTAAAAATAATAACCGGCGATAATGCCTTAGTGGCCAGCAGCATTGCTCATTTGGTTGGTCTGGAAAATCCAATGATACTCACCGGGTCCGATATCCGCCAGATGAGTGATTCTGCTTTGATGAACCACGCACCATTAACCAATATTTTTGCGGAAGTTGAACCCAACCAAAAGGAGCGAATCATACTTTCACTTAAGAAAAGTGGCAACGTTGTCGGCTTCCTAGGGGATGGCATCAATGACGCTTCGGCCTTGCATACGGCCGATGTCGGAATCTCTGTGGACACCGCCGTTGACGTGGCTAAAGAGGCTGCCGATATTGTTTTACTTAACCATGATTTGCAAGTGTTGGAACAAGGAATCCTCGAGGGAAGGAAGACCTTTGCTAACACCATGAAGTATGTGTTTATGGCGACAAGCGCCAATTTTGGCAATATGTTCAGTATGGCAGGAGCATCGCTCTTGCTTCCCTTTCTGCCGCTGTTGCCCAAGCAGATTTTGCTTACCAATCTCCTTACCGATTTTCCTGAAACAACCATCGCGACGGATAGAGTAGATGCGGTGATCCTTGAAAAGCCACATCGCTGGAACATCCATTTTATTCAAAATTATATGATCACCTTTGGAATCCTTAGCTCGGTATTTGATTATTTGACATTTGGCGTTTTGCTTTACTTTCTTAAGGCAGATGATAAGCTATTTCAAACAGGCTGGTTTGTCGAGTCCGTCATTTCTGCAGCTCTCATTGTCCTGATCATCCGCACACGCCTGCCATTTTTTAAGAGCCCTCCGGGCCGGTACTTAACTATGGTGACGCTACTGGTCGTGGCTGTCGTGTTAATGCTCCCACTTACGCCGCTGAATTCCATTTTTGGATTTGTTCCATTGCCATTTTCATTCTACGGTTGGATGCTGCTCATCGTGGTTTTGTATATCCTCTCGGCAGAGGCTACAAAACGCCTTTTCTATCGAAAATGGGCGAACAAATTCTGATAGTAGGGTTGGTTAAAAAGAAGATTTCAAAAAGGCTCGACGCTAGAAAATTTCTTCAACCAGGTAGGTAACGCCTCGATACGTGAAGCGCTCACCAACCTTCTTTCCCTTCATTAACCTATAAATTGGGCTTTGCACGGAAATTCCAAAAATGGGTTGATCCTCTACATAAAACTGCTCAACGCCTACCGAAATAAAAAAAGTTTCTTTATCGGTCTTAACAACGGTGCCATATTCTGCCATCGAATGGCATTCATGTCCATAATTTTGAATATGCTTGAGCTCCTCTAATTCGTGGTTTGCAAAACGAAGTTGGTCTGACAGTAAGCTAACCTCTGTCATGGTCTCGGATTTGAATGATTGCTGGTGCGAATCATATTCATCCTTTTCATTCGCCTCACTGGCCATTATTTCATTGACTCTCTTTTGAAAATCATCAATTACTTTCTGCTGTTGCATGATGCTGGCGCGCAAAATCTGCGATTTGAATTCAATTTTGCTAGACTTTTTCGGTGGTGCTGCTACAGTGGTCATAAACGTTGTATTTAGCCTGAACGAATGTAATTAAATAAGCCATTGCCTGCGATAATCATCGTTGTGATTCGTTGATGATTTTAATCATCAAGCACTGTGGTTAAGTTACTTCATTCCGATCAAAAGTACCCGTTAATTGACAACAGCTGGACTCCGAAAAGAATTTTGATATCTTCACCTCTGGTATTCCTATGGTTATGAAAATTCTTACCCGCACCGTTTGGATTCTTTCGCTGGTGAGCCTGTTTACTGATGTCGCCAGTGAAATGCTTTATCCGGTGATGCCCATGTTTTTAAAGGAGATTGGATTCTCGATGTTGCTCATTGGAATTTTGGAAGGCGCCGCGGAAGCCACCGCGGGTTTAAGCAAAAGTTACTTTGGAAAGTTGTCGGATCGTAGCGGCCGACGAGTCCCCTTTGTTAGACTAGGTTATCTGTTAAGTGCGCTCGCCAAGCCAATGATGGCCGTGTTTGCCTATCCGGTATGGATTTTTTTCGCCCGAACCATGGATCGCTTTGGAAAAGGGATTCGCACCGGCGCACGTGATGCGATTTTATCGGCTGAAGCTTCGTCAGAAACAAAGGGAAGGGTATTTGGTTTTCATCGGGGCATGGATACGCTGGGGGCCGTCGTGGGCCCATCTATTGCACTGATTTATCTATACTATTTTCCCGGCTCGTACAAAATTCTATTCGTTATCGCGGTCTTTCCTGGGCTATTGGCAACGCTTCTAACCTATGTGCTTAAGGAAAAATCATCACCGCCCGGTAGTCACCAGCCTGCCTCTTTCTTTTCTTTCCTCGATTATTGGACCGAGAGCCCGAGCCAGTATAAGAAACTTCTTTTTGGATTACTGACATTCACACTTTTCAATAGCTCTGACCTGTTCATTTTATTAAAAGTGAAAGAAGCCGGCCTGACGGACTCATCGGTTATTGCAGTGTATATTTTTTACAACCTTGTTTATGCTGGGTTTGCTTATCCTGTTGGAAAATTAGGTGACAGGGCAGGGTTCCGTTTTACTTTGATTATTGGTTTTACGCTCTATGCCGTAGTCTATGTGGGGTTGGCCTATGCGACAGGGTTGTTCTGGATCGGTGCCCTTTTATTTTTGTATGGAATTTACGCGGCGGCCACAGAGAGCGTTGCCAAGGCTTGGATCAGTAATATTTGCGATAAAAAGGATACAGCAACAGCTATCGGCACTTATACCGGCTGGCAAAGTATCTTCACAATGGTGGCCAGTAGCCTTGCGGGTTGGGTTTGGCTTGTCTTCGGATCCAAAACCGCATTTCTTTCAACCTCGATGGGGGCCGTCACTGTAGTCATCTATTTTTTGTTCTTTTTGAGAACAAAGGTCAGAACTTAATCCCACGCTTCTTCATTTCTTCGGCGAGTTTTGCAGCCATGGGCCGGCAGGAACAATTCTTTTGATGGGCTAAGTGCCACTCCACTCGCTGTTCAAACGTTGGCGTTTTTGGCATTTTGTTTTTTGCATGCCATGCTCTATTGATTTTGGGTTTCATGTTTGCCCCATTAGCCGTTTCTTCTCTGTTTGATCTAATCTTAAATCAAGTTATCAGCAATCCAGCGCCATCGACGGTCATGGAATGGACATTATTTCCCTATTTATTTTACTAATGATTCAACTGCTTCGGGCGATACCTTTAATTCGTTTTCTGCATAAGCAATATTTTGTATCCCTCTGATCAAAGCATCGGGATTAAATGAAATGGAATCAATTCCGCAGTTAACCAAAAACTTAGCGAATTCAGGATAGTCACTCGGTGCCTGGCCGCACAGACCAACGTTAACGTGTTTTTGATGGGCGACTTTAATTAAATGTTTAATTAATATGGTAACCGCTTCATTATTTTCATTGAAAAGATGGCTGACAATCGCTGAATCCCTGTCCAGGCCCAGCGTGAGCTGCGTCAGGTCATTGGAACCGATGGAGAATCCATCAAACAAGTCAGCAAACTGTGACGCCAGTAATATGTTACTTGGGATTTCTGCCATGACATACACTTCCAATGAATGCGCTCCTCGCTTCAATCCAAATTCAGCCATGGTATCTAACACTTTCTGTCCTTCTTCCACCGTCCGGCAGAAGGGAATCATCACTTTTACATTTTCCAATCCCATCACTTCCCGTACCTTTTTTATCGCCGCGCACTCCAGCCCAAAGCCATCCCGGTAGCGGGCATGGTAATACCGACTGGCACCACGAAAACCGAGCATCGGGTTTTCTTCTTCTGGCTCATAGAGTTTTCCCCCAAGTAATTTTTTGTATTCATTGGTTTTAAAATCGCTCATCCTGACAATGACCTCTTTGGGATAAAATGCGGCTGCCACCAAAGCCACAGACTCGGCTAGTTTGTCGATAAAGAAAAGCTTCTTGTCAGCATAATGATGTGTTAGTGCTTCAATTTGTTTTTTGTCATTGTCCTGTGGTAACTGATCGTAGTTGACCAATGCCATGGGATGGATGGACACGCTATTATTGATGATGAATTCCATACGAAGAAGCCCCACACCCTGGTTAGGATAGGCGGCGTACATCAACGCCTTCTGGGGGTCTGCCAGAATAAACATGGGTTTTGTGTGTGTCTCTGAGAGATCTTTGATTGGGGTTTCGATTTCTTTCCACTCCAACCTGCCGTCGTAGACGGCACCTTCGTCTCCCCCTGCGCAGGACACGGTAATCACTTTACCATCGGATAATTTCTCTGTGGCGTTCAACGTACCCACCACCGCAGGTATTCCCAATTCCCTGGCGATGATGGAGGCGTGACTGGTTCGGCCTCCTTTATTGGTTACAATACAAATGGCTCTACGCAACAACGCATTCCAGTCGGGGTTTGTAATATCGGCTACAATGATCTCACCTTGCTCGACTTTGTCGGAGTCTAAAAGGGACTTTACAATTCTGACTTTGCCCGATACAATGGAGTGCCCTACGGACTTTCCTGTAAGAAGGGGAGCGGCATTTGCTTTGAGTTTATATTCCTTGAGTACAATTTTTGTCTCTTTTGCCTGTGCGGTTTCCGGTCTTGCCTGCACGATGAAAAGTTGCTCCGTAATTCCGTCTTTCGCCCACTCAATGTCCATGGGCATTTTATAATGCTCCTCAATGCTATTGCACCATTGCGCTAAAAGACTCACTTCGGTGTCTGTGAGAACATACTGATTTCGCAGAGCAGGAGGTGTTTCTTGCCAAATTGTATTTTCTGTTTGCCCTTCCCCATAAACCATCATTTGCTGTTTTGTGCCGAGTTGCTTATACACCAATCCATTCTTCTTGGCATCAATCGCCGGTTTGAAAAAATAAAACTCATCGGTATTGACGGCACCTTGCACTACGCTTTCACCAAGTCCCCATGCTCCGGTGATATAAATGAAATTTTTGTTTCCGCTTTCTGGGTCAATTGTAAATGCCACTCCTGCACTTCCTCGATCGGATCGCACCATGGCTTGTACCCCAACGGATATACCGACTTGCATATGATTGAAACCATGATCGATGCGGTATTTGATGGCACGGTCATTGAACAAGGATGCATAGCATCGTTTAACGGCGAGGAGCACGTCACGGATACCCCGGATATTCAGGAAGGAGTCATGCTGTCCGGCAAAACTTGCACCGGGTGAATCTTCAGCGGATGCACTGCTTCTTACTGCTACGGAAATATCGGCTCGGTATTTTAGGATTAATTGTTGATAAGCATTGCTTACTGATTCCTGAATGGAAGGAGGGAGCGTTGATTCCATTATAATTTTTCTGCATTCCTCGCCAACGGAATCCAATTTTTCTAGGGTCTTGACGTCTACTTGGTCAAGCCACGATTGAAGCCGAGATGCAATGGCATTAAATTTTAAAAATTCATTGTACGCTTCCACGGTAATGGCAAAGCCATCGGGTACGCGTATGCCCCGCGGTGATAAACTTCCAATCATTTCACCCAAAGAGGCATTTTTGCCGCCCACGATGGATACTTTGTCCATGGTCAGCTGATCGAAAAATAGGATTAGCTCCTTCATAAAAATTAGTAGTTAGAGGAAGTAAATTTATCCTGATGACGGAATCTGAGCCATGACGATTATCATCATGACGGATGATCTGAGTCAATCATACTGGTTTGGTTAATGGTGAATTACGCCAACCTTGCTCTCCTGCCGAATGTTCTTTTATTAGAATGGAATAATTGATCCTAGGCCCTCTCTGTTATCATCGCTTCGAAGCCCGTGACCACATCAAATAATTCTTCATCGATCGATGTTTGACGGATTTGATGGAAGTGGTGGCTGAAGTCTTCGAGAAGATCGTCGATATTTTTTTCTGCTCGTTGCATGGCGTTTAAGCGGCTCGCATTTTCGCTGGCCAAAGATTCTGCACACGCTTTGAATAAAGAAACAAAAAAATATTCTCCGATTAGAGCCCTCAATGTGGCTTTGTTTCCTCCGGTCACCTGAGGTATAGTTTGGGTGGGCCATTCCACGGTGGATATTTCTTTCCTCCATTTCTCATCCAGCGGCAAAAGTCTTTTGCTGACGGGTAAATAGGTTGAGCGGGATTTCGGTTGATTGTAAAAAATGTAAACCTCGTTGATATTTCCGTTTTCCGTCTCCTGTTGCACTTTGGCTAACAGCTGACTTACAAAAGGAGCGATGGCAATTACAGAGTTGGGAATATAGAAATGTTTGGTGGATTGAATTTCGATGGTATTTAAGGATAATTGAATTCGATCGCCCACCGACCAAATCTCTTTTTTCGCAGCGATTTCACCCAAGCATTTTGAGACGAAGTCCAGCAGGGATTCATTAAACTGCCCGACCAACCCCTGGTCAGAGCCGAAGACGATCGCACAAAGTTTTCTTTCTTGGTGGACATCCGCTGTTCGATTTTTCGTAATTGACTCAATTTTCTCTTCCTTTAAATAGGCCACAATGCCCAACATCACGGTATGATAATAATGGTCAAGCGACTTAACGGCCATTTCAAATTGCCCGATGTTAGCAGCCGCCAGCGCTTTCATGGTGCGAACAACGGATTTAAGCTGTTCGGCTCCCACTATTTTTCTGCTGAGATTATCTAACGTGTCCATTCATGCTGACATTATTTTCAGCCAGGGAGGCAAGGTTTTTTTTTGCCATAGCCAATATCGACCCAAGGTCGCCGCTAGTTAATTCTTCAGAGAGCAGCCTTCTTAATATTCCCTCGGGCAGTTGATCCATTGCTTTCAGCAAGGTAGTTTCTGCCTCCTGAATTTTTTCCAGCGCAAGGGCATCGAAAAGTCCATGGGTTAAGGCCAGCAGCACCACGATTTGTTCTGGGACCGACATGGATTGAAACTCTTCTTGCTTGAAGCTTGCCCGAATCCGTTTTCCATGCTCAATGATCTTGCGTGTATTTTCGTCTAACCGCGTGCCAAAGCGGGAGAAGCTTTCCAACTCTTCAAATTGAGAATAGGACAGCTTTAAGTTCGAGGTAATGGAACGATAGGCTGGCAATTGCGCTTTACCCCCTACGCGCGAAACTGATTTGCCAATATTAATGGCAGGGAGTAAACCCAATTCAAAAAGTTTAGGGGAGAGATATAGTTGCCCGTCTGTAATGGAGATAAGATTAGTGGGGATGTAGGCCGAAATATTTTGAGATTCTGTCTCAATGATGGGCAAGGCCGTTAATGAACCACCTCCCAAGTTTTCGCCAAGATGAGTTGCTCGTTCTAGTAATCTTGAATGAATATAAAAAATGTCACCCGGAAAGGCTTCCCTTCCGGGGGGCCGCCTGAGCAGCAACGAAAGTTCGCGATAGGCGCGGGCATGGGAGGTGAGGTCATCATAGACAATTAATACATCCTTTCCCTGCGCCATAAAATATTCTCCAATACTGGTTGCCGAATAGGGAGCGATATACTGCAATCCTGGCGAGTCATTTCCTTCCGCTACCACCACGACGGTGTAGTCCATGGCACCACGGGCGTTCAGATTAGCAATTACTTTTGAAACAGAGGAAGCCCGCTGCCCAATGGCGCAGTAAATGCAGATAACATTTTTGTCTTTCTGGTTAAGGATCGTACTGACGGCAATAGCGGTCTTCCCCGTTTGACGGTCACCTAAAATGAGCTCTCTTTGGCCTCGGCCAATTGGGATCAAGGCGTCAATTACTTTAATTCCCGTTTGCAAGGGAACCGAAACGGTAGCCCGATCCATAATGGCCGGGGCGGGTCGTTCTATCGGAAACCGTTCGCCGTGCAGCAAGGCACCCTTATTGTCGAGTGGGTGGCCCAGTGGATTTATTACTCTTCCAATGAGGGTATTGCCAACGGGCACATCCATGACGCGATAGGTTCGTTCAACTTCATCGCCGGTATTTAGCCGTGTGTCTGAACCCAACAAAATCGCACCAATCTGGTCTTCATCAATATTTAAGGCGATACCGTATAACCCGCCGGAAAATTTTAACAACTCTTCGTATCCAACATGGGGTAACCCAGATATTTTGGCGATTCCAGAAGAAACACTGGCCACCTTACCCACTTCAAAAGGAACCACCGAATGAACGTAATTCTCTCTAGCCTTTTTTAGCTTGTCAAAGGAATCATCGATCGCTTTATCTAAATCTTCAATGGGCATCCTGTCTTTGTGCTAATGGAATATCTTCATTTCGTGATTGGGAAATACTCTTTTCAAGAGAATTAAAATAAGAGGAGAGATTCCAGCCGAGTTTATATCCATCCGTAACAAGTTCGATTCCACAAATCAAATCCGGCCTCGTGTTATAGTGAAACTCCAATTTTGCCTTAAGCATTCCTTCTATACTATTTTCAATTTTCGATCTGCCAATAGCGTCGAGGTCATAGGCTGTTCGGATCAGGATTTTGTTATTCTTTGTTTTCATGGCGTTGATAAAATGATCCTTTTCGTCAGGCAGAAGATGGTTAATTCTATCCAGAAAATGAGCCACCGATTGGTCCTGCAAATCAATTGAAGCGATGTCTTTTATCGCTTTTCGGGAGACTTCAAACACTTCTTGCTCAAGGCGGAGCGCCATCCTTTTGTTTGCATTTATTTGTGTTTCCTGTCGGGAAACTTCTAATTTGGCTCGCATCATGTCAGCCTCTTTTCGCGCCTCTTCCAGAAGTTGCTGACGTTTTTGTTCGCCTTCATCGACTACTAGCTTAAAGAGCGCATGTTTTTCTCTATCAAAAGTTTCGTTTCGGATTCTAAGTTCCTCCCGTTCTTTTACGGCCAAGCTTACTTTGGCTTTCGCTTCTTCTAGCTGTGATAGAACCTTTTTCTCTCGCGCTGCGATGGCGTTAAGAATTGGTCGATACAAAAAGCGGGACAATAGCCAAACCAAGGCGATGAAATTGATAATCTGAGCAACGACGGTGAACCAGTTAATTTGCATTTTGCAAAATCTTATTTTGCGATAACGTGATTCCAGAAGGGGTTGGCAAAAATGAGGATCATGGAAATGACAAAGCAATAGATGGCCAACGATTCTATCATCGCTAGCCCCACAAACAAGGTGCGTGTTATGTTTTGCGATGCGTCAGGCTGTTGCGCCATCGCATTCAGCGCCGTGGTAATTGACCGTGCTTGCCCGAGTGCAGGTATCATGCACCCCAGGCCTGTAGTGATGCTTGCCATCACGATGGAGGCGATTGCAATTAAGGTGGTGTTGTCCATATGGTTGTTATTTATTGGATGTGTTATTTAAATCATTGCGCCTTGGTTCTTGGGTGGCAGCGGCAATGTATACCGTGGCCAGTATGGAGAAAATATAAGCCTGGATTACGCCGGTGATTAAACCTAATATGGTCATCAGGGCAGGAAAAAATAGAGGTGCTACACTCAGCAGTATGCTTACAATTATCCCGCCGCTCATAATATTGCCAAATAATCTGACCGCTAGGGTTAACGTTCTTGAAACCTCACTAATGATATTAATGGGCAACATCATGAAGGTTGGTTCTAAGTAGGATTTCAGGTAGGTGACTATTCCACTTTCGTTGATTCCAAAGAAGGGAACCGCAAGGAATACGCACGACGCAAGCGCTACGGTCGTTGACAAAGAACCAGTGGGTGGCTCATAGCCTGGAAAAATGATACATAGGTTTGCCAGGACAATAAAAAGAAATAGCGTTCCAAGGAAGCCAATAAATCTTTCCGGTTTACTCAGGCCTATGTCCCTAATCTGATTCTGTATCTCCAGCACAACCATTTCCAATATCGATTGCCATCGGGAAATAGTAATATCAACTTTAAGTTTTCGGGTTATCAGCCATGAAACGAGTACCAGAACAGCCATCAACACCCAGGTGGTGACAAGGGTTAGGTTAATCTGGAACACGCCGTGTTCCCAAAAAATAGTCTCATCAGGACTTAGTTTCATTTGTTGCCTTCATTGAAAGATTTTTCTGCCATGCTTTGAGTTGGGTAAGATGCTTAACCATATAACGTGCAATCACAAAACCCAAAAGGCAAATGACTAATTCCCACCCTTGGATTCCGACGATAAAATATAATCCAGTTAGCGTGATGCTGCTACGTACAACAAAACTCAGCATCAGCCACAGGAAAGGCATTTTACTCTCCACAATTTTTCTGATCGTAAACCAAAGCCCACCGAAGAATAGCGTACCCAAGGATAGCCCGGTGAAAAATGAGATGACCATATGTAAATCATTGTTCATTCCTTTTCTTTTTTGTTTTTATGCATGGCCTCATTTTCCTTCGCTACCCAAGTCCAGGCAACGGCTGACCCGATCACCAATCCTGCCAGCAATAAGGTTAAGGTCCACGAAAATGACTGAGGATATTTTCGATCTAGCCAATAGCCAAGGGCGGCTCCGGCCACGGTAGGCCCCGCCACTGACCATCCCACCATGCCAAACATGCCAAAGCCCAACCAAATACTTCTCTTATTCTCTTTTTGAGCGTTCAGTATTCGCTTTTCCTTTTCTCCAACTTGTTGGCTGAAGGCTTTTGAATTTGTTGGATTTATTTTTTCCATTATCCTTTGCGTAATTTTTCAAGACCTTTAATAAAATTACTTTCTAATTTTGCCATCATCGATCGTGCGTTTCGTTCTTGTTCATCTAAGTTTAAATATTCCCGTTCCACTGAGGCCTTCAGTTTTCCAAGGTCGGTTCCTCCAAGGGCATTGCGCGCAGAAACGAACACTTGCGTGCCCACCTTCACCATGATTCCTTCATCGATCGCTAAATAATGAACATTATTTTCATCTTCGTACATAAAAATTCCGGGAACTAATGCCAATACACAATCCAGGCGTTTAGGTAAAAAGCCGTAATATCCATTTTCTGTTTCTGCTACAATCCGTTTGACGTTTTGTAAATCCGCAAAAACCTTAAAGGGAAGTAAAATTTTTAAACTCATCACATTTTTTGGATTCATGAGAATTAAAACGTTTAACTAATAGCTTCTTCAATTGCGCCGATCATATAAAATTTATTTTCTGGTAAGTTTTTAAATTCATCGGAAAGAATCCTTTCGCATCCATCTAAAGATTCTTTCAGCGTAACATTCTTTCCTTTTGATCCGCTGAATTGTTCGGTGGTGAAAAAAGGTTGCGTAAGAAATCGTTCCAATCTTCTTGCCCGCCCCACGAGATTTCGGTCCTCGATTGATAATTGTTCAATTCCGAGCATGGCGATGATATCCTTAAGGTCTTCGTATTGTGCTAAGGTTTGCCTGATTTCCCGGGCAATTGAATAATGCCTTGGGCCAACGATCGCGGCCGCTGCCATTTTTGAGTTCGACTGAAGCAGGTCAATAGCGGGGTATAGTCCTTCGCTGGCTCTTCTTCTTGAAAGCACGATGGAAGCCGAAAGATGAGAGAATGTATGCACGGCAGCGGGATCGGTCAAATCATCTGCCGGTACATACACCGCTTGGATGGAGGTAATGGCGCCGGAGGGCGTATCGGCAATTCGCTCTTCCAATTTTGAAAGTTCCGTACCCATCGTTGGCTGATATCCCAATCGAGACGGCATTTGCCCCATTAGTCCGGACACTTCCATCCCGGCTTGAATAAAACGGAAGATGTTGTCGATCAGCAAAAGTACATCACGATGCTCGTCGTCCCTAAAGTACTCGGCCATGGTTAGTGCGGCATGCCCAACTCGAAAACGTGCGCCCGGCGGTTCATTCATTTGACTGAACATCATTACCATGTTGCCTAGTACACCTGCATTTTTCATGTCATGATATAGTTCATGGCCTTCGCGGCATCGTTCACCAATCCCGCAAAACATACTTACGCCGTGATGATTACCCACCATGTTATGAATCATTTCGGTCAGGAGAACCGTTTTCCCCACCCCGGCACCGCCAAACAAACCGGCCTTCCCACCGCGCTCCAGGGGAATTAATACATCAATTGCTTTAATCCCCGTTTCAAAAATCTGAGAAGTGGAAGATCGATTGGATAAGGAGGGGGGAGGCTGATGAACCGTGCGCCATTGCACATCCGTTAAAGGTCCTTGTTGATCAATCGTATTTCCGAAAACATCGAACATTCTTCCTAAAAGATTTTTTCCAACGGGTACAGACAATTGATTCCCCAAGGCTTCCACCCGCATGCCTCGGGAAAGCCCCTGCGTTGGGGCCAAAGCGATGCATCGTACCCTACTTTCATCAATCTGAGCAAGTACTTCCAGGGCAATTTCATTTTCTCCTCCTGTGTGAAGCAAAGAATAGATAGAGGGAATTTTGTTTTCGAAAAGCACATCAATGACGCTTCCGCGAACAGAAACGATTTTACCTAAGTTAATAGGACCGACGGTGAGTTGGTCTACAGGGTTCATTCTGGTCTAAATTTTTAACATCACACCTTAATCGGAAGCAGCAGAACCAAAAGTAAAAATGGTAACGCGGGGGATCCATGACGAAACTCATTTTGCCAGGAAACAAAAATTAGTTTTAATTTGACAGACCATTCCTTGCTAGAAAAGAAACAATTCATGGTTATCATTCGATGAGGCCGGAGAGGATCTCACTGAAGTAAAATTTAATTTGCATTATGTGACGCCAATAAAACCTAACGCATGGCAGCTGGCGTGGAAACTTTAGTCATCTTCCGGTTTCAGTTTATTTTACGACTTTGCAAAAAAGGCAATTTGAAAATTGAAACCCATGAAAAAATTCTCTCGGTATGCGAAAAACCGGTTCAATTCACTGGCTAATCATCTTGCTAAATTTGGTGATGACCCCCGTCCCGAGTTGCTTCACAGGATTCGGCTGGAGATAAAAAAAATAAAGGTGCTTCTCCATGTAACCGAGTTTTGTATTGCTGAATTTAATGGGCACAAACATTACCTTCCGTTCCGATCTGTCTTCAGAAAGGCGGGTGAAATACGACAGGGTGAAGTATTGAACGAATTATTTCGTTTTTATAAAATCGACCTTGAAGGCATTGACGAAAAGAAGCTACTCGCTGATAGACGCAAATTGATTTCATCTTTTCAAAAAGAATTACCCCGACTTCTTTTGGCCATCGAAATGAAGCGTGAAATACTGATGCGGCTCTTTAAGACTATAAAACGATCTTGTTTTGAAAAGTATGCTTACCTTAAAGAGAAAGAATTGCAAAAAATGGTATTTCCGAGGCTTAACCAACGGAAATTACATCAAACTCGAAAGGTCATTAAAGAAATTATTTGCCTATCAACAATTGCCGGGAACTCGCAAAAGGAAGTTCACTCAGTTTATGATAAACTTCAAATCATGATCGGACTATGGCACGACAAGCAAATTGTAGCAACGGTGTTAAAGACAAACAAATATCACGGCGAAGGCAAGATACTTAAAACGGAATGCCGAAATGACATCAAGAATATCAGGGAGCTGATCAACCAATTTTATCATTAAAATATTTTTAGGCGATCATTATGCATCGCGCGCAGCGACTTAATTTATGCTCCATGTCAGGCGGGCGATAAGCAACGTCCTGTTAGAAGTCGTCAAAAAAGAGAATCAGAGCAATAACCCCTGAATCACTTTTTTCCGACATGGATTTTTACCGAGCCGATTTATTTTTAAACGATTTATTCGTACCGGAGCGCGTCAATTGGATTGAGTGCAGCGGCTTTTCGTGCCGGATACCATCCAAAAAAAAGCCCAACGGCGGCCGAGAAGATGAAAGAAAGGGTGATGGAAAAGATGGTGACCACAACGGGCCACCCTCCAAATTTTGCAACCAATGATGAAACCAAGATTCCGATCGCGATGCCAATTAGTCCACCGATAAAACTTATAAAAATAGCTTCTATCATAAATTGCGTTAGTACATCTCTACTTTTGGCGCCAACGGCCATCCGGATTCCTATTTCGCGTGTTCGTTCCGTCACCGAAACCAACATGATGTTCATAATACCTATGCCTCCTACCAGTAGTGAGATTCCAGCAATGCTGGCTAATAGGATCGTCATCACGCTGGAAATGCTTCCGAAAATGTTACTGATATCGGATTGGGTACGCACCGTGAAATCATTTTCATCGGAGGGCGCCAGTTTATGTTTTTCCCGCAATAGACTCGATATCTCGTCAACGGCATCAGTGGTTTGGTCTTCCGAAGCCGTTGATGCCAGTATACTGTTGACGTAGGAGGAGGATGACATTAGTCTTTTTTGAACGGTTGAAAATGGAGCGATGATAATATCGTCTTGATCCTGTCCAAATGTATTCTGTCCCATTTTTGAAAGTACGCCAATAATTTTGCAGGGCACGCTGTTTATCCTAATAATTTCTCCAACAGGGTTCACCGTCTCATTTCCAAACAAATTCAATACGACCGTCACGCCAACCAGGCAAACCTTTGCAGCAGCACGATCATCTGAAATTGTAAATGAATTGCCATAGGCTATCGTCAGGGAGCGAATAGCTAGATAGTCGTTTTTTACCCCTAAAATCAATGTATTCCAGTTTTGCGATCCATAAATTACTTGCACTCTTTTTTGATCCACCGGTGAAACGTAATTAACCAAGTCGCAGTGTTTTGCGATGGCCTCCACGTCTTCCACTTTTATGGTTTGAATGCTGGAAGCACCTTGTCGCACGCCCCCTTGGCTGGTGGTTCCCGGAAAGATCATGATGGAATTTGTTCCAAGGCTGGCCACGGAAGCTTTGATGTTTTGATTAGAACCTTCCCCAATGGCAAGCATGGCAATGACAGAGGCGACTCCAATGATTATTCCCAGCATTGTTAAAAAGCTTCTCAGTTTGTTCCTGTTTAGGGACCGGTACGCAATTTTCATGGAATTTAGTACCCTCATACCGTTGCTTGCTCCTCTTTTAGCAGTTCTATTTTTCGCAATTCTTGGATCGCGTTTTTTCGCTCTTTAACCACGGTGTTGGCAATGATCTTCCCGTCTTTGAACACAACATTGCTTTTCGCAAAACTGGCAATGTCGGGTTCATGGGTCACCATGACAATGGTAATTCCGTTGTCATTTAATTTTTGAAATATGACCATGATCTCGTAACTCGTTCTTGAGTCCAGATTGCCCGTCGGTTCGTCTGCCATGATCACGACTGGATCATTTACCAATGCGCGTGCAATTGCCACGCGCTGTTGCTGACCACCTGATAATTCGTTGGGCATCGCGTTAACGCGGTCCGCTAATCCAACTAAGGTAAGTGCATTTAATGCTTTTTGTGTTCGGGCTGTAGAACCAATTTTACTGTTGTACAATAAAGGTAGTTCTACATTTTCCAAAGCCGATGTTCGCGTCAGTAGGTTAAAGGATTGAAACACAAATCCAATCTTCTGATTTCGTAGATCAGCCAATTCATCCTTTGAATGGCCCAAAACGTTTTTTCCCTCCATTAAATATTGGCCACTGGTGGGATTATCCAGGCATCCCAGAATGTTCATGAAAGTGGATTTTCCTGATCCACTGGCACCCATAATGGCTAAAAATTCTCCTTTCATGATGGTGAGGGATACTTTATTAAGCGCATGAAATTCCAACTCACCTGTGCGATAAGTCTTTACCAGTTCAACCGTTTCGATCAAAGCATTCGGGACCATGTATTCTTACTTTCGCTTTGGAAATTTAGGTACAAAAGGACTTGAAGGGGCCGCATCCGAAGCGTTTTTCGAGTGATTTATACCGACCACGACTTCTTGCCCTTCTTTGAGGTCACCTTCAATTTCGGTGAACGAGCCGTCTGAAAGTTTTCTTACCACTTTAACGGGAAAAATATCTTTATCACTTCTTAGCCATAAGAACCCCTCGGTATGATTTGATTCGATTATTTCTTGTTTTTTTAATTCACTGCTATGAAGAACTTTTAGCTCCCAACTTTTTTTAATCGAATCGGGCAGAAGTGGGTTCAATTGGATGGACTCGACAGGCGGTATAAAACTGAATGCATTCGAAGGTACTTTCAGTACATTGCTTCGCTGTTCCACATAAATATTAAGATTGGCCGTAAGACCGGGAACTAACTTCATTTTTGGATTGGCGAAAGCTACGATAACCACATAATTGACAACATTCTGCACCATAATCGGTTGACGTCTTACTTGAGTAACTACACCATTGAAAACATCCTTCGGATAGGCATCCACGGTAAATTTGGCATGTTGGCCAACCTTCACTTGTCCAATGTCTGCTTCGTCCACATTGGCCTGCACTTGCATTTTTGTTAAATCATAGGCAATGGTAAACAGCGTTGGACTATTGAAACTAGCAATGACCATGTTTCCGACCTGAATGTTTCTTGAGATCACCATTCCGCTGATAGGTGCTTTGATGGTTGCATATTGAAGATTGATTTTTGCCCTGTTTAATTGAGCAACAGATGAAATGAGATTGCCTTTTGCAGTTTGGTAGTTGGTCAGTGCCAAATCGTAATCTGCCTGGTCCATCACTTCGCTATCGTGCAACTTTTTTGCACGATTATATTCCCGTTCCTGTTCATCCATTTGTATTTTGGCTCGTTCCATTGCTGCATCCGCATCCATTTTGTTGGCATAAAGCAGGGTTGTATCAAGTACGGCGATCGTTTGTCCTTTCCTGACTATGGAATTATAATCCACTAATATTTTAGCAATAGTTCCGGTTACCTGCGTACCAACATCAACTGAGGTGTCTGCGTTAACCGTTCCGGTCGCCGTGACGATAACGTTGACGTCCCCCTTTTCTATCAGTACGGTTCGCCAGGAGACCCCCTGCTGCTTATTGCGTGAAAAAAAGAAATAGGCGCCGGCGCCCCCAAGGCACAGAACAATGACAATCGTGACCATGGTGGATTTGTTCATAAGTCTTTTCTTTTAATAAGGGAGAATCAATACAAAGTCAAAGAACACCAAGTTGCATCTTTGATAAAATGATGCCGGTCATATCTGATCGTAATCCTTATCAGGGAAAAGGTTATGTTGCCGATTGGAAGGGAGCTTTTATTATGACTTTAGTCTGATGTTGAGGTAATCATTGCTGGTGTAACCTCTACTTAGGGCAGAGGGGATGAGGCATCGATCAGTCTTTTACGATGATCAAAATTTTGTGGCTACTTATTATGCGACCCAGGCGCTATGACAACTCCCCCCGGTTTACTGGCTGCGCCATTTAGACAGGGAAGATCGTTAGCTTCCCCATGCCACTACGATTAGTGGCCACGGTTTCGGCTGATGGAGGTTTACGCCTACAATGATAACAAAATCACCTGAGAGGGGATCAAAATCTCATTTCTAAATGATCATCATCATTGGTGAACATGTACAATCAAAAATATCTTTGAGTAGAAATTAAAAAAAGGAGGAATTATGAACACCATCGCAAAAAGAAATGGAAGTCTTCCCACACTTTTGTCGGATTTCTTCAGTCCTGCTACCGTATTGGGCCGTGATTTTTTCGACATGGACCCCGATTTTTTCCAATCCCGCTTAGGTATCAATTTACCTTCCGCCAACATCACTGAAACTCCCAAGGAGTTCAAGTTAGAATTGGCGGCACCCGGATTAGAAAGGAAAGATTTTGACATCGAAGTAAACAACAAAATCCTCACGATCAGCGCAGAGAAAGAAGTAGAGAAAGAAGAAGAAAAAAATGAATATTCAAGAAAGGAATATTCATTTAATTCCTTCAGCCGCTCTTTCACTTTGCCGGAGAACATCAAAGAGGGGAATATCGATGCCAAGTATGAAAATGGAGTGCTGAAAATAGTCCTTCCAAAAATGAAAGAAACACCAGTTAGAACAAGTCACAAAATTGCTGTTTCTTGAATTACGTCAATGGGAGCAAAGGTTAAAAGGGACGTTGGCTTCTAGGTTGGAAAGGGAAAGGCGGAGGTTACTCCGCCTTTCTAATTCATTGAAAAATCAAAAGTGAAATGTATGAACACGATCATTCAAACACTGGATTTCAAAGCTCGTAAAACGCTCACTGATTTTGTTAGGGAAAGTGTCGGCAAGTTGGAGACGCACGTAGATAGAATAATTAGTTGTCGGGTGATTCTTCGGTTGAACCACTCCGATCAGCGGGAAAATAAGGTTTTTGAAATCAGGTTGGCTATTCCAAGTCATGAATTCTTTGCATCGAAAGAATCCGAAAGTTTTGAAGATGCTGTATTGAAAGCAACCGATGCGGTCAAACATCAGGTGGTACGAACCAAGGATGGAAAAGGACACCAGGCCAATAAAACTTCCATTTCGCTAGAAGAAACCGACGAAACGGAATAAATATTTAATAAAATGAACTTCTTAACACAACCGACTTCCACTTATTTGCTTGCAGCAAGCTTGGGGTCACTTCAGGAGGAAACCCGGAGTTGGCTCCACGAAATAGACTTTTGGCAAAGTGAAATGATTTTTTTGTATAAGT
>Ga0075019_10000721_pt1 | contig 18835 bp, 14 predicted proteins | sample ColStrG_CSR_2013_FD_71473 | JGI IMG/M metagenome (GOLD analysis project Ga0075019, IMG submission 71473) | Freshwater sediment microbial communities in response to fracking from Pennsylvania, USA - Cold Stream Run_MetaG_CSR_2013 | ecosystem: Environmental > Aquatic > Freshwater > Creek >...
GTGCAAGCGGTCGACGACGCGATTCACGCCTTGGCGCCACCGGCTACGCTGCACGGCAGCTTCCAGGGCAATGCCAAGGCCTTCAAAGCCTCGTCGGGCAACCAGCCCTGGCTGATCCTGGCGGCAATTGTCGCGGTCTACGTGGTCCTGGGAATTCTGTACGAGAGCTACATTCACCCGCTGACTATCCTCAGCACCCTGCCCTCCGCCGGACTGGGCGCGCTGCTCGCCTTGCGCTGGATGCACTATGACCTGAACGTGATCTCCATGATAGGCATCATCCTGCTCATTGGCATCGTGAAGAAAAACGCCATCATGATGGTCGACGTCGCCCTGGAGCTGGAGCGTACGCAGGCCATGGCGCCCCGGGAAGCCATCTACCACGCGTGCAAGCTGCGCTTTCGCCCCATCATGATGACCACCGGCGCTGCGATTCTGGGTGCGCTGCCGCTGGCCTTGGGGACCGGTGCAGGTTCGGAATTGCGCGCCCCCGTGGGCGTCGCGCTGCTGGGAGGCTTGCTGGTGTCGCAAATGCTGACGCTGTTCACGACGCCGGTGATTTACCTGTACCTGGAGCGCTTCGCGCAGACCCTGCGCCCTGTGCGCCCCGGAACGGCGCCCGCCGCCGCAGCGCCAGCGCAGCACGACGCCGCGCCATTCCGGAGTCGCTAAGCCGACTTACTTGCGCGCCGGCGGTACGTCAGTGCAGCTGCCGTGGGCAATTTCGGCCGCCATCCCTATGCTTTCGCCCAGCGTGGGGTGCGCGTGTATGGTCTTGCCGATGTCAATGGCGTCGGCGCCCATTTCGATCGCCAGCACAATTTCGCCCAGCATGTCTCCGGCGTGCGTGCCCACCATGCCGCCGCCCAGGATCTTGCCGTGGCCGTGCGCTTCCGGGCTGTCGTCAAACAGCAGCTTGGTGACGCCTTCGTCGCGCCCGTTGGCGATGGCGCGGCCCGACGCGTTCCAGGGGAACAGTCCTTTTTTCACCTTGATACCCTGCGCCTTGGCCTGGTCTTCGGTCAGACCGACCCAGGCAACCTCGGGGTCGGTATAGGCGACGCTGGGGATCACGCGCGCATTGAAAGCGGTGCTAGCCAAGGCCTTGTCGCCCTGCAACTCGCCCGCAATGACCTCGGCCGCCACGTGCGCCTCGTGCACCGCCTTGTGCGCCAGCATGGGCTGGCCCACGATGTCGCCGATGGCAAAAATATGCGGCACGTTGGTGCGCATCTGGATGTCCACGTTGATGAAGCCCCTGTCGGTCACGGCAACGCCGGCTTTTTCCGCGGCAATTTTCTTGCCGTTGGGCGTACGGCCCACGGCCTGCAGCACCAGGTCATAGACCTGCGGCGGCGGCGCGCTGCCGCCTTCTTCGGCCGGCGCAAATGTGACTTCAATGCCTTCGGGCAGCGCGCGCGCCGAGACCGTCTTGGTCTTGAGCATGATGTTGTCGAAGCGCGGCGCGTTCATTTTCTGCCAGATTTTCACCAGGTCGCGGTCCGCGCCCTGCATCAGTCCGTCTAGCATTTCGACCACGTCCAGACGGGCGCCCAGCGTGCTGTACACCGTTCCCATTTCCAGGCCGATGATGCCGCCACCGAGAATCAGCATGCGCTTGGGCACCTGCGTCAGCGCCAAGGCGCCGGTCGAGTCGACAACGCGCGGGTCCTGCGGCATGAAAGGCAGACGTACCGCCTGCGAACCCGCAGCAATGATGGCCTTTTTGAAGGCAATCACTTTCTTGCTGCCGGTTTTCTCCTGCGCCGCGCCCCCGGTTTCTTCCACTTCCAGATGGTTGGCGCCGACAAAGCTGCCGTAGCCGCGCACGATGCTGACCTTGCGCATCTTGGCCATCGCAGCCAGCCCACCCGTCAACTTCCCAATCACCTTGTCCTTGTGGCTGCGCAGTTTGTCGATGTTCACCTGCGGCTCGCCAAAGTCCACGCCCAGAGACGCCATGTGGCTGACCTCGTCCATGACGGCGGCGACGTGCAGCAAGGCCTTGGACGGGATGCAGCCAACGTTCAGGCAAACGCCGCCCAGCGTCGCGTAACGCTCGACCAGTATGACCTTCAGCCCCAGGTCGGCGGCACGAAAGGCCGCGCTGTAGCCGCCAGGGCCTGCGCCCAGCACCAGCACGTCGCAGTCCATGTCGGCGCTGCCGGCGAAACTGGCCGCGTTCGGTGCTGCCACGGCTGCTGCGGCGGCAGGTGCCGCGCTAGGCGCCTGGACCGGCGCAGCGGGAGCGGGCGCAGGCGCTGCGGCGCCCGCGTCGCCCTGCAGCGTGAGCACCAGCGTGCCTTGCTGGACCTTGTCGCCCAGTTTGACCTTGAGCTCCTGCACCACGCCGGCAGCGCTGCAGGGAATTTCCATGGACGCTTTGTCCGACTCGACCGTGATCAGGCTTTGTTCCGCCTTCACATGGTCGCCGACCTTGACCAGAATTTCTATGACCGTGACTTCGTCGAAGTCGCCAATGTCCGGAACCTGAATATCGATTTGTGCCATCGTGGTTCCTTAGAGCAAGACGCGGCGGAAGTCACCCAGGATCTGTCCCAGGTAAACGTTGAAGCGCGCCGCCGCAGCGCCGTCGATGACGCGGTGGTCCCAGGTCAGCGACAGCGGCAGCATGAGGCGCGGCTGGAAGGCCTTGCCGTCCCACACCGGCTCGGTCGTCGAGCGGCACACGCCCAGAATGGCGACTTCGGGCGCGTTGATGATGGGCGTGAAATAACGCCCACCGATGCCGCCCAGGCTGGAAATGGTGAAGGTCGCACCCGACATTTCGGCCGGGCTGAGCTTGCCGTCACGCGCCTTCTTGGCGAGCTCGGACATTTCCTGCGAGATCTGGAAAATTCCCTTTTTGTCGCAGTCGCGGATTACCGGAACCATCAGGCCGTTGGGCGTATCGGCGGCGAAGCCGATGTGCCAGTAGTTCTTGTAGACCAGCGCGTCGCCGTCGAGCGAGCTGTTGAATTCCGGGTATTTCTTCAGCGCTGCGACGCAGGCCTTGATGAGGAAAGCGAGCATGGTGACCTTGACGCCGCTCTTCTCGTTTTCCTTGTTGGTGGACACGCGGAACGCTTCGAGGTCGGTGATGTCGGCGTCGTCGTGGTTGGTAACCGCCGGAATCATGACCGCGTTGCGCAACAGGTTGGCGCCGCTGATCTTCTTGATGCGGCTCATTTCCTTGCGCTCGACCGGACCGAACTTGGCGAAGTCCACCTTGGGCCAAGGCAGCAGTCCCAGTCCGGCACCGTCGCCCGCGGGTGCCGCAGCCGGCCGGGCCAGCGCTGCCGCCGCAGTCTGCACCGCGCCGCTCATGACCGAGCGGGTGAAAGCCTGCACGTCGGTGTCCAGAATGCGGCCCTTGGGGCCCGAGCCCTTGACTTCGTTCAGGGGAACGCCCAATTCGCGCGCAAACTTGCGCACCGAGGGTGAGGCGTGCGCAAGCCCCAGGGGCGCGGCGCCGGGGGCGTGCGCAGGCAGCGCCGCAGCGGCGACTTCGGGCTTGCCTGCCGCCTGGGCCACGGCCGGCGCGGCAGCAGCCGGTGCCGGTGCTTGTGCCGGGGCCGCACTGGCGGCGGGAGCCGCAGCGCCGGCCGCCGCGACGCTGCCCTGCAGCACTGCCAGCAAGTCACCGACGTTGACCTTGTCGCCCAGCTTGACCTTGAGCTCCTGCACCACGCCGGCGTGTGAAGACGGAATCTCCATCGACGCCTTGTCCGACTCGACCGTGATCAGGCTTTGTTCGGCCTTGACGCTGTCGCCCGGCTTGACCAGCAGTTCGATCACCGCCACGTCCTTGAAGTCGCCGATATCGGGAACCCGGACTTCGATCGGACCCACCGCAGCGGGTGCGGCTGCAGGCGCTGCCGTCGTGGGCGCGGGCGCAGCGGGTGCAGCAGCAGCAGGTGCGGGCGCGGCTGCGGGGGCCGGCGCTGCGGCAGCGCCAGCGGCTTCCAGCAGCAACACCACGCTGCCTTCTTTGACCTTGCTGCCCAGGGCGACCTTGATTTCCTGCACCACACCGGCGGTGCTGCACGGGATTTCCATGGACGCCTTGTCCGATTCGACGGTGATCAGGCTCTGGTCGGCCTTGACCGTGTCACCTACCTTGACCATGAGTTCGATGACCGTGACTTCATCGAAGTCCCCGATGTCGGGGACCTTCACTTCTACGATTGCCATATTGTTTGTCTCCGGTACTTATGCGTAGAGCGGGTTGATCTTGTCGGCTTTGATGCCGTATTTCTGGATCGCCTCGGCGACCTTGGCGGCGGCCAGCGTTCCATCCTCGCTCAGCGCCTTGAGCGCGGCGACCACGATGTAATGGCGGTTCACTTCGAAATGCTCGCGCAGCTTGCTGCGGAAATCGCTGCGGCCAAAACCGTCGGTACCCAGGACCTTGTAGTTGCGGCCCTTGGGAACAAAGGGACGAATCTGTTCGGCGTAGGCCTTCATGTAGTCGGTCGACGCGACCACCGGGCCTGTGGACGAACCCAGCTGCTGCGCCACAAAAGGCACGCGCTGCGTCTCCAGCGGGTGCAGCAGATTCCAGCGCTCGGCGTCCTGGCCGTCGCGCGTCAGCTCGTTGAAGCTGGGGCAGCTCCAGACGTCGGCGGCGACGCCCCAGTCGCTTTGCAGCAGTTCCTGCGCCGCAATGCTCTCGCGCAGAATCGTTCCCGAGCCCAGCAGCTGCACGCGCGTCTTGCCCTTGCCGCCGGCCTTGCACAGGTACATGCCCTTGATGATCTGCTCTTCGGTGCCCGGCGTGAGACCTGGCATGGCGTAGTTTTCATTCAGCAGCGTGAGGTAATAGAACACGTTGTCCTGCTTTTCCACCATGCGCTTGAGGCCGTGGTGCAGGATGACGCCAACTTCGTGCGCGAACGTCGGGTCGTAGCTGACGCAGTTGGGAATCGTTCCCGCCATGATGTGGCTGTGGCCGTCTTCGTGCTGCAAGCCCTCGCCGTTCAGCGTGGTGCGCCCGGAGGTGCCGCCCAACAGGAAGCCGCGCGCCTGCATGTCGCCTGCCGCCCAGGCCAGGTCGCCGATGCGCTGGAAGCCGAACATCGAGTAGTAGACGTAGAACGGCACCATGATGCGGTTGCTGGTCGAATAGCTGGTGGCAGCGGCGATCCAGCTGCTCATGCCGCCGGCCTCGTTGATGCCTTCCTGCAGGATCTGGCCTTGCTTGTCCTCGCGGTAGTACATCACCTGGTCTTTGTCGACCGGGGTGTAGTTCTGACCTGCGGGGTTGTAGATGCCGACCTGGCGGAACAGGCCTTCCATGCCGAAGGTGCGCGCTTCGTCGACCAGGATGGGGACGACGCGCGGGCCCAGGGCCTGGTCGCGCAGCAGCTGCGTCAAAAAGCGCACGTACGCCTGCGTGGTCGAGATTTCGCGCCCCTCGGGCGTTGCTTCCATGACGCTCTTGAAAGTTTCCAGCGACGGGACGGTGAAGCTCTCGTCGGCCTTGGTGCGGCGGTGCGGCAGGTAGCCACCGAGCGCCTTGCGGCGTTCGTGCAGGTACTGCATTTCCGGCGTGTCGTCGGCGGGCTTGTAGAACGGAATCTTGGACAGTTCGCTGTCCGGAATCGGAATATTGAAACGGTCGCGGAAGGCGCGGATGTCGTCGTCGGTCAGCTTCTTGGTCTGGTGCACATTGTTTTTGCCCTCGCCCGCCTTGCCCATGCCAAAGCCTTTGACGGTCTTGATGAGCAAGACCGTGGGCTGGCCCTTGTGATGCACTGCCGCGTGGAACGCGGCATACACTTTTTGCGAATCGTGGCCGCCGCGGCGCAGCTCAAAAATTGCTTCGTCGCTCATTTTGGCGACCAGCTCGGTGGTGCGCGGGTCCTTGCCGAAGAAATGCTTGCGCACGTAAGCGCCGTCGTTCGCCTTCATCGCCTGGTAGTCGCCGTCCAGGGTGTCCATCATGACCTTGCGCAGCGCTCCGTCCTTGTCGCGCGCCAGCAGCGGGTCCCAGCCCTTGCCCCACAGGAGCTTGATGACGTTCCAGCCCGAGCCACGGAACTCGCCCTCGAGTTCCTGAATGATCTTGCCGTTGCCGCGCACCGGTCCGTCCAGGCGCTGCAGATTGCAGTTGATGACAAATATCAGGTTGTCCAGGTTTTCGCGCGCCGCCAGGCCGATGGCGCCCAGCGATTCGACTTCGTCCATTTCGCCGTCGCCGCAGAACACCCAGACCTTGCGGTTCTCGGTATTCGCAATACCGCGGGCATGCAGGTATTTGAGGAAGCGCGCCTGGTAGATCGCCATCAGGGGGCCCAGGCCCATGGACACGGTGGGGAATTGCCAGAATTCCGGCATCAGCTTGGGGTGCGGGTAGCTGGATAGGCCTTTGCCGTCGACTTCCTGGCGGAAGTGCAGCAACTGCTCTTCGGTCAGGCGACCTTCGAGGTAGGCGCGCGCGTACACGCCAGGCGACACGTGCCCCTGGATATACAGGCAGTCGCCGCCGTGGTTCTCGCTCTCGGCGTGCCAGAAATGGTTGAAGCCGGCGCCGAACAGGCTGGCGAGCGAGGCGAAGGAGCCAATGTGGCCACCCAGGTCGCCGCCGTCCACCGGGTGGTGGCGGTTCGCCTTGACCACCATGGCCATGGCGTTCCAGCGCATATAGGCGCGCAGGCGCTCCTCGATTTCCAGGTTGCCCGGCGAACGCTCCTCCTGGTCGGGGTCTATGGTGTTGACGTAGCCGGTGGTGGCCGAGAACGGCATATCGATGCTCTTCTCGCGTGCGTGCTCCAGCAACTGCTCTAGCAACTGGTGGGCGCGCTCCGGCCCCTCGTTCTCGATGACGGCGGATAGCGCGTCCATCCACTCACGGGTTTCCTGACTGTCCCAATCGATGCTGGGAGCCGGGCTGGGGGGAACTGCTGACATGGGTGTCTCCTGATGACTTATTGATTTTTGGGCGTTGCCTCGCCCACGGACGTACTTTGACGCATTTTTTGCTTGGCAAGCGAGTGTCGCATAATATTTTCTAAATTTCAAGCTATGCTTTTGCGTTTCATATTAAGAAATAATGACAAGACAGCCCGCATGCCGGGCCTCTACACTGTGACCATGTCGCTGCGCCATCTGATCACCCTGCCCACGGCGCTGCCGCTGCCCAGCGTGACGCAAGCCAAACGCTGGTGGCATCGGCTGACTCCGCACCGTCAGGACCGCCTGGCCATGCTCGCGCCGCTGGTTGCCGTGCTGCTTTTCTTCTCGGCCATCGTCGCCGCGCTGGGGTATCTGCGCCTGGAGGAAATCGACCGCGAACAGGAGGCCGTGCAGCGCGACGTCGAGTACACGCAACAGCGCCTGCGCCTGCGCCTGCTGGAGCGCCAGGAGCAGCTGAGCCGCCTGGCGCGCGAATTGGACGACCATGAGATCAACCTCGTGGACTTGCACGACCGCGCCGAAGCCATGCTCAACCAGTACCCGGAATTGCAGGGTATTGCCTGGATTGACGAACACCACCGCGTACGCGTGGGCACAGGCACGGCAACGCATACCTCGCCGCTGTCGCACAACCCGTTGGACCGGCTGGACAACGAGGCCAGCTTCGCCAGCGTGCGCGAAACCGAACAACCCGCGTACCTGCAGCGCCCGCGCAGCGCAGCGTTTTCGCCGCTGCTGCAACTCTACATTCCGGTATTCGACCGTAGCCGGTTTAACGGCGTGCTGTTGGCCGAAATGTCCATCGAAGGGCTCTACCACTACGGCGTACCCGCCGAGGTGTCGGCGCGTTATGCCATTTCCATGCTGGACGCCAAAGGGGGCTTGCTGGCCGGAACCGCCATACCCACGCGGCGCGTGCCCAGCCAGCTTTTGCCATGGAGCGCACAGGCCAACGAATACGTGATGCCGGTTTCGCCGGTGGGCAATGGTCTGCGTGTGCGCGGCCAGGCCTACCACGCCTCGCTGGGCGTCATTGGCAGCGGCCTGTTCTGGCTGGTCAGTGCGCTCAGCGTGCTGACCGCGTGGATGTTAATCGCCAACTGGAAGCACACGCGCACGCGCCTGCAGGCGCAACAGGCGCTGATGTCGGAGACCAACTTCCGTCGCGCCATGGAAAACTCCTTGCTCACCGGCATGCGCGCCATGGACCTGCAAGGCCGCATCACCTATGTGAACGCCGCGTTCTGCCAGATGACTGGCTGGAGCGAAGCCGATCTGGTGGGCTGTTCGGCGCCGTTTCCGTATTGGCCGGAAGCCGACCGCGAACTGCTGTTCGCGCGCCTCGAGGAGGAGCTGTCGGGCAAGTCCACACCGGGCGGTTTTCAGGTGCGGGTAAAACGGCGTGACAACAGCATGTTTGACGCGCGCCTGTACGTTGCGCCCTTGATAGACGCGATGGGAACGCAGACCGGCTGGGTCACGTCCATGACCGACATCACTGAACCGAACCGGGTGCGCGAGCAATTGTCGGCCTCGCACCAGCGCTTCACCACCGTGCTCGAGGCCCTGGACGCGTCGATTTCGGTAGCGCCTCTGGGCAGCGACGAGCTGCTCTTTGCCAACAAGCTTTACCGCCAGTGGTTCGGCACGATGGCGGGGGGGCATCTGCAACTGGTCGCGCAGGCCGGCGTGCCCACGCACCCGACGTATGACGAGACCGGCGACAACGTGGATTCGCTCGCGGGCCTGCCGACCGACGTCATCGCCGATACCGAGTCCGAAAGCGGCGAAGTCTACGACCCGGTTCTGGGTAAGTGGCTGGAGGTGCGCACGCGCTACCTGAGCTGGGTCGACGGTCGCCTGGCGCAAATGGTGATCGCCACCGACATCAGCAGCCGGCGCATCGCCGAGGAACAGGCGGCGACGCAGGCCGAGCGCGCGCAAAATTCCAGCCGCCTCATCACCATGGGCGAAATGGCGTCCAGCGTCGCGCACGAACTGAACCAGCCGCTGACCGCCATCAACAATTACTGCAACGGCATGGTGTCGCGCATCAAGTCGAACCAGATCAGCGAGCAGGAACTTCTGGGCGCGCTGGACAAGACGGCCAAGCAGGCGCAGCGCGCCGGGCAAATCATCCAACGCATCCGCAGCTTCGTCAAACGCAGCGAGCCCAACCGCACGCGCTCCAGCGTGGAAGTGATCGTCGCAGAAGCCATTGAACTGGCCGAAATCGAGCTGCGTCGGCGCAACGTTCGCCTGATCCACGTGCTGACGCCCAACCTGCCCATGGTCGTCGTCGATCCCATTTTGATCGAGCAGGTGCTGGTCAACCTGCTGCGCAACGCCGCTGAGGCCATAGACCTGGCGCAACGCCCCAACCCGGCACGACTGGTCGAACTGCGGGTGGAAAGGCGCCAGGTGGACGACAAGTCGGTGCTCGAATTTGCCGTGCAGGATACCGGCAATGGCATACCGCCCGAAGTCATGGCGCGCTTGTACGAGGCGTTCTATTCCACCAAAGCCGACGGCATGGGAATTGGCCTCAGCCTGTGCCGCTCCATCGTCGAGTCGCACCTGGGCCGGATGTCTGCGGAGAACATCTACAATGGCGACGCCTTGACGGGGTGCCGCTTCTCATTTTGGATTCCCCTGACAGACGCTGGCCGGCCCACCACGCCTCGGGCCCCCGCTGCAAGCCGTTAATTGTCTGGATTTCTGAATGAGTCTGATACCAAAAAAAGGGACCGTCTACGTTGTCGACGACGACGAGGCGGTACGCGATTCCTTGCAATGGCTGCTGGAGGGCAAGGGCTACCGGGTACGCTGCTTTGATTCCGCCGAGTCCTTTCTGAGCCGCTACGACGCGCGCGAGGTGGCCTGCCTGATTGTCGACATCCGCATGGGCGGAATGACCGGGCTCGAATTGCAAAACCACCTGATCGAAGGCCGGTCGCCGCTGCCCATCGTGTTCATCACCGGCCATGGCGACGTTCCCATGGCGGTAGACACCATGAAAAAAGGCGCCATGGATTTCATCCAGAAGCCCTTCAAGGAAGACCAGCTGGTAGAGCTGGTGGAGCGCATGCTGGAACACGCACGTGAATCGTTTGCCGATTACCAGCTGGCGCTCAACCGCGACGCCCTTATGGCCAAGCTCACGCTGCGCGAATCGCAGGTGCTCGAGCGTATCGTCGCTGGTCGGCTGAACAAGCAAATTGCCGATGACCTGGGAATCAGCATCAAGACGGTGGAAGCGCACCGCGCCAACATCATGGAAAAGCTCGGTGCTAACACCGTCGCCGACCTGCTGAAAATTGCCCTGGGCCAGAACGCACCCAAGGGCTGAGCCCTGTTGCAGGGCGGCAAAACACGCTTGCAAGCTCGCAAGTTCCACCTCCCATTTTTAATTTTCGTACTATGAGTTCACACACCATGGCCCAGCGCATTGACGGAAACGCCCTCTCTGCGCAACTGCGCGCCGACGTCCTGCAACGCACCGCTGCTCTCAAAGACCGTGGCGTGACGCCCGGCCTGGCCGTGCTGCTGGTGGGAGACAACCCCGCGTCCCAGGTCTACGTGCGCAACAAGGTCAAAGCATGTGCCGACGCCGGAATCCACTCGGTTCTGGAGCGCTTGCCGGCGACGCTGTCGGAAGCAGAACTGTTGCAACGCATCGCCGCGCTGAACCAGGACGCCAGCATCCACGGCATCCTGGTGCAGCTGCCGCTGCCGCCGCACATTGACGCGCACAAGGTCATAGAAGCCATTGCGCCCACCAAGGACGTCGACGGCTTTCACCTGGCCAGCGCTGGCGCGCTGCTGGTCGGGCAGCCGGGCTTCAAGCCCTGCACGCCGTACGGCTGCATGAAAATGCTCGAATCGATTGGCTATGTGCTGCGCGGCAAGCACGCCGTCGTCATCGGACGCAGCAACATCGTCGGCAAGCCCATGGCGCTGATGCTGCTGCAACAGGATGCCACCGTCACCATCTGCCACAGCGGGACGCGCAACCTGAAGGAACTGACGCTGCAAGCCGACGTGATCGTCGCCGCCGTCGGCAAGCGCAAGGTGCTCACCGCCGACATGGTCAAGCCCGGTGCTGTCGTCCTTGACGTTGGCATGAACCGCGACGACCAGGGCAAACTCTGCGGCGACGTGGACTTTGAAGGCGTCAACCAGGTTGCCGGCTATCTGACGCCGGTGCCCGGTGGCGTAGGCCCCATGACGATCACCATGCTCTTGGTCAACACGCTGGAAGCGGCGGAACGCGGGGTCGCCGCTTGAACCCCCTGCTCCAAGACCACGGCCTGCCGGCGTTTGACCGGATTGCCCCGGAGCATGTGGCCGACGCCGTCAGCACGCTGCTTGACGCGGCGCAGCGTTCCCTGGACGCCGTCTGCGCAGACGCATTTGCAGCCGACTGGACCGCCGTATCCGCCACGCTGGACGTTGCTACCGAGCGCTTGTCCGTGGCCTGGGGCACTGTCAGCCACCTCAACAGCGTCGCCGACACGCCGGCGCTGCGTGCCGCGTACAACGCGGCGCTGCCGCAGGTGACCGAATTCTGGACGCGCCTGGGCGCAAACGAAAAGCTGTACGCCAAATACAAGGCCATGGACCCGGAGGCGCTGAACGCCGAACAGCTTCAGGCCCGCGCGCATGCACTGCGCGACTTTGTTCTGGGCGGCGCTGAACTGCGCGGACCGGCACGCCAGCGCTACGCCGAAATTCAGGAGCGTCAGGCCGAACTGGGGCAGAAATTCAGCGAAAACACGCTGGACGCAACCGACGCGTTTGCCTATTTTGCGCAGGCGCAGGAACTCGAAGGCGTCCCCCCGGACATCGTGCAGGCGGCGCGCAACGCCGCGCAGGCCGAGGGGCGCGAGGGCTACAAACTCACCCTGCAAGCACCGTGCTATTTCCCCGTCATGCAGTTCGCGCGCAGCAGCGCCTTGCGGGCCACGCTGTACCGCGCCTACCAAACGCGCGCATCCGACCAGGCGGCGGCGGAATTTCAGCGTTTTGACAATGGCGCCTTGCTGCGCGAAATTCTGGCCTTGCGGCGCGAAGAGGCGCAGTTGCTGGGGTACGCCGACTACGGCAGCCTGTCGCTGGCGACCAAAATGGCCGACTCCAGCGCCACCGTTCTGGCCTTTCTGCGCCAGCTTGCAGAGCGCGCACGCCCGTATGCGCTGCAGGACCTGGCTGACATGCGTGCATTCGCGGCGCAAGAACTGCAGCTGGACGACCCACAAGCCTGGGACTGGGCTTACGTGGGCGAGCGGCTGAAAGAGGCGCGCTACGCCTACAGCGAGCAGGACGTCAAATGCTACTTCACGGCGCCGCGCGTGCTCGCAGGCCTGTTTGGCTTGGTTGAGTCGCTCTACCAGGTGCGTATCGTGGCAGACCAGGCAGCGGTGTGGAACGACAGCGTGCAATTCTTTCGCATCGAGCGCTCCGGTGAATTGCTCGGGCAGTTCTATCTGGACCAGAACGCGCGCGCCGGCAAACGCGGTGGCGCCTGGATGGACGATGTACGCACGCGCTGGCTGCGTCCCGACACGGGCGCGCTGCAAACCCCGGTTGCGCATTTGGTCTGCAACTTCGCGGCCGGAGTGGACGGCCAAGCCGCACTGCTCACGCACGACGACGTGATCACCTTGTTCCACGAATTCGGCCACGGGCTGCACCACCTGCTCACCCAGGTGAACGAACGCCAGGTCGCGGGCATCAGCGGCGTCGAATGGGACGCTGTCGAGCTGCCCAGCCAGTTCATGGAAAATTTCTGCTGGGAGTGGCCGGTGCTGCAGGCGCTCAGCAGCCACGTCACCGACGGGACGCCGCTGCCACGCGCGCTCTACGACAAAATGCACCGTGCGCGCAATTTCCAGAGCGGCCTGCAGACACTGCGCCAGGTGGAGTTTGCCTTGCTCGACATGCTGCTGCACACTGCGCACGACCCACAGAACGACATACTCCCCCTGCTGCAACAGGTGCGCGACGAAGTCGCGGTAATCCAGCCGCCGCCCTGGGCCCGCAGCGTCAATACCTTCAGCCATATTTTTGCCGGCGGCTATGCTGCGGGCTATTACAGCTACAAATGGGCCGAAGTCCTGAGTGCCGACGCGTACGCAGCGTTTGAGGAGGCAGCGGGGCCAGACGGCGCGCCCGACGCGGCAACCGGGAAGAAATTTCGCGAATGCATTCTGGAAGTCGGAGGCAGCCGGCCCGCCATGGCCTCCTTCGAAGCCTTCCGCGGGCGCGCGCCCACGCTGGATGCCTTGCTGCGACACCAGGGCATGGTGCCGTAAACTCTGCCCTAACACGGGAGTCCACCCATGCTTGAAGTGCCTTTTCATTCCAAATCCGGGCTTTTGCTCCTCGCCGCCTTGCTGGCCGGCAGCGCCGGCGCGCAAACCGTTTACCGCATCGTGGGTGCTGACGGAAAAATCACGTTTTCCGACAAGCCCCCCTTCAATGCCCAACAGGGCAAGGTTGAAGCAACCGGTCTGGGTGCCAGCGCAGCAGCGAACAATTCGTCCTTGCCCTACGACTTGCGCCAGGTTGCTGCCAAATTTCCCGTGACCCTTTACACGGCGAACGAGTGCGCGCCATGCGCCTCGGCGCGCTCCTTGTTGGGTGCGCGCGGTATACCGTATTCGGAACGCACCATCAGCACGCACGACGACGCGGTGGCGCTGCAGCGTCTGGCCGGCGACGCCAGCGTTCCCATGCTGACCATCGGCTCGCAAAAGCTCAAGGGCTTTTCCGACGTGGAGTGGAACCAGTACCTGGACGCTGCGGGTTATCCCGCCACGTCGATCCTACCGTCCGGCTATAAAAACCTGCCCGCGACGCCGCTGGTGGCGGTGCAAAAAACCGACACGCCCAAGCCCGCAGATGCCGCGCCACCCGCGCCGGCTGTGAATAGTGCCCCGCCCGCGGCGCCATCGGCGAACAATCCCTCAGACATTCAGTTCTGAGGCGCGCAGCACGCTAGAAATTCAGCGTGCGTACGCCCGCGGCGGTCCCTAGCAGACAGACCGAAGCGCGTTGAAAGGCAAACACGCCGACCGTCAACACGCCGGGCCACTGGCTGACCTCGGCCTCCAAGCGCAGCGGATCGTCAATCTGCAAGCCGCTGACGTCGACGATATGCTGCCCGTTGTCGGTCACCAAGGGACGGTCCTGCTGCATGCGCACCCGACCCGTGCCGCCGAGCTTGGCGAACTGTGCGATGACGCGCTGTTCGGCCATGGGAACCACTTCCACCGGCAAGGGAAAGCGCCCCAAGGTTTGCACCAGCTTGGACTCATCGGCGATGCAAACAAAGCACGCAGACTGCGCCGCGACGATTTTTTCCCGCGTGAGCGCCGCGCCTCCACCTTTGATCATGAAGCCGTGCGCGTCGATTTCGTCCGCGCCGTCGATGTAGACAGCGATTTGCGGCACCGCATTGCTGTCGAAAACCCGTATACCCAGTGCCAAAAGCCGCTCGGTGCTGGCGACCGAGCTCGATACTGCACCGGCAATCTCGTCCTTGCGCGCCGCCAGCGCGTCAATGAACTTGTTGACCGTGGAGCCTGTGCCCACGCCAATGATCTGTCCCGGCTGGACATAGGCCAGAGCGGCCTGCCCGACCAGGGTCTTGAGCGCGTCCTGCGAGAGCGCCGCGCCCGACGCAAGGTGGGGAGCAAGTGCAGATTCGGTGTGGGGGTTTGTAAGGGTGGAACCGGTCATGGGTGAAAATCCGTGCAACAGCGACTGAATCCGGAATTATCCAATGCCTCCCCTGCCCTACGGCGCGCTGCGCCCGTTTTTATTCCAACTGGACGCCGAGCGTGCCCACGACGCCACCCTGGCCGCTCTGGAGGCCACGCAAGGCAACGCCCTGCGCCTGGCGTATCAGCAGGAACGTGTGCACGACCCGATTTGGGTCGCCGGCATGCCCTTCGCCAACCGCGTCGGCATGGCCGCCGGACTCGACAAGAACGCCCGCTGCATCGACGCGCTGGGCGCCATGGGATTTGGTTTTGTCGAGGTCGGTACGGTGACGCCGCTGGCGCAGGGCGGCAACCCGAAGCCACGCATGTTTCGCCTGCCGCAGGCGCAGGCGCTGATCAACCGACTGGGCTTCAACAACCAGGGGCTGGGGGCATTTTTACGCCACGTTCAGGCGTCCCGACTGCGCCGCAGCGCAAAGCCCTGGCTGCGCCTTGGGCTCAATATCGGCAAAAACGCGGCCACGCCCATGGAACGCGCCGTCGACGACTACCTCCAGTGCCTGGACGGTGTCTATGCCTACGCCGATTACATCACCGTCAACATCAGCAGCCCGAACACCGCCAACCTGCGCTCGCTGCAAAGCGACGCGGCCCTGGACGCCCTGCTGCAAGCGCTCGACGAGCGGCGCCAGGACCTGGCCCGGCGCCATGGCAGCGACAAGCCCCTGTTCCTGAAAATTGCCCCCGACCTGGATAACGCACAAATCGACGCCGTCGCCGCGACGCTCAAGCGCTACGGCTGCGACGCGGCGGGCCGCGCCAACCAGCGCTGGGGCTTGATCGCCACCAACACCACACTCAGCCGCGACGCAGTCCAGGGACTCGCCTGGGCGGACGAGGCGGGGGGCTTGTCCGGCGCGCCGCTGTTGGCCAGCAGCAACGCAGTGCTTGCGCGCCTGCGCGCGGCGATGGGACCGGACTTCCCCATCATGGGCGTAGGCGGCATTCTCAGCGCGCAGGACGCGGTGGCGAAAATCCATGCGGGCGCCGACCTGGTGCAAATTTATACCGGCCTGATTTACCACGGCCCCGCGCTCGTTCCTGCGGCCGCCCGGGCGATCGCCGCCTTGCGCCAGCCCCTTGCAACCGAGGCCAGCGCGCGCGCCACGAGCTAGGCCGCTGCCAGCGCCTATTGCAGTTGCAAGTTGCCGTCGGCGCCAGCGCTGAGCTTTTTGCCCTCGGGTGCGCGCAAGTACGCGATCGCGTCCTGCGGCGGCAGGCCAAACGCCAGGCTGGCACTGGTCTTCTCGTCGCGTCCGTACGCGTAGCCGCGCGTCTCGGTAATCAGGGCAAAGTGCAATTGCATATCGGTGCCGTCGTTGCAATGCAGGTCCATGGTGCCCGCGTTCGACGCGGTATTGCGCATGGCGCCCGAGCAACTCGTCACCGGCCCCTGGTCGGCGGCCAGGCTAAAGCGTCCGGTACGGTCTGGAATCAGCGTTACGCTGCCATTGAGCAACTGCCCGTTCACAATCGCGTAGGCGTCGGCCGACGTGCTGACCATGCGCAGGCCCATGTCGTTGACTCTGGCGCAACCGCCCAGCAGGAGACTGGTGGCAATAAAGCAGGTCGCAAACCGCATGATGAAGAGCCTCGCTGGAGCGTTCGGTACTAGGGTGCAATACGCCCGGATGGGCGCGCACGGGTGTGCTATCTTAGCCCCTATGTCCGAGTCAGAATCCCCCGCTGAACCCGTCAGCCGCCTCTCGCTCAAAGCCCTGGGCCTGAAACCGGGAATGGCGCTGCAAACCCGACGCCTGGTCGAGGGCGCGCGCAAGAAAGAGTCGCAGTACTTCGGCGCCATCGAGGGCAAAGGCGTCATGGTGGGGCCGCTGGGGCCCGAGGGCGTGCAGACCGAACTGGAAGAAGGCGAAGTTTGCGTGGTGCGCGGCTTCACCGGCATTTACGAATACTCGTTTCTGTCCAAGGTCCTGCAAACCTTCGAAAAACCCTTTGCCTACGCGCTGCTGGCCTACCCGGCGCAGGTCGACGCGCGCCAGGTGCGCCAGTCCATGCGCACCCGGGTATCCTGGCCCTCCGTGGTGCGTTTGCCGGGTGTGGCAACGCCGGTTGCGGTCACGCTCATCGACCTGAGTCTTTACGGCGCCATGTTCCGCTCCGAACTCCAGCTTGCCGCTATTGGCGCTCCCCTGGAACTGACCCTCAGCGCCGAGCTGGACGGGGTGGCGACAGAAATCCAGCTCAGCGCCAGCGTGTGCCACAACAACCGCTCCAGCACCGACACGGCCTACTATGTGGGCGTGGCATTCAAAAGCCTGACGCAGCAGGACAAATTGCTGCTGCACTACCTGACGCAAGGGACGCAAGCGTAGCGACCGGCGGGAAAAGTCAGAGCATCGGGTGAGACGCGCCGTAGCGACAGGCGGCCAGAGGCACAGCGACGGCCGAGACGCGCCGTTAGGACGGGCGAGCAGAGTCGTTACGAACCGCTACAACAGGCGTTCAGGCTTTCAGGTCCAGCAAGGCACCCGCCATGCTGTTGCCCGACTTGAACACCGCCAGGTTGGCCATGAAACTGTTTTTTGCCTGCAATTGCGCGACCAGGTCGGTCGTGAGCGCGGCGTCGATGCCTTGCACGCCGGCGGGCGCCGAAACGACCGTGGTCTGCACGCCTCCACTGCCGTTGGCGCTTTGCAGCACTTGCTGGCGGCTGTAGCCCGCGCTATTGGCGTTGGCTATATTGCTAGCGGCCACGTTCATCGCGGTTTGCGCGGCCTGCATACCTGACACGGCTATGGATGAAAGTGAGGACATGGAGTGGATCGCTAAGCGCACAATGCGTTGCTAAATGACGCCCAATTAGGCCGTTATTTCTAAATTTAAACAAGACCCGCGGCGATGACCCGCCAATGTGGTCAACTAGACGCATGGACCAATCAATTCCCGACGCTGGCGCCGCAGTCGACCATGCCACGATCAACCTGGCGCTGCAAGGCGGCGGCTCGCACGGCGCGTTCACCTGGGGCGTTCTCGACACGCTGCTGGCGGACCCGCGCATAGACTTCGAGGGAATCAGTGGAACCAGCGCGGGCGCCATGAACGCCGTCGCCCTGGCCCACGGATTTGCGCAAGCCGCGCAGCACCCCAAACGCGACGCGCGCGAAGCCGCCCGGGAATCCCTCGCCAACTTCTGGGGTGGCATCATTGACATGGGCGCTTTGTCGGAAGTACAAAAAGCGCCGTTTGAGCTGCTGTTTGGATCGCTGGGAGCGGCGTCCCCCACGGCCGACTGGCTGAGCAGCCTGGGCAATATCTGGGCGCAATCGCTTTCGCCGTACGACGCCAACCCCTTCGACATCAATCCCTTGCGCAGCTTTCTGCAACAGCAGGTCGACTTTGACGCGTTGGCGCAACTCAAGTCCCTCAAGGTTTTTGTCGTCGCGACGCGCGTCACTTCGGGACAGGCCGAAGTGTTCTCTGGCAAGCGCCTGACAGCCGACGCCGTGATGGCTTCGGCCTGCCTGCCGATGGCGTTTCGGGCGGTGGAGATCGACGGCGAGCACTACTGGGATGGCGGCTACTCGGGCAACCCGGCGATTCACCCCCTGCTTTACAACTGCAAGGGTCGCGACATCGTTCTGGTGCAGATCAACCCGATTCGGCGCCCCGAGATTCCGCGCTCGAGCGCACAAATCATGGATCGCGTGAACGAAATCACCTTCAACGCCGGCCTGATAGCCGAAATGCGCGCCATAGACTTTGTGAAGCGCCTGATTGCCGACGGCAAGCTCAGTGACACCCAGTACAAAGACGTACTCATGCACCGCATCGACGGCGGCGAATCGATGGACGCTTACGCGGCGTCGACCAAGGTTTCTACGGGCTACGCGCTGATACACGCCTTGCGCGACCTGGGCGTCGAATGCGCAAGGACCTGGTTGGCCAAAAAATACCGCTTCCTGGGTGTGCAAAGCAGCGTCAACATCAAGCACGATTATCTGGACGACCTGCGCGTCCCCGTATCCAACACGGGCAAACACTGAGGCCACAGCGCGCGGACCTTGCGCGCGCGCCGGACTGGCTTTTGAACTAGCGCAGCAGCATGGTGTTGTGCGCGCCCGGGCCGCTTGTGTTCAGGCGGAAAGACGCCACGGCGCCCACCAGATCCT
>Ga0075019_10000723_pt1 | contig 18823 bp, 17 predicted proteins | sample ColStrG_CSR_2013_FD_71473 | JGI IMG/M metagenome (GOLD analysis project Ga0075019, IMG submission 71473) | Freshwater sediment microbial communities in response to fracking from Pennsylvania, USA - Cold Stream Run_MetaG_CSR_2013 | ecosystem: Environmental > Aquatic > Freshwater > Creek >...
CCAGAGCCCAAGGAAGGCCACGAGCGCACCCTTCGGGTGCGCGTAGTACGCGACCGGAGGTCGCTCCTGGCCTGGAGGGGCGTGGCCAAAAAGAGCAAGGCCCTAGGCCAACCCGGCATCTTTGATTTTACTGAGATAAAATCTTTTTTGCGCGCGATCCAAATGACAAATCGCCATGACATAGTCTCCGTCTGGATTGCGAACAATTCCGATCGGAGTGATCCTACGAGTTGAACCCCTGATGCTTCCACCCTCGTAGACGATGTCCAAATCGCGGACCTCTTGCAAAGCCTCGATCACCAATTGAACGGTCGGATTGCGTTCTTGAAATAAAGAATAAGCCGACCAGGGAAGTGCTTTCCCCATCAGACTTTGCAATGTCCTGATCGAAACCGGCGAAGAGTTTTTTTCACTGGCACGGCGAAAGCATTCCAGCGCCACTTGCAGACAGGCCTCGGCATCCGTCTGCGCCCGGTGTGCGGCACCCGCCGTGATTTTCAGATGTTTGATGAGAGTCTGCAGTTTGTGATTCACCGACTCGGGAATCAACCTGCGCGCCAGAAGACTTGTGCAAAGAACCGGCTCAGTCGGTAAGGGCTTCTTCAATTTTTCAAATTCGACCGCCATAAATCCCATATCAAATGGCGCATGATGTGCCACCAACACGGATCCTTGCCAGAATTCCGCGATCTCGCTCAGCCGATCGCGCATCAAGGGCGCACCTTCCACCATTTCATTGGTGATTCCGTGAATTCCAATAATAAAATCTGACATCGGCTGACGTGGTTTGAGAAGAGTTTGATACTGATCAACGATCTGTCCCGCACGCCATTTGACGGCACCGAATTCAACAACATCTGCGCCCAATGGATAGGCACCACTGGTCTCAGTGTCAAAGGCAACAAAAGTCTGTTCATCCCAAGGGAGATCGAGGTCCATATTTGATTTCTTGAGCTAACATCCGCTTTTCAGAAAGTCTAGGAGAGTCTACTCTTAGACTATGGCTTCTGTTCGACCAATCCTTTTTTCAATGGCCCTTGCGTTCGTGGCGATTGGGCCGTCTGGCACGACTTGGGCTCAATCACAGGCCCCCGCGACCTCGAAATTGTATGGCGAAATTGCACTGACGACGGATTCGATTGAGCACGGAATTTCAACTTCGGAAAATTCAGTGGCTCTGCAACCCGAAATTGGTTACCAATGGGCGCAAGCCCGGCTTGGCCTTTTTGGGTCCAATGTCCAATATCCGAGCAACACCGAGAGTCTCAATCTTCGTCCCACGGCCTGGTACCGCATTTTGATCAATGCCAACATTGATTTGAAAGCTGAATACCAGCTTGATACCTATTTCAAATCTGCCAACCGCAACGGCAATATTTTAATTGGCGATTTGAATCTCTTCACTCATCACATTATTGTCGAGCAGGACTCCAACTGGTACGCCACCGGAACTCCGGCCTACTGGCTGGCCTATGTGAAATCTTGGAAAACATTTTGGGACCTCGATTATGAGCTGACGGCGGGATACATGCTTGTCAATGCAAGCGCTTACAATAGCTATTTGGACGTCGTGACGGGATTTGCCTACAAAATCAACGAAGTTTGGACCGAACTCCTCTTGAATTACAATTCCAACGCCAGCCAATTCACTGATGGGATTGCAACCCCAGCTCTTTTTTTACGGCTGTCCGTAAAATTCTAAGACACCGCCGTATTTGACTGGACCTCACAATGAAAGCCATGAGACACGATTCAGGTAAACGAGGAGGCGGAATGCAGGCTCTTGGGCGACACATCTTAGTCGAATTTCTCAATTGCTCTAGCGCCGTGCTGAACGATGTGGCCGTGATTGAAAACGCGATGGTCAAAGCCGCGGAGGCCGCAGGAGCGACAGTCATTCAATCCAGCTTTCACCATTTTTCACCGTGGGGAGTCTCCGGTGTCGTTGTGATTCAGGAAAGTCATCTGGCAATACACACCTGGCCCGAATACGAGTATGCTGCCGTGGATCTCTTCACCTGCGGAGATACCGTTGATCCCTGGATCTCATTCGATCATCTCAAGAAAGCCTTTCAGTCTTCAACACAGAGTGCTGTCGAAATGTACCGTGGCTCATCGAATCTGATCAAGCGAGTGGATTTTGGCGGCCACGCCAAACCAATGCATGAAAAGATTCCTGTGCGACAGAAAGTTCAACGCAGCTTTTGGTTCACCGACAAAGACGAAAACCAAGCCTTTTCTTTGCGACACACCGGCGAGGTTCTTTTTCAAGAGACCTCCCAATTTCAAAAGGTTCGCGTTTTGCAATCTTTGAGTCACGGCCGAATGATGACAATCAACGATATGGTGATGTGCACGGAGCGCGATGAGGCCCATTATCATGAAATGATCGTGCACCCCGCCTTGCAGCTTCATCCTCGGCCACAAAATGTGCTGGTCATTGGTGGTGGCGACGGCGGCAGCATTCGAGAAATCTTTCGATACCCCAGTCTGGCCACAGTGACCATGGTCGAAATTGATGAAACCGTTGTGCGGGCCTCGCAGCAGCACTTGCCCAGCCTTGCCAGTGAATTCAACAATCCGAAATTGAAACTCATCATCGCAGATGGGATCGATTTCGTGGAACGTGCCGCTGCTCGAGGAGAAGAACAGTACGACTTGATCGTCATTGATGGATCCGACCCCGTCGGTCCTGCTGCCGGCCTGTTCAGCGAAAAATTCTATCGGAACTGTCACCGGCTGTTGCGTCAGGGGGGGCTCCTCACACTGCAGGGCGAGTCTCCTATGTTTCATCAAAATGCTTTTGTCGAACTTCGCCAAGTGCTTTCGCGTATTTTTTTACCGGATCAGGTTCACACGGCGTTGTTTTTTGCACCCAGCTATCCCACAGGCATGTGGAGTATCCACATGGCTTCAAAAAATGGCCCCCATCCCATCCGCGATTTCAATTCAGCTCGGACAAAAGATTTTGTTCGAGAACATCGCTTGAAATACTACAACGAGCAGATCCACACCGGAGCTTTCTGTTTGCCTGGGTTTGTCCAAAAAATGTTGGAAGTCGAACCGCAACCTTAATCCAGAGTCAAAACTGTGGATCCAGTCGACTGCCGACTCTGCAACCACTCGTGAGCGGCACTCACCTCATTCAAAGGAAAAGTCCGACCGATTTCAATGCGAATAATTTTCCTTTCAACCAAATCGAAAAGTTCGGCCGATCCTGCCTTCAACCTTTCGGGTGTATTCGCGTAGTGACCAAGCGTCGGTCGCGTCACATACAAAGATCCCTTTCGAGAAAGAACACCAAGGTCCACGCCTGTGACTGGGCCTGAAGAATTGCCGAAACTCACCATCAATCCGCGCTCCTGCAGGCAGTCCAAGGAGCCTTCAAAAGTGTCTTTGCCGACACTGTCGTAGACGACAGGTACTTTTTTTCCATGATTCAGTTCAAGCAATTTCGCGACAAAATTTTCCTTCTTGGTGTTGATAACCGCAAAAGCACCATGTGCTTTCACAATCTCGGCTTTAGCTTCTGAGCTCACCGTGCCGATCAGGTTGACACCCAGGTGGCGAGCCCATTGACAAGCAAGCAGACCGACGCCACCCGCAGCCGCATGAAAAAGAACTGTTTGCCCTTTTTGCAACTCATAAGTTTGTCGAAACAAATATTGCACCGTAAGTCCCTTGAGCATCATCCCTGCGGCTTCGGCAAACGAAACAGCATCTGGAATTTTCACCAAAAAACGCTCTGAAATCGTGCGAAACCGCGAGTAGGCACCCATCGGCCCCTGAGCATAGGCGACTCGGTCACCAACCCGCAAAGTCTGCACAGAAGAACCCACTGATCGGACGATTCCTGCGGCCTCAGTTCCAAGCCGCGAAGGCAAGTTCACCGGATAAACTCCGGTGCGATAATAAATTTCAATGTAGTTCAAGCCAATCGCTTTGTGCTCCAGAAGAACTTCATCCGCGGCCGGAGAAGGCATCGCTTCATTCTGAAGTCGCAGGACCTCGACGCCACCGGTCTGTTGAAATTGTACGAATTGATTTTGCCCCGATCCCGCCATTGGTGCCTCCCAAGAAAGAAGACAAGGGTAGCACGGGCAGGTGGACTCCTTAATGTTTTTTCTTTTGTTCGACAGCCTGTTTCACGAAATTGTCGTAAACCGACATATCAGTATCTGTTTTACCAAAAGCGCGATCCAGTGGTCGAAACTTCTGACCATCAGCCCTGCTGGCTTTTTGTTTGATACTCACATGAATAAAGCCTGGAGGTCGAACTGACTGTCCTTCGACAAAATTGCGCTTGTCGACGACGTTGACCGAAGTGTGCAAGTCATTGGACGCATGAGTAAATGATGCCTGGATTTGTTTGCCAATCAAATCGACACGTTCTTCAGCAACATTGTGAGCCACGGACGGGTTGCCGTCTTTGACCGACTGATTAAACAATCTCGAATTTAAACTTACAATCGTATCTTCAAGTCCAGTCGTGATCTGCTTCAGACGATCGACCACCTTGACATAACTTTCACTGGGCCGCGCAGTTCCAGGAACGAACATCTGCGAGTCGGGAATATCGAATTCCATTCCATCTTCACTGACTTGATAGTTTTTGGCGACGTCACCCATCTTGTCGGCCATGAAGGCGGTCACGACTTTGGCGGAACCAAAATCCATCACGTTGGGAGTTTTGTCCACAGGCTCCATGAAACTTTGAAAAGCTCGCAACGGTTCATTCACCAAATCCAAAAATAGTTTTTCCAAAGTGATTTCCACTCCGAAGTTTTGAAAGTTGTATTCAATAATACTGGGTGACGAAAAATAGTCGGAAACCGCTTTTTTAGTTTCAGCCGATTGACCGAGCAGCCACATCACCAAGAAAAAGCACATCAAGGCTGTCATAAAGTCCGCAAGCGCCACTTTCCAAGATCCACCATGGCCACCGGCCACAATGGTGATCTTTTTAATGACGATCGTCGGTTTTTTATCCTTGGCTGCCATTGTTCCACTTCCCTCAAGCTGGGCTTGAGTTCAGACCGCTTTTAGGCGGCCTTCTTAATTGACTTCGTTGCTGCATCCAGTTCGTCAAAGCTCGGTCGCTCTTCAGGCTGAATTGTTCGTCGCGCGTACTCGACACACACAATGGGTGGAGCGCCTCGTTGACACGCAACCATTCCCGCTTTGATCACCGAGAGATAGCGACCCTCGGCATCAATGTCAGCGGCCATTTTTGTCGCCGTGGGACCGACGATTCCGTAGGCCAAGAACACTCCCAACATTGTACCCACAAGGGCACCGGCGACGGATTCACCGATCACTTCGGTGCCTTCGCTCAATTTACCCATTGTGATCACGATTCCCAAAACCGCAGCCACGATTCCCAGACCCGGAATACCATCGGCCACACTCTGCACCGCGTGTTGCGCCAGATGCTCTTCTCCGTGAATGGCTTTGATATCACCATCCAAAAGATCGTCGACATCGTAAGGGCTCAGTTCGGCTGATAGAGTAATTTTGAAGGTGTCACAGATAAAGTGCGAAGCATGATGATTCTTCATCACGCTGGGGTACGCCGTAAAAATGTCACTCTTCTTCGGGTCCTCGATATGTTTTTCAACACCTTGCGGCCCATCTTTTCGCAAGAGTTGAAACAGCTGAAACATGAGCTTCAACAACTCTGTGTAGTCACTTTTGGCGGGACCCTTTGCCGTCATTCCGTGCAATGACAGTTTGATTCCCATTTTGATTGTTTTCATCGGATTGGCCACGATGTAGCCCCCGAGAGCTGCGCCACAGATGATCATCAACTCGACGGGCGCGGCCTCGAAAAAGACCTTAAAGTGTCCGCCGTGGATCATATAACCACCGAACACCATGCCGAATACGACTAGAATTCCGACAAATCCCATATTGGCACCTCTTCACAACTGACATCGGCTGCAGCCCCAGAAAACTGAATCGTTGAGCCTCACATCAATACCCAACAGACTCGAGTTCGGACCTTGGGTCAGTCGAGGCCCGGTCGCCCGCTAGCCCTTGGTCAGAATGAATTTGCCCCAAAGTCCAGGGCGGAGTAGAATTGGGGAGTATGCAAGTCCACTTCCTGAAGACATTTGGTTTGATGCTGGTTTTGACTTTCGCCCTGGGGCCCGGAGCCGCCGTGGGCCAAGAAGGTGGGACTTCTGCTGCCGAAGAAAATCCACTCACGGCCGAGATCGCACTTTCGGAATTTCATCTTGAGCCCCACAAGCCCACAGAGCTGCGCGTTCAGTTGCATTTGCAAAAGGGATTTCGCGCTTACGCGGATAAATTCAAATTCGAAATCTCAAGCCCCGAGGGCTTTCGTTTTCAGAATTTTCAGATCAAACCTTTGCAAACTTTCTACGATGAAAACTCAAAGCACACAAAAACAGGAGTCATCGACAATGCGGTTTTCACGGCGCCGATTGAAGCTCCTGAGCACCTCCCAGATGGACAGCAGAGCCTTCATGTGGTTTTGACCTATCAGGCTTGCACAGCCGCCTACTGCCTCTTCCCCAAACATCTTGAGCTGGTCGTACCCTTTGAATTTCAACAGGATCGACTGCCCGGAGTGCGCAGCGGTGAGACTCCTGCCACTTCTGTCGGCTGGCACTTGCCAGCGAATCTGCAAGACGCCTTGAACCAAAGTCTGTTGATGGCGTTTTTGGTCGCTTTTGTGGCCGGATTCCTGACAAGCCTCACGCCTTGTGTCTTTCCACTGATTCCGATTACTCTTGCGGTCTTGGGACGCCAGGCGCATCAGCACTCGCGGGGTAAAAACTTCGCATTGAGTGTCCTCTACGTGCTGGGAATTTGCTTCACCTACTCCACTCTGGGAATCTTAGCGGCTGCCACCGGATCGATGTTCGGGGGGTTCATCAACAATCCCTATGTCTTGGGTGTGATCTGCGCTGTGTTCCTGACCATGGCCATTTCGATGTTCGGTGCTTTTGAACTGCAAGCTCCACAATTTATTCGCGACAGACTCTCGGGAGATCTGAAGCTGACAGGGTTCAAAAGCGCCTTTGTCTACGGAATCATCGCAGGAGTGGTGGCCGGCCCTTGCGTCGGTCCGGTTCTCGTCGGAATTCTGACCTACGTGGCGAAATCACAAAATCTGTGGCTGGGTTTTTGGCTTTTGTTTACATTCGCATTCGGCATGGGCCAGTTGTTCCTTCTGATCGGAAGCTTCAGCCAAGCGATCAAACTGTTACCGAAGTCCGGTGGATGGATGGAAGTCGTCAATCGAATTTTTGCTTATCTCTTGCTGGGAACGTCTTTGTACTACCTGCGACTGATTGTCAGCGCGCGCCTCTGGGACGCAGGCATCGGAGTCGCTCTTGTAGTTTCAGCAAGTTTGCTTGGCGCTTTCGGTCCGGTGGCGGGAACAAAGCTAAGCAGTTTGCTCAACAAAGGCTTGCAGCAGACTCTGGTGTTTGTTGGCGCTGCCTTTTTGACCGTGGCAATTTTCAACTTGCGCCCTTTGCTGGTTCACGGTGAAACACCCGCCGCAGTGGATTCTGGCGCTCTTCGCTGGCAACCTTATTCCGAAGGGGCCTTGCAAGCGGCGGCACAAAATCACACTCCCGTGCTGATTGATTTTTGGGCGGACTGGTGCACAGCCTGCAAAGAACTTGAAAGCCACACCTTTACTGAAAGCACCTTTGTTGCGGTCGCACGCAATTATGTGTTGCTGAAATTCGATGCCACCAATGATTCGGATGAACTTAAAAAATTGCGCGACAGATATGAGCTTGTGGGTTTGCCGACACTCCTCCTCTTTGACCAGAACGGACTCTGGCACAAAGAATTGACGGCCACTGAAGTGATCGAAGCCGCCGAGCTTGCCAAACGCATGCAAAGTCTTGAGGGTTCGCAGCGAAATTGACCGAGGACTTGTTAGGGAAATTGAGTCAATTCAAATTGTTCGTCGATCACCTGGTCCACCGTCGGCACGAGAAGCAACAGGTTGAAACTCTGCGGATCCAATTGACGCTCAATTCTTGCAAAAAGCTCCAGCATCTGAGGATGTACGAAAGTTGCAATTTTAGCATACAAGGTCAGATACTCTCGTGCCTGAAAGTCTTGGGGCGCCAAAGGCAAATGCACCCTCTGTTGAGTGCCTTGAATGAAGAATTCGCTGGCGTCCTGGGTCGCTTCTGCCGTTTGCATTTTGGGATTCGCTAGCAACTGCTGAAGCTTGCGTTGCAATCTCCAGTCAAACTGCACTTTGTGGATAAAAACCTGCAAAACAAAATTTTCCAAACGTGCGCGAGCTGCTAAACGAACATTCAGGTCTTCGGCGACAAATTCATAGCTGCGATTGACCAAAAGATCGCTTGGCTCAGGAATGGGCCCCGTGAACTGAGAAAAAAAAGATCCACGAACTTCAGGATTCCACAATTCACGGGGAAAGGGGTTCCAGGCCAAAGAGGGCGCGTTCATCTGATACTGACAAAAGAGAAACTCCGTGCAAAAATAGTGATTGTCGGTGCACTGGGGATTGAGTGACATATTGAATTGAATCGCATCCCAACTCTCGAGCTTGTGAGCAAATGTCTGCACAAGCACTTCTTTTTCGGACCGCCGTTGATCGGTTTTCAGTCGCAACTGCAGCGAGCGAACCCATGAAGGATCCACCAATTGCGGATTGTGAACAAAGCCTGGAAGATCGACTGAATAGGAACGAACAATCTGATTTTCATCCAGCAAGGCAAGGTCAACATGAGAAAAATGATTGGAGTAATCTGATCGAAAATTCAGCAGCAGACTCGAAAGGGATTCTGACTGACTCAAGATAATGTCCAAGGGTTCCACTTTTGGGTTCGGCAAGTAGTCAATATGTACAACCGACGAGGATCCGGGATACCGCTCTGCCAAAACAAAAAGAGTTTCTTCCACCAGATTGTCCAGAGTCCAAATCAACCGACGTGCCTGTTCAGTGTTGACTTGATCGCGCAATTTTTGCCGCAAACGGAGCAGATCTTTGAGCACAGAAACCAAACTTTTTTCACTTTGTCGCTCGAGATGCAGCGGCAGCTGCAACTGCTTTTCCACTTGCAGATCGTTGCCGAAAAAATGAGGATCCGGACTGACCAAAAAAGAGGCCAAGCTGAAATCCACGGCAGCGCTGGGAGATGTCAACGCCTGATCCCACTTCAGACGAATTTCGTAATCCTGAGCAAGTGCCGCTGTCAGACGGGCTTGCACACACCGACTGTAAACTGGAGACGCCGACAGACCCAATAAAAGTCCAAGCAAACACAAAAAAAAGAGCTTCACCGAAACTCCTGCAATTTGATTCGCAAAAGCCCCAATTGAACTTGGACCAACGCTTCGGCTGTGGCCGGCGCCACACTTTTTAAATTCTGATAGATCGGTCCAAAACTCGAATTGAGCTCTGACAGCTGCGAGCGCGCCAATCGCCTGGTCAAATACTGCACGAGGCGATTTTTTTCGTATTCGGACAGTGGTATTTTCGATTTGCCATCAAGAAGGAAAACCAATCGAAAATAGTGCTCATTCAACGCGGAATTTCCAGTAAGGGACTGCAAGGACACCCGGACCTTAGGGTCCGACTCCTTCTCGAGCAGCACGAGGCGCTGCTCAAGGACTTGAACCTCATCTGCAAAAGTTGTCGTCAGAGGCTGAGTTGGCAAAAGGTTGCGGAGCATGACGCCCGCAAATGTGACTCCAAAAATAAGAATCAGTTTACTAAAAAAAATTCGCCACTGACCATGGACTACTGGCAAGTGATGTTCTCGACGATTTTGACACCCGCCTCATAAACTGTGCCGCTGTACTGTGACGTCACTTCCGTCCATCCCGTTGGGCAGGTCAGACAACTGCCTGCGCCGGTGCAGTGATACTGAACCAAGGGCGGACAAATCAATGGATTGGTACTGATGGGAGCCGGCGGAGGAGGACAGTTTCCAGACAGACAACTCGTACCCGGTGCCTCACAGGTTGATGGCGTGTAGTAACAAGCCCAGGTTGACCCAAAACCCGGAATGGCAACCCACTTGGCAACGAAGGGTGAGGTGCAGGGCAAATTGGCCGCTGAAATCGCACAACGCTGGTGAGTTCGTCCGCCACCGGAAACTGTTTCGTAGACCGCAAAAGGAGACACACATGCTTGTGGCGCAGTCAAAGTCGCGTAGGTGCAAAACACGCCATCTTCAGCGGGTGCAGGGGTCAGAGGATGAATCACTGTCCGACGTCCACCACGACCCGCAAAGACTGTGGTGGTGTAGGTTCCACAAGCGTTCAGATTCGGCGAAATGGCCGCACCATTCCTGGCGCAGAAACTGCCAGCACCGGCACCAACCGTCGGACAGCCTGCAATCGGAATTGTTGCCGGATCTGGGACGCAATTCCCCCCGCTCGCTTTGAAAAAAGCGGGACAGATCACAGATGGCGAGCCGGCAATAAAGTGCATTGAAAATTTGCAGAGCATTTGGCCCGATTGGTTGTAGGCCAAATCTCCACCCGTGTTGATACAATCAAATGCAGAGTGAGTTGCACCCGCCAGATTGTCGGCTTGTGACAAAACCGAACAGCTCGAGATCGTTCCCGCAGCTGCATCCAAATCCAAAGTCAAAGGAATAACTGTGGGTTTGGGCCTGGCGCTCGCCAGTGCGCTGTTGGCAACTGCCCCGACAGGTGTTGTGATGATTGTGAGCGTCGCCAGATACCTTTCCATTCGATTCGGATTGATTGCATTTGATGGAAGAGTCCGACTCCAGACTCCACTCAGTTGTGCCGAATAAAGAGTTCCATCCTGCACTTGTCCATCAATGAGAAAAGGTTTATTGGTATTTCCATTCCAAAAAGAAATCGGTGTGGACGGAATGTTGACCCCTGGCGCCGGTTGCGGCGAAAGTGTAAATGCCGTCGCAACCAGACTGGCCGCGCGCAGTTGCTGGCCACACTGAGCATTGCCCGTGAGCGGGCCTGTGACGCCAGTCCCTGACGCCGAGCTTTTCACGGTCAGCAGAAGCGTGATGAGATTTTGCAGCTCGCCTGCATTGATTTGCGATTTCAGTGCTTGTTGTGATTTTGAAATCGAAGTCAAAAGTGAACTTGCCGCCAAAACTAAAATGCCAAGCATCCCAATAGACACTACGAGTTCAAGAAGGGAAAAGCCCCTATTCCTGTTTCGGATTTTAGAAGCAGTAACTGGCACTGGCATATGTCACATTCCCCGCTGCGGCGATCCCTGAAAATTCAAACTCGGCGACTCGGTCTTGGGACCACCCCTCGCCAGGTCGTGTGTGATCGGATGAATAGGCGACCTCTGTTTGCCCCAATGCTCCACAATAGGATGGCATCAAGAGATCCGCTGGTATCAAACACGTGTAATACTGATAAGAAACTCCAGTGACTGTAAAAACAACCGACACCGGCCGACCGCCCACGTCCAGACAATCCACACTGCTTTTGCGACTGTTGTCAAACGCCGGATTGCCTGTCGTGGGGCCAATCCACAGGGTGTAATTCGGTTGCACAGAACAGGTTTTCAACGGATTGCCTTCCAAAAAAATCGGAATCGAAACCGGCTGCGGCTTCGGAACCAAAGGGCCCCCATCGGCTGACAAAGTGAGAGTTCCCAACCACCGGGATTCAAGGGAATAGGTTGCATTGTTATGAGCGGCCACAATGCCTTGACGGCCAAAAGGCTGAGCCGCCATCGAAATACTGTATTTCCAGCCATTGACCACCATACCATCTTGCAAAAACACGTGCCCGGCCCCGTCCAAAATAGCGGGATGCGAAATTCCTGCAGGAAGAAACGGAGCCAATTGCAGACGCGTCCGACAAGCCGAAGTGTTGCTCAACATGATGCGAACTTTGTTCATCATATTTTCGACCTGAAGACGCCCGGCTGAACGGTCACCTGAGCGCATTACATTGGCAATCAACTGAGATCCCACCGCACTGACCAAAGCGAGAATTGAGATGACCGACAGCACCACAAGAATGGAACTGCCGCGATTGTTACGAAACTGGATGTTCACCAACACCCGACCGCCAAAGGCTGAGAGTACTGCCGATGAATGATGACAGTGTTGTCGCAGCTTCCGCCACTGCCGCCAAAAATCGCGCCCAACACCAAAAACACACCAATCACCCAACCGACGGGATTTGAGACAATGAAGGCCCCAAGGGTCGTCAAAGCTGTACCAAAAGCAGTACCCACCAGTGCTGCACTCAACGGGACTGTTGACGAAAACATAGCGCCCAAAGCGATCAAAGTTGCTCCGCCCAACCATTGGTTGGAGGCTCCTCCTGACCAGTTGCCCCCACTCGAGACATCGCAATATTCATTCACGGCACTCACCGCACCCATCGTGTGCCACGCAGTCAAACACTGCTGTGGATGACTGTCGCCCGCGCAGCCCTGTGGTGCTGGACTGACCGTTTGATCGCGAATAAGTGTTGCAGACATTGGAATTCCACCCACAGTTGCAAGCGTCCACCCCGTTGGACACGTCAGTGCAGCTTGCTGCACGTATGTGGGTGGCGCGGCAGCCGGCTGGTTGACTGTTGTCACCGGGAATCGACAGATCAATCCCACTTCGGTTGGGTATGGCAATCCACCGTATTTCAAACAGTCACGCACAGAATGAGTTGTCGCGCCGACGGGTGCGTAGAGCGTGTCCTCAATGTTGTCTGCTCGCACCGTGCAAGCAAATATTCGCCTCGATGGATCCAAATCAATCGAAATCGGCAGCGACATCGACATTTGGGGTGGGCCCGCTGTATTTGCACCTGCTACGCGGGTGCGATTGATTTTAAGATCCGCTAAATAACGTTTGGTTGGGTTCGGACGCTCGGTCCCAGCTTGCACGGTTTCGACCAAAACCGGATTCTCGATCGTCAGATCCAGAGTCGCCCCCAGATCCACCTGGCCACTTTGAAAAACTCGTGTTGCGACTGCCCCACCACCAGTTGAGGGAAGAATATAAACGTCAAAATGTTGAGTCGAAGTGAAATCAATCACCGCTGTAGCTGCGGCCTGATAGCCGACAGTCGTATCGACAAGACCGATTTTACAAGCTGCGGGAGACGCCAAAACCTGACTCAGTAAACTTTCAGTTTGCAGCTGGTTGGATCGGCCCATGACACCGTTTTTCGCGGCCTCAAGCCCGCCAGTTACGCTGATCGCGCCCAACATGGCGATGCCCAAAATTCCCGTCGCCACGAGAATTTCAACAACGGAAAAGCCGTTTGATTTCTGCATCGCTCTATCACAAACTAAGATCTGAAACTGTTCAAGACAAATGACAGCAAGTTCACTCATTTCAGAATGGAAGACAAATGGATGAAACCAGTCTCAAATCGAGAAAAGTCTTGCTGATCAATCCCAGCTTTCAAATCCGCGTCGCGACTTATGTGACCGGGCTGATTACGATTTTCAGCGTTTTCTACCCTGTTGTTATCATCGGGGTCTTTGATTTCGTCAGTGGCTTCCTGACTCCCGAATGCCTGGCTGGCACTCAAGACTCCCTCCAATCATCTCGCAATTGGCTGCTGACTCAGGTTGCAGTGGTGCAAACTACTTTTTTGGTTCTGATCTTTCTGGGAACGCTTGCGCTGGCTCACAGAATTGCCGGTCCGCTTTTCAAATTGAAAAATCATTTGCAAAAAATTAAAGATGGAGCGCCTCTCAGTCCCGTGCAATTTCGCCGCAAGGATTTCTTTCCTGAAATCGCCGAGGAGTTCAACAGTATGGTGACTGCACTCGCTGCTCGTGATCGAGAACTCATTGCTGAGCTTCAGCGAATCGCAAACGATCCGAGGTCCCAAGCCTTGCGGCCCGAACTGCAGAAGCTCGCTGAAAAGCTTGGCCGAATGAAAGAATAGATGAAGTTGCTGTGAACACTTTGTTCGCCGTTAGAGTGAACATTTTGTTCAACACTTCAACACTTTCGCCCAATCTCCCCCCGACGCCGCTGGCCGGATGAACACAATCTTACTTTTTTTCGTCGAAATCCCACTCAGCTGAAATTATTTTAGACGTCATCATTTTGAGATTGCATCGTCGAAACAGGCACTTGGCGGTCTCATTTTGCACAATCACGGAAAATTCCGTTCACAAATCAGCTCCTTGGGCGAAAAGCCAGACTTTGGCCTGGGTGCAGTTATTCTGAGCGTGTCAAGGACGAATGGTTTTAAGGAGGTTCCCCGTGCGACAGACAAATCGACTCAAATCAGCCCCCCTGGTCTACTTGCTGAGCAGCTCAATGGCAGTTGTCTCAGGTTGTGATAAAGGTGGAGCGGGATACTCTCTTCAAGGAGTGTCACAAAGCTTCTCACAGTCTGTCGCCACGTTCTCAACCAAGAAGATTGATATCCTATGGGTGATCGACAACTCCGGCTCGATGCAAACATCGCAAGCCAATCTGTCGACAAATTTCACAGCCTTCATCAAGCAGTTTCAGACACTGGGTGTGGACTACCACATGGCCGTGACAACTACTGATGCCTATTTGGCAGATCCCTCGTTCAACAACGGTCTGAGCGCTTACAATGCCACCAACGCCAAGTTTCGTGATGGTTTTACTGGCACCTATGGTCTTGGTCATTCTGGTGTTTTCGTCATGACTCCAGCCAATCTGACCAACTCGATTTTTCAAATGAATATGTCTCAAGGCACGGCTGGCTCAGGCGACGAGCGCGCCTTTTCAAGCGTGATTTCGGCCCTCAATGACACGACAAACATTGCTTCGGGTTTTCGCCGCCCGGACGCGTTCTTGTCGATCATCATGTTGAGTGATGAAGATGACTTCTCTGGCACGGCCTCTTTCTACGATCACTTTGTGTCGTCGACATCACCAACCTATGTCGGAGACCACAACTACACCGTGGCCGCTCCCGAACTGCAAACCGTGAGCTACTATGTGGGCTTGCTTGATACTTACGTGGGCAATCACACGAACTATTCGGTTTCAGCCATGTACGCGGACACTGCCGCTTGCATCGCAACTTTGAATGCGACAGCTCCGAACCCAGCCCGAATTATCGCCCAGCGCATGCCGCAAATGGTTGCCGCAACCAATGGAGTCGCTGGAAGCTTGTGTGGAGACTTCGCCACCAACTTGACCAACATCACGACTTCAGTTGTTGAGGCCGCCAGTGTTTTCACTCTGTCGACCGTTCCCAATGTCTCGACAATCTCGGTGACAGTGAATGGCGTCGCAGTGCCAAACGATCCAACCAATGGCTGGACTTACAGCGCAACTGCAAACACAATCTCGTTCCGTGGAACTGCAGTTCCCGCCACTGGCGCCGCAATTTCGGTGAACTTCACACCAGCCACTGTGACAAATCACTAAGGGTGGATCTCACTCTCGGGGGTTAATTGTGGATCTTTCGGCCAAGTCCGGGACTCGCTCATCCATGAGCTCAACCTGGATTTTTTGACCTGAGGACAGGTCAAAAAAACGCGTCACGCTTCCAGGAGGTCCCTGCGTTGGCCGAAAGATCCACAATTAACCCCCGAAAGTGAGAAAAATCGTAGATCTCAAATTGTTTTAGAATTCAGAGGAGAAGCTACATTCGCTTGAGACGCGCCAATTCCATCTTGGCTTCGTTGAAGGCCGCTTGACTCATCAAAGCCTGATGCTCTTTTTCAGCGATCAGCTTTTGCAACTGGCTCATTCGCACTTCATAAGACCGCAAAATGCCATTGTGACGATCCATCATCTCCTGCATTTTGGCTTCGCTGGTTTTTCGCTCATTCAGGCGTTGATGCAAATGGGTCAGCCTTTGCGCAACGTCGCCGCTGAGTGCTTGCTGGGACACTTCAATCTGGCGCACCTGGGCCAGAGTCCTGTCCATTTTCGCCTGCGACATTTTGATGAAATCATTGATTTGACCGACCGTTGAAGCCAGTTGATCCAAAGCCAGATCGACATTCTGGCGCAGCTGAGCAATCTTTTCCTCCACATGCGCCTGAGCCTGGGTGGCCGAATCCGTTGGTGCCTCGCGAAATCGAGTGGTTCCGCCGGCTCCCGCCCCAAACAATTCTGGATTCAGCTCCTTTTGCATTTGACTCCCCCTTTAGCAGGTCCTTAGTGTTAAATTATGCTCAACGTGTCGCAGGTGCTCAAGACAATTTCGATATCAAGTGAAGTGTCGCTTGAGCCCAATCCTCGCAATAAGTCAGCTGCCTCTGCATTTTGGCATTGGCTGGCCTACTCCGCTGATCTGGACACTCTGATGCTGCCTGACTTGGTGCACAGCTTTTTTCAAGAGGCTCTGGAATATCCCCACTGGCAGCAGCACAAAAAGCAATTGGGGGACGAAGTCTTGAACCTGCTCCGCGCAATCTGCTTGAGCCAAAACGAGGTTTTTGACTTTTCCGAGGTGCTCCACCCGCAGAATCATCAGGTGATTGAGATCGAAAGTCTGACCCAATGGGTGGACGCCACCAATCGTTACCTGACCTTTCGTTACCCCTCACCCGACAAATTTCGCCTTTTGCATGATGACCTCACCAAGAAATTGATCGCCGTGGTCAAAGAGTCCAACGGGCAAATTATTCTGCAAGAGTTCACCCGGCATTTTTGTTTGAAGCACGGCGCCCTCGTCCCTCTGCGAGACGATCTGATTTTGCACTACAATTCAAGCCTCGATCTGCAGCCCGAAGTGAGCCAAAAAATCTCGGTGGGACCTTTTATGACAGCTCGCTTTCAAGTGACCGGGCCCAGTCACAAACTGATTGGTCAAATTGCCCGAGGCTTTGGCTTTCTGCCCTACCAAACTCTGCATGGCATGAATTGGACCCAAGCCCCGAAGTTGTTCTATGCCCTTCGGCGCTTGGAACAGCACATTCTTCGGCGTGAAACAGACCCTTTCTATCAAGAAACTGTGGAAAATCTAGAGCACACGATCCGTATGCTCAAGCTTGCGGATGAAGAATTTATAAAACGAGCCCCAGAAGTCCTCACGGTGGCTCAGAATGCCTTCGAACATGTCTTTGTCGGTGACAAGCTTTTGGGCCTTTTGCTAAGAGAGCTGCAGCAGACGATGGTGCAAAGTCAGAGGCCTGTTGCCAAGATTGCGACCACACCGACGAAATCGAAGGACACATGGACCCAAAACCTGCCCGCCCCAGCTCGCTCACACGACTTAACAAACTGATCGCCGACAGTGGTTTGACCTCACGACGCAAAGCCGATCGCCTGATTGAAACTGGAAAAGTCATGGTCAATGGCAAAAAGGTGTTCGAATTGGGCATCAAAGTGAATCCCAATTCCGACAAAGTTGTCGTCGATGGACATCCCCTGCGCCGAAAATTCGAACACATTTATATCATGTTCCACAAACCTCGTGGTGTCCTCACGACTCTGTCAGATCCCGAAGATCGTCCCACGATCAAAGACTACCTCAAAGAAGTTCCCACTCGTGTTTTTCCTGTGGGTCGACTGGACTGGGACTCCGAAGGTCTGCTGCTGCTGACCAACGACGGCGAATACGCCAACCGCGTGATGCATCCCAAAGATGAAGTCACAAAAACTTATCTTGTGAAATTGGACAAGCCCGCACGCCCGGATCAAATCCGCAAACTCCTTTCGGGGGTGACAATCGTTGGTGGCCGAGTCAAAGCCAAGCACATCGAAAGCGTTCAGCGTGGTCGCGAGCTTCACCCGTGGCTGAAAATTATCATCGACGAGGGCAAAAACCGCCAAATTCGACAGATGTTTGAAAAAATTGATTGTGACGTCCTGAAGCTGCAGCGGGTGGCTATCGGTCGTTTGCGCATGGGCTCTTTGCCACGTGGGCATCTGGTTTATCTGAATGATGTCGCCGCTGAACGCGTGTTTCTGGCGGACGAACCCGAGACAGTTAAAAAATTGAAAAGCTACCAAGGTGGCCAAAAGTCCGTGAAAAAACAACCCTCCGCCAAAGCGACGATCTTTCCGAAGTGATGCCCATGAAATCGGCTCGGAGCGAGCGCCTGGCCGTTCTGCAAGTTTGTCTGGCTGGAATCTGCTTTGGCTTTTTGGGTATTTTTGCCAGGCAGGCCTACAATTTAGGTCTCTCAGTCGGTGAGCTCATTACTTTTCGATTTACACTTGCGACTCTGCTTTTGGCTCTGCTGCTGCAAATCTTTCGTCCTCACTGGCTCATTTTGCCCCGTCGTCAGGCCTTGATCGGGCTGACTTTAGGTTTTTTCGGATATGCCGTTTTTTCGACGCTTTACTTTCAAGCTCTGCGCTCAATTCCTGTCCCGCTAGCTGCGATGATACTTTACACATTTCCCACTTGGGTCAATTTGGGCGGGTGGCTTTTTCTGCGCGAACCCTTCACCCGCATCAAACTGATTGGCTTGACAACCGCAACTCTGGGTTTGGTCTTGCTCTTGGCAACTGGTGGCCTGTCATTCACCTGGAATTTTGAGACTCTGGCGGCGTCGGCCAGTGCCCTGGCTGCCGCTATCATTTACGCAGGCTACACTTTGGTGTCCCGAAAAGTGCAATCGGAAGTGCGTCCCTTGTCGTCAACACTTTACGTGATGGCGGGAGCCTCCTGCGGACTGTGGACTTTTCATCAACCAAGTCTTGCGCATCTGCAAGACGCGGGCTGGTCCCTTGTGTTTGCACTTTTTGGCTTGGCTTTTCTCTGCACGATTCTTCCTTTGACACTGTTTTTGCAAGGCTTGCAGAAAATGTCGAGCTCCAAGGCTGCGATCCTGGTCATGATCGAACCCGTGACTGCCGCAGTGGCCGCCAGTTTCCTCCTCGGCGAAAGTCTCTCCTTGTGGCAGTGGCTTGGTGCACTTTTGGTTCTCGGT
>Ga0075019_10000724_pt1 | contig 18816 bp, 13 predicted proteins | sample ColStrG_CSR_2013_FD_71473 | JGI IMG/M metagenome (GOLD analysis project Ga0075019, IMG submission 71473) | Freshwater sediment microbial communities in response to fracking from Pennsylvania, USA - Cold Stream Run_MetaG_CSR_2013 | ecosystem: Environmental > Aquatic > Freshwater > Creek >...
CCATAACCATAGTTCCTGCGCCATTGACCGGTTGGGGCTGTCACAATAGTCCTATGTCCTTCGCCCTCGATTTGCTGGTTGACCTCTTGGACCTCGAGGACATCGAGGTCAACATCTTTCGGGGCAAGCATCCCGCAGGGAACCGCCAACGCACCTTCGGCGGGCAGGTGGCCGCCCAAGCCCTGATGGCGGCGGGGCGCACCGTGGCCTCTGGCCGCGTCCACTCCCTGCACTCCTACTTTCTTCGCCCCGGCGACTCGAGCGCCCCCACCCTCTACGAAGTCGACCGGATACGCGATGGGCGAAGCTTCCGAACCAGGCGGGTCGTTGCCATCCAGCACGGACAGGCGATCTACAACATGCAGGCCAGCTTCCACGACGACGAGGTCAGCCTCGAGCACCAGGTGGCCATGCCCGACGTGCCCGCTCCCGAGACAATCCTCCCGGTGCATCAGCGGGTCCACACCGAATACGGCTACGTCGATGACTGGAACCAACTCCCCCATCCCATCGAGCAGCGTTACATCGGTGAACTTCCGTGGAGCCCCGAACGCTCCCGCGACACGCATCGCCAAATGTGGATGCGCGCTAACGGCGACCTGCCGGACGATCCCCTGCTTCACGCGTGCATCGTCGCCTACGCCAGCGACATGAACCCTTTCGATGCGATTCTCGCGCCTCACGACGTGCGCTGGGACGACGGATCGTTCATGGGCGCGAGTCTCGATCATTGCATGTGGTTCCACCATGACCTTCGCGCGGACGAATGGCTGCTCTACGACCTGGACTCGCCAATCACCCACGGCGGACGGGGGCTGGCTCGAGGTTTCCTATTCTCACGCGACGGTGAACTCAAGGTCACTGTGGTCCAAGAGGGGCTGACCCGACGGCTCGCTCCTATTGTCGATACCGTATGAATCACGGTGCCGACACCTCGGAGACCAGCATCGATTCCAATTTCGCCACTTCGCCGATGCCCCTTGGTATAGGCCAACAATGCAGTGTCGTGGGTGGTGAGGTCCAGGATGGCCCAACACCTCATTGAAGAATCTGGACAGTGCAATTAAGCCACTCGATCTACTGAGGAATGCAGCGCATGTCATGGGGTCGTCACGGACGGCGACACTCCAATGGAGCCGCACCGCCTGGCGGGCGAATCTCCCATCACGATACATTCGAACGCTACTCCGATACCTACCGAAGAAAGTGACTACAAGTCTCGATCGTGGCCGCAACGGCAATCAGGCCGCCGACAACTCTACGATGAAAGTATTGGACGTAATGCTGGCGTTGTCGACGATGGCCGGCGACTAAGACCTTCGTCGTCGAACTATCACCCCCCTTTTTTTTGTTGCAGGAAAGATGCTGGGGCTCTCTCGACGAGGGCTTGACGAATTAACTGAAATGCCCCCACGCTGGCGATAGAAGGACGTGGCACTTCCGCGCGGATATCACGCCCGTCATTGCAGACAACACAAGTATGTGCCGCGGCATCATCGGCTCTAGGGAAACGGAATGGTCACCTTCTACAGGGGCCACGTGCTCAAATCTCGCGAATGCGTGGCACGCAGCAAGTCTCCTAAAGGGAAGGTAACGAGGAATGACACGAGCACCCTCTCAATAATGGCCTGTCAGAACGTCCACGACCACATTCATATTTCTCTTGATTTGGCATCGCCTGCTTGACCCTTCGCTATCAGGAATTCGCAAAGAATTACCTTTTGGTCGCGTGACTTCACCCTAGATTGCTAGGGGGCGAATTGACGACACCCCATGTGACCACCGAGTCGGTCCGGCTAGTGATGTAATCGTAGCCACGCAGCGACACCACCCTCAATTACCGGTGGGCCAAAGGCTTTAGTAAACAATCGAACCACTTGCGCCTCGTTCGCGGCCTTCAAATCGACGACCACGGCGCTTAAAGAATACGTCTTGATGAAGCTACGAACATCCAGAACCAATTGGTTGGTGATCATTGGCGGCGATGCGCTGGGTGGTCCTTCCCAGTACTCGAGATAGTTAACAACACTCAATGGAGGAGTAGGCCAAGGGAAAAGGTCGTTCCCGTTCGGATAGGGATACGGAATTTGCGCATACGCCCCCATCATGCGCCAACGCCAACTTGTCGCAATCTGCCAATAAATCGGCAACTGACTATAGGTAGGAATCGTGTAGGGATACGTCAGGATTGGTGCACCGTCGGGGATTGTATTCGAGGCGACCGAAGTGAAGAATGAGGGCGTAGTGTCATTCAGACTTTGGGTAGGCGAGGGAAGCTTCGGCGCCAGGGTAACCAAAGCAGCGATTCCCAGCACGGCCACACCAATAGCGCGGAACCAACTACGTGTACTGACAATCGCCGACATGGCCAAACCTTGGTGCACGTTCTTCGACCATTCCGCAATGCCGAGGGCGGTTGTGAGTCCTACGAAAAATATGACAAAGAGTGAAAGCCGAGCGGGAAGCACGCTCGGAAAAAATGGGAGTTGGGCAAGGTAATAGAAGGGTAGTCGGATGGTCGTCGATCGCGTGTCAACGACTAACCAAGGACCAAGCGACAGGATCCAGCAACCTATGGCCAAAAGTCCGGAAAAGAATATCCATCGACGACGCCAAAATCGTACGAAGGATGCAAGAAAGAGAATGATAAGTGGAAGCCCTAAATAACTCCCATTCTCCACAGCTGCGCCGACGGTAAGTCGATCGCCAATAACTCTTGCGAACGTAGGGGCCACTTGTTGCAAACTCGTCGGATATAAGACACCCCACAGATCTGTGCGTATCGGATTGGCTATACCACCGTATGGGGGGGTCATCACTTTGTAAGTCCCAAACAGTTGATTCCATAGTGGGAATGCCATGAGTACCGACGCGACCGCGACGCACGGCAATGCCACATTGGTGAGATAGATAAACCGCTGTTGAGAGAATCTTCGCCAATTCACTAATGACCACGCGACGGCCGCACACACAACTATCGTCACCGTGGTCAGCGCTATCTCTGCGGAGATTAGGTACTGCGCAGCAATCAGTAGGCCGAGAATAATCCCGTTCTTTCGAGCATTGGCGGTTTGGGTCACCATCGCGGTGAAGGAGAAATAGAAGATTAGGGGAGGGAGAGGAACGAAGGCGAGATTCAGATGTCCATAGCCTTGGTGGACGATGTAAGGCGAAAATCCATAAAGGTAACCTGCAAGAAGTGACGCGATGTTGGAACCAGACCATTTACGAACCACCCACATGCAACTGATTGCTGACAAGGGATACGACAACCAGATGAGTAGGCCGAATGACGTCGTTGCCCCGAACAAAAGTGTTATTGGAGTAGCCACTACTCCGAGTAAAGGCATCAAGGTGTTGGCAGCGAGGTTCACTCCTTGGGGGTAATCCATGTACGTGGTGAAGAACGGATTGTGACCATGGAGAATCGCGAATGGAACGTAGCCGATAAACCACGACTGGATTGAAGGGTCTGATCCGAGGCCAGGAATAATGTGTGAATTCCCTGGCCACCATGGCCAATAGATCAGTAGTGACATTAGGACGAAAATACCCAGAGCGACCTGCCCAAATCGGCGAGGTGACACTGACTCAAGTCGAATGACCCACCTTCTCGGATCATTCCTCAATATCGAAAAACCTCTCGCACTATTGTCACGAACCGTTGTCTTCACAGCGTGACGCACCCCTAAAAATGTCGCGAGGCTTAGGAGGAGTACTCGACCAAAAGCCGATTCTTATTTGAGATTTCCGTTCAATTCACTCATAATTCAGTCAAAGCGCTTACAGTAAACACATTGCCTAACCCAAGGTCAACCTACCATCATCGGACCGAAAAGACAGACTGGCGTCTGTCCTTCGGTCTTCTATTAAGAATAAGCCGGTCCAAATGGAAGTTTCCGGATTCGGATTTAGTGATTACACGATAATTGTCATAGATGATTCATTCCCACGGCATTCAAGAAATGGAAGAGGATTGGTAGATGGATCTTGTCGAGCGCAACTCAGACAGCTCCATAAGGCACCCGTGGGAGATAGCCCGATTGAGGTTCTTCACGAAACTCTTGGGCACAAGAGGCGTTCTCACGACAAAGCAACTGTTGGACGTGGGATCGGGGGACGCCTGGTTCGCAACGTCGCTTCTTTCAAACCTTTCTGAGGATACTCAAATGACGTGTTGGGACGCCTACTACTCTCCGGAGGATTTAGCAACTGAATCTGCCTCGCCGAGCCGGCTGCATTTAACCAACGCTCAACCCTCGGGCCGATTCGGAGGCGTCCTCATGCTTGACGTGATTGAGCACGTCGAGGACGACACGGGTTTCGTGAATAACATTGTCAAGAATCTTCTGCAACAAGGCGGCTGGGTTCTGGTGAGCGTCCCGGCATATCAGTGGCTCTACAGCGAGCATGATAGGCAACTTAAACACTTTCGACGCTATTCACCACGCCAAATGCGGTCAGTCTTGCTCTCTGCTGGACTCGACATCAAAGCCGAGGGCGGCGTCTTTCACACATTGCTGATTCCTCGAATCGTGGAAGTAGCTTACGAACGTTTCCGCCAATCGCAACCTGATGGCATCGGGCTGGGTCGTTGGAGCCATGGGCCTTTCCTGACCCGATTGGTGACGAGCGTATTAGGGGCCGAAAACGCTCTCTCGTTGTTCGTAGGGCGCCAGAAGACACTATTGCTTCCCGGTCTCAGCTACTGGGCGTTCTGCACCAAGAGCGAGCATGTTGATTCTTTGGATTGATACATGACAACCACAATCGTGATCCCTTGCTTTAACGAGGAGCGCCGCCTTGACCAGAAGGCGTTTCTACAGTTGAGTGAAGTCGAAGGCGTAACTTTGCTATTTGTCGATGATGGCTCCTTCGACGGAACAATACAGATCCTTGAGGAGATGTCTGGCAAGTCAACTTCGATCAAATTATTGATTCTTCCAGAGAATCTCGGAAAGGGCAACGCGATTCGTGCAGGCGTTCTACAAGCCGCCCAAGAGGGAGCACAGATTGTCGGCTATTTGGACGCCGACCTCGCCACACCGATCGACGAGATGGTTCGAATCGTCGAGACCCTGAAAGCCAAACCTGCAATATCAGTCGTGTTAGGCGCCAGAGTGAAGCGCCTTGGCAGCACTATTGAGAGGCGCAACGTGCGGCACTACGCCGGCCGGGCCTACGCTACTGGAGCGGCGCTGGCGTTGGATATTCCTGTGTACGACACGCAATGTGGTGCAAAAGCGATGAGGGTTACCCCGCAGCTGGTCGCCGCGTTCACAGAAAAGTTTCGGTCCTCTTGGTCGTTTGACGTACGTCTAATCCATCGCCTCATGTCAGGAACGTCTTCAACTACTGGCTTGCTTTCTTCAGAGTTCTACGAGATGCCTTTAGAGTCTTGGCGCGAAGTTCCTGGTTCAAAATTCCGCCTTCGACAAGGGTTCAAAGCAGTTGCTGACTTGCTCGCAATCGCGATAAGTCGAAAGTTTAAAATCCACAAAAGGATGAATAGAGACCAGCGCAACGTTCGCGCCTGACGTTGAATTCTATCGTAATCCTTTGGTGTGCCGTGTCTATTGACTGCGTCACCGGGTCCTAAACGCATGGCGACCGAAGGCGTTTTGCACGTTTTACAAATTTGACCTTAGATCGCAGCCTGAACGGCATTCCAAGTTCAATCAAGAGAACCCAATTATTCGGAGAGGCGAAACCGAAAACGCTAGCCATGATTGCCGAAGTGGGGACAATCCTGACACCGAGGAAGTACCTTGGAGGTGCGACAATTCAGTCAGACAAGGAACGCTCGATGATTTTGACCAACCGGTGCGCGTGATGACGGTGTTGACCTTGCGGCGCCTCCGAATGGTTGTGCCGAGTGTTGATCGGCTACCGACTCCTTCCTCCTCCAGCGGAGCAGCGAAATCCGAAAGGGCGTCAAGTGCCCAGCTAGACACCGAATATTGCCACGTTCAAATAGGCGCTTCCCAAACGTCCGACCGTGCCCAGAATCGAAATTGCTTTTCGTGTTGAACGACGAAGGACAACCTCGCTGCACGTTCATTTCGAACCTCCGCATTCAGTTGACGTCTGGAATGTTCAGTCGAGGAGCTTTCTCCTACATCATCGCCTTCGGCGGGGTGGGCGTCTCGAGTTTCGCCTTCCACATCATCGTCGCCAAGATCCTTCATCCATCACACTACGGGGTCATGGGCGCCCTACTCTCTATCATCAGCCTCCTCAGCGTCCCTCTCAGCGCTGTGCAGATCGCGGTCACGCAGGCAGTCATCGACAAGGAAAACCAAGGGCAATCATTTTCCATTCTCCAAGTCACGCTCCGGTCACTTGGCGGCGGTCTACTCGCGATGCTGGCGCTCGCGATGTGCGCACCCCTCATTGATAATTTCCTCCACATAAATTCGCCCTCACCCATCTTTCTGGTGGCAGCGTGGATTCCTCTCGCTACCGTCTCGTCGGTCCTGCAAGGCGCGCTCGTAGGCGAATTCCGATTTCGGCCCGTGGCGTTCGCCACCTTCGCCGGCATTGGGGTTGTACGACTCGTTCTGGGCGCCATCATGGTGGAAGCTGGTTTGGGAGTGTCGGGAGCCGTGTCGGCGATGATATTCGCTCAGGCCTTCACCATGTTGTCGTTGCTCTTTTCCGCTAGACACGAACTATTCGGACACCGCGATGCACCAGTCGTACGAACGAAAATGCGCGATACGACCCTTTCGGTCGCTGCATTATCGGGTTACACCGCGCTCACAGGAATCGATACCTTCCTTGCGCGCCACTTCTTTGCGCCGACACTCGCCGGTCAGTATGCAGCGGTGGCGGTCGTCGCCCACATCACCTTCGTAATTCCTGCCGCCATCGTGACTGTCACGTTCCCGCACCTCGTCGAAGGCAAAGGGATCAGTGAGTCAAGTCGGAGAATCTTTCGACAGTCGCTCCAATTCAGTTTGATTCTGGGCGTTGCTTCAGCCATCGTCATGACGTTGTATCCCAAACTGGTAATTGCGATGATTTTTGGCTCAGGATATTCAGGTGCATCAGGGGTGCTGGGGGTGCTGGCCTTCGCCTCTGCCGCGGTGGGCGTGACAATTCTCTACGTATACCTGCACTTAGCTCGGCGTTCCATCATCGCGTTGACGCCCTGGATCGGTGTTGTCTTGTCTATTCTCGCTGTTTACCTTGACCATGGTTCAGCAATCGCGATTGGAGTCGTGATGTTCGTAGTCAGCCTGGCGACGATGGCGCTAGCCATCATTCCAATTGTCACGGGTCACATCAGAAATCAAGCCAACTAGTCATATCCACAAATATTGGTTGGTACCGCAGACCGCGATTCTCCACCATGGTCACTTCACGCTCCGATGACCTCACTCGCGACGTTACCGTCGACCTCGCGTCAACACGGCGTATTCGCGCCGACCCAGTCGCCCCAGAAGTCCATCAAAGAATCCCCTGAAAATTACCGTGACACAATGCAAAATCGACGACACACCATTGACTGACAGGTACGAACCGCTATAAATGATTGCCTGAAGAAAGTAGAAGCGAATCGGTAGACGTCCGCGCAGGACGAGATACGTCGAATTTCGAACGATGTAATAGAAACGTTGCGCATTCTCGTAAGGATGGTCCCGCTTGGCATCGGCGACACGCTCACCCAAGAGGTGGGCCATGGCACTTTCCTTCTGTTCCAGCACGAGATACCCGCGGCGGCGTACGTCGTGACAGAAGTCAAAATCCACTTGGTCAATGAAGAGCGATTCGTTGAACGCGATTGCTTCGAGGACCGTGGCCCGTACGAGGTTGCCGCTGGTGATGACCCCTACTCGTTCACTGAAGGCCCCACGATCCCTCACCGTCAACAGGCGTTCTGCGTACCTCGTCAGGGGAATGCTTGACGAGAGAGGGTGCGGTCGCAGCGCCAGAACTCCACAGCGCTCACGTGTCACGCTATCGAGCATTGAAAAGGCGTTAGATATGCGTTCAATGGCATCGCCATCGACCAAAGAATCTTGATCCATCGTCATAATCCATCCAGGACTTGTCTTAAATGCCTCTTGGATCCCTACATTGAGACCGGCGGCAATGCCCCGATTTTCGGCCAGGGCAATCACGCCTACCTTGTCCCTCGCCTCGGCCAATGTCGTGACCTTGTCGATATTTCGCGATCCGTTGTCAACGATGGTAACGGCGTCCACTTGGGGAAGGAGAACATCGACTACTAATGCCAATCTATCGACGTCAGGGTTCCAACTCACGATGACGACGTGGACGTTGCGTCGTGCAAGGGTCGCCATGACTCAACACTATTACTGGGTCATTCGTGGTCCCGTCGACCGCTACATCTGCCCGGAGCGAACACGATCGATGTTGCCCCGACCGAAGCAAACTTCGCCGCTACGGTTGACGCCAGCATCGTGCCACAAGTGTTCCTCGAGAATCGTATTCTGGCAACAAGACCGGCTAATGCGGACCCGTTTCCGGCCCCTTCTCGTCAGCATCTGCAACCATCAGACGGCGACATTGGCATCGGATCCGTAGCCAATTGAATCAATCCTTCTTGTGTGCGTAGACACAAATCTGATCGCCTCGACCTTCGGCGTTCAATATCCGCACTTGCTTGTTCATCCTCCATAACTCGCCCGTCAGAATCATGCGAGGAAGATCGAGGACGTAGCGGCGAATGTGCGATGTGTACGGAACGTCCTGTCGATAGAGGCGACTGCTAAGGATCTGGCGAATAGTCGAGTCGTCGCTAACGGTGATGTCAACGAAGCCAGCGCCTTCGAGGACCTGGACGATGCTCTTTCGTGAGTGAAGATAGAAGTGGCGTGGCGCGTCCAATTGGTACCAGTCGCAGCCAAACTCCTCGTAGGCCCAACTCGATATTGTCGGCACTCTTACCAGTACTGTCCCGCCAACTTTCACTTTTGCGTATAACTGCGCTGCAAACGCCGCTTGATCGGGAACGTGTTCCATAACGTGATGAGCCATGACCACGTCGAAAGTTCCCGGCTCCTCGTCCAGGGTGTGCTTCGAAACGGACACACCATTTTCGTACTGGATTGCACTTTGGATCATCGGGTCACACCCCCGCACATCGGTGAAACCGGTGTCCTTCATCAAGAGCAGCAATTCACCCGACGCGCACCCGACATCCAGTACCGACCCTGTTCTCTTCAGCGACCGCAAACTCGTGGGGGCCGGATCATGTATGAGATAGTTGTGCAACATTCCAAGTAAGTTCTTCGACTCACCCAGCGCGACGCGAAAACGAATCAGCCGCAAACGGTAGGTGAGGCTTCGCGTGTCGACTTTCGATCGGCCGTAATAGTCGACGTAATAACGCCCGATTTCTCGAGGCCTCGCCAGCAATTGGACACACTGACAATTCGAGCACGTGACGTACTCGAAGCCTTCGCGGGTCCCATTCATCATCTCTCGCACGGCAAATGGTTTGAGTCCCGCTAGGTCCATTCCGCAGGCACCACAGGATTGAACCTCGATACGCGTCATGGCAATCACGCTAGTGGGTACCGACCAACAACGAAGTCGATGAATTACACCGACCACTGACAAGGCACGTGTCGATCACCCGACTAATGGTTCTGTGGCCACGAACCGGCATCGACACGCTGCGGTCGCCAACGCTGATTTTCGACCCAACGGGTGGAGTCGCTGATGTCGTCCGGGAGGCTGCAGGGGACCGTTCCAAAATCCCATCAGGTAGGCTGGGCGGAATATTCGACTCTTGTCAGTTTGATTCCGCCGAAAGTTGAGACCCTTGCGTAGTCAGATCTTGATAGCGAGCGCGAAGGCTCTGTCAACTAGATACGGCTTGGCTGTCCTCTTCGCTCTGGCTAGCGTGATATCAGTGGCGACAGTAGGCGCCCCTGCGTCAGCGATGGCGGCGGGTGCCTGGATGTACGCCGCGTTGATGAATCGCTGGACGGAGTCCCTGTCGGGAACCGCGTCCTGGGCCGCTGGCATCATCATTGAGGCGACGCTGTTAGCCGGCGAGAGCAGCGCCATGGCGCTGTTGTTCCCCCACCCCCATGTGCAACTGGCCTACGTGGCGATGCTCGTGTTGCCGCTCGGCGCGGGAGCGGCCATTCATTGGTGGTTGATTCTCCACGAGACTCCGCGATCGGCTCGCCGCGATCGGGTCAGTGGTCGACCGCTCCTCGCGTTGGTCATTGTCGTGGCGGTCGAAATCATGTTCGAAGTAGTGAAGCTCCGAGGCACCGATTACGGTCTCGTGATGGGGGCGGCCACTGGAGACGCGAGGAACCAGGTGTGGGTGATGCGTAGCGTGCTCTGGTCCGGAGGGATCACGCTGCCCATACTCAAGATCTACCCGGCCATGAGCACCGCAATGGGCGCAATTTTTGCCGGAGCGGGCGGCCGTTCTCACCTCCCAGCGGGAACGCTGATGGTCAGAGACGTCCAAGCGTTCATGGCCATCTTCATGTTGTCCAGCGTCGCGGTCTGCGCTATGTTCGCCGCGGCCATCGCCGAACTGATATCCCCGTCGAACAACGGGACACAACGCCAGTCGCGCCTCTATCTCATTCCCCTCTTGGCGTGTGCTTCGCTCGGTATCGGCGCGTTCATCTTGGCGCCCGCGTTCGTCTACGGATTCGCTTCCGCCATAGGCGCCTTGGCATTCGTGATGGCGGCGATGGTGCTGGCACTGCGCATGGCCGGCCACCGGAGCGCCTTCACGTTGATGCTTCTAAGCGCCGCCTTTCTCCTCGTGACCTTCTCCTGGACAATCTTGGCTTCCCTGTCAGGCGGTGCGCTCCTTATCGGGTGCGTCATGCTGATATCCGATCTCGTCGGCCACAATGGTCGCCGCAACAGACTCGAGGTGTTACTGAGCTGGTCGAGCATCGCACTCGCCGCGTTCCTTTTCGTCCTCGTCGCCGCGGGACTGTATACGAATCGCGTGCAGCTTATGGCGCAACTTCGGGAGCCAGGAGGGGTGCTCCCCGCCCATCCCCACCCCGTGGTGTGGATCGGACTGATCGCCGTGGTGGTGATGGTTCTCGCACCCACCCGCCAGCAACTAGCGGTCCGGCTGATGATGCTCGGAATGTTCGCTGCCGTCGTGGGAGCGACGTTGTGGACACGCCACATCGCAGTTCCCCCGTCCACATGGTCGTACTACGCGACCAAGGTTCTCTGGTTGGCGACCGCCGCAATGTTGTGGGTGCCCTTCGTCGTGGTCACTGATCTCATGCGGTGGTTGCTCAAGAAGTATCCGAGCCTCAAGTTCCGCCTTGCGGCAAAGTCCTCAGCAATCGTTATCACGGTCGTCGCCGTAATCGGTTCAGGGGTCATCCTAAACTTCACCACCCGTGCCGCGTGGTCCTCCACCTTTTCCTGGGCGACGGTAGGTGTACTGCGCGAGCCAGCCTACGAGTTCGCTCTGGTCACCAAAGAGGGGAACCAGGGTGGTGCCTTCGTCATCTGGGATTACGAGTCATACGACGACCAGATTGGCAACTTCTACGCCGGAATCACGTGGGCCTACGGCAAGGACAACACGCCGCTCTCGTGGGGACCGATTTGGCCCCATAGTTTTTCTGGCTGGCCCTACATCGAAAGTCCAAGCATCGTCAGTTTGTGCTTCGTCCTCGAACGGGTGCAACTTCGAGTGGTGACCGCGAATCCCAAACTCAGTGCGCAATTACACCGGGGGTGCTCCGCCAGTGCACTGAGAGCTGCCCACAAGACCATTGACGTTCAGTTGGTCCCTCCTCCGCCAGACTGGCCCGGCACCTTCTACTGATTTGCCGTTGAGTGGACCACGCCGACGCTGGAGGTCTCGTTCCCTATGTTTGGAAGATTCTGACAAACGCCGCCCCGATAGCGTTGTCACCAATTCCACGGGTCGCTACCCAGATGTACCCTTGGACTCCATCTCGGCCTTCAACAGGGCAACCTCTTGCACGAGCACGCGTTGGCGCGCCGCCAAGCGACTTAAGGCCACAGTCAACTGGTACGTCAGAAGGACGATGAACAAAAGGCCGAAAACGAGGACCATGTCGGGTGGATACTTAATCCCGAAGAAGTGCGAGATGTAATCGAACGCTCCCGTCGGCAACAAGGCACTCAGTAACACAGTAACCACGCTCACCACCAGCCACAAGATCGCCATCAGTTCGGTTAATTGCTTCTTACGAATAGCTCTGACAGTCAAGGTCAAGAACAACAGACTGATGAATCCAGCCAACAGATAGCCCTTCATGAGTCCACACCTCCGATGACACCGGTCAAAAGCCCAATCGTGATCCTGAACATGAAGTAAAGGGTCCGCAGACCACGGATACTCGAGGTCCCGTGTTCGCGGGCCTTCATCGAGACGGGCACTTCGACCACCCGAAGTCCGTGGTGCTGGGCCAAGATAATGGACTCAACCTCGGGATAATCGGGTGGATAGTCTTCGGCGAACAGGGCGATCGCCTTTTCATTCATCGCCCGAAATCCAGACGTCGTGTCAGTGAATCTCGCCCCGGCTTTCCACGAGACCAGCGATTCGAGAAATTTCATCCCGAACCGACGGCTCTTGGGCGCAACATAACTTCCCCGTCCGAGCCAGCGCGAACCGATGACGATGTCCGCTTCGTTTGCGAGCAGGGGCTCGTAGAGGTGATGGGTCTCGCTGGGATCGTGTTGACCATCGCCGTCGATCTGCAGGGCGAACGAGAATCCGTGCCGGATCGCATACTTAAAGCCCGTCTGAACCGCACCACCGATGCCGAGGTTGAGTGGTAGCGACAGGACGGTCGCACCTGCCGCTCGGGCCCTTTGCGCCGTGCGGTCGCGCGAACCGTCATCGACCACCGCCACCGACACACCTGGCATGTGTTCGTATATCGACTGAACCACTTGCGAGATGGAATTCTCTTCATTGAACGCGGGAACGACGACGCAGGTTCTCGAAAACGCGTCGCGCAATTCCTCAGAGACCATCCGTCAATACTTCCACAAACCCGAAAAGGCCTACTGATCGATAGGGTTGAGCGAACAGAAGTGGACTCAGTCATTTTGGCAAATTAGAGCCGCCGACAAAGATTTCCCATCGGGTAAGCGTACTCCGCTGGCATCAGGACAATCGGCGCCGAGCTCGACGCCCTGGCACCTTTGACGCGAGCCGCACGAAGACGGGCTCGCACCGTTGGGCCACCTCGCGATAATCCTTAGGTATGTCCAGCGAAGCCCAACCAACTCGCACGCTCTTTCGATCCAACGGTGTGTCCAACAGACTGCGAACTGCGGAGGTAAGGTCCTCGACGTCCCCGGCACGGCACACGCGACCCGACACCCCGTCGATGACCAGTTCCTTGGACGCGTTCGTCGATGCATCGACCGTCACGACCGGCGTGCCCACACTGAGCGCTTCTGCAACCACCAGACCGAATCCTTCCCTCTCGGAGGGGGCGACGAGAACTTTCGCGTTGACAATTAATTCTGCCAGAACTTCCTCGCTCGCGCGTTCGACGAAGATAACTTGCGACTCGAGTTTCGCCACCCGAACCTGTAGTTCCAGTTCGGATTTGACGGGGCCCGAACCGACCACGCACAGCCTGATATTCGGATCGTTCAATCGTTGGACGATCTCAATCGCCAAGTCCGCCCTCTTGTGGCCAAGTAAACGGCCCACGAAGAGCAGTTCTGGCGAGTCCGACATCACCTTTGCCGACAAAACGCGCGGCGCAGATTCGGTGAGGACGAGTCGGTCTAAATCCACTCCCAGGTCCGCCAGTTGCTGATAGGTCCTTCGCGAGCCCGCCAATGTCGCGTCGCTCATTCGGGTCGTCACACGCTCGAAGATTATCCCCAGATAACCGATGAGCCCGAGATACTCCTTCCAGTAGTCCTTACCCCATACCTCCCACCAGAGAATCGCGAAAGGCCTCCGGCGAATCTTGCAGACGAGCCAGACGACGGGCAGGTGAAAATATGGCACCGGATCCGTCTGGAGGACATCGAAATCAACGGTGAGCAGCCGTAGACACGCGATCGAGTAAGCGAAAGCTTGACCGAAGGAACGCCGACCATTCTTGTACAATGGCCGTGGCTTAGCGAGCGCTCGCACCCGAAGCCACCCGTCGCCAATTTTTTCATCCGGGACTGGCTCGTCCCACCATCGCATGGTATACACCGTGACGTCGAATCCGAGGTCCGCCAACTGTGGAAGGAGTAGCTCCAAATGGGTCTCGCGCCCTCCCACATTCCAGGGAGGAAGGACATCGGTCACGATTGCCAACTTGATATTCAGACTCGGCATCGGGTTGTCCAGTGGTCGCGATTGGTTGGGTCAACCCTATCGAAAGTAATCATTGCCTCCCATGGACCCGGGGCAGTAGTCCGACGCACGAGCAAACATCGCGGGTCAACACCTTTTTCTCGGCGCCACCGAGCAACCCTCAAACGCTCCTGTTCTTAATAGCAATGAACTTCCCCCACAAACCGTTCGCGCTCGCCAACCCGGGGTACATTTGCGAGAGAACTTCCCAGTCACCGATTGTTCTACGACGCTGGACCGCCCGGCGGTCATCAATTAGCTTCTGCCGGTTTCTGGCAATAATGCGTGTTGAGGTCACGTAACTCATGGTGAGGTCCCGGCGTCCGATGACCAAAAGTGCCACCGCTTCGACGAGGGACACCAGCAGATAAATCGGCATAACGACGAGAAGGGTTCGAGCTCGATAGTTCTTGATGAGAATTCTCGGTTGATTCGAATTGCGCCAGACGAAGCGCTTGTAATCGAATTTGAGACCGTGAGCGGAGCCAGTGACAAAGTGATAGACGACGGTCCGCTGTGAGTAATCGAAACACAGGCCGTAAAGTTTCATTCGCCAGAACCAATCGACGTCTTCGTAATACATAAAGAAACTCGTATCGAGTCCACCCGAATCCGCGTACGTCGTCTTATCGACCATCACGCACGCCGCACTCAAGAAGAATGATGAACCCCGTCCGAAGCGTTCTGCACTTCCACGAAAGATCGGAAACCCGAGCGGATCAATCATTGCCCGCTTGACGTCGATTACGCCGCCGTCGTAGGGGACTTCCACGGCCGCAATCACGTCCAACTGCCGTTCAATCTTCTCGTCGAAGAGCGATTGGATCGCGTTCGGGTCGAGTCGCGTGTCATTATTCAAGAAGACAAGGGTCTCACCGCTCGCGTGAGCGATTCCGGTGTCACATCCCGTCGAGAAGCCCATGTTCACTGGAGATTCGACCAGCACGACGTCGCGATGGGTCCGCCTGAGGATTTCCACACTTGCGTCATCGGAGCCATTGTCGACGACAATCACTTCCATTGAATGAGTTACGTCGAGCACCTGGGCTCGGAGACTCTCCAAGCAAGGGCCGAGCCACGACACTCCGTTGAAATTAACGATAATCACCGAAAATCGCACTTCCGAACCCCTGTCTTAGACCCCCTTCATATCGGTGTCTCTTGTCAACGAACCGTCGCGAACCTCAAAGACCGGTTGAGAAGTCACCATACATGAAAGCAGTTCGAGCGTAGCCTTAGGCGTCACCGCCTCTAGAGAACCGAGCCTTTCCGCTTCCCGGGTGAGGTCAATAACGGCGTTCAAGACGCCAGTAGAAGCGCAGGACCTAGATTTGCGTAAAGGCAATCGCGGTCATGAGGAGATGGTGGGAGTTGAGCATCGAGGCTGGTATATCCGTCGGGGCTTCTGCGCACCTGAACGATAGCGCTGGTTCCAGGTTTGCCGTTACTGTCAAGACTCGAATATTCTTTCTGGAAGATTGGTCGTTCCATCGTGCCGTGACGGTGGCGGCCCTCGTGTACGTCGCGATCTCGCTCCTTGTCTATTGGCCGTTATGGCCGGGGGATCCGCACCTGATGGTGGGTTGTGCATGCGGCGACCCGGCATTGCAATCGTGGTTCCTTGGCTACACGCCTTGGGCGATCCTTCACGGCCACAATCCGTTCTTCACCACGTATATGGATTACCCCCGCGGAGCAAATATGGCCTCCAACACCCTGATGCCCTTGCTGGGAGTTCTCGGCTATCCCATTACCGCGATATCCAACGCGATGGCCACTTTCAATTTCTTGATGTGGTTGTCGTACCCCTTATCTGCCCTCAGCGCCTTCTTCGTCGTTCGAAGACTGGCGAAGTCAAATATTGCGGCCTTTTACGCGGGGCTGGTCTATGGCTTTTCGCCGTACATGTTGCACCAGGGATACGGGCACCTGAACCTCATCTTCGTGCCCCTGCCGCCCCTCATCTTCTATTTCGTCGCCAAGATTCTGGTGCTACAGGATGGCCATTCCCTGCGCACCGGTCTCGCGCTGGGCCTAGCTATAGGGGCACAGTTCCTCATCTCAACCGAGGTCGACGTGACTGCCGTCATCATCGCCGTCCTCCTCGCACTGTTGTGGTCACTTCTCAATTGGCGTCTCCTCACTCGAGATCGTGTCGTGTATGTCCTCAACGCGTTACTGCCGGGAATCTGTGTTGCCGGTGTCCTAATCGCGTACCCGGCCTTCTACGCAATCTTCGGGAGCAACGCGGTACGTGCGCCATATCAAAACGGCATCTTGAACCCATATCGGGCCGACCTGATAGGCGCCATCATTCCCAACAGCCTCCAGCAATTTGCCCCCAATTCTCTCGCGACAATCGCCGATCGACTAACCGCCGGCTCGATCTTTGAGAATGGAAGTTACCTGGGCTTGCCAATGCTCCTCGCGTTTTTCATCGCGTGGATTCGGTACTTCCATCTGAGGTGGGTCCGCTTCGCTGGAGTCGCGGCACTGGTGAGTTGGGTCCTGTCGCTCGGACCTTGGCTGGTGGTCGACACCCACCAAACCTCGCTGCGACTTCCCTTCTTTTACCTGGCAAAACTGCCAATGATCTTCGATCTGCTCCCGGCACGGTTTTCCCTCTACGTCGCGTTCTTCGTCGCCGCAACAGTTGCAGCGGGTGTGGCTGCATGGATTACTGACGCCCGATTGCGCTTTGAGTCAGGTCAACACGCGTCTCGACGACAGAATCTTACGACCGGACTCATCAGCGTGTGCTTGTTGGCGTCGTTGGTTGCTATCTTTCCGAAACTCCCCACGGCGACCGGCCCCACGAGCAACGTGACGCCGTCATTCTTTACCTCATCTGCGGCCGACGTGATACCTGAGGGCTCCGCCATCCTCACCTACCCGTACCCTGACCCGCTCTACAGCCAACAGGCGATGCTCTGGCAGGTGGCCACGAAGTGGCGATGGAAAATGATGGGCGCCTACGCCCAGATTCCAGGTCAGTTCGCGAATTCTGTCACGCCCAACCCCTGGCCTACGCCTCCCTTGGGCGTTGTGAACTTCCTCCAATACTGGGACGGCTACCTACAGGGCACCGTCAACACGATGCCACCCGCAGTCATCTCCCCGATTCTCATACGCCAGACGAAGGACTTCGTCCATCGCTACCAGATCAGTTCAGTGGTGGTCGACCTCTCAAGCACGCATTCCGACCAGGCGGTCCGACTATTCACTGACGCGCTTGGTCAGCCCCAGTTGATTGGCGGCGTCGCCCTGTGGTCACGTCTGGCCACGTTGACGAAGTAGTCGCTGCGTAAGCAGAATCTTGGCCCGATATGCGCTTCGAGTCGGCGTCAGAGCGGGGGCCTTGACGTAGCAATCGTGATGAGCGCGAGCACGAACGCGTCATCATCGGTTCAGCCTTCAGCGTTCAGCGCTCGGCCATTGGCACGAAGTCGCGAACATCGGATCCGACGTAAAGCTGACGCGGGCGCGAGATCTTCATGTCCTGCTCGAGTAACTCCTTGAAGTGCGCCAGCCAACCCGCGGTGCGAGGTATCGCGAACAAGACTGTGAACATCTCAACGGGGAAGCCCATCGCCTGGTAGATCAGTCCCGAGTAGAAGTCAACGTTGGGATACAGGCGCCGCGAGATGAAGTAGTCATCGGCGAGGGCAATCTCCTCGAGCTTGAGCGCGATGTCGAGCAACGGGTTGCGACCCGTGACCGCGAAGACCTCGTCGGCAGTCTTCTTGATGATGGTCGCGCGCGGGTCGAAGTTCTTGTAGACGCGGTGTCCGAAACCTTCGAGCTTGGTCTTGCCGGCCTTCACCGTCTCGATGTAGGCCGGGATGTTGTCGATGTGGCCGATCTTGTTGAGCATCTTGAGCACCGCCTCGTTGGCCCCGCCGTGCCGCGGACCATACAGGGCGGCGGCGGCGGCCGCGGTGGCGACGTAGGGGTCGCCGTGCGACGAGCCCACGGTGCGCATGGCGGTCGTGCCACAGTTCTGCTCGTGGTCGGCGTGCAGGATGAAGAGGACGTCCAGGGCCTTGGCGAGCACGGGGTTCGCCTCGTAGGTCGGCTCCGCCACCTTCCACATCATCGACAGGAAGTTCTCGGTGTAGTTCAGGTTGTTGTCCGGGTAGACGAAGGGCATCCCGACCGAGAAACGGTGAGCCGCGGCGGCCAAGGTCGGCATCTTGGCGATCAGTCGTACGACCTGCTTGTAGAGGACTTCCTTATCCGCGAGGGTCTTGGACTCCTTGTAGAAGGTCGAAAGAGCCGCGATCGAGGAGATCAGCATGCCCATCGGGTGCGCGTCGTAGTGGAAACCTTCGAGGAAGCGCTTGCGCATGTTCTCGTGGATGTAGGTGTGATACTTGATGTCAGTCGCCCAGACGTCAAGTTGAGCGGCGTTCGGCAACTCGCCGTTCACCAGGAGATAGGCCACCTCCACGTAGGACGACTTCTCGGCCAACTGCTCAATGGGGTAGCCG
>Ga0075019_10000725_pt1 | contig 18805 bp, 13 predicted proteins | sample ColStrG_CSR_2013_FD_71473 | JGI IMG/M metagenome (GOLD analysis project Ga0075019, IMG submission 71473) | Freshwater sediment microbial communities in response to fracking from Pennsylvania, USA - Cold Stream Run_MetaG_CSR_2013 | ecosystem: Environmental > Aquatic > Freshwater > Creek >...
CGCCTATTATGGCCATGTCAGCGATTCTATTGTTGACGCAGGTCACAATGTTCCACGTGCACGGTTCCAGCGTGAAGTCGCATGCACCGTTAAGGTTGTTCGACTTCGAGTACGCGCCGAGGTTGGTTGAGTTGCAGAGCGCCGATAGAAACGCGCGCTCGCTATCAATTAGCACTTGGGCGTCGCCAGCAACTAGAGCGCACAGAAACAGCAGCAGCAGCAGTAGCATTTCGACGTGAGTGTAATATATTTTTGGACGTGCGCGTGCGCACGTGTCTTTGTATGCACTCAGTTTTAATTAACGCTCACGCAATGCCGGTGCGCTTGGCGTACTCGACCGCCTCGATGGCGCGATGTCCGCCGTAGAACTCGGCGCCGGCGCGCTTGCCGTCGTGTCGCGAGAGGAAGAATGCGCGTGCCACGTCGCTGAACGTGCATAGCGCGCAGCACGCGGCGCTGCCGCAGCACGCGCCGTTCACGCGCCTGAATAGGCGCACCGGTGTGTCGGGTGTGTGCGGCGCGTTGAGACGCGCCAGCAGCACGTCGAGCAGCGGTCGGTCCATGTCGGTGTCGGTGTCGACGAAGAAGCGAATGCTGCACTGCGTGACGAACAGTTCGACGACGAGGCCCCTGTTCGCCACCCTGTTCTCAACGATGACGTGCTGCGCGAAGAAACGCGCCCGATAGTTGTTGGGCGTCTGTTGCTGCTGCTGCTGCTCACAGATGGCACACACGAGCATCGCCAGCGAGTAGGCGAGCGCGTCGCGTTTCGCCGGCGTCGCGAACTCGACGACGTCGACGAGCAGCGCGTCGTGCAGTGTGCAGTCGTCGTAGGTCATGCGGCGCGACTCGGCGAACAGGCGCACCGGGAAGAGCAGGTGCGCCGCGTTGCTCGACGAGACGCGCGACACGGCGCCGCAGTGCAGCAGCAGGCGCATCACGCACTGCGCTTCCCAGCGCAGCTGCTTGGGGCGCACGAGGTGCGCGTCGAGGCGCACGTACGACCAGAACTCGAGCACGTCGGCGTCGCTCTGCATCCAGAGCACGGGCGCCACGCACTGCTCGCTCATGTCGAAGTGCAGGAAGAACTGCGTCACGAGCCACTTTGGGTCGGTGATGATGAAGTGACAGCCGTCGCGCAGCGTGCGCGCGCCGTGCTCGACGAAGAACAGCACCTCGCCCGCCAGGCGTCGTTGGTACAGCGTCACCTCGTAGTCGGCGTCCGCCTCCGCGATCGCCGTCCAGTCTGGCTTCACGAAGTAGCACGCCGACGCGCGCGAGTTGCGTATGCCCGGCGAGATGGTGCGCAGTGCACACGCGGAAGTGGCGCCGTCGCCGTCGCCGTCGTCGTCGTCTAGATCGAGTTGAAACAACGTCTCTGTGTCGAGTTTGCCGCCCCCGTGCTCGGCTCCGTCGTCACTGTCGGTCCACGCGTGGTCGGCCATCGACGGCGTGTAGGCGCGCACCACCGAGCGACACATGCGCACCACCGAGCGTTTGCTCCAGCCGTTGCGCGTCAACGGACCGCACAGCGGCGCACAGGTTAGTACAGCAGCTGCCGACATTTGTTACAACAGGAAAGGCGGGTGCGCTCTCTTTGTTGTTCAAAATTGAAAAGCACGCGCGCGCAAGAGCGATTGCGTGCGTTCGATTGCACAGTCGCGCCAACGCACTTTTATTTCGCTTCGTTGTGATCAAATATCGTCGACTGGCAGAGGTTGTTCCGGCGGCGGCGGCGGCGGCGCAGGCGGTACATCGGCGTAGGCGGCAAACTCGCGACTCTTGTAGAATGTCTCATGCTGCACCTCGTTGTAGAATGCAATGTACTCGCGCACGAGCGCCTGTGCGGCGTCCTGCTCGCCGACGACAAATTGCTTCTCGAGCATAACGAGTCGCTCAAAGCCCTGCGTGCCGTTCACTGTTGCCAGCATCTCAGCCAACGCCAGCGACCAGACGTCTGCCGGCAGTAGGCAGTTCCAAAGCGCAATGGCGGCCGGCGGCACGTCGAACGTGTTCGACTCGAGCACGGTAGCCACATTGCGCGCAACGAGCCGGTATATTGGCAGGCGCTCAGCGCCGAGCGCGCCGGCGTTGCGAAGAAAGATGCCGCACACCTCGAGCAGCGCGAGTAGTACAAGTTGCGCCCGGAAGCGATTCGTCACCTGACCGAGGAAAGTGCGCCAGATGAGAGCATTCGGATGATCGCGTGCGTATGCGTTGACTAACTCACGCCTCTCGTCTCTGTAGGAACCGAAGTCGAAAATGTCCACGAGTTTCTGCACAATGCGGTAGCGCGCCACGCGCTTGCGCTCCTCGTCCGTGTCGTCGCGCTCGTACAGCGCCGTCTCCAGAAAGAGGCACTTCTCGGTGCTGCGCATCTCCTCGTCCTGCGCCCAGAAGTCGAGCGAGTTGTCCTGCGCGTAGAGCACACGCAACAACTTGACATCGCAGCGTTCGAAGCGAATGTTGCTCAACAGCACTGCGTCGGAAAAGTCTCCGGCTTCGGCGATGTCTCGCAGCGCCTGGAACACCGTGCGATCGTCGTAGACCGTGCCGTCGGCGTGCACCATGTCGCTCCACGGCGCCAGCCGATAGTTCTCCGCTTTGAGGTCGATAAACTGCGTGAATATCTCCGCCGCCAGCGCGGCGTCCTCGCCACCGCGCTGCTGCAGCATCCACACAGCGAGCCGCGCCGTTTGGTAGCGCCGGTCCTCACGCGTGGTGCCGTAGTTACGCGCGTCGCGTGGCAGCAGTGCCGCGCGCTCGTAGCCCTTGCCAATGCCGAACGCGTCGACAAACCGCCGCCACGCGCGTTTCGTCGACGACTCGGCGAAGCCGTTCGGCGCGCGGCACGTCTGAATGAACTCGTCGGCCGACACGGCGGCGCGGTAGAAGTCGGCCTGCGAGACGGTGTCGTCGAACATGGTGTGCCTGACTTCGCACAGTTGCGCCAGCGATTCCTGCGACATCTCTCGCACGTCGCGAAGCAGCGCAAGGAAGCGGAACTCGGCGATGCCGTCGCGCGACGTGCGACACAGATTCGCGAAATAGCGGTCGGTCGAGCAGAGCGCCGCGCGCGTGCGTGCGTCTGCGAACGCGAGCACGAGGCGCTGCGACAGGCGGCGCGACTGGTCGTTGAGGTCCGGCAGCGACAGTAAGTTAACAATGCCAAGCGCTGCGTCGTTCTTCGAGAGTTCAAAGAGCAACAGAAAAACGTCGTCCGACACGCTATTGATTCTCATGCCATCGGCAACCAGCGTTCCGATTGTGCGCGCCAATTGCCTAACGATCTGCGACGCCGGAAAGCGCGCGAACATCAGCTGCAGCAACGCCACTGCGGCAGCGTCGCGTCGCGCTGGTTCAACTGGAAACACGAGGTTGTAGAATACGCGCGAGAACGCAAGCGCCGCGCCAGTGGGACTCGTATCGAACGAATCCCAGATCGACTCGAAGAAGTTTGCAAACTTCTGCTCAAAAACAAACGCTCCAATGCTCGTGTCCGCAGTCGCCGGCACTTTGTTATACCGCCACGGTAGAAAAGACTCGACAATGCGCGCGTTTGCCGTATCGGCTGCCGTTCGCACCGGCGCGCTGTTTGTTAGCACCAAGTCCGCTCGCAGCAACGACTGTCGGTACGGTGATATGCGGCGCTTGAGCGACAACGCTGGTTCACGCGCCGGCTCGCTTTCACGCCGACGTTTGTTTGATGCTGGTTGTTGGTCGGTCATTCTCTCTCTCGAGCCTGTGTATGTGTGCGCGCGCGCGCTCGCTGGTGTCTAACCAGAGAAACCAACAAGCGAGCGTTTCACTGCGCAAAGTTCAATTATCGCTCGTTGACGCAGGCTGTTCTTGTTGTGACGCATTTTGGACGCGTGTGATGAAGTGATCGCGCTTCGCCTGTTTCTTCTCCTCCAGCGCCTCGTAGAACGCTATGTAGTCGCGCACCAACGCCTGCGCCTCCTGCTGTTGACCGCCTAAGAAGTTCTCCTCGAGTGCCACACACGTCTCGTATGCAACAGCGCTCGACGCCAGTGTCACCTGTGCCAACGCTAGTGCCCACACGACCGGCGGGTACTGCAGGCTCCAAACCTCCTGCGCGGCGGCCGTTGTCTGCAGTGCATTGTCTCTGAGTGATGTGAGCAGTTTGGCGAGTTGCATTGCAAGCTGGTTAAGCACCGTTCGACGCTGCTCCCCCAGCGCGGCGTGGTCAATGAGGCCTCGGTAGACAATGAGAAGATTGACTCTTGCTTGCACATCGACGCCGTCGCCCTCGAGTTCCAACAGCACTGGCAACCATATGTCTACGGCGGTGTGCTCCTTCGCGTACTCGCTCACCTGCTCGAACGCGCTGCCGTTCGCATCGAAAGCCACCGTGCTGAAAGTGCGTACGAGCGCAGTGACAATGCGCTGCGTGAACGTCTCGTGCTGCGCCGGAGTAATGTCGGCGCGCTCGCGGAGCGCCGTGTTGAGCGTCAGCATCTTGCGCAGTGAGTCTTGCAGCGGGCGCGTGCTCCAGAACGCGAGCGCACTGTTCTGTGAGTAGAGCAGACGCATCAACTCGACGCTGCAGCGGTCGCTTTCGATGAGCGCCCACATGCGGTCGGGCATGCCGACGTCCTCCAGCGCCTTGAACGCCGTACGCCCGTCGTAGACCGTGCCGTCGGCGTGCACCAGGTCGCTGAGCGGCATGGTGTCGTACGGCGACCAATCCATGTGGAAGAAGCGCAGAAAGAACGCTGCAGCGAGCGCGCGCTCAGCGCCGCCGCGCTCGTGTAGCATCCACATCACCAGGCGCGACGTCTGATAGCGCCGGTCCTCGCGCGTCACGCCGTGCGGGCGCAGTTCGCGCGGCAGCAACGCCGCGCGTTCGTTGCCCCTTGTGTTACCAAAGTCCACTTTGAATCTCCGAAACGCCAAGTCCGTTTCGTGTTCGACGTCGGCAGGCAGTTGCAGTGTGCCTATTGACTTGAGCGACTGCACCACTTCGTCGGCCGACACGGCGGCACGGTGGAAGTCGGGCCACGTGACTGTCTGATCGAACATCGTGTAGTTAAGCCGAAGCAGCGTCTCCACGCGGACGTTCGGCATGCGACGCGTGTCCTGGAACAGTGCGTAGAAGCGATACTCGGCCAGGTGACCGCGCGATATGCGGCAGAGTTCGGCGAAGAATTTGTCGGTGGAGCACAGCGCGGCGCGGTCTTTTGGACTCGCAAACGCCACGATGAGTTGCTTGGTGTAGAACGCGAAGTCCTTTTGCTCGAAGAAGCGACTTGTGCCCAGCACGTCGTCGAACTCGGAGAGGCGCTCGATGACTGCGTCGGCTGCGGCGTTGTAGCGCGCCGGGTGGTCATCGAGCACCACCTCATCTTCGAGCAGCGCGGCGTAGGTGCGCACCGCCGCAACGAGAGCGGGCGTAGCTGGAAAGTGTGCGAGCAGCAGCGTTACGAGCGCCTCGGCGAACGCAGTCCAGTTGTCCGTGCGCACGTTGCCGGCGAGTTGATAAAACAACGTCGCAAACTCGGGCAAATTGAGGCTGTTGAACGAGCGAGCAAACGTCCGCAACGCCAGCGGTCTGTGCACTCGCTGCAGGCTCTCGTCGAACACCAGTGCGCCAATGCTCACCGCCGCTCCCGGCGGTAGGTTCCTGAAGCGCCACGGCTCGATACGCGCCAGTTTCATGGCGTTGTCGGTGTTGCGTCGTGTGAGCACTGGAAATGAGCGTGCCAGCACATTGTCGGCGTCGAGCAGCGACTTGCGGTAGGGCGTGAGACGACGCTTCACCTCTGCCACCGAAGCGCGCGGTGGCTCGCGGTCCTCGGTGTCGCGCGTACGTTTGCCACTTGTCCGCGGCGGCGTCGGCTGATCAGTCATTCTTTGTTGTTGCGCGCAGTCGAAGGCGCGAGTGATGCGAGACACTTACGCTTAAAATACGTTCATTTTCCAAACCTAAGTTGTCGCCAGAGGAACTCGTTTATACGAGAGCGCAGCACGATATCGTCGGACGGCACTGCGTCGAGGAGAGCAAGAACTTTATCGCGCATGCCTTCCGTCACGCCCGTGTCGTCGGCAACCACCGCCGACCACAGCGCTCTGTCCGGCTTCATCGTGTACGCGGCAACAACGTCGGCGGCGGCAACGGTCGGGTCGAAAAGCAGGCGTTCTATAATTCTCTTGTACAGTGCGTTGAGTTCGACCTGCGTCTGCGCATCGATCAGGGCGGCATTCCTCGCTTCCAGGTCGAGCACAACACGCAGCAGGCGGCGCACGTTGTGTGTGGAAACGTCCGAGAGTGCGTAGATCATTTGCGTGAAGAACCTACTCCACAGTAACCACAACGAGCCATGCCGTGTCGCGAAGTCGATCAACTTGTCTGGATCTTTACGGAACAGCAGCGCCAGTTTCGGGGCGACCTCTACGCTTATTGCGAGTTCATCGAGGTTTGTGAGGTCGGTGCGTTGCACGAGAAGTGGCGCGAGCGCGATTCTGGTCGGCGCCGCTATGCCTATTAGCACTTCGATCCACAGCGCCTTGTCGTCGATTCGTTGGTAGAGGTACTCGATGAACTCGTCGGTGAACGACACTTTCTGGAGCAGACCGGCCAGGTCGTGCAAGTCGGTCGCAACGACGAGCAGTTTGTCTGCAATCGGCGTGCCGTCGTACACCGTGCCGTCGGTGTTCACCAACTCGCTGACCACCACGCCGCGGTGGAGCGCCGTGCGGAAGAGCGCGTTGGCGCGCTCGAATTCCTTCGTAAAATACAGCCACCACAGCACCATGCGAGCGGTGCGAAAGCGTCGGTCGTCGGGCGTCGGTCCGTCGGGGCGTGCCTCGGGCGGCAGTAGCGCGGCGCGCTCGCGACTACGCGTGAAGCCGAACTGCTCGATGAACTTGTCCTGGATGGCGTAGATCGATAGCGCGCTGTTCGTCTGCACGAACGTCACCGCGGCGACGCACGCGCGGTAGTAGGCCGCCCACTCCGACGCCGTGCCAACGCCACCGAAGAACACCTCGCGACGCTCGCGCAGCGCGTTGAGCGTCACTTCGGAGCGGAACATGTAGAAAAACTGGTACTCGGCGATCTTGTTCCGCGCACGCGTGCACAACGTCCATGTGTACCGGTCGACGCTGCACAGCGAGGCGCGATCGGCGTCGCTGGCAAACGCCAGCGTCACCGCCTTGGTAATATCCGCCATCGTGAACGGCGAGAAGTACTGCACTGTGCCGCGCGTCGGGTCGTCGAAGAAGAACGTGAGTTCGTAATACGCGATGTATTCGTCACGCTCGACGAGTGCTGCGCGCAGCGCCTGCTCGATGTCGTCGCTCAGCGCGACGCGCGACAACACAAGCACCGCAGCGTACGAGTAGAATAGAATGCGTTTCGAGTCATCGGAACCCAGGTAGAGCCGTGCTATGAGGCTGCCAAAGTCGCTCTGACGACCTCCCGCTTTTTCACGGAACACGATGCTGCGTGCTATGAAGAAGAAAAGAAGCAATCTCGGCTCTTCCGTGCGCGAGAAAATGCGCCACGCTACCGTGCGGTCCAAGAAGACCGGCGCATCGGTTGCACGAAACGGCGTCAACACCTCGATCTGCCGTGCCAGTCGCATTCTCTCTTCGTCACTGAATCCAAAAAACTCCTCTGACAGCATCGTCGACTCACACTCAAGCAGATAGTTGCGCAGTTTATCAGTTACTACAGGCGGCGCCGCGTCGCTGTCGACACGCCGACGTTTGATGTCATTCATTGCGTTCTAAGACTACGCGAACGACGACGTTAACGTCAGAACGATCGAAATACATTTTCCCCCTTAAACGCACCCAGGCTGAAACGACTTTATTTATTTATTTTTTGTTACAAGCCACTCGGTGAGGTAGGCGCGCAGTTCCGTCGCCTCTTCTGGTAGTTCGGACTGCAGCGCGCGCAGCGTCGCTTTGACGTTTTCTCTCGGTATAAGATCCACCAGTGCTCGCTTCCATAGCGCGATGTCCGAGTTTTGCTTGTACACTTGCAAGGCGTGGCTAACAACGCCGTGCAGCACGACAACACGAATGAGACGCATGAACAGCGCATAGAAAAGACCGGAGAGTTGCGAGACATCGCCCTGCGCTGGAACGATGCCGTTCTTCGCGGCAAGTTGCAGAACGAGGGGAAAAATCGCATGCGCGTTGTCCCAAGGTTCTACCTGGAGATTCTTTTGCAGACGACGCAAGACGCTTTCCCAAACAACCAGAGACGAACTGCGCGTGGCGGCATCCAGGAAGACCTGCGGAATGCGACCGTAGGCGTCGACGAGCGCGGTAGTAAGTCTTTCTTCGACCTCTTTCCTTTCGTTTTCTGTCAGGTCGGCGGAGCGCTCGAGCAGCAGCCAGAACGCAATATTCACCGTTGCCGCGGGTCGAATGAAAGAAACTCCAAGCACCTGAATCCACAGTTCCTTTCGAGGAAGTTGTCTCTGCAGGTGTGCGGCGACGTCTCTGTCGCGGCAAAACAACGCTAGGTAATATTCCAGCGCGCCATTGCGACCGTTTGCATAACGCACGATTTTGTCGGCGTACGGTGCGCCGTCGTACGCCGTGCCGTCCGCATTCACAAAGTCGGCGACGAACATATCGTTGTCGTTGAACGTTTCACCGAACAACGCTTCGCACAGCGCGGTGCGCCCCGTCCAGTGCAGCCACCAGAGTACCATGCGAGCGGTGCGAAAGCGACGATCCTCGCGCGTCGGTCCGTTTGGCCGCGCCTCTGCTGGCAGCAGTGCGGCTCTGGCAGCACCGCTCTGGAGGCCGAACCTGCTCACAAACGAGCCTCTCGCGGTGCCGTAGTCGCCGTAGTCTTCGTAGTCGTCGTTGTCTTGCAGGCCGCTTGCGAAGGTTACGGCAGCAACGCACGCGCGGTAATAGTCGGCCCACTCGGACGGCTTGCCAACGCCACCGAAGAATGCCTCGCGGCGTTCGCGCAGCGCTGTGATCGTCTCCTCGGAGCGAAACATGTAGACAAACTGGTACTCGGCGATGTTGTTGCGCTCGCGCCTGCACAACGCAGCCGTATGTTTATCGACGCTGCAAAGTGACGCGCGATCCTTGTCGCTTGCAAACGCCAACAATGCCACCTTTGCAATGTCCCTCATCGACTTGGGCAAGAAGTACTCGATCGTTCCTCGCGTCGGATCGCCAAACACGTACGTGAGTTCGTACAACCGGGCAGTGTCTTGCCACCACGCGTCAGTATCAGAGAGACGGTCGAGAGCCGCTTTGACCTCTACGCTGAGTGGCACACGTGCCAACACCAGCGGTGTGGCTTTGGAGTAGAACGCAGCGCGCGACGACTCGTCACCACCGAAACGCAGCCGTTCAAGAAGTATCGCAAAGTCGCTTCTGTGACGCGCTGTCATTGGGTAGTTCAACGCCAATGTGTGCTGCGATGCCACTGCAATGCCCATATGCACGTAGATGTCTCGCCCGTGAAACGTCGGCGCGTTGAAAATGTACCACGCCACGGTGCGCTCCAGAGCAGTCTGCGAAACAAGAAGCGGCTCGAGTGCCTCAACCTGCCGCACCAACCTCGCCCTCTGCTCGTCGGTGTCGCCGAAGAAAGCACTGGACAGCAACGCCGATTCGCAACGGACGAGGAAATCACGCAACTCCGTCACATTTGTCGACGAAGGCGGTTGTTCGTCAACACGTCGATGTTTAACGTCGGTCATACGTTGCAGCGTCTCGTCGCCGGTGAGTTACGGTAAGCAATAAAGACAAAACACCTTTCATCTCCTGCCCGCATTGAAACCTAAACAAATGAGCATTGAGGCGCTTTTCTCGGCGCGGCGCGAGGACGCCGAGCGTGAGGCGCAGCTTCGCTTGCTGGCGGCGTACGAAGTGCGCATCAGGCCGAGTCACAAGGTGCCGAAGGTCGGCGCATCGCCGTCGCGGCGTGTGACGGCGAAACGCACGCGCGAACTGAGCGCCGAATATCCGACGATCAAGTTGATCGAACGCATCGATCTCGGTGTGCTGTGGCGCATCAACGAGCAGAAAGCGACGCTGCTGCCGCCGCACTACCAGACGCAGTTCAACAACTTCTACGCCAACACGCTGGCGGCGAACGGCGAGCGCGTCGTCACGTACCGACAGGTGCAGCGCGAGAGCAACATCGGGCGCTACCACCCGATCGGCGGCCTCGCGCTGCAGAACATGCTGTGCGAACTGCGCGCCACGCTCGTCGCGCACACGTGCTGGCAGTTGGACATTCGCGCGGCGCATCACTGCATACTGCTGTGGATGGCGCGGCGGCACGACATCGACACGCCGGCGCTGCGCCACTACACGCAGCATCGCGAGGCGGTGCTGGCCGAGTTCGGCGTGCCGCGCGACGAGGCGAAGACGATTATGCTGGCGCAGATGTTCGGCTCGCCGCTCTCGGCGCAGCAGCACGGCCAACTGCCGCAGTTCGTTGTCGACTTCCACGAGGAACTGGCGCGCGTCGCCGAGCGCATGTGGACGCTGCACGACAACGGCGTGCTGCGCGGCGTCAACATCGGCGACCTCGTGCAGCGCAGTCGCAAGCGCAGTCGCGTGGCGCCCAAGTTCGTCTTCCTCTCGCACCTACTGCAGGACATCGAGGCGCAGTGCCTCGTTAGCGCGGTCGAGTTCGCGCAGGCGCGCGGCTGTCACGTCAACGCACTGCTCCACGACGGCCTGCTGCTGCTCAAGGACGCGCGCATCGCGGTCGACGACGCGTTCATCGACGCGCTGCAGGCGCACATCGAGCAGCGCACGCAGGTGGCCGGCGTCAAGTTCGAACTGAAGAGTCTCGGCGCGTGTCTACCGCTCGTCGTCTGAAACACAGTGAAAAAAAAACCAGTCGCGTGCGCGCGCGCATACACAAACGAACGAATGACCGCTGATGTTGAAACTCATCCACCGCCGCCGCCGCCGCCGCCGCGACAACAGATTCTGTTGCGCAGGAAAAGTGTAGCGCCATTACCAGCACCACCGACGGATGATGGAAGCAGCAGCAGAAGCGCGACAACACTTGTCGCACGTCCGCGTGCTATCATATGCGTCACACTTGGTTGCCAACTCTACTACCTCACAACAGAGAGGCGAGACGGCGGCGAGTCGACGACGACGCACACCAACACGCTGCACGACACACATAGGTCGCTCGTTGAGGAGCGCGACTTTCGTCTGCTCGCTGACTGTCACTCGTCGTGGGATGTCGTCATCGAGGCTGGCGACGCGTTGCTTCTGTACATAAACGCGTTCGCACACGACATCATTCAACACCTCTTCGCCAGCACCACCACACCGCACGTTCACCACCACCACCACACCGCACCACCACCACACCGCACGTTCACTTGGATGCGTACGCGCGACCTACTCGTCGAGCCGCGGCGGCGTCTCGCCACGCTCGCTGACATCGGCATCAACTTTTCCGATCTTGAATAAACCCCGCACCTTGCACGCGCATGCGCTTTCATTTCTCTGTTAATTCGAGGAGCAGTGCGATTTTTTTGCGCGCCGCGCGGTCTGCTACGCGCAGTTCAACGAGAAACGCCATTATGTAGCGTCGCTCGTTGAGTGGCACGGCAGAGATGGCACATGATTTGCTTGAAGCGGCGGCGGCGGTGGTGTTATTGGCATTCGTCGATTGTTGATTGGGCATGCCGACTAGCAGCATTAGACGGTTGAGAAGCTTTCTGCTAATCGAGTAGTTGAGTAGGCGCAGTAGTACGGTGCGCAGCACGCGGTAGTAGAAGCGCGGATAGTCGCGCGACATTGCGCGCACCACCGCCACTTGGTCGGCGTAAAAGTAGAAGCGCGGGTCGGCGCGCATCATTGTCTCGACATCGACGTCGGTGTCGGTGATGAATGCGCGCAAAAACGACTCGAACACTGTCCACGGCCGAACAACGCTGTGTCGTGCCGCCGCCTCTGCCAGCACCACGTCGAGTCGCTCGTTCAACACCGAGCGCAGATTGTAGATGTCAAACTCGTTTACAGTCGCAGCAGCAGCAGTCGCCGTTTGAGATAACACACTCTCTTCACCTTTCGAAATTGCCGCATCTGCATATGTTGCTGGTAACGACGATTGTTCTTGCTCTACATCACACGGCGGCGTCGGCGTCAACGTTGGTGTTTCGTTTTCGACGTCAGCGTTGAGTACGAACGCTGTGTCGGTTGACGGCGGCTGAGGTTCAGAAACCAAATCGAGACGCGCAGATGTCGATTGCGACGTCGAAAGTGCACGTGCGGCCAGCATCTGCGCGTGAAACATGTACAGTGCACGCAGAGTTTCCTCTGGACACAGATGTTGCTGCGCCGGCGGTGCGACGCGCGACGCATCCGGATGTGGCGTCAGTGGTGGCTGTATACGCTCGACTTCGTGATCAATGCGTTTAGGTATCATGTAATGCTGCTGCACAGCAGCTTCGAGCAGCAGCGGATTGTTGGCGACCCATTTCTGAAAATTCAGACGACGCCCGAGTTGCGTGACGCCAAGTTCGCGCAGATCGGTGTCGGTCAGACACGACCAGTTCGCTGGACTCAGTTCGTTGCGCACAAAGGTTGAAATTTGCGTTCGGTCAAACCCGCATTGTTCGAGAACGCGACAAATTTGAAGTATGTTCATATTTTGTGTTGTTTTTTATTTGTAACGAACGGGGAGAGAACCTCACCGTTGTCGTTGTGACAACTCTAACCCTCTCTCTCTCTTGTTTCCCGTTATACGTAGGCTTATGAAACGCTCGACACCGTTCGATGCAGATAATGCGTCGAAAGAGAGACGCGTCGACGCGCTGTTCCACCTGCCACGCGGCGTGTTTGCGGAGCGCGAGCAATCATTGGTGCCGGCGCCAGCGTCACCGAAAGGCGCAACGCACCGCTTACCACGGCCCGAGTTTACGCGACGTCAACGCTATCGTGACAGCAACGGCAACGCGTACGCGCCCGCACTCGAAAGCGACGCTTTGTACGTGTCGCTTGCGTCACACAATCTCGTCGACCCGCTCGACCCGCTCGACGCGCAGCGCGCTGCGAGCGCGGTTAACGCGGCACGCGGTCTGCCGCGTCGCAAGCGGCGTAACGTCGTCGATCAGAGCGGCACGCGCGGCACCTACTACGGGCGCGCGCTGTTCTACGTTGAAATGAAGGCCGACGGCAAGGTGCATCGCTGGCCGCGCGGCGACGTCGAGTTCGTCGACCCGAACACCGAGCAACTCTTCACGGGCACCGTCGTCAAGTCGATCTTCCGTGGACGCGCCAAGGGTGGCTACGTCATTCTGCACGACGTTGTCGGATGGGGTCGCATGAGCGATCCGCGTGACTTTTCTGTTGCTGATGCGAACGACTCGCTGCCTACACTCCCACCCACGCGCACACATTGAAGAGAATATGAGTTCGTCTTCGTCGTCGACAAAGGCAGTGCGTTATATCTCAATCAACTCGTACGACAATACGGGCCGCGCACTGCGTTGTCGGTGCGCGACGAGCGATGCAGCACTGCGTGTCGAGTACCTACTGCAGCAGTCGAATAGCGCGCGCATTTTTCACCTACTTTGCCTCTGGGTTGACGGTGCGTTCGACAACAACGTCGGCATCAACGCCGAGCAAACGGTCGAGTTCGTCAGACAGCAAATACCGCTTGACGAAAGGCGGAATTGGCGCTTCGTGCACAACATCGAATTGCTTGCGCCGTTGCCAGCGAGCAGCGACGAGAATGTTCTATTCGTCGACGGTCGCATTCCACGGCGCCTGCTCGACGCCGTCGCACCGCACCCACCTGGCCTACTTCCTCCGCCTTTGTTTGGCACCTACTGGACGTTGAAAAGCAGTCTTATTTGAATCTCGGGCTTCACGATACGCGCGCGTCGCCACCACACCCGCCCACCGCGTCCGACGGAACTTCACGAAAAAAAAAATGACTCAGTCGACTGACACCTCAAATTTGAATAAACCTCCATCCGAAACACAGTGGGGCAAATTCGAGGAAGCCGTTCAGCGTGGACCGATGGCGTGGCACGTTACGACGCCCAGTCACGCTGGCATCTGGGTGACAGCGCAAGGCATGCAGTTGATTGCGCCAGCGTTCCAGAAGAATCGCACCGCCGACGGCTGTGGCTGGTTCGAAGACGACGAATTCGCTATTCCCTACGTGGCGCTCGATCTTCATCAATATCATCCCGTCGTCGAGAGCCGTGCACACGCACGCGCCGTCGCAGTCAATGTCCTTACCACAAACTACAATGCAACACCCGAAGACGTACGCGCGAAAAAATAAATCATGCACTTAAAAAAATGCATTTTGCAGTTTCTCTGTTTTTTCCGCCCTCACCCGCGTGCGCTGCAAAGCGCGAGGAGTTTTATGAGTGGTACTATCTGTGAAAATCCAAGCTGTCGAAAAGTCGGTCGTCTGCAATGCTCGCGGTGTAAATTCACATGCTACTGCAGCGTCGAGTGTCAGCGCGCACTGTGGCCGTTTCATAAATCGCTATGCAAATTTTCGCTTGCAGATTGCCCACTCGCACCGCTCGCACCGCTCGTACCCGAGTCTCTGCCGCACCCGCAGGTGCAGTTGTGGACGCTGCTGGACGCACTGGATCGCGCGGTGCGCGTGACGCCCGCCGAGAAGGAGGTCGACGATGCCGAGCGTCCCGGTCAGAAGCGAGTGCTCAAGTCGAAACTGCGCCGGCTCGTGTCGCACGAGGTGCACGACGACGCCGTCAACGGCGGCACACGCGCGCTGCTCTGCGAGATTGGCGACAGCGACGTCGTGCCAACCACCGGCTCCGATCTCTACGAGCAGTTGCGTGGCACCGGCTTTCCGGTGCATCTCGCGCTGCGCCTCACACTGCAGCGCTGCAGCATGCGCTTCTGCCTGGCGCTTATTCTCGTGCTCGAGACGCTCGGCTCGCAGACGTCGTGCATTGTTATGCACGGCCGCGAGCGCATTGGCAACTACTTCATCGCCGAAGGTCGCGCGCTTACCGCGCAACCGCGCCTACAGATGGCCGTTGGTGGGGCGACTGCAACATCCGTTCAAACCGAGCAGCCGCTGCTGAGCATTAACAATCACTACGCGTTGCTGTTCACCACCACACACGTGTTCGACGAGAATGCAACGGCGAACTACGGCGCGTTCGAGGCGCGTGAACTAGCCGCACAATCCATCGACTGCGACCTCGCGTTCGAGCGGCATTCGTTGCGTCGCCTCATGGCTGCGCCGGCCGCACCTGCTGCTGCTGCTCCGGCTCCGCCTGCGGCAGATGTGACGACGACAAAGAGTAACCCGCCTGCTCCACAGGAAGACGATCGACCGCGCATGCATGCACGAGCCGAGGCGATGTGCGACTCGTGTGTATTCATGGCACCGGCCGCCGGCGAGTACGATGCGCGTCTGCACAGCAGTCGACTGCAGAAGGGCATTCCAGAGTGGTTCCACGTCGAGCAGGTGTACACCGAGAGTGGCATGGCGACGCTCGAGTGCAGCGAACAGTTATCGACACAGGCAATGCAGTTTGCCGAACTTGTACTGCAGGCGCTCTTCGGTAGTCGTCGTGGATACGCGTTGTTCAAGGCGCATCGCGAATCAAGTGCCGCCGCTGCTGCCACAAAACCATCCAACGCAGTTTGATAAGATTTAAAAAAACCCACACACACACACACACGCCAGCACCTCACACGCACTCAGCCAGTTATTTATCTTCCGCTGTAGAAAGATAGAATGACTCTAGTTATCGGTGAGGTGCCACAGGAGATTTTGAGCGCCTACTATAGAGAGAGATTTCCGTACGATTTCATGGTGCACATGCTGACGCACGGCGGCGTCGATCCAGAAGGCTGGTCGTTGGCGCATCGCGAGCAGGGCCTGTGCATTGCAACCAACTTCGACGATCTGATGCGGCGCTACCAGGCGCCAGCCGACGCCGCCGAGTGGCGACAGTTGCTCGGCACGAACACGAGGCGCCTACGAAAGGTCGACGTCGGCGCCGTCTACTACGCGCCGCCTGCGGCGATCGAAGCGATTCGCGAGGGCAGGAAACTCGCCGACATGGTTGCGCGACGCGAACTCGTGTTCGACGTCGACTTGAACGACTATCGCGACGTGCGCTTCTGCTGCGGCAGCACGGCAACGTGCTGTACGGCGTGCTGGCCGCTCGCGCACGCCGCCGCCGTTCTGCTCGACGCGCTGCTGCGCGCCGACCTGCAGTGCACCAAAGTGGCGTGGTTCTTCAGCGGCCGCCGCGGTCTGCACTGCTGGGTGTGCGACGAGAAGTGCGCGCTGCTCACCGACGAGCGCCGCTCGCGCCTTCTGCTGTTCATCGAGGGCGAGCGCTCGCGCCTCCTGGCCGGCGGCGAGCCGACGGCGAGTGTGGAGCGCGCGGCGCGCACACTGCACGCGTCGTTCGAGCGCTTCGTGGCGCAGCACCGACTGTTTGTTGACGCGACGCGTCGCGCCGCGTTTCTGGGCGACCTGGCGCTGCCGGCGGCGTTCGTGCGCACGTGGGAGGCGGCGGGCGAGTTCACGTTCGCTTCGATGACCAGCATCTGCACGGCGATGCTCGAAAGTCGCGCCGAGCGACATCACTTGGCGCGCCGACGGCACGTGGCGCTCGAGGTGCTGCTCAAGTGCTTCGCGCCGCGCCTCGACGCCGGCGTGACGCGCGATCGCGCGCACTTCATCAAACTGCCGTTCTCGGTGCACCCAAAGACCGGCTTCGTGTGCACGCCACTCACGCTGGACGAGGTGCGCACGTTCGTGCCGGAGCGTGACGCGCTGCACGTCACGCGCTGCGACGCCGCGCGCATGGCGACGCGCATTGCCGTAGCCGAGCGCGCTCTGCTGCTCGACGCCGTCGTCGTCGTCGACGCGTCCGCAGAGGACGAATTAAACGATGAGTGAAACCGCACGCCGCAACCGTGTCGCCACACGCTCCCAGCACAACCGACTCGGCGACGGTGACACCGCCGCCGCCGCCACCACCACCACCACCACCACCACCTCGCGCACTGCGACGAGCGACATCGTCAAGTACGCCGACACACTGCGCGCCGCCAGCGCACTGCCGCTGCTCTCGCCGCTTGACGAGCAGACGGGAATGCGCGTCGTCGAAGCGACGCGTCTGTACGACGAGTTGCTGCGTCGGCGACGCGTCGAGCGCGGCCTGCTGCAGTTCACTGAGGCGGCGGCGCAGCGACGCTGGAGCGTGCCAGAGTTCAAGTGTGCGCTGCTAGCCGAGTTCTACAGGCTGCTGCGAGTGCACTGCGCCGTGTACGAGCGTCCGCGCGACTGCGCCGCGTGCGACGAGCACTGCTCGGTGGAGTTCTGCCTCATTGCGCTGTCGCTTGAACTCGGTCTGTTCGCATGCGTGCGACATGGCTCTGTGCACCAGTGCGTGCCGCAGGCAGCGTCGGCGAGGACAGCGGCGGCGGCGGCGGCGGCGACAGTGGTGTGTCCGTGCACGCGCACCACCGAGCAACTCGAGGCGGTGTGTGTGTTCAGCGGACGCGTCGTCGGTGCGCGCACCATCTCGGGCGCGGCGTCGTCGAAGGACTACTCGTCGAACGACGCCAGCGTGCGCGCGATGGCCGGTATCAACTTCTACGCCACAATGCGCGAGATCGAGCACGAGCGCGACTGCTACGAGAACAGCGACGCAAAACCAGCGAAAACAATGCTGGGCGACACTGTGCCTACGGCGGCGTCGATAAAACAGGAGGACAGAGCAGCGAGTGCACAGAAGATCGCAACGGCGATGGCGGACGCGGCGATGCCGGCGGCGATGGCGGCGGAGACGACAGAAGCGGCGCCGCCGCCGTCGAGAAGTCGTAAGAGGCGCATCGCGTTCGCCGAGTCGAGCGCGGAGGACGAGCGCGCGGCGCATGAGAAGCGTGCGCGTCTCGCACAGAGCGGCTTCTACGAGTACAAGAAGCCGCTCATCATCGAGATCGCCGAGCGTTGTCTGCTCGGCGTGGCGGAGAGCGTGGCGAACGACGTGCTGTTCGACGAGGAGGTGCGCACGCTGCTCAACGAGCAGGCGATGTTCAGCGTGTCGGCCGAGATGTGTCGCTCGCTGAGCGAGTACCACGCGGCGCAGAAGCGCGCCGCCGAGTGGCCGGTCTACACGCAGTGCATCAACGCGTTCTTCTCGCCGCAAGCCAAACTGCGTCTGCTGCCGCTCGTCGCCTACGACCGCGAGCGCGCGCTCGTGTTCGCGCGTCGCGCGCTCACGCTCTGGGCGCTCTGTTTCCGCTCACCTGCCGTCGTCGTTGCCGGCGCGCAGTCGTCGTCGCCGGCAACTCCGTGCACGTTTCAGAGTTTTGCGCTTGGTCTACTGTACGCGTCGCGCAAGGGCCTCGCAGTGTCGACGCACGGCGCGACGTGGAGCGAAGCCAACGCCGGCAGTCGCATCGTCGTGGTACCGGTCGATCGAGCGCTCGCCGACGACCTGCCCGACGAGACGGCACTGCGCTGGTTCGGCAAGAACGGCCGCGAGGCGCTGCTCGCGTCGCTCGAGGCAGGCGGTACGCGCGCCGCGTCGGCGCTGCCGCACCACAAACCCTACCAGAGCGGCACGGCGAACAGTCGCCGCCGCCCGCCGCCGACAACCACACGACCGGACCGCGTGCCGCAGCGCATCGTCGTCGACGGCGTCGGCTCGGTGCAGTGTCGCTCGTTCCTCCCACCACACCTGCACGACGAGCGCCTCGGCGACACGGCGTGCTACGCGGCCAGCGACGTGCGGCACGCGCTCGACTTCCTCCGCACATGCGTAACTTCGTTCGACGAAGCATCACGCTCGTGTCT
>Ga0075019_10000726_pt1 | contig 18785 bp, 19 predicted proteins | sample ColStrG_CSR_2013_FD_71473 | JGI IMG/M metagenome (GOLD analysis project Ga0075019, IMG submission 71473) | Freshwater sediment microbial communities in response to fracking from Pennsylvania, USA - Cold Stream Run_MetaG_CSR_2013 | ecosystem: Environmental > Aquatic > Freshwater > Creek >...
GGATGGCCCTGAACGCACCCATCCAGGGCTCCGCCGCGGACATCATCAAGGTGGCGATGCTCGGGGTGGACGCGGCGCTCGCCGGCGCAGGCCTGCGCTCGCGCCTGCTCCTGCAGGTCCACGACGAGCTGGTGTTCGAAGTGGCGGCCGGCGAGGCCGACGTGGTAGAGGCGCTGGCCCGCGAGCAGATGGCTGCGGCGTACCCGCTGGCGGTGCCCCTGGCGGTCTCCGTCGGCCGCGGCGTCACCTGGGACGAGGCCGCGCACTAGCAGCAGCGGCGGGGTTCGACCGGCTGCGGCGCTCGACAAGGCGCACCCGGGGGCGGCTCTCACCCCTCGCGCCGCGCCGCCAGGATCAGCGTGCCGGGCAGCAGGCGCCCGCGCAGCGGGCTCCAGCCGCCCCACACCTGGGCGTTGTCGGGCGGCCAGGGCGGCTCCACCAGCGCCTCCAGGGTGAACCCGCCCGCGCGCAGCGCCTCGAGGTGGTCACCCAGCGTCGCGTGGAACTCCGCGTAGGTCAGCTGCCCGTGCTCGTCCACCTCGGTGTACGGGGTGCGGTCGAAGTAGGGGTGGGTGGCCCGCAGACCCTCCTCGGTGGGGTCGTCGGGGAAGCACCAGCGCAGCGGGTGGGTGGTGGAGAAGACCCAGCGACCCCCCGGGCGCAGCACCCGCGCGACCTCGGTGTGCAGGGCGACCAGGTCAGCGACGAACGGGACCGCGCCGTACGCCGAGCACGCGAGGTCCACGCGGGCGTCACGTAGGGGCAGGGCCAGGGCGTCTGCCTGGACCAGCCCGACACCGGCCTGTCGCCGCGCGTGACGCAGCTGGGCGGCGGACACGTCCAGCGCGACCACGGTCGCCCCGCGTGCGGCCAGCCAGGCGGCACACTGCGCAGCGCCGCAGCCGACCTCCAGGACGCACAGGCCGGCGACGGCGCCCAGCAGCCCGGCCGCCTCCTCGGTGAGCCCTTCGGGGCCCCACACGAACCGCTGCGGGCCCAGGAAGCCCCCGTGCTCCTCCTGGTAGGCGGCGGCCTCGCCGTCCCACCAGCGGCGCGCGGCACGGCTGTCCTGGCCCGGGACCACGGTGCCGCGCCGACCGGCCCGCGCGGGGGTTGGCTCGATTGACCCGCTCACGCGGGCAACCGTAGACTTGTGCCGCGAGCGGCCTGCGTCACCTCAGACCGAGCAGGTGCCGTGCTCGACCTCCGATCCCCGGACACTGTTCCGGGTGCCGGCGTGTCGATCTCCCGCCGTGCGCACCCGACGACCCCTGCCCCTACGGAGCCCACCCCCCTATGACCACCAGCGCCCCCGAGACTGACTACGCGCCCGCACCGTCCGTGACCCCGCAGGTTGCGGTGAACGACATTGGCAGCGCCGAGGACTTCCTCGCCGCGATCGACCTGACGATCAAGTACTTCAACGACGGCGACATCGTCGAGGGCGTTGTGGTGAAGGTGGACCGCGACGAGGTCCTCCTGGACATCGGCTACAAGACCGAGGGCGTCATCCCCTCCCGCGAGCTGAGCATCAAGCACGACGTCGACCCCCACGAGGTGGTCACCGTCGGCGACGAGATCGAGGCCCTGGTCCTGCAGAAGGAGGACAAGGAGGGCCGGCTGATCCTGTCCAAGAAGCGCGCGCAGTACGAGCGCGCCTGGGGCACGATCGAGCGGATCAAGGAGGAGGACGGCGTCGTCACCGGCACCGTGATCGAGGTGGTCAAGGGCGGCCTGATCCTCGACATCGGGCTGCGCGGCTTCCTGCCCGCCTCCCTGGTGGAGATGCGGCGCGTGCGTGACCTGCAGCCGTACGTGGGCAAGAGCATCGAAGCCAAGATCATCGAGCTGGACAAGAACCGCAACAACGTTGTCCTGTCGCGCCGCGCCTGGCTCGAGCAGACCCAGTCCGAGGTCCGCCAGAACTTCCTGACCACCCTGCAGAAGGGCCAGGTCCGTAGCGGCGTCGTCTCCTCCATCGTCAACTTCGGCGCCTTCGTCGACCTCGGTGGGGTCGACGGGCTGGTGCACGTCTCGGAGCTGTCCTGGAAGCACATCGACCACCCCAGCGAGGTCGTGGAGGTGGGCCAGGAGGTCACCGTCGAGGTGCTGGACGTCGACATGGACCGCGAGCGGGTGTCGCTGTCCCTGAAGGCGACCCAGGAGGACCCCTGGCAGCACTTCGCGCGAACCCACCAGATCGGGCAGGTCGTGCCGGGCAAGGTCACCAAGCTGGTGCCCTTCGGTGCGTTCGTCCGCGTCGACGAGGGCATCGAGGGCCTGGTGCACATCTCCGAGCTGGCCGAGCGCCACGTGGAGATCCCCGAACAGGTCGTGCAGGTGGGCGACGACCTGTTCGTCAAGGTCATCGACATCGACCTGGAGCGCCGGCGGATCTCGCTGTCGCTCAAGCAGGCCAACGAGGGCAGCGGGGTCGACACCGTCGTCGAGTTCGACCCGACCCTGTACGGGATGCCCGCGGTGTACGACGAGGCGGGGAACTACGTCTACCCGGAGGGCTTCGACCCGGACAGCCAGGAGTGGCTGCCTGGCTACGACACCCAGCGCGAGGCCTGGGAGCGTCAGTACGCCGAGGCGCAGGCGCGTTTCGAGGCGCACCGCAAGCAGATCGACGAGGCGCGCAAGTCCGACGCCGCGGCGGCCGTCGACAGCCCGAACAGCTACTCCTCGGCCGCTGAGGAGCCCGCCGAGGCGGCGACCGGGACCCTCGCCAGTGACGAGGCGCTCGCCGCACTGCGCGAGAAGCTCACCGGCGACGCCTGAGCACCACCAGCCCTCACTACGGGCCGCCCCCTGCCGGGGGGCGGCCCGTAGTGTTGCCGGCATGCTGCGGGTGGCGCTGACCGGGGGTATCGGGGCCGGCAAGACGGCGGTGGCCGCCCGCCTGGCGGGCTACGGAGCGGTCGTCGTCGACGCCGACCGCCTCGCCCGTGAAGCGGTGCGTCCGGGCAGCGACGGCCTGGCGGCGGTGGTCGAGGCTTTCGGACCGGCGGTGCTCGCCGACGACGGGTCCCTGGACCGCGCGGGTCTGGCCACCGTGGTGTTCACCGACCAGGACGCCCGGGCACGCCTGGAGGCGATCGTCCATCCCCGGGTGGCCGCCGCCACCCAGGCCGCGGTGGCCGCGGCCCCGGCCGACGCGGTCGTGGTGGTCGACGTGCCGTTGCTGGCCGAGTCCGGCGCCGTCGACGACTACGACCTGGTCGTCGTCGTGGACGCCGACGAGGCGGTGCGCGAACGCCGCCTGGTCCAGGGGCGCGCGATGGCGCCCTCGGACGTGCGGGCGAGGATGGCCGCGCAGGCCTCGCGTGCCGCCCGGCTGGCCATCGCCGACGTGGTCATCACCAACAACGGCGGCCTGGACGACCTGGACGCGCAGGTGGGCGAGCTGTGGGCGGAGCTGTCCTCGCGGCTGGCCTGAGGGCTGCCGCTGTCAGCGCCGCCCCGTAGGTTGGTGGTGTGCGTCCAGTCACCGACCTGCAGCGCCGGGTCGCCCCGTTCCGCGTCGAGGCCGACTACCAGCCGTCAGGGGACCAGCCGGCGGCCATCGCAGAGCTGGAGCAGCGGGTGCGCGCTGGCGAGCCTGACGTGGTCCTGCTCGGCGCGACCGGGACGGGGAAGTCCGCGACGACCGCCTGGCTGGTGGAGAAGCTGCAGCGGCCCACCCTGGTGATGGCCCCGAACAAGACGCTCGCCGCTCAGCTGGCTAACGAGTTCCGGGAGCTCATGCCGCACAACGCGGTGGAGTACTTCGTGTCCTACTACGACTACTACCAGCCCGAGGCGTACATCCCGCAGACCGACACCTACATCGAGAAGGACTCCTCCATCAACGAGGAGGTCGAGCGGCTGCGGCACTCGGCGACCAACTCCCTGCTCACCCGCCGTGATGTGATCGTTGTCGCCTCGGTGTCGTGCATCTACGGCCTGGGCACCCCGCAGGAGTACGTGGACCGCATGGTGCGTCTTCGTGTCGGGGACAGCGTGGACCGCGACGACCTGCTGCGCCGTTTCGTCGCCATCCAGTACCAGCGCAACGACCTCGCGTTCACCCGCGGCACCTTCCGGGTCCGCGGGGACACCGTCGAGATCTTCCCGATGTACGAGGAGCTCGCGGTGCGCATCGAGCTGTTCGGCGACGACATCGAACGGCTGATGACCCTGCACCCGCTGACCGGGGAGGTGGTCACCGAGGACGAGGAGCTCTACGTGTTCCCCGCCTCGCACTACATCGCCGGCCCGGAGCGGATGGCGCGCGCGCTGGGGGGCATCGAGGCCGAGCTCGCTGAGCGGCTCGCCGAGCTCGAACGGTCGGGCAAGCTGCTGGAGGCGCAGCGGCTGCGCATGCGGACGTCGTACGACATCGAGATGATGCGCCAGGTTGGCACCTGCGCGGGTATCGAGAACTACAGCCGCCACATCGACGGGCGGGCACCTGGCACCGCGCCGAACACCTTGCTGGACTACTTCCCCGAGGACTTCCTGCTCGTCATCGACGAGTCCCACGTCACGGTGCCGCAGATCGGCGGCATGTACGAGGGCGACATGTCGCGCAAGCGGACCCTGGTCGACCACGGGTTCCGGCTGCCGTCCGCGCAGGACAACCGGCCGCTGCGCTGGGAGGAGTTCCTCGAGCGGATCGGGCAGACCGTCTACCTGTCCGCCACACCCGGGCCTTACGAGCTCGGGCGCGGGCGCGGCGTCGTGGAGCAGATCATCCGGCCGACCGGGCTCGTCGACCCGGAGGTGGTGGTCAAGCCCACCAAGGGCCAGATCGACGACCTGCTGGGCGAGATCAGGGAGCGCGCGGCGCGCGACGAGCGGGTGCTGGTCACGACCTTGACCAAGAAGATGGCCGAGGACCTCACTGACTACCTGCTGGAGCTCGGGGTGCGGGTGCGCTACCTGCACTCCGAGGTGGACACGCTGCGCCGGGTGGAGCTGCTGCGCGAGCTGCGCCAGGGGGAGTTCGACGTCCTGGTCGGCATCAACCTGCTGCGTGAGGGGCTGGACCTGCCCGAGGTGTCCTTGGTGTCCATCCTGGACGCGGACAAGGAGGGCTTCCTGCGCTCGGCGACCTCCCTGATCCAGACAATCGGCCGGGCGGCGCGCAACGTCTCCGGCCAGGTGCACATGTACGCCGACACCATCACGCCGTCGATGGCCAAGGCCATCGACGAGACCAACCGCCGCCGTGCCAAGCAGGTCGCCTACAACACCGCGCACGGCGTCGACCCCACCCCACTGCGCAAGCGCATCAGCGACATCACCGAGCTGCTCGCCCGCGAGGACGCCGACACCGAGCAGCTGCTCGGCGGCTCCGGGCGCCAGCAGTCGCGGGGGAAGACTCCCGTCCCGGGCCGCGGTGGCCGCGCGGACCCGCGGGCGGCGACAGACCTGACTGGCATGCCGCGCGCTGCCCTCGTCGAGCTGATCGCCCAGCTCAGCGACCAGATGCACACCGCTGCGGCCGAGCTGTCCTTCGAGCTGGCGGCCCGGCTGCGCGACGAGATCGCCGACCTGAAGAAGGAGCTGCGGGGCATGGACGCCGCCGGTGTCGGCTGAGCCGTGCGCGAGGGCCCGGCCGGCCCGGGCGAGGTCCGTCGGGGCGCAGCGCTAGCCGCCCACGAGGGTTGCCACCATGGGGACCGGCCCCAGGGTGACGGTCGCCGGGCTGGACGGTGTGGCACCGCACAGGGTGACGTCCCCCGCGGAGGTGAGGGTGACCGCGTCGGTGCGGCGCGACGTGGAGGCCGATCCGAGGAGCCCACCGAAGGCGTGCACCCCTGATCCGGCAGGGATGGACTGGGTGACGGCGCAGATCACCGCGGCGGGTGCGGCCAGGGTGTCCCTCGGGAGGCTGGCGTTTGACCAGATGCGTCCGCGCGGGCTCGGCCAGCGTCAGGACCGCTGCCGTCGGCCCGCCGATGATGGTCACCACGTGGTCGCTGTCCAGGGACGTCTGGCTCGGCGTCGGCAGGGCCGCCGTACCGCTGGCCGCGGGGGGCCCGGGGGGCCCGCTCGGCCCGGCTGTGCGACTGAGCCCGGGAGGACCGCGGGATCCTGACCGGCCGGGCGGCCCGGAGGGGCCAGCCCCGCTCCCTGCGGTCACACCTCGACGCGGCACCGGGCCGGCCCCGGGTCGCTGATTCCCCGGCCTCTACGGGGGCGCGGACCGGAGGAGTGTGCGGTGAAGTCGGGTCGAAAGTCCCGTTCGATGCCGACGTCCGCGTCGCTAGCGTCGGCGCACCAACCCACGGTGCTCGACAAACCCGGCACGCCCCGGCTTCTACCCGGAGGTGCGAGTGACGCTCACGACCGACCCGCTGCCCGCTGCGCACGAGGACGACGCCCTCGCCGCCGCCCTGCGTGACCCGCAGGTCCGCGCCTCGCTCGCCGTCATCGCGGCGAACGCCCCGAACATCGCGCTGCTGGTCTCCAGCGCGCAGGCGCTGCTGACCAGGGCGCCTGACATCACCGCCAACGTCAACGGGATCGTCGGTCGGCTGCGGGACGCCGCGGACGGGACCGACGGCGGCAGTGGGCAGATCGACTCGCTGCGCGGGGCGGTCAACAGCCTCAACCAGCTGGCGCCGATCGCGCCGCCCCTGGCCGCCCGCACCGAGGTCATCACCCAGTTCTTGGACTCCCCGATCCTGCAGCCGCAGATCGTGGAGGTCATCTCCCGGCTGGGCGAGGCCGCCATGGAGGCCGACCGCAAGACGCGCGGCAAGCCGCACAGCGTGGGAGGTGCCCTGGCGCTGCTGCGCCAGCTGCGCGACCCGCAGGTCCAGCAGACGCTCGCCTTCGCCGTGGAGTTCGCCAAGTGCTTCGGCGCGGCGCAGGCCACGGACGCGGACACGCAGCGGCAGGCCTGACCCGGTGCACGAGCTGTCTGTCGCCCACTCGCTGGTGCGGACCGTCGAGCAGGCGCTCGAGGGACACCAGGGCAGCCTCCGGGAGGTCCGGGTGCGGGTGGGCGCGCTGAGCGGGGTGGTCCCCGAGGCGCTGGTGTTCGCCTTCGACGTGACCACCGCGGGCACGCCTTTGGCCGGCGCGGTGCTGGTCGTCGAGCTGGTGCCGGTCACGGTGTACTGCCCCGACTGCCGGGCCACATGCGAGGTGGCTGGCGTGCTGATGCTGGCCTGTCCGCACTGCGGCCGACCGACCGGCGACGTGCGGACGGGCCGTGAGCTCGCCGTTGCGAGCCTGCTGCTCGATGACCCCGTCGGGGTCGACGAGACACACGGCGCCGCGCCCGAACCGGCCGCTGCGGGGCACCCGCACGGTCAGCTGGCCGCGGCGAGCGGGGGCGGCCGGTGAGCCGAGAGGTGCGCCTGGAGGCCGACCTCCTCGCCAAGAACGACGAGCTCGCGGCGAAGCTGCGCGCGCGCTTCGCCGAGGCTTCGCTGCCGGTGAGCAACTGGGTGTCCAGCCCCGGGACGGGGAAGACGGCGCTGCTGGAGGCGGTGCTCACCCGGGCCGGGCAGCAAGGTCTGGCCGTCGCGGCGGTGGTCGGGGACGTGGCCACGGACAACGACGCCCGACGCCTGGCGCGCTCCGGCGCGCTGGTCCGTCAGATCACCACCGCAGGGCTGTGCCACCTGGAAGCCGACATGATCACCGCGCAGCTGCGCGAGTGGGACCTGGCCGCGCTGGACCTGCTGGTCGTGGAGAACGTCGGCAACCTCGTCTGCCCGACAGGCTTCGACCTCGGGGAAAGCACCCGGGTGGCGCTGCTGTCGGTCACCGAGGGCGAGGACAAGCCGGTGAAGTACCCGGGACTGTTCCACTCCGCCGACGTGGTGGTCGTCACCAAGACCGACCTTGCCGAGGTCGTCGGGTTCGACCCCGGGGCCCTGCGGCAGTCGGTGCGGGCCGTCAACCCCGACGTCCCCCTCATCTGGACGTCCGCACGGACCGGCGACGGCGTGGACGGACTGCTCGACTTTCTGCTGGCGGCGCCTGCCGCCAGCCCTGACACCGACCAGGAGGCACCGTGACATCGGTGGTGTGGTTCCAAGGTGGCGCGTGCAGCGGCAACACCATGTCGTTCATCAACGCCGCCGAGCCGAGCGTGGTGGACCTGATCGTCGACTTCGGGCTGGAGATCGTCTACCACCCGACGCTGTCCACGGAGAAGGGCAAGCAGGCCCAGGACCTGTTCGCCTCCCTGGCCAGTGGTGAGAGGGAGATCGACATCTTCGTCTACGAGGGCAGCGTCATCCAGGCACCCAACGGCACCGGACGCTTCGACATGTTCGCCGGTCGCCCGATGAAGGACTGGGTCGACGAGATCGCTCCCAAGGCGGGGATCGTGGTGGCCATCGGTGACTGCGCCACCTGGGGTGGCCTGCCCGCTGTGCCCCCGAACCCGTCGGACTCCCGAGGTCTGCAGTTCGACCGCGGCGGGATCAAGGGCGGCTACCTCGGGGCGGACTTCACCAGCCGGCTCGGCCTCCCCGTGATCAACATTCCGGGCTGTCCCGCACACCCGGACTGGATCGGGCAGATCCTTGTCGCCCTGGCCGCCGGCCGTGTCGGGGACCTGGCCCTGGACGAGCTCCACCGGCCCAAGACCTTCTTTACGTCGTTCACCCAAAGTGGCTGCACCCGGGTCCAGTTCTTCGCGTACAAGCAGGACCCCCCCAGCTTCGGTCAGGGGATGCGTACCGGCTGCCTGTTCTACGAGTTCGGCTGCCGCGGGCCGATGACGCACTCCCCGTGCAACCGCATCCTGTGGAACCGGCAGTCCTCCAAGACCCGGGTGGGCATGCCGTGCACCGGCTGTACGGAGCCCGGCTACCCGCATGGCGACCTCGAGGTCGGGACGGTCTTCAAGACCCAGAAGGTCGCCGGGGTGGTGCCCAAGGAGGAGCCCGCGGGGATGGACCCGCTGTCGTACATGGCCCTGGCCGGACTGAGCCAGGCCGTGGCCCCGCAGTGGTCCAAGGAAGACATGTTCGTGGTCTGACGGCCGCCTTCGTACCCGACCTGGAGAGGACAACCCATGACCACGACAGAACTGACCGTCTCACCGCTAGGCCAGGTGGAGGGCGACCTCGACCTGCGCGTCGCCGTCACCGACGGCGTCGTGACCGACGCCTGGACCGAGGCCGCGATGTTCCGCGGCTTCGAGATCATCCTGCGCGGCAAGGACCCGCAGGCCGGGCTGATCATGACGCCCCGGATCTGTGGCATCTGCGGGGGCAGCCACCTGTACAAGGCCTGCTACGCGCTCGACACGGCCTGGGGGACGACGGTGCCCCCCAACGCCACCCGGGTGCGCAACATCGGCCAGATCACCGAGACGCTGCAAAGCGTGCCCCGGTGGTTCTACGCGATCATGGGCCCCGACCTCACCGCGGCCCAGTACGCCTCAGCACCGCTGTACGAGGAGGTGACCCGCCGCTTCGCCCCCTACGTCGGGACCAGCTACCAGACCGGCGTCACCCTCAGCCAGCTGCCGGTGGAGATCTACGCCATCTTCGGCGGGCAGTGGCCGCACTCCTCATTCATGGTGCCAGGAGGGGTGATGTGCGCCCCGACGCTGTCCGACGTCACCCGGTCGCTGGCGATCCTTGACCACTGGAAGAACGAGTGGCTGGAAGGCCAGTGGCTGGGCTGCTCGGTGGACCGCTGGCTGGAGAACAAGACCTGGGAGGACATCCTGGCCTGGACGGAGGAGAACGAGTCCCAGGCCAACTCCGACTGCGCGCTGTTCATCAAGTGGGCCCTGCAGATCGGTCTGGACAAGTACGGGCAGGGCTACGGCAGCTACCTGGCCACGGGTACCTTCCTCAACCCCGAGGAGTACACCCACCCCACGATCGACGGCCGCAACGCGGCCCTGATGGTGCGCTCGGGGATCTACTCCGGCGGGGAGTACTTCGACTTCGACCAGGCCCGGGTGAGCGAGGACATCACCCACTCCTTCTACTCGGGCACGGGGTCCAGGCACCCCTTCGACGGGGTCACCGAGCCCATCGACCCCGCCGAGGGCGCCAAGCAGGGCAAGTACACCTGGGCCAAGTCGCCGCGCTACGACGTGCCGGGACGGGGGTACGTCCCGCTGGAGGTCGGACCGCTGGCTCGCCAGGTTCTCGCCGCCCGACCGGGTGCCGCCGACTGGCAGGACAGCGACGTGCTGATGAAGAACGTCGTGGACGCCATCGGTCCCAGCGTGCTGACCCGGGTGCTCGCACGGGTCCACGAGGAGCCGAAGTACTACAAGCTGGCCAAGAAGTGGCTCAACGAGCTGGACCTGCACGAGGACTTCTACACCAAGCCCGCCGAGCCGGCCGACGGCAGGGGCTTCGGGTCGACCGAGGCCGCGCGGGGGTCGCTCAGCGACTGGATAGTCCTGGAGAAGGGCAAGATCGCCAACTACCAGGTCATCACGCCCACCGCGTGGAACATCGGACCCCGCGACGGGTCCGGGGCCGTGGGTCCGATGGAGAAGTCGTTCATCGGCACCGAGATCGAGAACCAGGACGACCCGGTGGAGCTCGCGCAGATCGCGCACTCCTTCGACTCCTGCCTGGTGTGCACGGTGCACGCCTACGACGCCAAGACCGGCCGCGAGCTGGCGACCTACCGGGTGGGCCCCGGCTGAGCGGGGCGGCTCCGGCCGCGCCGCCTGACGCCCGCCTGCGTCGAACGAAGGAGACCCCGTGCTCGCCCCACCTCCCACAACCACGCTCGTCGTCGGCTGCGGCAACCTCATCCGCGGCGACGACGCGGCTGGCCCGGTCCTGGTCCGACGCCTGGCCGAGCGCGGAGTGCCCGCCGGGGTGCGCCTGGTCGACGGCGGGACGGCTGGCATGGACGTCGCGTTCGCCATGCGCGGGGCGACGCGGGTGGTCGTCGTCGACGCCTCCCGCGTCGGGGTGGCGGCGGGCACGGTGCACCGGGTGCCAGGCGAGGCCCTGCAGGACCTGCAGCCGCCACGGGGTGGACTGCACCAGTTCCGCTGGGACCAGGCGCTCGGCTTCGCGCGGTGGCTGCTCAAGGACGACTACCCCGCGGAGGTGGAGGTCTGGCTGGTGGAGGGCCAGGCCTTCGAGGCCGGCGCGCCGCTCACGGCGGCCGTGGACGAGGCCGTCGACGAGGTCGCGGCGCGGCTGTGGCAGCAGCTGCACGACGGTGGCTCGGTGACGGTGGGCGCGGGCAGCCCCGCTGGCCCGGCCGACGAGGGCGCGGATGCCCGATGAGGCCCCCCGTGACAGCCCCGACCCACGCCGGTCGTCGTCCCCGTACGTCCACGAGGCGCTCGCCGTCGACGCCGACGTCGTGGAGGAGTCCGGGCGGTTCGTGGTGTACCTCTCGGTGGTTCTCGACACCGGTGCGGTTCGCCGGCGCGTCGGGGACTACCCGGACCGGCGTCGGGCCGAGCAGGCCGCGCGGATCCTGGTCCGCAACGCCTCTCGCCACCTCGGGCCCGCATAGGCGGCGGCCATGACGAGCCGCGCCGCGACTTCGACCGGCACCGCCACAGCCGTCGCACCGGTGGGGGACCAGGCCAGCGAGCCTCACGGCGCCCGCGCGCAGGACATCGCGCAGGACGCTGCCGAGGACATTGCGGCCGACCCTCGACCGCAGCCGCTGGGTGCCCTGCCGTGGCCGGCGGGGATGCTCGTCCTGCCGCCTGCCGGGCCGGACGGCGCACACGCACTGGACGCCCTGCTGGGCGGCGTACCCCCGTCGACCTGGCCGGCGGCCTGGGAGTTCCTGCGCCACGCGCTCGACGACGACCCGGTCGCCGCAGCCGCAGCGCTGCCCAGTGGCGGGCGCGGCGACGCCCCCGCCTGGGCCCGCTACGACCGGGCGGTCCTTCTCGGCGGTGACGCCGCCTTCGACGACCTGCCGGCCGTCGGGCCCCAGCTCGCCGCCCTGGTGGCCGTCGCCCGCTTCAGCGTGGGTCTCGAGGACGCGCCCCCCGAGCACGGCGCGCAGCTGAGGGGTGAGGTTGCCGCCGTCGTGCACAGTGCCCGCGCCTCGGCCGCGTTGGAGGCCGGGCAGGGCGACCAGGCTCTCGCCGAGTTGCTCGCCGGGGCCCACGCAGCTTCCGGCGCCGGGGCGTACCTGCTCGCGGGCACTCTGCACGCCACCCGAGCGGAGCTGCTGCGCGAGCAGGCCGGCGACCCGCGCGGGGCTGCAGCGGCGGCCGATGCGGCGCTGGCGGTGCTGCCAGCGTCTGCGACGAGCGCTCGCGCCGAGGCCCTGGTCAGCAGGGCACTGGCCCGCCAGGAGCTCGCGGGCCAGGACCGGGCGGGCCTGCTCGCCGTGGTCGCTGACCTGTCCGAGGCACTCACCTTTCTGCACGAGGACACCGAGCCGCTGCTGTGGGCAACGGCCCAGCAGCATCTGGCGCTTGCCTACCTGCTGATGCCCATGGGCGAGCAGGGGGACCGCCTGCGCCTCGGGGTCGCCGTCGCGGCGCTGCGCGCGGCCCTGCGAGTGCTCACCCCGCAGACGGCGCCCGTGGCATGGGCCAGCGCCCAGCTCAACCTGGCCAATGCCCTGGCGTACCTGCCCAGCGCCCACCAGGAGGACAACCTGCGCGAGTCGGTCGACCTGTACGAGGAGGTGCTGCGCTATCGGGACCCCGGCGCCGACCCCGCTGGCTACGCCCGCACCCTGGCCAACCAGGGAACCGCGCTGGCCCACCTCGGGGCCTACGTCGACGCCGCGGACCGGCTGGGCCAGGCGGAGCAGCTGCTGACTGCGGGCGGGGACCCGGACACCCTGGCTACCGTGCGCGCCACGCTGGCCACCGTGCACGCGGAGCTCGCCGGGGGGGAGGAGGCCTGATGGACCCTTACCTGGGCCAGGCCTTCGACACCCTGCTGCACACCAGCGCGCAGGACCTGGCGGAGCGGGCCACCCACCGCGCCGGTGGCGCGGCGCAGGCGCTGGATGCCCTGACGCAGGACCCGGACGGACCGCTCGCGCGCCGGGCGGAGTTCACCGCGGCCGTGTTCCGCGAGCAGCTGCTCGACAGCCCCGCGGGGGCGTGCTTCGTCCTGCAGGCACTGGCCGGGCGGGACCTGCCGGGCGACCCGGGCGGCCCGGCGGAGGCGGTGCTGGGCCGGCTGGCCCGCGCGGCCTTCGCCGACGTCGTCGGGCGGGCCGCCAGCCAAGAGCTCAGCCGCCGGCTGGCATTCGCGTAGCGGAGGGGATTCCGACCATGACAGACACGTTGCCCGCTGCCGCCGCCGGCGTCGGAGCCGGTCCGATCACCGGCCCCGACATCGGTGCCGAGGAGGACGTCACGGTCCTGGCGGCCCGCGCGGACCAGCTGCGCGACCGGGTGCGCCACCTGCCCGACCCGACGGCAGCCGCCACGTTGGACGAGGCCCTGGACGCGGTGACCGCCTTCAACCGGGCCGGCCTGGTCAGCCTGGTGCGCTCCCTGCGCGCCGACCCCGTCGGCGCCCAGCTGCTCTACGCCGCGATGGAGGCGCCCGCGGTGATGGCCTTGCTCGCCGCCCACGACATCATCCGCACCGACCGCACCCTGGACGTCCTGCGGGCCGCCGAGCAGCTCGGCCCCTACCTGACCGCGTCGGGGGTGACCCTGCAGGTGGTCGGGGTGGACGCCAGCACCGCAACCGTCCGCCTGCTCAGCGACGGCTGCGGAGGGGTGGACCCCGGCCTGGTCGAGTCGGTGCGCGCCGCCCTGCGGTCGCGAGTCGCCGGGCTCGCTGCGGTCGAGGTGCTGGCCGACGAGCCCGCCTCGGGCCCCGGGGAGCCGGCGTTCGTCCCGCTGTCCAGCCTGCAGGTCGGAGCTCCGCGGTGACCCAGCGGTGCCGGTGGTGACCCGCTCCACCGTCGCGCCGCTGCCAGGCGCACCACCGCGTCCGGTGCTGCGCCTGGGCGGGGCGTCGCCCGGCGGGCTTGCCCTGCCGCCCGCGGCGCCCACGCCGGGGCAGATGTACGCCCCCCGGGGGGTGTGGACCGACGGCCAGCGGCTCGCGGCGGTGGACACCGGCAACCACCGCGTCCTGCTGTGGTCCCAGATCCCCGGTGAGGACGGCGCCGACGCCGACGTGGTGCTCGGCCAGCCTGACCCCTACAGCGAGGGGCCGGCAGCCGGCGGGCGCGGCGTCACGGAGGGGCTCCACGTGCCCACCGGGGTGTGTCTCGCGCAGGGACGGCTGGTGGTCGCCGACGCCTGGCACCACCGGCTGCTCGTGTGGGACGACTGGCCCACCACCCACAGCCAGCGCCCCGACATGGTGCTCGGCCAGCCCGACATGGGCGCCAGCGCCCCCAACGCTGGCGGGGAGGCCAGCGCCACGGCGTTCTACTGGCCGTTCGGGATCGGGGTGGTGGCGGGGGTGTTCTGGGTCGCCGACACCGGCAACCGCCGGGTGCTCGGGTGGACCGGCGGCCTGCCCGACCCCGGGCAGCCGGCGGACGTCCTGCTCGGTCAGGACACGATGGGTCAGCGCGCGGAGAACCGGGGCGGCGCGGTGGGTGCCGCGACCTTCCGCTGGCCCCACGCGGTCGCCGGGGACGACCGGGCCCTGTTCGTTGCCGACGCCGGGGACCACCGGGTGCTGGGCTGGTGCCCGCAGCCGGCCGTCGACCGGGCCGCGGAGGTCGTGCTCGGCCAGCCGGACGCCTCGACCGCCTCGGAGCTCGCCTACCGCCCGCAGGGGCCGGCGCGGCTGCGCTTCCCGTACGCCGTCGTCGGCGACCGCGACCGGCTGGTCGTCGCCGACACCGCCAACAACAGGGTCCTGGTCTTCACCGACCTGCCCGCGGCGGGCAGCGGATTGGCGGCCACCGCGGTCCTCGGGCAGCCCGACTTCGACGACCACGGGGAGAACCGCTGGGACGCCGTCGCCGCGGACACCTTCTGCTGGCCGTACGGCATGTCACTGGCCGGCGACACCCTCGCCGTGGCCGACTCCGGCAACAACCGGGTCACGGTGTGGCAGCTGTGAGCGCGCCGCCGACGCAGGAGCCGGCCCAGGTCCGGGTGCGGGTCAGGGTTCGCGGCATCGTGCAGGGCGTCGGCTACCGCCCCTTTGTGCACCACCTGGCCGCCGACCTGGGCCTGGTGGGGACGGTAGGCAACGACGCGGAGGGCGTCCTCGCCGAGGCGCAAGGTGCGCCGGACGCGATCGAGGCGTTCGTGGCACGCCTCGCCGCCGACGCCCCTGCAGGCGCGGTGGTGGAGGCGGTGGAGGCGACGCAGCTGGTAACCCGGGAGGCCGAGGCGGGGTTCGCCATCACCGCGAGCCGGGACGGCCATGCCGACCAGGTCGCGTTGGTCCCCGCGGACACGGCGGTGTGCCCGGCGTGCCTCGCCGACGCCGCCGACCCGTCGAACCGGCGCTACCGCTACCCGTTCACCGCCTGCACCTACTGCGGGCCGCGGTTCACCATGACCACGGGCCTGCCGTACGACCGCGAGCACACCACGATGGCGGCCTTCCCGCTGTGCCCCGCCTGCGCGGTGGAGTACAGCGATCCCGCCGACCGGCGCTTCCACGCCCAGCCGACAGCCTGCCCGGCCTGCGGGCCGCAGCTGCGCTTCGTGGCGCCCCACGCCGACGCGGCCGCCGCCGGGGACGCCGGGCTCGCGGCCGCGCTGGACGTGCTCGGCGGCGGGGGGATCGTGGCGGTGCGGGGCCTGGGCGGGTACCACCTCGCGGTCGACGCCCGCGACACCGCAGCGGTGGCACGGCTGCGGGCCCGCAAGCAGCGTGGCGCCAAGCCGTTCGCCGTGATGGCCGCGGACCTGGCCACCGCGCAGGCCCTGGTCGACCTCACCCCCGCCGCGCGTGCCGCGCTGACCGGGCCGGCGGCGCCGATCGTCCTCGCGCCCGTCGCCGCCACTGCCGCGGCGGCCACGCTCGCGGCGGCCTGTGCCCCGGGTGCGGGCACGCTCGGCGTGCTGCTGCCGTACACGGTGCTGCACCACCTGCTCCTCGCCGCCCATCCGCTGCGCGGTGGACGCGTGAGCGACGTACTGGTGATGACGTCGGGCAACCTGGCCGACGAGCCGCTGTGTACCGATCCCGACGAGGCCGAGCAGCGCCTCGCCGGGATCGCCGACGCCTTCTTGCACCACACCCGGCCGGTGCACACCCCGTGTGACGACAGCGTCGTTGCCGCGGTGGGGGAGGACCTGCTCCCCGTGCGGCGCAGCCGCGGCTTCGCCCCCGTGCCGGTGCGGCTGCCGATGGCGGCACCGCCGCTGCTGGCCGTGGGGGCCGAGCTGAAGACCACGGCGTGCCTGGCGGTCGGCCACCGCGCCTTCCTCAGCCAGCACGTCGGGGACACCGAGAACCTCGCGACCCTGCAGATGCTGGACCGCGTCACGACGCTGCTGGCCGAGCTGTGCCGGGTGGAGCCCGAGCTTGTCGTGGCGGACCGCCACCCCGGCTACCTGTCCCGGGCGTGGGCGCAGCGCCGCGCCACGGCGACCGGCGCGCGGCTGGTCCTCGTCGGGCACCACCACGCGCACCTCGCCTCGCTGCTCGCCGAGCACGCCGTGCCCGCGGACGAGCCCGTGCTCGGGCTGTGCTTCGACGGCACCGGCTACGGCGACGACGGCACCATCTGGGGCGGGGAGGCGCTGCTGGGCAGCTACGCCGGCTACACCCGCCTGGGCCACCTCGCGCCTGTGTCCCTGCCGGGCGGCGACGCCGCGGTGCGGCGCCCGGCGCGCGCGGCGCTGGCCTACCTGCACGCCGCGGGTGTGACCGCCGACACGCGGCTGCCCGCCGTCGCGGCCTGCCCGCCGGTAGAGCGCACGGCGGTCGCCTCGCTGCTGCGCAGCGGGAGCCACTGCGTGCCCACCACGAGCATGGGTCGGCTGTTCGACGCGGTGTCCGCGCTGGCCGGAGTGTGCCAGGACGCCGACTACGAGGGGCAGGCGGCGGTCGAGCTGGAGGCCCTGGCCGCGGCGCAGCCGACCGGGGCGCCCACCCCTCCCGGCTGGGCGTTCGGAGTCCGTGAGGAGGCGGGGGCGCTGGTGCTGGACCCCGGGCCGCTGGTGGCCGCGGTGGCCCGGGCCGTGCTCGACGACACCCCGGTCGCCCGGGTCGCGGCCGGCTTCCACGCGGCGGTCGCCGACGGCTGCGCCGCCCTCGCCGGCTTCGCCGCTGACGCGCACGGGGTGCGCACCGTGGGTCTGACCGGGGGCGTCTTCCAGAACACCCGCCTGACCGGCCTGGTCCGGCGCAGACTCCAGGGGCACGGATTCGTGGTCCTCACGCACCACCGGGTACCGCCCAACGACGGCGGGCTCGCACTGGGACAGGCGGCCGTTGCGGCCGCCCTGGAAGGGAGATCGCCATGTGTCTAGGAGTGCCGGGTCGGGTCGAGGAGACGTGGGAGGCCGACGGTGTGCGGATGGCCACGGTGGACTTCGGCGGGGTGCGCAAGGAGGTCTGCCTGGCGTACGTGCCCGATGTCGTCGTCGGTGACTGGACGATCATCCACGTGGGGTTCGCGCTGACCAGGCTGGACGAGGAGTCCGCGCTGGAGACGCTGAAGCTGTTCGCCGAGATCGGGGCGCTGGAGACAGAGCTGGGCGTCGGTTTCACCCAGTAGTCCCATCGCCTGCCCCCTGCTAGTCGGACCCACGCCCACGGAGGCCCTCATGCCCCGCTACCTCGACGAGTTCGCCAACCCGGTCCTGGCGCGCGCCCTGCTCGACGACATCGCCGCCACCGTCACCCGACCGTGGGCACTGATGGAGGTGTGCGGCGGCCAGACGCACACGATCGTCCGCAACGGCATCGACCAGCTGCTGCCCGACGGGGTGGAGATGATCCACGGGCCGGGCTGCCCGGTCTGCGTCACCCCCCTGGAGACGATCGACCGTGCCCTGGCGATCGCGGCGCAGCCCGACGTGATCTTCTGCAGCTTCGGCGACATGCTGCGGGTGCCCGGCACCAGCACGGACCTGTTCGGGGTGAAGGCGGCGGGCGGCGACGTCCGCGTGGTGTACTCCCCGCTGGACGCGGTGCGCATCGCGCAGGCTGAGCCGGACAAGCAGGTGGTGTTCTTCGGGATCGGCTTTGAGACCACCGCCCCGGCCAACGCCATGACCGTGCTCCTCGCGGACCGTCTCGGCCTGGACAACTTCTCCCTGGTGGTCTCCCACGTCCTGGTGCCGCCCGCCATCGAGGCGATCATGGACTCCCCGGTGCACCGGGTGCAGGGCTTCCTGGCCGCCGGGCACGTGTGCACGGTGATGGGCACGGGCCAGTACGAGCCGCTGGTGGCCCGCTACCAGGTCCCGATCGTGGTCACCGGGTTCGAGCCGCTGGACGTCTTGGAGGGCATCCGCCGGACCCTGGCGCAGCTGGAGGCCGGCGAGGCCCGCCTGTACAACGCCTACCCGCGCGCGGTCTCCGCCGCGGGCAACCCCGAGGCGCAGCGGGTGGTGGGGGAGGTCTTCGCCGTCACCGACCGGGCCTGGCGCGGCATCGGGGTGATCCCGTCCAGTGGGTGGCGGCTGGCGGACCGGTGGTCGCGCTTCGACGCCGAGCTGCGGTTCGAGGTCACCGGCATCACCACCCAGGAGTCGCCACTGTGCCGGTCGGGGGAGGTGCTGCAGGGGCTGATCAAGCCGCACGAGTGCGCAGCTTTCGACGCGGAGTGCACCCCGCGTCGTCCCCTGGGCGCCCCGATGGTGTCCAGTGAGGGCGCCTGCGCGGCCTACTACCAGTTCCGACGTATCACGGCGCCCGCCTAGGCCAGTCCTGACGCCCACCGTCCGCCCCCAGCCCCCGGAC